>Ga0351953_1066_pt1 | contig 10085 bp, 9 predicted proteins | sample BONcelT113001C15_FD_205810 | JGI IMG/M metagenome (GOLD analysis project Ga0351953, IMG submission 205810) | Enriched cells from coal bed in the Powder River Basin, Montana, United States - BONCAT cells T11 rep3 HSBNCT.T11.300.1.C15 ... | reverse complement strand
ACAACTCATTCAACTACTGGGGCTGGCTGGAAGACGTCGGCTGCAGCAAAGACATCGAAGTACTCACCGGGGACGTGCGTGACCCGCACTACTGCAAGCACATCTGCAAAGATGTGGACATCGTCTTCCATCTGGCCGCGTTGATTGCCATCCCCTATTCCTATGTGGCGCCAGACAGCTACGTGGACACCAACGTCAAAGGCACCCTCAACATCTGCCAGGCCGCGCTTGAAAACGGCGTCAAACGGGTGATCCACACCTCCACCAGCGAGGTCTACGGCACCGCCCAATACGTACCCATCGACGAGAAGCACCCCTTGCAGGCACAGTCGCCTTACAGCGCGTCCAAGATCGGTGCCGATGCCATGGCACTGAGCTTCTTCAATGCCTTTGATCTGCCCCTCACCATCGCGCGGCCTTTTAACACCTATGGGCCGCGCCAGTCGGCACGTGCCGTCATTCCGACCATCATCAGCCAGATCGCCAGTGGCAAAAAGCAGATCCAGCTTGGCGACGTCACCCCCACGCGGGACTTCAATTACGTCGCTGACACCTGTCGTGGTTTTCTAGAATTGGCCCGCTGCGATCAGGCGATCGGCGAGACCGTCAACATTGGCTCCAACGTCGAAATCACAATTGGTGACACGCTGGGCCTCATCCGCGAGCTGATGAACAGCGATGTCGAATTCATCACCGACGAGCAGCGCCTGCGCCCCGAAAAATCCGAAGTTTTCCGGCTGTGGTGCGACAACACCAAGATTCACGCTCTGACCGGCTACCAGCCTGAGTACAGCCTTCGCGAAGGGCTCCAGGCCACAGTGGAATGGTTCACCCATCCGACGAACCTCGCCAAATACAAGGCTGACATCTACAACGTCTGAGTCACCCATGTTTGACGATCTCATCCGCTTCATCCGCGACCACTACCGCTCGGCTGATTTCATCCCACTGCATGCACCGGTGTTTACTGGTCACGAGCGCCAGTACGTCGCCGAAACTATCGAGTCCACCTTCGTTTCCAGCGTGGGCGCCTTTGTGGACCGCTTCGAGCGGGGCATGGCTGCTTACACCGGGAGTCCCCGCGCGGTGGCCACGGTCAACGGCACGGCTGCGCTGCACGTCGCGCTGCAACTCGCTGGCGTCCAGCCAGAAGACTTGGTCGTCACCCAGCCGCTGACCTTCGTCGCCACCTGCAATGCCATCACCTATTGCGGTGCCACACCACTTTTCATCGACGTCGATCGCCACACCCTTGGCCTGTCGCCGACCGCGCTAGAGACATGGCTCACCGACAACGCCACGGTAGGCAGCGACGGCCTTTGTCGAGCCAAGGCCGACAGCAAGGTCATCCGTGCCTGCGTGCCTATGCACACCTTCGGACACCCTGTGGAGCTCGACGCGCTGGTGGACGTGTGCGCTCGATGGAAGCTGGCACTCGTGGAAGACGCAGCCGAATCCCTGGGCAGCTTCTACAAGGGGCGGCACACCGGCACCTTTGGCCAACTTGGCACATTGAGCTTCAACGGCAACAAGATCATCACCACCGGCGGCGGCGGCATGGTTCTGGCTCGCGAAGCGCTCGGCACTCGCGCCAAACACCTCACCACCACCGCCAAACAGCCTCACCCCTTCGAGTACGTGCACGATGAGGTGGGCTACAACTACCGCTTGCCCAACCTCAACGCCGCGCTGGGTTGCGCCCAGATGGAACAGCTTGAGGGCTTCATTGCCAACAAACGGGAATTGGCCACCCGCTACGCATCGCTCCTGCAAGGCAGCGATCTGCAATTCGTCACAGAGCCCGCCAACTGCCGCTCGAACTACTGGCTCAACGCGGTGATCTGCGACAGCCGTGCCCAACGTGATGCACTGTTGAAAGTCACCAACGACCAGGGCGTGATGACCCGTCCGGTCTGGGCACTCATGAACCACCTGCCCATCTTTGCGCATTGCCACAAAGGTGAACTCGCCAACGCGGAATGGCTGGAGGCGCGTGTCGTGAATCTGCCCAGCAGCGTGGCACCTGAATATAGAAAACCATGAAAACTCTGGGCATCTTCGGCAACTCGGGGTTTGCACGCGAGGTCGGCGACATCGCTTGCGATCTCGGCTACAAACTTGTATACGTCGCGCGCGACCAGCCCGAACTGGACGTCTGGGCGTTTCCAGATGAAGCGGTTTTGGAAAGCGAAATTAACCGCTACCGCGACATGCAGTTCGTGATCGGCATCGGTGAGAACGCCGTTCGCCAAAAAATTGCTCAGCGCTTTGCCGGTAATTTGCGTTTCGCGAATTTAATTCACCCAAGCGCAACCTTTGGTCAGCGGCAGCAGAAAGTGGTTGAAGCGCAGCAGGGTGTGATTGTGTGTGCCGGTGTGCGGTTCACCAACAACATTCAGGTGGGCAATTTCAGCATCTTCAACCTGAACGCGACTATTGGCCACGACGTCATGGTTGAGGACTTCGTCAACGTGGCGCCAGGCGCCTGCATTTCCGGCAATGTCCATCTGGGTGCCCGTTGCTGGGTAGGCACCGGCGCCGTGGTGAACCAGGGCAATGGCAGTTCCAAGCTGCAGATTGGCGCCGACACCATCGTGGGGTCTGGGTCGGTTGTCGTGCGAGATTGTGAGCCGAACGCGGTTTATGTTGGCATTCCGGCGAGGAGATTGAAATGAAAACACTGATCATTGCCGAGGCCGGCGTTAATCACAACGGCAGCCTGGACCGGGCCAAGCAACTGGTGGCCAGTGCCGCGGCCGCCGGTGCGGACCTGGTGAAATTCCAAAGTTTCATCACCGACAAGAGCATTTCCCGTGAAGCCCCCAAGGCTGAATACCAGAAGAACACCACGGGCACTGACGAGACCCAATACGAGATGGTGCGCAAGCTGGAGCTGTCACGGACCGACCACGAAGCGCTGATAGAGGAGTGCCGGCGACACGGCATCGGTTTCTTTTCGACCGCATTCGATACCAACAGCTTCGACATGCTGGTCGAACTGGGGCTGAAGCAGGTCAAGATTCCTTCGGGCGAAATCACCAATCTGCCCCTTCTTCGTCACATGACGCGTCTGGGCTTACCCGTGATCTTGTCCACTGGCATGGCGAACCTTGGGGACATCGAAGCCGCCCTTGAAGTCATCGAGCGCGCAGGTACGCCGCGCAGCCGCGTCACCGTCCTGCATTGCACAACCGAATACCCCACCCCCATGGAGGATGTGAATTTGCGGGCCATGGCCAGCCTGCGGACAGCCTTTGGGGTCGAGGTGGGCTATTCCGACCACGCCCCCGGCATCGAGGTGTCCATCGCCGCAGTCGCCCTCGGCGCCACAGTGATAGAAAAGCACTTCACCCTTGACCGCTCCCTGCCTGGCCCCGATCACCAGGCCAGTCTGGAGCCGCACGAACTGAAGGCCATGGTCGACGCCATCCGCAACATTGAGCGTGCGCTTGGTGACGGCATCAAACGGCCCAGCCCGAGCGAGTTGAAGAACAAGCCCATTGCTCGCAAGTCATTGGTGGCAAGTAGGGTCATCCGGGTTGGCGAGCCCTTCAGTGCTGACAACCTGGCTACAAAGCGCCCTGGCACAGGCATATCGCCCATGCGTTGGGACGAAGTCATTGGCCGCCCGGCACCGCGGGATTTCGCCCCCGACGAATTGATCTCACTATGAGTCGCAAGATCTGTGTTGTGACCGGCACCCGGGCCGAATTTGGCCTGCTGCGCTGGCTCATGCAGGAAGTGCAGGCCACACCGGGCCTCGAACTGCAGGTGCTAGCCACGGGCATGCACCTGTCGCCCGAATTCGGTCTGACCTACCGTGAGATCGAGCAGGCAGGTTTCACACTGGACGCCAAGGTCGAAATGCTGCTCAGTGCCGACACCTCCACTGCTGTCACGAAGTCGATGGGCCTAGGACTCATTGGTTTTGCCGACGCCTACGCGCGACTGGCCCCAGATTTGATCGTGTTGCTGGGCGATCGTTTTGAGATCTTTGCCGCTGCGGCCGCCGCGCTCATCGCAGGCATTCCGGTGGCCCACCTGCACGGTGGCGAGACCACCGAGGGTGCGTTTGACGAGGCCCTGCGGCATTCCATCACCAAAATGGCGCACCTGCATTTCGTCGCGGCTGAAGACTACCGACGTCGGGTCATCCAGCTGGGTGAGCAGCCCGAGCGGGTCTTTCTGGTGGGCGGTTTGGGCATTGACGCCATCCAGCGCCTCACGCTGCTGGAGCGCGATGCGCTGGAGGCCTCGCTCGACTTCAAGCTCGGACCACGCAATCTCCTAGTCACCTTCCACCCGGTCACCCTGGAAGGTCAGAGCTCAGCGCAGCAAATGGCCGAACTCCTAGCCGCATTGGGTCAACTCAAAGATACCCATTTGATTTTCACCATGCCGAATGCGGACACTGGTGGAAGAGAACTGGCAGCCATGGTAGACGCCTTCGTTGCCACTCATCCCAATGCCCGCGTTTACGCGTCTCTCGGCCAGTTGCGTTACCTCTCATGCATGAAGCTCGTTGACGGGGTCGTCGGCAATTCGTCCAGCGGACTGGCAGAGGCGCCGAGCATGGGTATTGGCACCGTCAACATTGGAGACCGCCAGAAAGGGCGCCTGCAGGCGGCCAGCGTGATCGACTGCCCCCCCGAACGGGAAGCCATTTCCGGCGCCATTCAGCGACTGTACGTACCTGATTTCCGCGCTGCCCTGCCGACCACGAGTAATCCCTATGGCGACGGCGGCGCGAGTACAAAAATTGTTCAAATCATCAAGGATCATCCGCTTGTGGGCATCCTGAAGAAGTCGTTTTACGATCTCGCTGCTAACTCGAAAACGCCATGAAAAAATGGGAATCCGTCCTCGTTACGCCGGAGGTCACGCTGGAAGAGGCCATCACCGTCCTTGATCAGGCTGGCTTGCGCATTGCATTGGTTATTGATGAGAACCGTCACCTGCTGGGTACCTTGACCGATGGCGATGTGCGTCGCGCTTTGCTGCGCCACTTGCCGCTCGACTTGCCGGTAAGCCAGGCAATGTGTGCGTCGCCCCATACCGCACGGCGGGACTGGAGCCGTGAACGAGTGCTTGCGGTGATGGAGAGCACCCAAGTGTTGCAGCTCCCGGTCGTGGACGAGGTGGGTCGCGTGGTGGGTCTTGAAACACTGCATGGTCTGCTTGAAAAGCGGGTCGTGAACAACGCGGTGTTCCTGATGGCGGGTGGTTTTGGTACGCGCCTGCATCCGCTAACGCATGATTGCCCAAAGCCCCTGCTCAAGGTGGGCGACAAACCCATTCTCGAGCTGATACTTGAAAGCCTGATCAGCGCAGGCTTTCACCGCTTTTTCATCTCGACCCACTACCTCCCGGGGATGGTGCGCGATCATTTTGGTGATGGCAAGCGCTGGGGCGTGAGTATTCGCTACACGCACGAGGACGAACCGCTTGGCACTGGCGGTGCACTTGGGCTACTGCCCCACGAGGAGATCAACGAACCCCTGCTCATGATGAACGGGGACCTGCTGACCACCCTCAACTACCGCGACCTGCTCCAGTTCCACAACGACCACGACAACATCGCCACGATGTGCGTTCGTGATTTTGAGTACCAGGTGCCCTACGGCGTAATCAAGGGGGAGGGGCATCTGATACGTTCGATGGTTGAAAAACCCGTACACAAATTTTTCGTGAATGCAGGGGTGTATGTGCTTGCCCCCGGATTGGTGAAAAGCGTGCGACACCCTACGCGGGTAGATATGCCAACTCTTTTAGAGCAATCTATTTCAGCGGGCCACCAGGTCACCATGTTTCCCGTCCACGAATACTGGCTAGACATTGGGCGCATGGAAGACTTCAACAAAGCGCAAGTGGAATTTGGAAGCGTCGCGCAGTGAAAATCCTGGCTCTTATTCCCGCGCGTGGGGGCTCCAAGCGATTACCCGGCAAGAACATCAAGCCGCTGGGCGGGATCCCGCTGATCGCGTGGACGATCCACGCCGCCAAAGAGAGCGGCTGTTGTGCCGACGTGCTGGTGTCAACGGACGACCCAGCCATTGCATCCGTAGCCCGCGAGCATGGGGCTAGCGTGCCCTGGCTCCGCCCCCCCGAGTTGGCCACCGACACAGCCAGCAGCATAGACGTGGTCATCCACGCGGTGGACGCTTACGAGGGGGAAAACGGTTCCGTAGACGGGGTGCTTTTGCTGCAACCCACATCTCCGTTCAGAACCACTGACACCATCAGGCGCGCGGTCACACTGTTCCATGGGGGTGGAGCGCGTCATCCGGTGGTCAGTGTCAGCCCCGCCAGCAGCCACCCGGCGTGGTGCTTTCGCCAAACAGGCGTGGGTCTGGAGCCCTTTCTGGGGTGGCCTGCGGCGGGTCAGCGCTCTCAAGATCTGGAACCTGCCTGGATGCTGAACGGATCCATCTACCTGATTTCTCCCCACCGCCTGCGTGCCGAGTGCTCATTTCTGGCGCCAGATACCCACCCGCTTCTCATGACGGACGGGGTTGAAGCGATCGACGTGGACACGCCGAGCGACTTTGCACTCTGTGAAGCCACTGTGCAGGCCACGCGGAAAACTGCCGGATGAACGCCGGAGCCCAACTGTCTGCGCAGCGCTCAGCGTTGTTGCTGCTACGCACGCCCTTTCATGCCTGGGTTGCCCAACAGGTATTGCGTGCCGAGGGCGTGGCCCGCTTCGACCTTGTGTACTTCACCCAAAACGATTCCGCAGAAGACCGCCACTACTTCAAGCAGTTATCAACGGCTGCCCAGAACGCTCAGTATTGCTACGCTCCCGCCCGGCGTTTCGACATTCTTGGCCATGTGGACTTTCACCGCCAGACCCGGCCCTGGCATGCGGACCAGGGACACGATCTCACGTTGTTAGCCAGCATCAATTCGCCCGTTTTGAACGCCATTGCCAGCCGCCAAGCGAACAGCGAGTGGGTGACCTTTGACGATGGGCTGGCCAATATCATGCCCACAGGCATGTACCAGATGGACAATGCGTCGTGGCGCAACCGCTTCTATCGGGGGTGCTTGGGCGCTACTGCGCTCGCGTGCACCAAAGCACGCATTGCGCGCCACTACACGCTCTACGGTGCGTTTTCAAATATCGTTGAACCCGGCCGCCTGCGGCGCCTGCAGGGCTGGAGTCGGGCTGGGGTTGCTACTGGGGGTTCTGACGCCACGAAAACCTATTTTCTGGGCCAACCCTTTCAAGAAGTTCTGTCGCCACTGCAAATCGGCGCACTGGAGACCCACTTGCGAACCATGGCGATTGATTTCTATGTGCGTCACCCTCGTGAGCGCAAAATTTTGGATATCGGCGCGCCCTTCCTGGACAAGCAAGGGCACATCGCGGAAGACGCCATCGTGCGCCATGCCGGCAGAGCCGCCGTGCATCTCGTCGGGTGGTTCAGTACCGTGCTGTTCAATCTGGGCAATGTGGCCCAGCGCCGCACCATGCTCTTGCTGGGCACTGACCCAGGGACGCCCAGAATGGCAGAAATGGCCAGGAAGGCAGGCTGCGAGGTCGTGATTCTCTGACCTTCAACGTCAGAGCACTCCATGCCGTGCGCGCTCACCCACGCTGCCCCTTCACGAAATGCCCATGAACAACATTCCCCAATTCAGCGTCGTAGTCCCGCTGTTCAACAAGCGAGCTTACATTCGTCGGACCATAGACAGCATCCTTGCCCAGAGCCTGACGGACTTTGAGCTCATCGTGGTGGACGACGGCTCCACCGATGGCAGCCTGGATGCACTGGCCGATGTGCAAGACAGCCGGATCAAGATTATCCAGCAGGCCAACCAGGGCGTTGGCCCAGCGCGAAACACGGGTATGGCCGTAGCCCGCGCGCCCTGGATTGCCTTCATTGACGCCGACGATGCTTGGCTGCCCGATCATTTGGCCGAGCTGTCGCGGGTGGCGCAGGCGTTCCCCGAAGCCGGGTTGATCTCCACCGCCAATGTCGAAGCCCACGGAAAAAATCTGCCACAAACCTCTGATCAGCAGTGGCCGGCAGGCATTGGCCTTGTGGACTATTTTCTGGAAGCATCCAAGCGCATAGGCTTCATCAACTCATCATCCTCCGCCGTTCGACGCACCGTATTCACAAGCTTGGGCGGCTTCAACAGCAGGCTTGCCGGCGAAGACCTTGAATACTGGGCACGCGTGGCTTTGCACCATGCTGTGGCTGCGTCCAGCAGGACCACCAGTGTCTATTTCCGGGATACCGGCGGGGTGATGACCCAACTGGAAGCCGTCCACCGCAGCGGGCCCGCTCAACCCATCGAACACCTGAGCCAACTGTCATCGTCTGTGGCCACGCTTCTGGCGCATGCGAAGCAGGATCCTTCGGTTTTGAAGAAGGCATCTGTGATCGCCTACATCAACAGCCGGATCAAGGCGGGTATCAAAGGCGCATTACACCGTGGTGATGTTTTGTATGCAAGACAACTCATGAAGCACTTTATGCGGCCCTTTGGGTTCGTGGAGTTATCTTATGGGATCTTTACCAAGGCTTCTGGGCCGCTGATTCTTTTCTTGATTAGCATCAAAAAAAGAGTGAAATCATGAGAATATCGGTTGCGCTTACTACTTTCAATGGGGCACGATTTCTTTTGCCTCAATTGCAAAGTATTTTGAATCAAACAATTCGACCAGATCAAATCGTTATTTGCGATGACTGCTCGTCTGATTCAACTGTCGATATAGCAGATAGCTTTGCGCAGAAAACCGACATGCGCGTCGACATCCACAGAAATGACTTCAATCTAGGCGTTAATAAAAATTTCGAGAAAGCAGTGGGATTATGCGATCAGAATGCTGATCTCATTTTGTTTTGTGATCAGGATGACATTTGGGATCCAAGAAAAGTTGAAGTTACAGTCAAGGCCTTTAAAATCTCATCTTCGCCACGATTGATGTTGGCCATTCACGACTGCACCTTGTGCGATGCTGAGATGACGATCATTCTGGATTCTTTAATTGAAAATATTCAAGGAGATAAAGGCTCGAACAAAGATTTCGTTCACGGCTGCTGCACGACAATTGGTTGCGATCTTCGTGACTTATTGTTTCCCATTCCAGCCGAGGTTGAGCCTATCGGGTACGACGAATGGATGCACGTTGCAGCTGAAATGCTAGGTGTGCGTTTGATGCAGGCTGACAAGTTGCTGAACTACCGTAGGCATGAAAACAACGTATCCAGCTCGACATCCTATTCCGTAAACGCCAAGATTTTTAGTAAAATTAAAAAATACTTCTATTTGCTGATTAGGAGATCAAATAAAAAGCCAGGTCTTGATTGGTTAAGGAAGAGGTTGGCGATGGTGGTGATTCTGAAAAGCAGATTGAAACTGCTGGCAGGCATTAATCAATTGCATAACTCTTCCTATGCAAGGCTTTTGGACGTTGAAAATTCAATTCAAAAAAGAATGCTGATTAGAAATTCCTTTTTCCCTGTTGGGGTGATTCGCGCAGCATTTCTTTATGTGAGTGGCGGGTATGTTTTTTATTCAGGCTACAAGAGCATGATGGCTGACATCTTGCGACGCTGATTGCCATCTGAGCCATGAAGATTTCTCAAATAACCTACACAGGCTTCGGTGGCCTGGGCAGCGTCGTTTTTTCATTGTTGTCGGCAGACGCCAGCCGCCAGCACCAGTGGTCCATCGGATTCATCGGTGACCAGCCACTGGATGCCTCGTATCCCCAGCGTTGCCAAGACCACGGGGTTGATTTCGCGGCCTTTCAGTCCACTTCGGGCAAGCCGTTCCGTGCTTGGAGCGCGCTGGCTCGCTGGCTCGCCCAGAACAGACCCGATGCGGTGATCTGCCACCCCATCAATTCCATACTGGCGTGCCGCTGGTACGCCTGGCGACACGGTGCCCGGCTGGTGGCAGTGGAGCACACGCCCAACCAGGTCAAGACGCGCAACGAGTGGGTTTTCAGCCGGCTGGCGATGATGCTGGCCGACCGTGTGGTGGTGCTCACACCGGAGTACCGTGACGAATTGCGCCGGGCTCACGGCTGGCTGTTTCACTCCAGCAAGGTGGCCGTGGTGCCAAAC
>Ga0351953_1065_pt1 | contig 10192 bp, 7 predicted proteins | sample BONcelT113001C15_FD_205810 | JGI IMG/M metagenome (GOLD analysis project Ga0351953, IMG submission 205810) | Enriched cells from coal bed in the Powder River Basin, Montana, United States - BONCAT cells T11 rep3 HSBNCT.T11.300.1.C15 ... | reverse complement strand
ATACTGATCCGAATAGGTTGAGAATATATAGACGGTTTCTGTCCCATAATTATATACGTTTACCTGCTTGACCGACTGTTGGTTAACAGGCACCATGCCAAAATCAAGAAGATCAATTTCAAATGATAACAGCCCATCCCCTGAAACCGTAAGGTTTATCGGAAGTGCCTTAACAGGGTTAAATGCATTGTTGACTGAAAAGTAAACTGTATCCTGATACACACCGGCCATCAGGTCTGAGGCATCAAGGGTTAGTGCAATACTGACAGACTCATTCCCGGTTATTGTTCCGGCCTGAACGCTAAGATCAACAAAATCAGGCTTCGCTTGAACTGACCAGTTCAGTTCAAAAAAGCTGTTGTTGAAAAGAATAAGTGGATACTCCTGTGAACCTCCTGCTGCAAGTTGCACCGAAATGGCTGCAGGGCTTAACTCAAGCACAGGTACTCCAACCTGAATGTTGGCTGTGGCCGGAACACTTTCCTCAGTTCCGTAAACAGCCGTAAGCTGGTAGGTATAAACACCTGTTGGAAGTTGGGGATCAAAATAAGTAGTGAGTGAAGTGGTTCCAATAAGAAACTCATTACGGTATATCCTGTAAAAATCAGGACTGTCCTGTGTGTTTCTTTGATTCGCCGTTGAAGCATTCACCAACGACATTGGCCCGGAAACAATGGGGCTTAGCCGGGCATCCCTCAAAGGAAAGTGTTGCTTACCAAGCATTTGTTGGGTGCCTGCAACATCCACAACAAAAGATTTCAAACTGAAATTAAAATCCAGACCATAATCACTGATGTTTTCCCAGAAACCATTAAAGTTGATTAAGTCGCCGTAACCGGCAACAGCAGGGCCTTCGTCCAGACCAATCGGGAATTCCTCCTCAGGCTGGATGATTTCGAGGCCTATCCAAAGCTCATTTTCAGTATCAATCAGTACCAGGTTGTTCAGGGTAACCAGATTCCATTGCGCGGATACAACATTGCTCAGCTGTTGCTGGTAGATCAGGCTGTCGGCTAATGGACCTTTCCATATCTTGATGGTGTAATCACTCAGGGCACTGTAGGCAAAAAACTCCACCTGATACACCGAAAATCCTTCTAATCCATCAAGGTTTTCGGGTTCCCATCTCGCTGCAACAAAATAAGGCTGGCCGCCATAAACTGCCAATGCTGTGGTATTGGTACCCGTTGTCCAGCTGAGTTCTGTAGGTTCACCAACAATAGGTGGTAACCAATTTAAGTACACATCATTGTTCGCATTCGTTGATGCACTGAAGAATAGCGGTGGGTTTTGAGCCTGAACACACAAAACACTTAAAAAAATGAAGGGAAACAGTATCAGGTTTTTCATAGCACTTTAGTTTTTATAGCAATTGTGGAACACTAAAACTAATGCTATTGTTCGATCGGGCTGCAACCAAATTAACAAGTTTACAATTTGATAACATTTAGTGTGAACAAAATAATACTCAAGCATTTCTATGCCAGATGGTTTCAATATGGTATGAAAAACCGCCTTATCACAAAGGCATCCGAAAAAAAGTTCAAATATGTGCCCGGATTACTTCTTATAATACTTCATGGCTTCGGGCAGCCATTTCTTGATCTGTGCAATTCGGGTAGCATCAGAGGGGTGTGTGCTGAGAAACTCCGGGGGCGACTGACCACCTTTCATCTTTGCCATGCGTTCCCAAAAACCTACTGCCTGATTGGGGTCATAACCGGCCATTGCCATGAAGATAAGCCCCAGCCTGTCGGCTTCGCTCTCGTGCAACCTGCTGAAAGGCAGCATCACCCCAACCTGGCTTCCGACTCCAAAAGCAGTCATCCACAATGCCTGCGTTTGCTCGGGTTTTTCCTGAATAGCCACAGCAAGAGCCATGCCGCCGAGCTGTGTCAGCAAACCCTGACTCATCCGTTCGTTGCCGTGCTCGGCTATGGCATGTGCCACCTCATGCCCCATCACAACAGCAAGGCCGGTCTCATCCTTTGTTATGGGCAGAATACCGGTATAAAAAACCACTTTCCCGCCAGGCATGCACCAGGCATTGGCTTCGGGACTTTCTACAAGGTTAAACTCCCACTGGTAGCCTTTCAACTGAGATGACATGCCTTTCTCGGCAAAATACTGTTCCACTGACTTCTGAATCTTTTTACCCACACTCTTCACCATAGCCGAATTTTTGGCATCGGTAGAAAGCTTGTGCTCCTTCAGAAACTCACCGTATTGCTGAAAACTCATACTCATCAATTCGGACGAGGGTATAAGGTTTAGCTGTCGGCGTCCGGTGATGGGAACCTTGCTGCATGATACTGAAACAAAAATCAATAAAACAGATACCAAAACGGGCAGGGATAGATACTTAGTTTTCATAGAGTAGTTTTTTTCAAAATTAATAAAAGTAACATGACTGGCTAAGGTTAATCAACTATTCAGGCACAAACAAACAACTATCGCCATAACTCAGAAACCTGAACCCGTGTTCCAGAGCATAGTCGTACACTTCCTTCCAGCTTGTCCCGATGAGTGCTGCAACGAGCAGCAGCAGGGTACTCCCGGGTTGGTGAAAATTCGTTATCAAGCCTGTTGACAACCTGAAGCGGTAGCCGGGGGCAATCATCAGGCTGGTGGAAGCACTCAGGCGATCCAATCCTCTGCTGTCGAGAAAGTTAAGGATATTATGTAAGGCTTCATGAGCCTCAACTTCAGGGCCATCATTGGGCTCGTAAGGGGCCCATTGGGATAGTATTACCTCATCAATATTTACTTCAGCATTGATTTTTAACCCTATCCAGTACAAACTTTCAAGCGTGCGCATACTGGTGGTTCCAACCGGAATGATCGGTTTTCCCAATTGGCTCACAATTCTTTCGATGGTGTTGCGCGTCACAACAATGTTTTCGGCATGCATCTCGTGGTTGCCTGAGCTGGCCGAACTAACCGGCTTGAAAGTGCCTGCACCCACATGCAGGGTTATGGTTGCCATTTCAATACCCTTTGAGCGCAAGTCATCAAGTACCCTGTCGGTGAAATGCAAGCCTGCCGTTGGGGCTGCCACCGACCCGTGGTGCCTTGCAAAAAGTGTCTGGTAGTCAGTCTTGTCATGTTCTTCCGCCTGTCGGTTCAGATATGGCGGAAGCGGAACTTCTCCGGCGGCTTCCAGAATATCTGAAAACGAAAAGTTCTGTGGCTGCCACGAAAACCGTATCAGGCTGCTGTCGTCTGATTTCTGAAGCCGCTCCGCTGATAAACGGACAGTTTCACCGCCGATGACAAACTCCTTTTCGAGCAAGCCTTGCTTCCAACGTTTGGAGTTGCCAACCAAACACCTCCACTCGACCGGTGAAGACGCAGTAAAAGCCAACTGAATATCCGAAAATTGTGCTCCGGGTGACAAACAAAACAATTCTATTAATGCTCCTCCGGCTTTGCGAAAATTGAGCCGGGCCTGCACCACACGGGTTTCGTTTCCGATCAGCAACGTGTCTGATGCAAGATATTCAGGCAAGCGGTAAAAAACATCCTCGCCTATTTTCCCGCCAATACAGGTAAGCAACTTCGACCTGTCGCGCCCCGGCACGGGATAACGTGCAATGCGGTCATCGGGCAGGTCGTACCAAAAATCACTAATGGGCAGATTCGGTATGTGTGTTTCCATAAAGGTGCAAAAATAGCATGATTGACCCAATATTACCCAAACAGGCTAAAAGGCATCGTGATTAAACTTCAATGGTGTTTCATCCTGTAAGCATCATCAATACTTAATGGCTTAAATAAAGCGAAACATCCTGAAGCAGCATCAAAATAGTTACCTTTGAAACCACATAAAACTGAACCAGACATGAGCATCAGTAAACACATACCAAATTTCATCACTTTGATGAACCTGTTTTCAGGCAGCCTGTCCCTGTATTTTGTCATGGAGGGAAACCTTTCCCTGGCTGCTTATATGGTGTTTCTGGCGGCTGCATTTGATTTCCTCGATGGCCTTGCTGCCAGATCGCTAAAGGCATACTCGCCACTTGGCGCACAGCTCGATTCGCTTGCCGATGTAGTCTCATTCGGGGTGGCACCTGCCTTCATCATTCAGGAGTTGATCAAACAAAGTCATGGCAGAATGACCATAATGGCCGGCGAAACGGATATTTTGCCTTTTGTTGCATTCATTTTGCCCCTTTTTGCCGCTTTGAGGCTGGCAAAATTCAACATTGATACCAGACAAAGTGATAGTTTCCTGGGCCTGCCTACTCCCGCAGCCGGCATGCTCATCGCATCCCTGCCACTGATCAGGGAACAACTCTACGAAAGCCAGTCACTTACCTATATGGTTTTCACCAACACCTATCTTTACCTCGGAACAGTCATTCTGCTGTCCGCACTCATGGTAACTGAATTGCCCCTTTTTGCCCTGAAGTTTAAGTCTTATAAAATAAGAGGAAACGAGATCCGCTATATTTTCCTGATTTCATCACTCATTTTATTGGTGTTTTTTCAGTTTTTGGCCATTCCTTTTATTGTTCTGATTTATTTGTTTTTGTCATTAATAGTCTATCTGTCAGACTTAACGAATTGATGTTGTTAACTGTTTGTTTAGTATTTAATAACAACTATTTAAGCAGGATTAAAAGCAATTATGAATTACAGACAAATTCGCGTCTTATTGGTTTTGTTTTCGCTCATTCAAATAATGGATCTGAAAGCACAGGATTTTCTTTCATCCCTATTTACAATTGAGGCCGGCGCAAATTACTACAGAATCCCGATTGGAAATGAACAGTGGATTTCCGGGATAACGCCTTCGCTGGGGGCCCGTTATGATCTGCGTCCAAACAAAACCTTTGGTTATGGTATTGGCATGACTTATTCGCCACGCTTGGACCGGGAGAAGACCAAGCTGGGTAATGTGCACAACTTTTATATTGATTTTAGCCTGTCAGGCTCATGGTATCCAAAAAACAAAATATATCTCGACCTTGGCTTACAGCGTTCTTTTTTGCTTGCACGAAATTATTCAGAGAACAATAATACCACTCCTATTGACCCACCCAGATCACACTATGCCATAACAACCGGCGCAGGAGTCAATATGTTAAAAAATTCCAGACTGCTGATGCGCTATTCCATCCCTGTGGATTTCAAGGGCTATCGGAACGTTCAGGTTGCTTTTCTCTTCAACCTGCATGAATTCAGAAGAAAACAGAAAAACCACATCACATCACTTGATCAGGCATTTGAAAATCCTTGTGTTGTCGAAAAGCTTGTACTACATCAACAAAATCTGCCCGTACTTCCTCCGGAGATTGGCAAGCTGACAAACCTGCGTGAACTTATTCTGGACGGAAGCCGGTTGAAGAGCCTTCCGGAGGAAATCGGTGAACTGAATCAATTGGTTAAACTTTCGGCTAAATTCAATGAAATCAAGAAATTGCCTGATAGTATCGGCGCACTGACCATGCTCGAAGAGCTGCACCTGGACTACAATTCCATGTATGAATTGCCCCCTCAGATCGGAGCGCTCGAAAACCTGAAGTTTTTGTACCTGAGCAACAACAACCTGACTAAGATCCCTCCCGAAATAGGAAAGCTCACCAAACTGGTTGAGCTGGATGTGAGCAATAATGCCGGTTTGCTTCAACTTCCGCTTGAAATCAGCAATCTTAAAAACCTTGAGAAACTGTACATCAGCCCGACCACAATATTTCCCATACCATTCATTCCACCGAACGCAAGGCTCGAAATCATTGTTGTTGAACCGGGAAGCCCGCAGATCAACCTATACAGAAGGTAATCTGAATCCTTTTGTCTGGCAAAGAATCAGTTACCGCCTGCGCAGCTCAAAATTCTGTCCCAGATAAACCTTTCTTACATGCTCATCCTCAGCCAGTTGTTCTGATGTTCCGGCCATGAGGATGGAGCCCTCGAACAACAAATAGGCCCTGTCGGTAATGGATAAGGTTTCGTGCACATTGTGGTCAGTTATCAGCACACCGATATTCTTTTCTTTTAGCTTGGTGACAATACTCTGTATGTCTTCAACAGCAATTGGGTCAACACCGGCAAAAGGCTCATCGAGCAATATAAACTTTGGGTCAACGGCAAGCGCGCGGGCAATCTCTGTGCGGCGACGTTCACCGCCCGAAAGCTGTATTCCTTTGCTTTTCCTGATGTGCATTAACCCAAATTCTTCGAGCAACCCCTCCAGCCGGTTCTCCTGGTCTGTGCGGCTCATTCTTGTAAACTGCATCACTGACCTGATGTTGTCTTCAACACTCATCTGCCTGAACACCGAAGCCTCCTGTGCCAGATAACCGATTCCCTTTTGTGCCCTGCGGTACATGGGCTCGTCCGTAATGTCGGTCTGCTCCAGAAATACCTTGCCGGACAATGGCTTGATCAAGCCAACAATCATATAAAAAGTAGTGGTCTTGCCTGCACCGTTAGGCCCGAGCAAACCCACAATCTCCCCCTGGTTTACCTGTACAGAGACCTGATTGACCACAGTTCGCTGACGGTATTTTTTGATCAGATTCTCGGTGCGTAATATCATATTCTATAAATAAACTTATTGATAACGAAACAAAAATACCATAATTGTGCGGATCCAAAAGAACAGTAAGGTATGATCAGAACGAAAACTGCAGGGAAACGAAAAAAGCAAAATTGTTGATGTTCGCATGGTCGCGGTGGCTTAGTCGCCAGATGCCGTCAACCCTGACAATTTTAAAGATATTCTCAATTCCTGCACCTGCCTCAAAATATGGCTTGTTGAGCATATAAGTGATGTCAGGCAAGGCGTTAAATGCCTTGTTTTGATCCGACAATTCACCAGCTATTCCTTTAACAAATACGACCTCACGCCATTTAAGTTTTCTGAACAAGGGCAACCTGTTGAAAAAGAACCCGTCAAAGTGATGGGTATAATAAAGGCTGACATAGGAGTCATTAACAAACTCATAGTAATTCATGAGGTTATAGGCTGACTGATCGAAAACAAAGGTTTCGTTGCCGGGTGGCAGCATCAGCAATGGAAATGGCAATTTGCCCCAGACATGTCCGGCCTCAAGTGAATATTTCGACCATCCTAAAGGGCCAACATTAAAACGGTGTGTCAACCCGCCTTCTAGACGATGATATTCCCAATCGCTTTCGAGAATACCTTTGCCACTATAACTGTAACGTACATTTAACTCGGGATATTTAGTACCGAAACTGATTCTGTCGAAATCGCGTATGATGCTTCTTTCCCTGAACGCAAAACGAAGACTATACGAAAGTTCACTGGTTACAATAGATTGGTGTCCGATCAACTCACCATTTTCCAGACGGGTTTGGGGGATAAAAGTCCCGGCAGGTTTTATCTCACGATGGGTGAATTCCAACTTGTTCGACAAGCCGTTGAACCATTCATGCTCGTAAAACACCTTGTATTCGTTAACATAATTCAGCTTGTCCGAAGGCTGCCTCCTGACAAGTAAAGAGAGGAAGTTGTCATTAACCACTGCCTGCTGAGAGGCACCAAGCTGCTCGGAATCGGTTCTGAAGTTGAAACCTGTGGATCTGAGCGGGCTCTTATCCAATACATAGAGCAATCCGCCGCCAAACTTCGGTTTTCGGTCGGAAATTCCATAGGCAAGAAAACCATTCAGGCGGAGGTTACGGCTGAAACGTGTGCTGGTACGGCCTCCAAACCTGAACCTGTGTCCCTCAATCTCATTGTATCCATACATTTTACCAATCGGCCCGATCTCGAACCAGCCCGTCGGGGCATAACCATGGGTTACCATATAAATAACATCCACATAGGTTTTATAGATCGGGACACGCTCAATAGAATCAATCATTGAATAAATCCTCGACTCCCTCGCTGTAAGTCTCTCGGGCCGAACACTATCCCAGTAATTATCCGAAAAATTAAGGCTTCCTTCAGAAACAATTACCCCTACCGGACTCCTGTAAATTTGTGCATCTGCCGGTTGATTGAGTATGTAGTTCCGATAAGTGGTCGTCCGTTGGCCGAAAAAACCCGGAAGCCTGCGCGTGTTCTCAATGACATTAAAATCGGCCATCATATAATCACGCGAAAGCATCCATTGACGGTTATTTACAAGCTCATACTGCTGTCTGATGGTCAGGTCGTTGATAAAGTTAAGGTTGGCATCCTCAGCCGCGATCATTTCAACTTGCTTGACGGCAAAACTTGTGTCGTGCAGCCAAATGTAGCCGTTGAAGGTTAATTCCTGTTTCCGACGGGGTTTATACATTAGTTTATAGCACCATTGCCCGTCAATGACCGCACTGTCAACCAAAAAATACCTGTAATAATTCAACCCGAAGTTTGCCGTTGGGCTGATAAAGTTTTTTCCAAACAGGGAGATGTAATTGTCATAAACATTGACATCCTGATATAAGTTGCCCATAAACTGGGCAATACTTGGATTCTCGACCCCAGAGCCACGGGCAGCTGTAATCTTCTCGATCCGTGCACGTGGTTCCTTACGGTAAAAAACTTCTGACACAGCTTCGGTGATAAACATCGGCAGGTAGGCCTTCCCGTTCACTGCTGAGGTGTCCACATAATCGAAAATAAACTGGAAATGCTTGAAAACAGGCCTGTTTTTGAACTTCTCATCAAAATTGTTGGCATCAAACTGTATCTTATTATACACCTCTGCCTGCCAGGCGCCTACATCGCTGCTGTTGTTCCGCTCCTTGTTCGCGACCATTTTTCTGAACAAAATATCGGCAGGATTTTCTCCGGCAACAACAACAACTTCTTCCAGGGCAAACTCTTCGGGGCTTAACAAAATCAAAACTTCCTGATACCTGTATTTTTTTATCAGTATCTTTTGCTTGTAAAAACCCACATAAGTTGCTGTAAGCGTGTCGGTAGCATGCATACTTTCGATAGAAAACTTTCCGCTGAAATCCGTCGTGGCCCCAACAGTTGTTCCTTCGAAATAAACATTGGCAAAAGGGATTGGTTCCTCAGTAAGCGCATTTTTAACCACACCCCTGATTTTTGTCATCTGCGCCTGGGAGTCCAGGGCAAACAGCAGAGCAAGCAATACAATCAGTGATGCTTTGAGGTTCATAAAACAAAATCAGATTTTTCAGTCATTATGTACTGCTCTGTTGTAACAATTCATCCCAAAATTCCAGTGCTCTTCGGGTATGAGGTATAACAATAGTACCCCCAACAAGGTTCGCAACACCAAAAACCTCCATAACCTCCTCGGTAGTAACCCCGAGCTTGTGACACTGCTGCAGGTGATAACAGATACAGTCATCGCATTTAAGCACCATTGATGCCACCAGTCCGAGGAGTTCCTTCGTTTTTTCACTTAATGCTCCTTCCTGATAAGTCAGTGTATCCAGACTGAAGATGCGCTTCATGATTTTATTGTTTGGTGCATTCATCATCCGCTCGTTCATGGCATCGCGATAGCGGTTGAATGAATCAACCTTGTTAGCCGTTGTCATAATATAACTGTATTAAATTATACCTTCCTTTAGTATGTCATGCAAATGGATCACGCCATCGTAAACTCCGTTTTTCATAACGGGCAGTTGGGTAATATTATACTGTCTCATCAGTTGAAGGGCATCAACCCTCCCAGTCGTTATTTTGATATATTTGCAACCCTATAACGGATCATTCGTCCTTTAATTATCAAGTTTTGTACTGCGCAATGCGTCAGCTACACAAATATACTAACTAATCATCGGTTGTAAGCAAGATTTTTTTTTAAAAAAATGAAAACAGCAAAAGAAATTTTGGCTACAGGAGCGGAAGTCATTCATAATGAGTGTTTTCAGATAAATCTCATGGCCGGGAGGCTTGGTGAAGACTTTGTAAATGTTGTAACATTACTACTACACTGTAAAGGAAATGTTATCGTTACCGGCATTGGAAAGAGTGCAAACATTGCACAAAAACTGGTTGCAACCTTCAATTCGACGGGAACTCCTTCGGTTTTTATGCATGCAGCCGATGCCATACACGGTGATTTGGGCATTATCCGCGAAGAAGACATTATCATTTTGCTTTCTAAAAGCGGCGAAACACCCGAGATTAAAGTGCTGATACCATTGCTCAGAGCCAGAGGAAACAAAATGGTTGCCATCGTCGGGCAGATGGATTCATATCTGGCCCGTATGGCTGATTTTGCGCTGGATACAACAGTTGATAAGG
>Ga0351953_1064_pt1 | contig 10272 bp, 11 predicted proteins | sample BONcelT113001C15_FD_205810 | JGI IMG/M metagenome (GOLD analysis project Ga0351953, IMG submission 205810) | Enriched cells from coal bed in the Powder River Basin, Montana, United States - BONCAT cells T11 rep3 HSBNCT.T11.300.1.C15 ... | reverse complement strand
CTGGTGCTTGGCAGGACCGATCCCCGGTCGAATCAGCTTTATTACGATGACGGTGACGAGATTATCCGCCTGGACGCATCGGGCTTTCCGGTCGCCTTTATGCTGCTGGAGACCACCGGGTCGTTTAAGGATTGGACCACGCCCATTGAAAATATGTTCCCCCACTGTATCGAACATCTGGCCGGGCACATGGAAAAAGCCCGTCAGCAGGGGATTGCACAACATGAATTTCCTATCGCCCTTCGGTCATTTTGCGACGGACTGAAAAATGAGATCCGTCGGATGCAAATGTTGCTGGATGATCCGGCAGGGACCATCCGTGTTTTGTTTGCCGATCGAACCAGCGAGAATGAGGGGATCCGGCGCCGATGGGAGGGGGTCCTGGATCGTCTGGGCCGGACCGATCCCGGATATCTGGAAGAAATCATTTACAACGATGATCATCTCCAGAAGTACTTGGTGGAATGAAGGCTCATCCGTTAGAACATATCAGTCGGTTTTTTTGTTTACCGGGCGTAGTTTTTTTCATATAGTCAAAAATTAATGGTTTGTTTTAGCCCATGAATCTCAAAAAAGGAGGCCGTATGGAATTCAAGGACACTGTTTACGGGCGCCGCGCCGTTAATTTTTTTGATCCGGGAAAAGACGTTCCCGAAAATTTGCTGCGGCAGATGATCGAGACCGCGGCCCGCGCTCCCTCGGGATTCAACATCCAGCCCTGGAGCCTGATGGTGCTGAGGGAACCGGAAGAGAGGCAGCGGCTGCGGAAACTGGCCTGGGATCAACCCAAAGTTTCTGAAGCGCCGGTAATACTTATCGTTCTGGCCGATACCGAAGGCTGGATGCCGGGTAATCCCTTTGCGGAAAAGAATTTCGCTGAAATGGTCCGATCCGGTCAGATGAAACCGGAACAGCGGGAATGGTTTGACGGCGCCTGCAAGACGCTATATGGGGCCAGTGAAGCTCGGAAGATCGCTTTTGCATGTAAAAATGCCGGCTTTTTTGCCATGAACCTCATGCTGGCGGCCAAGGATCTTGGCGTTGATACGCATCCAATGGACGGTTTCGACCTGGAGGGAGTACGCGAGGCTTTCCGGATTCCCAAGAATTACTGGATTCCGTTGCTGATGGCCGTCGGTTATTTCCGCAAGGGCGCGGAACTATTGCCGCCTAAATGGCGAAAGACATATGATGAGATCGTTGTCAGATTTTAATGGCGCCGCCTCTGTTCAGACCCTGTCCCATGTTGTTTATATATTCCGGAAGCGTTATATTCCTGATAACTGAAGCCGGAAACCGGAGGTAAGGTTTTCCGTTTTTACAAAAATACCCATACATTTTTTCCAAGGAGACGCATTCATGTCGGAAAAACAGGTAAAAATATACACGTTGAGCACATGCAGCCATTGCAAGACCACCAAAAAATTTCTCAACGAATGCAACGTTGAATATGATTCCGTGGACGTGGATCTTCTCGCTCATGAAGAAAGAAGTGCTATTCTCGAAGACGTCAAAAAACTGAACCCGAAATGTTCTTTTCCGACCATCGTCATCGGCGGCAAGGTCATTGTCGGTTTCAAGGAGAAGGAAATAAAGGAGGCGCTTGGTCTCAAATGAACGCGGAAACCTTATACGAACAACTTAAAAAAATCCAGGAGCCCAAGGGTTATTTTTTCAACCGGGACAAGGCACTGGTCATGGAATTGATGGAAGGACTGCTGGCCAACAAGGGGCGTTATGGTTACATGTGCTGCCCATGCCGCTTGTCGTCCGGGGAACGGCAAAAGGACGGCGACATCATTTGTCCCTGCGCCTACCGGGAGGAGGATGTCCGGCAATACGGAAGCTGTTATTGCGCGCTCTATGTTTCCGACGACTGGAACAACGACAGAATTCCGCACGAATACGTTCCCGAGCGGCGTCCGGCAGATAAATTCTGATGGAGGGGCGCATGGAAGGGCCCCTGCCCGAGCATAAAACCGTCAACATCGGGGATGCCGATCTTCAATACTTGCTCTATGAAGGCCCCGGGCCGACCTTGATCATGATGCACGCCACGGGTTTTCTGCCATGGATGTGGCATCCCATCGCCCGCGACCTGCACCCTGATTTTCGTGTTATCTGCCCTTACTTCTGCGATCACCGGGAAGCAGATCCTGAGCAGGGGGGATTCAACTGGATGCGGCTTGCCGAGGACCTGGTCATGCTGTGTCGCGCCCTGGATATTGCATCACCCTTTATGGTGGGGCATTCCATGGGCGGGGCGGTCATGACGATTGCCGCCGGCCGTTTCGGACTGGATGCGGCTAAAATGATCCTGATTGAGCCGATTCTGCTTCCCCGGGAATTTTACGCCATTCAATTGCGCGTGGAGGAGCATCCCCTGGCCGGTAAGTCCATCAAACGCCGCAATTACTGGGAAAACGCATCGGACGCACGTCGATATCTTAAATCCAAAACGTTTTTTAGGACATGGGACGCGGAAATGCTCGACCTCTATCTGGAATACGGCATGAAGCCGTCTGATAACGGCGGCCTGGAATTATCCTGCCATCCCCGAAAGGAGGCGGCCTTGTTTATGGGGAGCATGGCATATGATCCGTGGCCGGTTCTGCCGGCCGTTAACTGTCCGACCCTGGTGCTGGAAGGGGAGTTGACGGAAAACAAAGGCGTCATCGATTTCAAGAAAATCGCCGACAGTATGCCCCGGGGTCAGTATCGTATGATTTTGGAGGCCGGACACCTGATCCCGATGGAAAAACCGAAAGAGACCGCTGATATTATCCGGTCGTTTTTCAAATCGGACGACCGGCTGGAAATACTATAGACGGCCCAACCCAATTGCAACATCCGTCAAGGATGGACATTTTTTTGCAAGAAGACAGGCCCATCCATGCCGGTGTGGCCGTCCGTGAGAGGTATCCGGTTCGATGCCTTCGTAATAATACAACGTGTGAAGATCTGGAAACAGATTGATCAGCTCGCCCCTGTCAAAATAGTGCTCCATGCATTCAGCGGTGTCGCTGACCATGTCCGGCGGAAGCGCTGTCGTGCCTCGCTGGATTAGAAAGCCCGGGTCATCGACGGTAAATACGTTGGCATACAGAATCCCGCCGGGTTTGAGTGCGGTCCGGATGCCGTCGACAACCCTGGCGCGCAGTGCGTCTGTCAGATGGTCGAGGATGGTGGCCGCAACAACAATATCCATGCTGTTTCCCGCAAAATCAAAAGCGTCGATATCCATATTCGTCGGATTAATATCGAGATGTTGTTTGTCGACGGTTGTTTTGAGCTTTTGCATCCCGGCCTCGGAGCGATCGATTGCCGTGACCCGGCATCCGTTTCTTGCCAGGTAAAGACTGTATCGTCCTTCTCCGCATCCGAGATCCAGCGCATGTTTGCCGGACAAGTCCCTGCCGTTGAAAAAATCCGTAAATTCGGGACGAAGATCGGATCCGTAGTAACAGACGGGATCACTGTAGACACGGTTGAATTTTTCGATATGGGATTGCTTCATGGCCATACCCTATTGATTCCATAATCGCTCGTCAACTCATATCTCATATACAATCAATAATATATTGACTTGACAAGGTCCATCCGTTATTTTGCCGGCATTAAGGCTTTGTACGTAAACCATCGATCGATGAATTATCATGAAAATATATGATGATCTCACGCCGCTTGTCCATGCCGCGGTTGCTGCCGCTGTTAAGGCAGGCGTCCGCACCCTTGAAATATATAACCAGGATTTTTCCGTTGAGACCAAAGATGATGATTCGCCATTGACACAGGCGGATAGGGATGCCCATGAGATTATTATCTCCCGGTTGCGGACATTTGAATTGCCGGTACTCAGCGAAGAAGGGCGTGAAATCCCTTACGACCGGCGTCTCGCCTGGGAACAGTTTTGGATGGTCGACCCTCTGGACGGAACCAAGGAATTTGTCAAAAGAAATGGGGAATTTACCATTAACATCGCCTTGATTTATCGGCAATCGCCGGTCCTGGGCGTGGTTTATGTTCCGGTTTCCCAACGTCTTTATTTCGCGGCCCAAGGCATGGGCGCATTCCGATGCGATCTTACCGACCAGACGTTTATCCTGAATGGTTCATTTGCCGATCTTCTTTCGTGTTCACGGCGATTACGCGCTGATGTGGCTGGAGATCGTCCCTATACAATTGTCGGCAGCAGATCCCACGCCACCTTGGAACTCGAAGCTTATGTCGCGGAAAAAAGACGTCGGCATGATGTTGTCGATTTTATTCCCGCGGGCAGTTCGCTGAAATTTTGCTTGGTGGCCGAGGGAAAAGCTGATGTGTATCCGAGAATGGGGCCGACCATGGAATGGGATACTGCCGCCGGTCATGTGGTGGCTGAAACGGCCGGGGCAACGGTTGTCCGGGCAGACAACGGGAAACCGTTGCTTTACAACAAGCCTGAACTCTTAAATCCTTGGTTTATCGTAACCGCGAAACGATGATATGATATTCCGATCATACACGGGATTATTTCATGGGCGACACTTGACAGGGGCGGACCGGCCAATAGGAAGATATACACAGCATAACAGCATATAGGATAATTTCATGACTGATACCTTATTCGAAGCTCACGGCGGTGCGTTGATCAACCTTCAGGTGGACGACGCCCGCGCGACTCTGCTCAAGGATATCGCGCTCAACCTGCCGGAAATTTCGCTCAATGACCGCCAGATGTGTGATCTGGAACTGCTTGCAACCGGCGGGTTTTCACCCCTTAAGGGATTTATGATCCGCTCGGATTACGAATCCGTGCTCGACCGGATGCGCCTTCAGAATAATATCCTCTGGCCTCTGCCGGTATGCCTCGATATTTCCGAACGCAAGGCCGGATCTCTGGAGGTGGGGCAATCCGTGGCGCTACGTGATCCGGAAGGGTTTCTGCTGGCAATCATGCATATCGAGGATATCTGGCTCGCCGATCATGAAAAGGAAGCCCGGTTGGTCTATCAGACCATGGATAGAAGTCATCCCGGCGTCGCCTACCTGTTTGATAAAAGCGGTGAATATTATATCGGCGGTCGGGTAGAAGTCATCTCCTGTCCTCTGCATTTTGATTTCAAGCAGCTTCGCATGACCCCCGGGGAAATACGGGGGATCTATGCCAAGCTGGGCTGGTCCCGGGTGGTTGGGTTTCAGACCCCCAATCCCCTGCACCGGTTTCAGTTTGAAATGACCACCCGTGCCATGCATCAGGCCAGGGCCAATCTGCTGCTCATGCCCGTGGCCGGCATGACCAGACCCGGTGATTTTGATCATTATACCCGGGTCAGATGTTATCAGGCCGTTTCCGATCATTATCCGCCCGATTCTCATGTCATGGCGCTTCTGCCTCTTGCCATGCGCCTTTCGGGTCCTCGGGACGCCGTGCTGGACGCAATCATTGCCCGAAATTTCGGGTGCAGTCATTTTGTCGTGGGGCATGATCATGCCAGCCCCGGCCCTGATAAAAACGGTAAGCCGTTTTATGAATGCGACCGGGCAAGAAGTGTTGCAACCGAGTACAGTGTCGAAATCGGGGTTGAAATCGTCCCCTTTGAAGAAATCGTATACCTACCCTTTGAAGATGAGTACCGGTCTGTTAATGAGGTTCCCGAGGGGACCCAGACCATTTCCATGACCGGCTCCGATATCCGGCGGCGCATCCGTGAGGGACGGCGCATACCTGAATGGGCCACGTTTCCGGAAGTCATTGTCGAACTACAGAAAGCCTTTCCGCCGCCCAGGCGTCAGGGATTTACGGTGTTTCTCACGGGTCTGTCCGGTGCCGGCAAGTCCACCATCGCCCAAGTGCTTTTGTCACGCTTTCTTGAAATCGGAGACCGTCCGGTAACGCTTTTAGACGGCGATATTGTCCGCCGGAATCTCTCCAGCGAGCTGACCTTTTCCAAGGAGCACAGGGACATTAACGTGCGGCGCATCGGGTTTGTGGCCAGTGAGATCACTAAAAACCGGGGCATCGCCATTTGCGCGCCCATTGCGCCCTATGAATATACCCGCGGGGAAATCCGTAAGGTCATCGAGGCATACGGCGGATTTATTGAAGTACACGTATCCACGCCCATTAGCGAATGCGAACGCAGGGACCGAAAGGGCATGTACGCCAAGGCCAGGGCAGGCCTTATCAAGGGATTCACCGGCGTGGATGATCCTTATGAGGCGCCGGTGAATCCGGAACTCAGAATCGACACCAGCGACATGACGCCTGTTGAGGCAGCCCAGGAAATCCTTCTGTTTCTGGGAAAGAAAGGATACATATAGGATGCCGGACACGAAACCAATCATTGCCGTTATCGGTCTTGGGTATGTGGGCTTGCCCGTTGCCGTGGCTTTCGGCAGACAATATACCACCGTCGGGTACGATATCAAAAAAGACATCATCGCTCAATATCAGACCCACCACGATCCCACCGGCGAACTGATATCCGAAGAACTCAAAGCCGCGTATTATCTGGAGTACACAACCGACCCTCAACGCCTGGAGGAGGCGGATGTAATCATCGTGGCCGTTCCCACTCCCATTGATAACGCACGTCAGCCTGACTTACGACCTCTCAAGGGGGCCACGGAAACCGCCGGACGGCACATGCGCAAAGGCGCCGTTGTGGTGTTCGAGTCCACGGTCTATCCCGGCACCACCGAAGAGGTCTGCGTGCCCATTCTGGAAAAAATGTCCGGATGGAAATGGAAGCGGGATTTTAATGTCGGCTATTCGCCCGAACGGATCAATCCAGGCGATAAACAGCATACATTGACCACCGTTATAAAAGTGGTGTCCGGAGACACCGAAAATACGCTCGAAATTCTGGCCGATCTTTACGGATCGATTATCCCGGCCGGCATCTATCGCGCCCCGAGCATCAAATGCGCCGAGGCCGCCAAGGTGATTGAGAACACCCAGCGGGATCTCAATATCGCCCTGATGAACGAACTTTCCGTTATTTTCGACAAGCTTGGCATCGATACCATGGATGTTCTCAATGCCGCCGGGACCAAATGGAATTTTCTGCCGTTTCGCCCCGGTCTTGTGGGCGGCCACTGCATCGGTGTGGATCCATATTATCTGACCTACAAGGCTGAAACCGTCGGGTATCATCCGGAGGTGATACTGGCCGGCCGCCGGATCAACGACAACATGGGCAAATTCATCGCAGATAAGACCATCAAGCTCATGAGTCAATCCGGCCGGAAACTCAAGGACGCCAAGGTGGCCATATTCGGTCTGACGTTTAAGGAGGATTGCGCGGACCTTCGCAATACGCGCGTGACCGATATCATCGAAGAGTTGAAATCCTTCGGCATTTGTCCATTGGTCCACGACCCCCTGGCAGATGCGGAAGCGGCGGCGCGGATCCTCGGCGTGGCATTGAGTCCTTTGACCGACATGACCGGCCTTGACGCCATGATCATCGCCGTAGGCCATCAGGCGTATCGGTCCATGCCTTTTGACGATTTGATCGGCCGCCTTAGCCCTGACGGCTGCATCGTGGACGTCAAGGCCGTCTTGGATCCCGAAGCCGTAAGGCAAAGAGGTGTACGTTTCTGGCGGCTTTAATCAAGTAAATCACAGAAAAAGAGACAAAGCGCCATCCAAGATTCTTAAAAGCCTTTCTTTGTAGCGACAGGAATGGAATTGATGCGGGGTCAATGCGATTATCCAGGGAAGGAGAAACCGGCCCATGGCCACAGAAGCAAAGATAGGCATTGCTCTGGGTGGCGGCGCCATTCTCGGCGCAGCCCATATCGGCGTGTTAAGCTTGACGAGGAAAAAATCTCCATCAGCGCCATCTCCGGAACCAGCATGCAGGCTCAGAAAGCAGACGTATTGATTGCTCCCCATCTTTCCGCTTATAACCGTGCCGATAGCGAACCCGTCCGTGACCTGATCCGGGAAGGGTACACGGCGGGGAAAAGGATGATCACAAAAGAACTGCATATGAAAGAATGATGACATGCAATTAATTCGACTCCTGAAATATGACCTGGCAAGGGAGGCTGCGACATGGGCAGCGGACGGCGTGATATCAACATCACAGGCCGAAACCATCTGTTCGCGTTACGGTGTGGATTATCAGAACCTGTCTCGGCGTTCCCTTGGATATCATGTACTGGTGGGACTGGGCTACCTGTTTATCGGCCTTGCGGTCATCACCCTGCTCGGCGCCAACTGGGATCAGATTCCCCGGGCCGTTCGCATGGCGGGCCTGCTTCTGCTTACATTCGGCGTCAATCTCTTCGGTCTTCATAAGTTCAGGATAGGAAATGCATCAGCGGCGGTTGGCTGGTTATTCCTGGGCGGCTTGTTTTACGGAGCATCCATCATGCTGATTGCCCAGATCTATCATATTGATGAACATTATCCCAACGGCATTTTCTGGTGGGCCATGGGCGTTTTGCCAATAGCGCTTCTGACCGAAAGCATCCTCTTGATGATATTGGCCGTCGGCCTTGGATTTATATGGTTCTTTGTGGAAGCTTCCCTCGATTTCTATCCCGCTTTTTTCCCCTTGTTGCTCGCCGCGACCGCATGGTTTATTATCGGTCGGGGCTTACAGAGTAAGATTCTGTTTATCGCCTTGATGGCGGGTTTTGTCATATGGGCCGAATACACCCTTGCCTGGTTTATGGGTGATGGCGCCGGTTTCCATCCGGGGTCTGAAAATGCGGCCCTTGGTATCGGACTTTTTCTTTTGTTTCACGCCGTGGCGGCATGGCTGTCGAACCGAAAGGAACATGTCGCGGCTGATTATGGCGCGCTGCTCGGGTTATGGGTACTGCGTTTTGCCATCATCACCTTGTTTGTCTTAAGCTTCAGGCAACCCTGGCGGGTAATGATTACGGCGGAATGGATAATGCCCGGTCTGATCCTGGCCCTGTCGGTTTGTCTGTCGACTGCCGCTTTGTGGCTGGCATATCGATCCCGCGCATCCACTGTTTCCACAACAGCGTTCGTTTTTCTTTTTCTGGGAGGCCTTGCCGCTACAATGGCGGTTGAGAACCGCTTATATGACGTGGTTTTTCAGATCATGGGCAATATCGTGCTGGTGTGCACCGGCATCTGGCTCATCGTTTTTGGTATCCGGGACAATATCTCTCATTATTTCTATGTCGGTGTGATGGCCGTGCTGGGAACCGGATTGCTGCGCTATATTGATCTGGTGGGCGACTATGTGGGGGCCGCCATTCTGTTTGCCGGTCTGGCGGCGGTTCTTCTGTTCGCTGCAAAATTCTGGAAATCTCATAATGCCGGGGTAGGGGGCGTGTCATGAAAAAAGAGACCGTCATTGCCGGCATCGGGGTGGTGATCCTGTTTCAGATTCTTGTCCTGGCAGGTGTCTATCTGGGGGCCATGTATCCCCTCTGGATGGGAAAAGAAATCCGCCTGAAAACCGTTCCCGTGGATCCCCGGAGCCTGTTTCGCGGTAATTACGCCCAATTGCGCTACGATATTTCGACTATCGACGGCAGCATCCTCGGCGTTGAAACGAGACCCCGAAACGGCGAGACCGTTTACATCAGGCTAAAATCTTCCCCGGACGGCATTTATGTCTTTGACGGCGCCGGCCTGGATAAACCCGCCGGCCCCGCGCCTTTTATCCGCGGGCGACTTCGAGCGTTATCCCATGGAGATCGACATCAACAGGCGAAATACGAAGTCCGCTACGGCATCGAGGCATGGTTTGCTCCCAAGGAAAAAGCCCTGGCCCTGGAGAAAACGCTCCGAGGCGGCGGCATCGCCCGGGTCATGGTCGCCGGCAACGGCAAGGCGGCCTTGAAGGATGTGATTGGGAAGCCTGAAATGCAATCCTCCCCGTTGTTTCCCGATATATCCATGGATGTTGAGCCTCTGATTCCCGCGTTGCCGCGATAATCCCGATGATTCATCTCTTATGATCAGGCATTTTTTCCCAGGTTTCCATTTTTCCGCTGCTTTACGCCGCTCAATTTCCCGCTGGGCCGCGCTTGGTTCGGCCTGAATGGCAACCTGTTTTAAAATCGCCGGAACCGGTCGGTTTTCAATGGAAACCATGCAAGTGGCTGCCTATCACCTTTACCTGTAAAAGACCGATTGAAAATTATTTTAACCATATCAACGCATTCATCCTGCTTTCGATCTCAGAAATGCGGTCAGGCCATCGGGATCATCGGTACCAATGAGTATGCTCTTTTTGCCCATTTCAATCCGTACGCAGTCTAACCCGCCGATGTTCCAGAGCCACCCTTTTTTTG
>Ga0351953_1063_pt1 | contig 10281 bp, 8 predicted proteins | sample BONcelT113001C15_FD_205810 | JGI IMG/M metagenome (GOLD analysis project Ga0351953, IMG submission 205810) | Enriched cells from coal bed in the Powder River Basin, Montana, United States - BONCAT cells T11 rep3 HSBNCT.T11.300.1.C15 ... | reverse complement strand
GTTTGCCCATCGTTCATTTTGATTTTGACAAATACAATGTCAAGAAACTTTACGTTCCGGATCTGGAGCAGCACGTGGCCTATTTGAGAGCAAATCCATCAGTGCCTGTTACCGTTGAAGGGCATACCGATTTCATCGGCGCAGACAAATACAACCAGAAACTGTCGGAAAGAAGGGCAAATGCCGTACGCAAGTATTTGATTGAAAGGGGAATCGCCTCTTCGCGGATCCGGGTGGTGGGATATGGTGAGCAGCGACCCATTGCAGACAACAAAACCGCTGAGGGCCGCGCCATTAACCGGAGGGCGGAATTTGAAGTTACGGTTGAAAAATGAAGGACAAAGCCTAGCCACCCAGATTGGACAAGCCAGCGTTGTTATCATGTTCTGGGCCATGGCTGATAAATTCCTTGCCATAGTCAAGGAAATGATGACGGCCCATCGGTTTGGTGTTTCGGCGTCTCTGGATGTTTTCAACCTGGCTTATTCATTCCCGGGGATACTTGTCCTGTTTTCCGGCGTATTGGGCGGAGCGCTGGTTCCCCTCTACCTGGAATGGCGCAGCCATTCTTCTGATGAAGCAGACTCCCATGCCACCTGGCTGATTTATGTAACCACTCTGCTTTTTGCGATCATCTCACTAATTTGCTTCGTCTTTGCCCCGCAAATCATTCAGTTGATCGGCTATGGATTTCAGCCATGGGAAAAGCAGTTGGCTGTCACCATGGAGCGGCTTTTGATTTTGTTGATTATCATTGATGGTGCGGGGATTCTGCTCCGGGGAACCCTGCACGCCAGAAAGCTTTTTTCCCATCTGTACATTGCACCGCTGTTCGTGAATATTACTATCATATTTTTGTTGTTCTTTGATACGGGGCTGGACATCTATGCTCTGGTATGGGGCTTTCTCATCGGAACACTGCTGAAAACAGTCTACATGGCTGTCGCACTTCATCGGGAAGGATTTCAATACGGCACCCCGCAGCCTTTTGACCGGCAAAAAATGAAAGCCTTCTGGCTGCTGACCCTTCCCATGCTGGGGAACTCGCTGATCGCAAACTCCAATGTCATGATCGATCAGGTGATGGCTACGCAACTTCCGGAGGGATCCATTTCAACCCTTCGCTATGCCTTTCGGATCAACGATTTGCCCATCCAGGTCATCATTACCGCCGTCTCCATGGCCATTTTTCCCTTTCTCAGCGAAGAGGCGGCCTCGGGAAACAAGGAAAATTTAAGAGGTATTTTCAAATACACCCTCATTTTCCTGGGATTCTTAACCATCCCCATCACCTGCCTCATCGTGCTGTTTTCCGAGGACATCGTCATTCTCTTGTTGAAACGGGGCGCATTCGATATGGAAGCTGCGCAACAGACCGCTCGAACCCTGGTCTGCTACAGCCTCGGTCTGTTTTTTTATGGTTACACCTTTGTCAATGGCAGCTTTTTCGCGGCACTGCAGAATACCAAAGCGCTTTTCTATATGGGAATCGCCTCCGTTATTATAAATGTTCTTTTTAATTACATTTTCATGAACCTGATCGGTGTCCAGGGCATTGCCCTGTCCACCAGTTTCACCATGCTCATCATCTCCATTTATTTTGTCTATTTATTGAAACGGCGCCTGGATATATCCAACTTGTCAGAAATTTTTTCCAGTTTTTCCAGGATGATTTTGGCCGCAGCCTGTATGCTGGGAACAGGATTCCTGAGTTTGAGTTTGATACAGATGTTGACCACCGAAAGATGGGTTTATCTCCCCGTAACGATCACACTCGTATGTGTCTCCTATTTGGCGGTTATCTGGATGTTCCGTACACCGGATTTAAACGCCTGTTGGGAGGCGGTAGCCAGCATGTTGCGCAAACTGGTCATGAGCAGGAACAATGACCGGGCAAAAGCTTGACAGGCAATGACATGAAGCCATTAAAAACAGTCAGTGTAATCATCCCCACATACAACAGAGCCCATTATCTGGGTGAGGCGATAGAAAGCATTCTGAATCAGGATATCCAGGACTGTCGGATCGAGATCCTTGTTGTCGATGATGGCTCCACCGACAACACGAAAGAGGTTCTTCAAAAATATACCCACAAAATCAGATATATTTACCAGGACAATCGCGGCGCCGGTCCTGCCCGAAACCGAGGAATCGATGAAGCGACCGGCGAGTGGATCTCCTTTTTGGACTCCGATGACCGCTGGCTGCCGGAAAAACTAACCCTGCAATTCAAAGTACTGGACACCTTCCCGGACTACAAGGCCATCCATTCGGAATTTAACATTTTTGATGGAACAAAAATCCTGACAAACAAAGGACTGCAATCCTGGGTCAGCGATCCTTCCATCCAGGGAAAGATCGAATGGGATCAAATCTATTCCAAGAGATACGATTCGGCGGATTATCATATTTATGCGGAAGACGGCGCATTTCCTATTTATGCCGGAAATATCTTTGCTGAACAATTGAGAACGAATTGCATCAGCAATTGGACGCTTCTCGTCCGAAGAGATTGCCTGCAAAAAGATATGCGTTTCGCCGAAGACTATAAGCTCAACGAGGATTATTGGTTTTCATGTAAGCTCACGGAAAGTTGCGATGTTGTTTTCATGGATGTGGCCACGGCGGAAAACAGAGCTCATCCAGGGCCACGCTTGACACAAGCCGGTTATATTGAAATATTCAAAACCCACATTGCTATTTGCAATCGAATATACCGGCCATCCAGCAGTATTCACAGGCCATCGGACAAAGAGATTGACCAAACATGTCAGAAATTAAACATTCTGCTTTTTAAAAAATATCTCAAAGACGGAATGCGTTCGGAGGCCCGTAAAACATATGGTGTGATCCGGACGATCGACGCACCCACTGGGGATAAAACCTATTTTCTCTACTGGCTGACGCTATGGTTCCCTTTTAACGTGGTCAAAAATCTGATAGCGTTCAAAAAAATGATCAGAGATCGATTCTAACCAACGATCGATACTGGATCGAATGATCCGGCATGAAACAAACTGCCGACATGAGGAATTCCCCATGCAGCACATGTCCAAAGATGACGATGTCTCCATAACCCTTTTTCATGGCCTGGAAGGGGTCGAATCTCTCCAGAGTACCTGGGAAGATATCATCTCAGGCATGGATCGCCGACGTTTTTTTCATCTGTGGGAATGGTATTACAGTTACCTCAAATGCCTGGCACCCGATCCCGGTGACCTGAGATTCTTCCTTTTCAAGAAAGGGGAGGCCCCCGTCGCCATCTTTCCGCTTCAATTCGCCAAAATTTCCATTGGCGGATTGAGACTCAAGGCTCTGACATTCCCCCCCCACGACCACTTGCTGCTATGCGATCTGATCTGTCACAGAGACGCTTTGCACCTCCCCTTGTTTCAGCTCCTCGCAGACCATCTCCGGGATCAGAATCAATCCTGGGACCTGATTCAGCTTCCCCACCTGCTGGAAGACGCCTGCGCCATCCAGGTCGTTCATAACCATCCCCCAGCGAAATCCCTGATTAAGCACGAAGGCCGCTGTGACTTCCTGGATGCCACAGGGAACCATGAGTCTTTTTTATCAGGACTCTCCAGGAATTTCAGACGGAATTTGAAACGTGCCAAGCAGTACCTCGATGAATGGCCCGGATATCGGTTTGCCTTTACGCAAAACGGTCCGGAATTGGATGAGCGGTTTGAGGCATTTTTGGATGTGGAGGCCTCCGGATGGAAGGGGGCTCTTGGAAGCGGGACGGCCATCAAGCTTCACCCAAACCTCACATGCTTTTACCGCATGCTTGGCCATAAGCTCTCGGCTGCCGGAAAGATATCCATCAATACCTTAACGGCAGACGGGAAGTGTATCGCGGCACAGTACTGTATCCTGCTGGATGATACTGTTTACATCCTGAAGATAGGTTATGATGAGAGTTACAAACGCTGCGCCCCGGGAAACCTCTTGGTGGATCTCTTCCTCAAACGGAGCATGGAGAGCGGCACCGTCAATAACATCAACTTGGTCACGGACGCGCCATGGCATGAGGATTGGAGACCCAAATCTTACGCTAAATCAAACCTTCATATTTTCAATGCCACGCCGGCCGGCATCCTCGGATACGTCATCCTGAGATGTCATCCGATTTTCAAAAAGCATTACCAAGCTTATATTCAACCCCATCTGCCACAGTGGATACAGGAATGGATCGAAAGGCGTTCCCATGAAACTTGAATTGATCCCTGTCGCCGGGAACTTAAAACGAATCAGGGAGATCTGGGAAAACCTGGAGGCAGGCGCCGACACTTCCTACTTCCTCTCCTGGGGATGGATCGAAAACTGGATCGCCAACCTCCCTGACCATGTCAAACCGGAACTTGTCGTGTTCCTGGAAGGGGACGACCCGCGTCTGGGATTTTTTCTGGGTAAGGCAAATCTGGTCAGGAAGCGCCTGCTGAAAAGCCGGGGATGGTTTGTCAATGCAACGGGCATTCCGGCCTTCGATCGCATCTATATCGAGTACAACGGCTTTCTCTGCAAACAGCCGGAGGCCTTTCGGTTCATGGATATCGTAAAGAGCCTCCCCGACGCCTGGGATGAATTTTACATTCCGGGTCTCGACATGCGATCTTTCCCGGGCAAGACAGCTCTGGAAAATATCTTTCCCTACAAGACCATCATCAATGACGATCTCTTGTCTCCATTCGTTGATTTGGATATGGTCCGTGCACGGGACGGAGATTATTTGTCGCTTTTGTCGGCGAATACGAGGTCTCAGATTCATAGGTCCTACCGGTTGTGTGAAAAAAACGCGCCGATCCGGCTTGAAGTCGCCCTGGATATGCGGAGCGCCATGGATGTCTATCACGAATTGGTCAGCCTGCACAAAGATACCTGGGAAAAAAGAAACCAGGACGGGGCATTTTCTTCAGACTACCTGTTTGAGTTTCACAAGCAGTTGATCCAAAGTAGATTCGAATATGATGAAATACAGTTGCTCAGGATCAAATCCGGAGAAAAAACTCTGGGATGTCTTTATAATTTTGTATATAAGCATCGTGTCTATTTCTACCAGAGTGGCATGAACTACACTCTGGACAAACGGTTGAAACCGGGACTGGTCGCTCATGCTGAAGCCATCGGGCACAATGCAGCCAAAGGTCATAAAACATATGATTTTCTGGGCGGGGGAAGTCGCTATAAAATGAGCCTGGCAACCCATCATAACCGGTTGATTTGGGTTCGGCTTCAAAAACCCCTAATTAAATTCAGGATCGAAAACGCTTTAATAACCTTGAGACATCTCTTCGCAGGGTGGCACAAGACATGAAAAGAGGAATTGCGTTCATGAGAATCAGCGCTTGGTTTTTTGTTTTTCTCTGGCTGCTGTTTCATAAAGGCCCGGCCTTTGCATCGGAACCCATTCAGTCGCCGGAAAAAACGTCCCTGGAGATTTCGGAAAAATCGATTATAGCCACATTACAGGAGATGGAAGCCCGGGGAAACCGCGCGACTTGGGAAAAGCAGAACGAAGTAGCCGATGATCTTTACCGCCGGCTGAAAACACACAGGGGACTGGACGTTTCCTTCCATCGCTATTCTGTGGGCAAGCAAATATACAAAAACGTGGTGGCCAGGATCACCGGCACAAAGGATCCCGGGGCAGTTCTTATCTTCTGCGCCCACTACGATTCGCATCCAGCCGGACTGGCCGCCGGCGGACGGGCACCCGGTACGGATGACAATGCAACCGGAGTTGCGGTCTTGCTGGAAGGAGCCCGGATTTTAGCCGGGACCCCCGTCAATCCTTCGGTGGAGTTTGTCTTCTTTTCCAACGAGGAACAGGACCATAAAGGAAGCAAGGCCTATGTAAAAGACCTGGCCGCTCAGGGGCGCATCATTAAAGGCGTTGTCAATATCGATACGATCGGGTACACGCAATCCTCCTGGTCGGGCCTGGTCCAGGAAGCCCAGGGAAAGGGATCGCTGGGAAAATGGCTGTACCTGGCCAAGCAGATCCTCAAAAAACCGGTCTATTACGTCCAGACGGGATTTAAAAATCCCAATGAAATTTTATTGGTCGGTGGGCGTCCGGCCAGCGCTCCCTTTGTCGAAAGAATCTATTCCGGGTTGAAAGGGGCTGATGTGGGAATCAAGAAAGATATCGGCCCGCAATGCGGCTGAGGGGATGAAATGTCCTTCTGGGAGAAGGACTATCCGGCATTGTTCATCTCTTCATTTTACAAAAATCCATACATGCATACCGCAGGCGATACCCTGGATAAAGTGAATCGCAAATTTTTTTTAAAGGCCTCCCGCGACCTGGTCAGGCTAATGGTTCATTTGGCCCGTGAATAACCCTTTGGAGAAATAAGGGATGACGAAATGACGGCAATCCGGCAGTTTACACAGACCACCCGGCCGAATCGAAAGATTGTGCCCCTGCACGGGCGCAACGGATTTGAGCAGTTGACGATCCGGTGGAATCAATTGATCTCAAGGCTGGCGCACATGCGCTTCTATCAGCACCCCGACTGGTACCGCGCTTTGTTTGATTCGGCACTGGCTGACCCCGACGAGTTCCTGTTCCTCACCGTGTACGACGGTCCGGACCTTGTGGGAATTTTCCCTTTTCACATCGGAAATGTGTGCATGCTGGGCACGACGATTCACACTATCGGCTTGTGCAACCATCCCCACATGGTGCTGGCAGACTGCGTCATTGATGACTCGCGTGAATGCACGCGGCTGATCGCAGAACTGGCACGCTGGCTTCATGAAGCGCGTCCGGTGGCATGGGATGTGCTGCTGCTGGACAAGATCCCGCAACGATCTGCGTTTTACCATGCACTGTGTGCCGAGCCGGTGCATCCCCTGGTGCCGAACGTGACCGGCTCCAGTGCCCATGTGTCCACCGAAAGCGAGGAAGCGGCATTGGGACCTGTTTCAGGCTCATTCAAGCGCAATCTGCGTCGTCTTGCAAAGCGCGCCGAAGAAACGGCACCTCTTCGATACGAAGTTTGCCATACCCTGCCTGAACTTGACCTTGCATTCCGGCAATTTCTCCGGGTCGAGGCGTCCGGGTGGAAGGGCGCCTGCGGTATCGGCACGGCCATCGCGCAGGATGAAACCCTGGTAAGCTTCTATCGGGAGCTCATGCAACGGTTTGGCGCGCGCGGGCAGTGCATCATCAACCGGCTCATCTACGGCGACGAGGTGGTTGCAAGCCAGTTCGGGCTGCTGGTAGGCGGCGCGCTCAATATCCTGAAGATCGGATACAGCGAGGATCATGGCTGGTTCGCACCGGGCAACCTGGCCATGGAGCGCACAATCCGCTGGTGTTGTGCCCGCCCCGATGTTTATGAACTGTCGTTCGTGACCTGTCCATCTTGGAGCCACCTCTGGAAAGCACGCCAGGAAACTGTGGCCAGTTTCAGGATATTCAACCCCTCGGTGAAAGGCCTTTTGCTGCGCACCGGATTGCAAACGAAACGATGGTATGCAAAATGGCACCACCGCTCAGATACGACTGAACAACGTGCCGACCCATCACCCACCGATGCCCCGGAAAAACAGGGGGCTGACCACCTTGATGCTCCGGCATCTCGGATAAACTCGGCAAAGGCAGGAAAATCATGATTATCCTCGGCATAAACCATTTCTTTCACGATTCAAGCGCCAGCCTTGTTATTGACGGCAAATTGTTCGCCATGCTCGAAGAGGAGCGTTTCACGCGCAGAAAGCACACAGACGAATTTCCCGTCCGCGCCGTTGAAGGATGCCTTCAACTGGCAGGGATCACCTTTGCCGAGGTCGATCATATTGCGGTGTCGATTAAACCCACCAAAAACTGGGGCGCCAAACTGGCCTACGGGCTGGCCCATCTGCCCAATGTAAAGCCTTTCGTCAAACATGAACTTTTGCATGCATGGTACAAACAGAGAGATCTCAAGTCATGGTACATGAAAAAGTTTGGGGAGACGGCCCGCAAACCGCCTATCCATTTCGTGCCTCACCATGTGGCGCATGCCGCGGGAAGTTTTCTCGCGTCGCCCTATGAGGATGCAGCAATCCTGAGCCTTGATGGGTCGGGGGAGTGGGCGACGTCGTTTCTGGGCAGAGGCGAGGGCCTCGATGTGGAATGTTTCCAGGAAAGCTATTTCCCCATGTCGCTGGGGTCGTTCTATGAAGCGGCAACGGAATTCTGCGGCTTCAAACCCAACTATGACGAAGGAAAGACCATGGGACTTGCGCCATTCGGGGACCCCCAGGTTTACGGAAAAGAGGTAAGCGATATCGCGCAGATCGACGCCGACGGCACCATCCGTATCGATCTTTCGTACTTCCGCTATCAGTTCTGGGGTTACCAGCGTTGCGCGGAGAGGTTTCACAAAAAGTTCGGGAGGCCGCGCCTTCCCGGAGAGCCCTTCGCGGACAACCATAACCATGTCGCCGCTGCGTTTCAGCATGGACTGGAGGAATGTGCGCTGAAGCTTTGCCGGGTTTTACGCGGGCGAACCCAAGCGCGGCACCTGGTGATTGCCGGCGGCGTATCCCTCAACAGCGTGATGAACGGCCGCATCCTTCGCGAGGCGGGCTTCGACGACATCTACGTGATGCCGGCAGCCGGCGACAACGGAACATCGATCGGAGCCGCACTTTTTGTTTATCACACATTGCTCAGACTCCCGCGCGTGGCAGTTCACGATGATCCGTATCTCGGCACCGGCTACACCGATGAAGCCATCGAAAAGGAACTGCGGCAGTGCAAGCTGCCTTACACGAGACATGCCGACATCACATCGATTGCCGCCCGCCTGCTCGCTGACGGCAACATCATGGGCTGGCTTGAGGGACGCATGGAGATCGGGCCACGTGCACTCGGAAATCGCAGCATTCTGGCAAACCCGGCGTTTCCCGACATGAAGGATAAGATCAATGCCGAGGTCAAGCACCGCGAGGCCTATCGCCCTTTTGCCCCGTCAACGCCGGTGGAGTGCAAGAATCTGTTTTTCGACATCAAGGGGGAGAGCCCCTTCATGCTCAAGGTGTGCGATGTGCTGCCGGAGATGAAGCAGACCATTCCGGCCGTCACCCATGTTGATGGCTCCGCCCGGTTGCATACCGTCAATCAGCGGATCAACCCGCTCTTCCATGATCTTCTGACGACTTTCGGCCGGATAACAGGCATACCGGTACTGCTCAATACCAGCTTCAACATCCAGGGCGAACCGATCATCGAATCACCGATCCAGGCCATCCGGTGTTTCTCCTCGACGGGCCTGGATCATCTCGTGATGGGCGATTGCCTGGTGAGCAAACGGCCGGCCATACCGACACGAACGGCCGCGTCCCTGAAATAAAAACAGGCCGGCGGCAGCGGCTTGTTCGTTTTCGCGGGAATTTTTGACCATGATGAAAATGCCCGAAAAAATACCCGGGACCTCTGAACAGGTCAGGGAACATTACCTGATCGAGAAAGAACTTGCGGCCAGGCTGCGCAATGCTGGCAAGAACGAACGGATGTATTTATATGCCGATCTCTATGACGAGCTTTACAGAAGGGTTCGCCACCATCCACAGCTCATCCAGAAATCAGACCCCGAGGAACGGGCGAGGGCCGTATCTCACCAGTTAACCGTTCTGAGGGGTTTTTTAAAACCTGATTTCAACTTTCTGGAGGTAGGACCGGGAGACTGCGCTCTAAGTTTTGAAGTGGCCAAACTGGTAAACAAAGTGTACGCGATCGATGTTTCCAAAGAGATTACAAAGACCTCCATGCCGGTTCCTGCCAATTTTACACTGCAACTTTCTGACGGCTCAAGTATCGACGTACCCCCGGGCAGCATTCATATCGCATACAGCAATCAATTGATGGAGCATCTGCATCCCGATGATGTTATTGATCATCTTGAAAACATTTATCACGCTTTGACGCAAAGCGGCGTGTATATCTGCATTACACCCAATCGACTTTCGGGGCCATACGATATCTCCTGCTTTTTTGACAAGATTTCTACAGGTTTTCATTTAAAGGAATATACCGTCTCTGAGCTTGAAATCATTTTCAAGGCAGTTGGATTCACAAAAATCGATGTATTAATCGGGGCTTCAAAAAAAAATCCCCTGCTCCTGCACGTCTTGCCTGTGAAAATGATCGAATTCATTCTCAGGAAATTGCCGCATGCCCTGAGCAAATTTATTGCAAATCACGCACCCGTGAGTGTCTTTCGCGAGATCAGGGTTGTGGCCATCAAATAGCCCGGCGGTAGCCTCATTCCAATGCCAGAT
>Ga0351953_1061_pt1 | contig 10389 bp, 9 predicted proteins | sample BONcelT113001C15_FD_205810 | JGI IMG/M metagenome (GOLD analysis project Ga0351953, IMG submission 205810) | Enriched cells from coal bed in the Powder River Basin, Montana, United States - BONCAT cells T11 rep3 HSBNCT.T11.300.1.C15 ... | reverse complement strand
TTTCCGGCATTTGGATTTTCTCCGCCGTAATCAACGTTTTCACCGTTTGTGCTATTGTCTTTGCCTTCTCCGCCACAACCACAACCAGTAACCGAGATTGCCAGAACAACAAGGAGTACAACAACAAGAAGCTTGCGCATTATATATCTCCTTTCGAATTTCTAATATATATCTAACCAGATTTTAAGTATAGGTACTGATGGTGAATTGTCAATCACTTTTGATATATTACCTTGAATGTATCCATCATGGCTAAGATGTCTTTGGCATAGGATTGGTCGGCCTCTGGGTAGGTGGCAGTAACAGAAATGGCTTTTCCAGTTAGGGCATAAATATCCTGTATAAGTGTATAAGCTTGACCATTTTCTATAGCTGAAAATTCGATGTGCAGTTTTTCATCGCCATTTGCCTGTTCTGTTGGTATATATTCACTAACAATTAGCTTGTAGCCAGGGAACTGTTTTTCAGCTTTTGTTGCATAATCAGCAGTTATCTCTCTTATGTGTCCAAGTACTATGTCCATTTTTACTTGTGAAGTAATTTTTATGCCTATTTGTGAGGGGCCATTTTCTGGAATTATAGCGGCTTCAATATTTTCTTGGGGATTTTGAAATTTTGTAATGACTTTCCAATCTTTTACATACTGTATTTCATAATCACGCTGTTGTGATGTGAGTGTGCCTGTAAAAGTTTGGCAGGAAACAAATAACGTAGCTAAAAGCATAATTGAAGTTGTTATTTTTCTCATGATTATCCTCCGGAAGGAGGGGGATTTGAACCCCCGCGGGCTTTCACCCTCTGCATTTCAAGTGCAGCGCCATAGACCGCTCGGCCATCCTTCCGAATAAGAGATTATTTAGTCATAGTTGATTTTCAAGGTAATTTTGGTGCAAATATGAAATTATGAATAACTTTGACGTAATTGTGGTTGGAGGCGGACACGCAGGCCTGGAGGCATCGCTATCAAGCTCGAGACTTGGTGCAAACACACTTCTTGTCACTCTAAACGCTGACTCTATAGCATATATGCCATGCAACCCAGCAATGGGAGGTGCCGGCAAATCACAAGTTATAGCAGAACTACATGCTCTTGGTGGCGCCTCTGGTGAACTTGCTGAGCAATCAGCAACATCTATAAGACTACTAAATCGTTCAAAGGGACCTGCAGTTCAATCGGTCAGGATTCAATGCGACAGGCATTTATATTCACTACTTGCCCACAAAAAATTAGAGGAGATGGATAATCTCATTTTGATACAAGGCAGGGTAGAGAATCTCTTACTTTCTGATGGTAAAATAATTGGTGTCAAACTCGCAGATGGAAGAGAATTCACTTCCAAAGCAGTTGTACTGACATGCGGAACTTATATGAGAGGCCGAGTTCACCTTGCAGACGAGTCTGTGCCTGGCGGTAGACTTGGCCAGCCATCAGTGGAAAACCTATCAATTCAACTTGCAGAAATTGGATTGCCTGTCAGACGATTCAACACTGGTACTACCCCCAGGATCGATTCCCGCTCAGTTAAATATTCAGAACTAAACAGGCAAGAAGGCGACACAGAACCAATCGCTCTGGTTTCAGAACCAATGTTTTTTAAAAACCAGTTGGCAAGTCACATTGGCCACACAAACAGCAAGACAATGGATGTTATACGCAAATACATGCATCTAGCTCCATCCGTTCAAGGAAGGATGGTTCGTACAGGCCCAAGAACTTGCCCATCGCTTGAAGAAAAAGTGCGCTGGTTTGCAGACCGTTCAGAGCATCTATTCTTCCTAGAGCCTGAAAGCCGCTACACTTTTGAGACTTACCTTCAGGGATTGTACATGAGTATCCCACCAGAGTTCCAACTAGAAGCACTAAAGACATTACCAGGCTTGGCAAATGTTATTATGATTAGACCAGGATATGCAATTGACTACGATTTTGTTGATCCTCAGGAGCTCAATCAAAATCTGTCAACCAAACACTTTGATAATCTATTCTTAGCAGGGCAACTCCACGGTACTACAGGCTATGATGAAGCAGGTGCACTTGGTCTTGTTGCTGGTGCAAACGCCGCGCATTATGCACTGATGCAAGAGCCACTAATACTAACTCGCTTTGATGGCTATATAGGAGTGATGATTGACGATCTCATAAACAAGGGTGTAACAGAACCATACCGTATCACACCTTCACATGTCGAATTCAGAATGTCTGTTCGTGCTGATAATGCCATGTTTAGGTTAGGCAATTTGGCGGATAAAAAAAAATTACTCGACATTGGAAGATCGCAAGAACTTAAAAAAATGCAAAGTGACAGAGATATCTTATATAATTTAATTGAAGGTGTTGTCTACACGCCATCCAAAGATATGAAAAATCTCTTCAATGACCTCAGGCTTGGTGATATAAACGAGGCAATAACACTTAAGCAAGTCATCAAGAGACCTGGTACAAGTTATACGAAACTTACAGCTCTGTTCCCATCAATAGAAAAACTATCCAGGAGGGCCGTTTACAGCTCAATGGTTGATATCTCATTTGAAACATATTCACAAAGGGAAACCGTTCGTATGAGAGACCTTATGCGGTGGGAGAAACTCACTCTTCCAAATGACATGGATTATCTAGGCAACATTTTGTTAAGTAAATTAGCCAGAGAACGACTTCACGCAGTAAAGCCAGTCACTTTTGGTCAAGCCATGCGAGTAGAGGGAGTGACTCCTTCTGATTTGGAAGTTATCGGTCGTTTTGTTTCACGTGAAACAATAGAATAAATATTATTGCTTTTTTACTATATCTAAAAATAAGATTATTGTGTTCATGCGGAATATATTTGTTGGTAAAGAAAGCAGATAATTGAGGTAATTGATTCACAAATTAATTAATCTATACTTTTCATGCCAAATTTCGGGAAAGGAAAAGCTATGGAACAACGAGTAATGGAAAAGAAGGATGTTAAGTCCTTCATTGCTGAGTTAATTAAGCTGTATCCATCGGTTTATGGCCCAGTTACAAAAGGCAAGAGCTTCTCATTTCAGAAAATCACAGACCCAGGTGAAGTAAGATTCAACTACATCAGGTCAATTCTGCCTCCAAAAAAGCTCATCATGCCTCAGGAAGAATGTTTGATGAAGTTTACAATGCCGCCAGAGCCTAAGGCCGAGTCGGTAGTAAACTATGAGGATCAAGTAATCATCGGCGTTCATCCATGTGACGTAAAGGCTATAAAACTTTTGGATCTTGTTATGGCAAACGGCAACACAGACCATAACTACATGAAACGCCGCGAACACACAATAATCGTCGGCATTGACTGCATTCCAGATGATTATTGCTATTGCAGTTCTGTCATGGATTTAAGATGCACAGAGGGTTTTGACATCTTCCTTACAGACCTTGGGGATCAGGTTCTTATTGATATCCTAACACCCAAGGGCAAAGAGCTAGTCGAGAAGGTTACAACAGCTCCAGCAACCAAAGACCACCTCAAAAAACAGGATGACTCACTTGATGCAAAAAAGAAGATGTTTAAAGCCAAAATTAACGGCCCAGTACAGATTCTTCCACTCGAACTCGAAGGACAGTGGGATGCTCAAGTTTGGGAAGATATGGGTCACAAATGTCTTTCTTGCGGTCAATGCGTTATCGCATGTCCGACTTGCTACTGCTTTGATGTCGAGGACAAACTCTCGTTAGACCTCAAATCAGGTGAAAGAGTACGCAAATGGGATGGTTGTCAGCTTGCTGATTTTGCCTATGTCGGCTCTGGAGAAAACTTCAGGGAAGAAGCTTCAGGCAGGATAAGACATCGCTTCCACAGAAAATTCAAATACCATATTGATTCATACTCACACACATTCTGCACAGGTTGCGGACGTTGCTGGTACTACTGCCCAGTAGACATCAATCTTGTCGAGATTTCAAATAGGATTTTGGCAAGGGAGGTAAAATGCAATCCATAGAAGATAAAACCAACCTTTATGCCCCAATGATTTCAACAATCAAGGAAGTCAAAGAACTAACACCTACTGAAAAAGTTTTCACAGTCGAACTCCCAGACGGCAAAACACTTGGCCATAAATCAGGACAGTTCGTTGAAATGACAGTTTTCGGTGTTGGTGAAGCACCAATCTCAATTTGCTCATCACCAACAGATGGCAAACACTTCCAACTTACAATCCGAAAAGTCGGCGATGTTACAGGTGTTGTCCACAACATGAAGGCCGGAGAAAAACTCGGCATAAGAGGCCCGTTTGGTTGGGGCTTTCCTATGGAAGAGCTAAAGGGTAACAATATAGTAATAGTAGCCGGCGGTATTGGCCTTGCACCACTTCGCTCTGTAATCAACTACGTTTTACACAACAGGTCAGACTACAAGGAATTCCACATTCTCCACGGTGCAAGAACCCCTGACGACAGGCTCTTTAAGGATGAGCTCCAGAAATGGGAAGCAAGCGGAAATGTGAACTATCTTGAAACAGTTGACAAACCACCATCAGACTGGAAAGGCCATTCAGGCGTTATCACAACACTATTTAAACACCTTCCAAAGATGGACCCTGCAAAAACCTTCGCTCTTATTTGTGGACCGCCTGTCATGTACAAGTATGTCATTCTTGAATGCGGAGTGCTTGGACTTCCAGACAGCCACATCCTCGCCTCACTTGAACGCAGAATGAAATGCGGACTTGGCAAATGCGGCCACTGCCAGATCAATGGCCTCTACTGCTGTCAACAAGGCCCTGTGTTCACTTATACACAGATTAAGCACCTTGAGGAGGCACTATGAGCAAACCAAGAGTAGCTTTTTTTGATTTTGCAAGTTGCGAAGGTTGTCAGCTTGAAGTTATCAACTTTGAAACAGAATTCCTCGATATTTTGGGACACATTGACATCGTCCAGTTCAGAGAAGCAATGACTTAATGCTCATGGGACATTGACATTTCATTTATTGAAGGGTCAATCACCAGAGAGCAAGATGAAGCAAGACTCAAAAAAATCAGAGAAAATTCAAAACTTGTCATTGCACTTGGTGCATGCGCTTGCACTGGTGGTGTCAATGCAATCAGAAACCACTACCCAATTGACAAGGTAAAAGAGATGGTCTATGGCGACAAGAAAGACTACTTTGAGTCAACACTTGCCAGGCCAATAGATACTGTCATTAAAGTTGACGGCAAGATTCCAGGTTGCCCGATAGACAGGTTCGATTTTGTCAAGACAGTACAGTCATTGCTTGTAGGCAAAGGCGTGCCAAAACACAACTATCCTGTTTGTTGGGAATGCAGACTCAACGAAAACGAATGTCTTCTCACTCTTGGCCAGGCATGCCTTGGTCCAATTACCCAGGGTGGGTGCAGAGCAATAGAACCCACATGGGGTTCTCCATGTAATGGTTGCAGAGGTTTTGTTGACGAAGCCAACATGAAATCTGCCGAAGAAATGCTCTTAAAGCATGGACTTACAGTAAACGATTTAAAAAACTACAAAACCATATTCAACTCCTTCAAAAAGGAGGGCACAAATGAGTGAATATAACATACATGTCCACCATATAACCCGTGTTGAGGGTCATGGTGACATTCACCTTAAAACCAGCAATGGCGCAGTTGAACGTGCATCTTTCAACGTTGTGGAAGCCCCAAGATACTTCGAGGCGGCTCTTGTTGGCAGATCGCATTATGAAGTCAAAGACATCGTCACTAGGATTTGTGGCATCTGCGCTTGTGGACACGCTCTTTCATCAGTTAGAGCGTCCGAAGCCGCCATGAATATCGAACCATCCGAGCAGACTATTGATCTTAGGAAACTCGTTTTGCACGCCGAAAATCTCTCTTCTCACTATCTCCACACATATTTCCTTGTTGCTCCAGATCTTGTTGGCGCCCCGTCTGTTATCCCTCTTGCGGTCACACACAAAGACGTTGTTGTTCGCGCACTCAAACTTAAAAAGCTTGGTAATGACCTTTCAGACGTCATAGTTGGCCGTCATGTCCACCCTATCACTCTCAAAATCAACGGTTTTTCAAAACTCCCAACAGTTTCAGATCTCAGAGCAGTTCAAAAAAGGCTTCAGGAATCTCTTGCAGACATCGAGCAAACTGTTCAACTATTCTCAACTCTCAAGTTCCCTGACCTTTGGAGAGAGACCGAATACGTCTCACTTACACCAACCAATGGAAGCAAGGAATACCCATTCTACGATGGCGACATCAAATCCAGCGATGGCGTTGTTGTTCCTCCATCAAACTACAAATCCATTACCAACGAAATTGTTGATCCAAACAACACAGCAAAACTTTGCGCCCACAAAAGAGAATCCTACCAGGTTGGCGCTTTAGCCAGATACAATAACAATTATGAGTATCTCAGGCCTGAAGCAAAGACAACAGCCCAGAGACTCGGCCTCAAACAGATTGACCACAACCCATATCACATCACCAAAGCTCAGATTGTTGAAATTCACCACATCACACTTGATGCCATTGAACTAATTGACAAGGTTCTCACAAAAGGTCTCAAGGATGAGGGTGTTAATTATGTCACCAAGGCTGGCACTGGTGCAGGCGCAGTTGAGGTTCCAAGAGGCATTCTTTTCCATGGCTACACCTACGATGAAAATGGTGTTTGCACTTATGCAGATTGCGTTATTCCAACAACCCAGAACGTCAAAAACATCAATGAGGATATGAAGGTTCTTGTTCCGCAGATTCTTGGAAGACCAGAGGATGAAGTTTCTCTTCTGCTCCAAATGCTTGTCCGCGCATATGACCCTTGCATCTCCTGCTCAGCTCACTAAGCTAACTAATGAAAGGATGGTGAAGGCTTGCAAACTCTTGTTGTCGGTCTCGGCAATATGGAACAAGGCGATGACGGTATAGGAATATTTGTTGTCAATGCGCTTAAAAACAAGCCTTTGCCTCCTGATGTGTGGCTGATGGAGGGTTCATTCGACTCCAGAGACGTTTTTACAAGAATGCTTTCTTCCCAGCGAATCGTCATCATTGACAGTGCAAGGATGGGTCTATCTCCTGGTTCTGTCAAAACATATCTAATTGATGGTGTGGATATGCCTGACCCACAGGACGCGCCTTTTGAGCTCCCATTTTCCGAGATGGTGAAGATGAAGTCATTTTTAGATAAACTTCCTCCAGCCCTAATCATCGGCATAGAACCAAAAAGCTCCTCTTCTTCTGGCGTTCTTTCTGATGAAGTCAAAAATAGTCTTCCCTCAATTGTAATAAGTGTTTATGATGCGGTTCTTGATTTTGCCAAGGAGGTGGTTAATTGAAAAAAATACTCATTATAGATGACGACACCGACATGGTGGAGGCTATGAAAATAGCACTCGAGTCGGTTGGCTACAATGTAAACTCTGCTCCAAACGGCACTCTAGGCCTCCAGGAGCTTCTAAATGTGAAGCCAGACCTTGTCATTTTGGATGTTATGATGGAGACAGACACAGAAGGTTTCAATGTCGCCTGGGCAATCAGGTCTGATGATGAAAACTCAAAGTACACAGCTTTCAAAAACATCCCAATTCTCATGATTACTGCAGTCGGCCAGGAAAAAAAGATGAAGTTTGATCCCAAAAAAGACCAGGATTTCCTCCCAGTCAATGACTTTGTGGAGAAACCTGTCAGACCAGCCGACCTAATCGCAAAGGTTGCCAAGTATTTAGGCTAAATAGTGCTTCAAGAGAGCACAAGCGATAGGGATTTCACACAGCTAAAATCCCGCAATGAAACCCTGATTTTTTTCAGGTTCATTGCGGGAATAATACTTTTATTCACATCAGCCCTTTTTTATTTTGTTGATTTGGGTTACTCTTCATTTCCGATTTTTTTTGTAGGTATTTGTGTAATTTGCTACAATTCAATATTTTTTGTCCTCAATAAAAACACAACAAATACATCTAGATTTTCTCAATTCACTTTTTTTCAGGTATTTTTAGATTGGCTATCGCTCTTTTTTGTCGCTATGTTTACAGGCTTTGTTTCAAGTCCATCACTATTTTTATTCCCTTTGTATGCGGGTATGTCAGGTATTATGCTTAGCAAGAAAATGACTTTTTACCTAACTTCTATTGCCATTGTTTTGATCCTCTTGCTTGGTTTGCTATCGATTAGAGCAACTTTACCCACCCTGAAAGATTCTGTAATTATTATTGGAAGTTCATTTTTTTATGGCCTCGTTCTAGTTTGCGCATCATTGCTTGGCTTGTGGGCTTCTAAAGAATTAAGAGAAAGGTTGGAAATTGCAATAATCTTGAAGGAGCAGTTTTACAAGGAGAATGATCGTCTAAACACTATTTATAACGTTGCTTTGTCAGTCAATTCACAGTTGGAAGTTTACAAAGTGTTAAGACACCTAAGTGATAGTCTTGCAAGCATAAGCCCTGTTAGTGCATGCGTTATTAGGTTAATTTCAGACGACAGGAAAACTGTTTCGGTCCTTGAGGCTTCAGGTGTATCTGCAGAATATGGAAAAAGCCACACTGTCAATCTCGCAGATGATAGAATAGATGTTGAATGCCTGAAAGCTAAACTTCCCATTTTTGTTCCAAATGTTTTGAAAGACCCAAGGTTTTTGTACAAAAATGAGGCAAAGGTAGAAGGTTTAATTTCAATGCTTGCAGTGCCAATAATTCACCTTGATGAAGTTTTAGGTGTGATTCGTTGTTACACAAAATCCTATTATGAATTTACAAACGATGACGTTGAATTTGTTGCTCTTATTGCATCCCAGGCGGCATTGTCAATTGTCAATGCCAAAGCATATGAAAAAGTTGTTGAATTGGATAAATCCAGAACGTCATTTATACGTGTTGTCACACATGAATTACGAGCTCCAATGGCGGCAGTCCAATCCATACTTCAAATTGTTCTTGATGGCTACACAGGTGAAGTTAGCGAAAAGCAGAGAAGCCTTTTTGAGAGAGCCAACGACAGGGTTACTGGTCTTTTAAGATTGGTTTCAGAATTGCTCGAATTTGAGGGTGCTTCTGCTAAAGACAGGGATTTTGAAGAAATCGATTTAAGAAAAATCATGACAGATGTTGTTTTTGAACTTGCTCCAAAAGCTGATGTGAAACATATTAGGATTAAATTTATTCCAAGTGGCGATAACTTGAAATTAATCGGGTGGAAAGATGGAATACATCGTGTTTTTGAAAACTTTGTGGATAATGCTATCAAGTACACCAAGCCCAATGGAAGTGTTAGCGTTAACATGCACTTTGAGAATGGTCATGTGATAACAAATATTATTGACAACGGCATTGGAATTCCCAAAGAATCAATACCCAGACTTTTTACTGAATTTTACAGGGCACAAAATGCAAAGCAGGAAGAAGTTCAGGGCACAGGTCTTGGACTTGCTATTTCTAAGAAAATTATCAGCATTCACAATGGTGATATATCAGTCAATTCAGTTTTGGGAAGTGGTACAACATTTACAATTTTATTGCCAACAGGCACAAATTTTTTCTAACAATCAACAATTATTTTACACAAGTCAGGTTTGCCACTTGACAATAAATATCATTAGAATTAATATGAATTTATGCTTATCGAGGAGGTATTATGCGTCTGATTCCGCGTGGTAATCCATTGTATGAAGACCTGCCAACCGTATTCCTAAATTGGGAGGAAATGTCCCAAAAACTTCGCACTGACAAATTTTCAGGTTACATCTTAGTCACAGGCGATGGTAAAGACGGTATAATCCTTTTCAGAGAAGGCAGAATCTCAGGCTCATTGTTTAGTGTTAATGGCACAACAAACAATGGCCAGGAAGCCTTAACAAAAACAACCACAACCATTCATGAGCGTAAGGGTAAACTCTCAATATATTCTACAAGCCTTGATATATGCACAATGGTTGAATGGTTTATCGAAGGTAGCAAACTCTACTCCAAAATGGAGAGTTATTTCATTGATTTTGAGAAGTTTATGACAATCATGGGTGAGAAAAAAACCACAGGTCTTATCAAAATCAATTCAGATGAGTTCTGTGAGTTTATTTTCCTCGATTCAGGTTCTGTAAAAGGCCACTTTGTTGATGGTCAAACCGAACTTCAAAACGCATCTGACAGCCTAAAAACTAAACTTATCGCAAAGACAACGATAATAGAAGTATTTTTAAAGACTGGCGACAGATCTGCTCAAAAACTTGAAATGCCTACTGATCCAGTCAAACAAGTAGCACCAACTCCAACATTCAAGCCTCCAGCCACTCCTCCTGAACTAATCAAAATTGAAGCCTCTTTACCAGAACCAAAAGTTGAACCTATAAAAGTAGAGCCTCCAAAAGTTGAAGCTATCAAGATTGATCCTTTCAAAATTGATCTTGCGAAAGAAGTACCCCCCAAACCTTCTGAAACCCCAGAAAGATTTAAA
>Ga0351953_1042_pt2 | contig 10485 bp, 12 predicted proteins | sample BONcelT113001C15_FD_205810 | JGI IMG/M metagenome (GOLD analysis project Ga0351953, IMG submission 205810) | Enriched cells from coal bed in the Powder River Basin, Montana, United States - BONCAT cells T11 rep3 HSBNCT.T11.300.1.C15 ... | reverse complement strand
ATCACATCCATCAAAGCTGTCAATATGACCGACAAGATCGCAGTATGCGGATTTGATGGTTTCCAAGTCATGATAGAGACTATAGCGGATGGAACCGGCAAGATGATCATTGCCCAGAAACCCTACTGGATGGGTCAGGAGGCTGTAAGATGCGGTATCGGTGCGCTTCTTGAAGGCAAAACCTATGATGCATATATCGATCCCGGCATCGCTGTGATTGATCAAAGCAACTACAAAGAATTCTTAAAGTAAGCCAACGATCAGTGTGGAAAGCGGTTCGAGGTTATCCAAGTAATTGGGTAACCTCGAATACGCACTAAACAGTTCTTATTTGGCATAATAGTTTACTGTGCTATTATGCCAGGAATGAAGAAAGAGGTGTTTTTTTGAACGAGGCTGTAGTGGAACTCAAAAATATTACGAAGATTTTTCCTGGCGTCACAGCACTGAACGACATGTCCATTGCCTTGCAAAAAGGACAGATACATGGACTTATTGGTGAAAACGGAGCCGGCAAATCCACACTGATCAAAGTTTTATCGGGTGTGTTTTCACCAGAAAAAGGTGAGATTCTCATAGAAGGGGAAAAAACCCATTTTTCAAATCCGATTGAAGCAAAAAAGCATGGCATTACCTGTGTTTATCAGGAATTAAATATTGCAAAAGACCTGTCGATAACAGACAACCTTTTTATGGGCGAGTATGTCAAAAGCAAAATAGGATTGCTTGACTACAGGTATATGAATACCAAGGCAAAGCAGATCATGGATGAGATGGGGCAGGAGATAGAAATCTCAAAGCTTTGCGGCCAGCTGGGCATCGGTCAGCAGCAGATGGTGGAGATTGGAAGGTCAATTCTGCTCGACGCCAAGGTAATCATTTTAGACGAGCCCACATCTAGTCTTGGCGAAAAGGAAGCCAAGCTCTTATTCGAAATCGTACGAAAGCTAAAAGAAAAAGGGAAAGCCATACTGTTTGTTTCGCATAAATTAGAAGAAATTTTTGATCTCTGCGATGTTGTGACGGTTATGCGAGATGCCAAACACATTGCCACAGTTCCGGCGTCGAAAGTAACGAAAGATCAGCTCATATCATATATGGTCGGCCGCACATTAGACAATCTGTTTCCCAAAACCCCGTCAAAATCAGGCGAAATTGCGCTGGAAGTCAAGGACTTCTCAAGTGTTGGCCAATACAGAGATGTCAATTTTCAGGCAAGATACGGCCAGGTGCTTGGGTTTGCAGGACTTGTCGGTGCTGGGAGGACTGAGTTGTTCAGAGGCATATTCGCTGCCGATAAGCGGGACTCCGGCGAAGTCTTTATCAATGGTGAAAAACAAGATATCAAGAATCCGGCGCAAGCCATTAAGGGCAAAATCGCCTTTATGACTGAGGACCGAAAGCTTCAGGGACTGGTTCTGTCAGAATCCGTCATGCGCAATATCTGTCTGGTGAATCTCGATTCTCTGAAGAAAGGCTTGCTTTTGGATTACAAGAAAATCAAGAAGCAGGCGGAAGACTGCGTCAGTCAGCTGAGGATAAAGACCGAAAACATAAATAAGGTGGTCGGCGAGCTCAGTGGCGGGAACCAGCAAAAAGTGGTTATAGGGAAATGGATGAACGTCGACGCAGACATCTATGTTTTTGACGAGCCTACAAGAGGTATAGACGTCGGCGCAAAAATAGAAGTGTACAATATCATTAACAAGTTGGTCGAGCAAAACAAATGTGTGATCATGATATCTTCAGAGCTGCCCGAGATCATTGGGATGAGCGACCGTGTGATTGTTATGCGCAGTGGAAAAATTATGGCCGAAATAGACAGAGTAAGCGATAACTTCAACCAGGAAGATATTATGAAAGCCGCATGGGGAGGTAAACTATGAGATTATTCAAAAGGGACAGAAGCAAAAAAATGCCTGCTTTTATCGGGCCATTATTTGCCGTTTTGGTTTTGGCAATGATTCTGGCTATAACAAATGATAGATTCTTGTACATAGCAAATATAATGAATATTTTGCGCCAGACGTCAATCAACGCACTGATCGCACTGGGCATGCTGATGGTCATGCTCACAGGTGGCATTGACATTTCGGTCGGGTCAATCTCTGTTTTGAGCGGCTGTGTTATGGGTGTTCTGATGAAAAGCGGCGTGAGTTCAGATGTGGTTCTGATACTCGCGGGTCTTATGACGGGCATATTGTGCGGAACGCTCAATGGCATGCTGTTCACCCAAATGGAATTGCCCCATCCTTTTGTTTCTACGATGGGTACGCTCATGATATTCAGAGGTCTGGCGCTCTTCATCACTGGCGCAGCGCCGATCTCTGGGTTCGGTTCCGGCGTTTTGTTTTTGGGCTACAGCAATGTGTTTACTGTTATACCGGCCAGTTTTGTATTGGTCATCGTCTTTTATATAATTATGAGTGTGTTTTTGAACAGGACTGCATTGGGGCGGAAGATCTATACAGTCGGAGGCAATCAGGAGGCGGCGCGCCTCTCGGGTATCAGTGTCAAAAAGACGCTCAATTTTACCTATATCATGTCCGGTTTCATGGCTTCCGTCGCAGGAATCGTCCTGATCGGGCGCATCAGCTCTGCTTCTCCGATTGCAAATGAGACTGCCAATATGGACGCGATCGCTTCGTGTGTCGTGGGAGGCACATCATTCCTTGGCGGCAAGGGTACTGTAGCGGGCGTTTTGGTCGGTGCCATGCTGATTGGCGTTATCAACAACGGTCTTGACCTATTGGGCGCTCAAACAGATGTCAAGTTCATGGTTATTGGCGCGGTTATCATTGGCGCGGTATTTTTGGATGTGGTCAGGAACAAAGCGGAAGAAAAATCCAGAAGGCTTGCACAGGCAAAAGCAATGGGTGACTTGGAAGCAGGCAAAGATGGATTGACTATTGGTTAATGGAAAAAAATGATTACTTATTGGGAGATTTAAAATGCTGTTAAAGGATAAAGTTGCCATTGTGACTGGCGGCAGCCAGGGAATAGGAAAAGGCATTGCCATAGAATTTGCCAAAGAAGGCGCAAAAGTGGTCATAGCTGACATATCTATCGAGGGCGCAACAGCCACTGTGGAAGAATTGAAAAGCATGGGAGCAAACAGTATTGCCATAGAAGTCGATGTGAGCTCACCAGAGCAGGTTGATGCCTTAATACAAACGACTCTCAATGTATACGGGACCGTGGATATTGCTGCCTGTGCCGCTGGTATTGATTTGCCTGCACCGGCTTTTGAACAAAACTTTGAGGTCTGGAAAAAAACGCTTGATGTCAATCTCGATGGTGTGTACCTTGTCAACATTGCCGCGGGAAAGGTTATGAAACAAAATGGCGGTGGAAGAATCGTAAATCTTGGATCTTGCTGTTCAAAGACAGGGGAGAAAAATAACAGCGCGTATTGCGCTTCCAAAGCCGGGGTCAAGCTGCTGACAGATTGCCTGTCAAAAGAGTGGGCGCAATACAACATAAGAGTCAACGCCATTTGTCCAGCGACTATTGACACGCCCATGATAGACCACTCGATAAAAACAAGAGCAGCACAGGCGGGACGCGACGCGAAGGAGTTCGAAAGAGAGCTGCTCTTGTCGATCCCGCTTAACAGAAGAGGAAAACCAGGCGAAGTCGGAAGACTGGCAGTGTTTCTTGCGTCCGAAGAATCTTCTTTTATGACGGGGCAGGCGATCAACATCACCGGCGGCATGGAAGTGCATTGAGCATTAAAGCAGAAGGATGGATAAAAGCAAATGAATGATATCAGAATCGGGGCATGTGACTGGGCCTTGCCTGGCGCGGGGCTGCATGCGGTTCGGATAGCGGCGGAGTTTGGCCTTGAAGCGCTTTCTTTAAAGATCGGGCTGTATGAAAACAATTATCCCATAGCGGAACAAACCATGCAGCGGTACTACCTGGAGGATCAGCAAAAGTATGGGATCGCATACTGTGCGGTCGCTTTGAATGATTTTGACAATATTCCGATGCATGCGAGAGATGGCACTGCAAACTACCAAAAAGCGTGGACGATACTGAAGAAGGGCGTGAGCACTGCCGTTGCGCTTGGTGTCCCGCTGATACAGGTGCCCGGCTTCTGCGCCAGTGAAATCAAAAGCGAAGGAGACCTTGGGGCTAGCGTCAAAGCGTTTCAATACCTTTGTGACGAAGCAGGGACGCACGGTATTCATATCGCAGCAGAAAACCTTATGACGCCCGAGGAATTCAAGCTGCTTTACGAAATGGTGGGGCGAGAGAATTTTGGAGTTTATTATGACACCCAAAACTATCATCTGTTCCGGGGATATGACCAACTGACGATTCTGGAAGGGCTGTATCCGTATATGACTGAGCAAATTCATGTCAAGGACGGGCGCGGCGCGATAAGCGGGGCATTACTCGGAACGGGGGACTCAGGCTTTGACGGCAGCATGGAACTGTTGAAAGAAAAGCAGTTCAAGGGGTATTTCCTGCTGGAGAACTACTATGACCAACTGCCCTTGCGGCTTGAGAACGATGACCCGTATGAGCTGCTCAAACAGGATATCGATATTTTGAAACAGAAAATACGTGCGTTTTCATAACCTTAGCTGTCTGTAATAAAAAACATGACGAGACGAAATAAAAAGGAGAATAACCATGATTGCGAAAATAGCTTTTTTACACAAGCCTTATGATCTAAAAATACAGGAAGTTGAGCTCCCGCCGCTCAAACCCAACCAAGTATTGGTACAAGTGGGTGCCTGCGGCATCTGCGGTTCAGACGTGGAGTGTTTTGAGGGGCATTCTGCGGAAGGCAGGTACGATATCGCGCCGTACACACCCGGCCATGAATGGGGCGGCAAAATCATTGAGGTCGGCAGTGATGTCAAAGGCTTAAAGGTTGGCAACAAGGTGACTGGAGACTGCGTGATGGCGTGCGGCGTCTGCGTAAACTGCAAAGAAGGACTGATGCCATCGGCTTGTTTGAATATGAGAGAAATGGGGTTTCGCCCTGATTCTCCCGGCGGTATGGGAGAGTATATGATAGCCGAAGAACAGTACGTTCATGCTATTCCGGATGACTGGTCATATGAGATGGGCGCGTGGGTTGAGACGTTCTCTATCGGCTATTTCGGCATATGGGGCAACGACGGATATATCGATGCATCCGATATGGCGCTGATTATTGGCGGAGGGCCTGTAGGGCTGTCGGCCGCAATGGTTGCAAAAACATCGGGCGCAAAAACCATCGTTGCGGATCCAATCGAAAGCAGAAGGGAAAGGGCCTTGAAATATGGCGCGGATATAGTGCTGGATCCCAAATTGTCGGATTATTATGATCAGTTGTTACAGGTGACCAACGGCAGAGGCCCTGACGTTATCGTCGAAGCATCCGGAAACGACAACGCGATCGCCTCAATGTTTGATGTGGCGGGACACAGTTGCCGTGTGAATCTGATCGGACATTCGATCGGGCGTAGAATCCCTTTGGAAATTGGAAAGACCATCTGGCGGACGTTGAGAATAAAAGGTTCTGGAGGGACAAAGGATTTTGCGCAGCGCACGATCCGTTTTATGAGCGCCATTAAAGATAAATATGATTTCGAAGCGCTCAACACGCATAAAATCCCCTTTGTGGATTTGCATCAAGCGATGGATATCGCGGCGCATCAAAAGGACACCGCATTCAAAGTCATGCTGAAATTCGGAATATAGACAGCCTTAGGTATTCTAAAGCCTAATAGGGAGGCTCAAAATGAAAGCATATGTGCTGGATGGTGTCTGGGATCCAAAACCGGAATATTTGCCTCCACAACGGGACCTGCGTGACAAAAGGGCAGTTTTCAGCAAAATGATCTACCGCAACTTAAAGGCCGGTATCGTTGATGTGCCTTTGCCCAAGGTGGGTGACGATGATGTGTTGATAAAAGTCGGTGCGTGCGGCGTTTGCGGAAGCGATATGCATGCCGGCAACATGGATGAAGAGGGCTACACGAAATACGCCGGTCATCTGCGGCTGCCGGTGATCATGGGCCATGAGTTTTCCGGAGAGATCGCAGAAGTGGGCAGGAACATAAAAAAACTAAAGCCGGGTGATTTGATCGCAGTCGAGCAGATGCGCCCGTGCGGGAAATGCGATGCTTGCAAGGCCGGTTATTTTAACAGCTGCAGGGAAATAGAAGAAGTCGGGTTGTCGGTAGACGGAGCTTTTTGCGAATTTGCCTGTGTGCCTGAGCATTATTGCTGCCCTATCAATGATATTGCCCAAATGCTGGGAAATAAAGTGGCGGCGTTTGAAGCTGGCGCATTGGCCGAGCCCGCCGGTGTTGCTTATAACGGTATCGCCGTAAGGGGAAAAGGCATCGCGCCGGGGACATATGCGGCGATATTTGGAACCGGACCGATAGGTCTAGCAGCGATTTCTCTTGCCAAAGCGGCGGGTGCAGCGCAAATATTTGCCATAGACTTAAGTCATGAAAGGCTTAAACTTGCCAAGGCATGTGGGGCGGACTATTTGCTCAACCCATTGGATTTGGCGGAACAAAAATTGCAAATAGCCGACGTGGTACTAGAATATACGCAGGGCATTGGCTGTCAAACCGTAGTGGAAGCGGCAGGCGCGCCCGAAAGCACATATCCCCAAATCGTAACGCTCATGTCCATAAACGCAAATGTTGTTGTGCTGGGCCGATGCCCGAGGCTTGCGCCGATGGACTTGGAACAGTTTATTGTCAAAGGCTGCTCGTTATCGGGTTCTATAGGCACCGCCGGAAGCAACATCATTACGTCTGTATTGAGTTTGATGGCAAATGGCAGAATCGATATGCGCAAGATCATCACAGGCAGATTCACGCTTGAAAATACGCAGGCAGGGATCGATGAGGCCAGGCTTGGGCACCATGGAAAGGTCATGATCAGCCAGTTTTACGGAAACTGAGGACTAAATTGGCTTTTGACTATTAGATATGTGATGTAGCCAAAAAAATTAGAATATAAACAAATATTGCCCGCTTGGTAAAGGCCAATCAGCAAGCAAACGGTGTGAACAACGCCATGCAAGCTCGGGCGTTGTTTAGTGTACCCTCATTAAGGGGAACCAGTTGTGCAGTGGGCATGTTTCTGACAAACCGTCATGTCATAGGCATGACAATTATATTTGGGAAAACAAACAAGGGAGGGTTCATAACATGGTGACACTTGGGATAATAGGCACGGGACGTATGGCCAAAGTACACATCCGCAGCATTGTAACCGGTGTAAGCGGGGTTGTTATCAAATCGGCAGCTGACCCTTATATGGACAAGGAAACGGAAAACTGGCTCAGAGGAATGGGCATCAGCGACACTTATCTGGATTATAAGAAGATACTCGAAGATCCTGAAATCGACGCCGTCATGATTTGTTCGTCGACGGATACGCATGCGGCTATTTCCATGGAGGCCATTGCCGCGGGCAAGCACACCTTCTGTGAGAAACCCATAGACCAGAGCTTTGAAATGATCATGCCCATCGTGGCTTTGCTCAATGAAAAAAAAGATATCAAATATCAGGTCGGCTTCAACCGGCGGTTTGACCATAACTTCCGGGCGCTGCGCAACGCAGTGGATTCCGGCAAGCTTGGGAATTTGCATTTTATAAGGATCTGTTCGCGGGATTCCGTAACGCCGCCCGCTTCATATGTCAAGATATCAGGCGGCATCTTCCTCGATATGATGATCCATGATATCGATATGCTGCGCTACCTGAGCAAATCGGATGTCGAAGAGGTCTACGCCATCGGCAGCGTGATGATCGACCAGTATTTCGCCGATGCGGACGATGTGGATACGGCTGTGGTCACCTTCAAACTCAAAAACGGCGCCATGGCTGTGATAGACAATTCACGTAAAGCGGTATACGGCTATGACCAGAGGGCGGAAATCCACGGTTCCAAGGGCTGTGCCGAGATTGGCAATGACGACAAAAACAAGCTGGCCATAGCCACGGCTGACGGCGTCTGCGGTGACGGTCCGGTATGGGATACGCTTGAAAGATACATACCCGCATATGCGGCGGAGATCAATGCGTTCATAAAAGCCATTGAGGAGGACACGGAAACGCAGGTCAACGTCAATGACGGGTTGCAGGCCATTCTCATTGCGCTTGCCTGCAAGAAATCGCTCGCGGAAGGCCGGCCTGTCAAGCTTAGCGATATCGTGTGAGCGTTTAGCAGTATGATACGGAGGATATGACATGAATGTGAAGCTGGGTGTGTGCAACCACATCGTGCCGGGCAGCGGCGTGTTTGCGCCAAAATTCGTTGCCGAAGCAGGGCTTGACGGTATGTCGCTGGAGTTCGGCAACTATGACAAGAGTTTTCCGCTGTCTGCCCGCAGACTTCAGGAAGCTTATCTTGAAGCGGCTGCCCAATACGGCATTGAATATCCCAATATCGGCATGAGCTGCTTTGATTTTATACCTTTTTGCGCACATAAGGGACATGCAATGTATACTGTGGTGCGCAAGGCGGTAACTGATGCCATCGATGCCGCCGAATTTATGGGTGTCCCTATGGTGTTCATACCTACGTTTGGCGTGAGCGAGATTTTGACGGAAGATCAGTTTGTAAGCAGCAAAAAGTTATTCCGGTTTGCATGTCAGTATGCCGCTGACAAAGGAATCACGATCGCAGCAGAAAACACCATGGATACCGCACGGCAGATCCGTCTTTATGAAGAGGTTAACAATCCAAACTTCGGACTGTTTTATGACAGCAACAATCTTTTCCATGACAAGGGTTATGACCAGGTGCAGATGCTCAATGAGCTGTATGAGTATCTTGTGCCGCAGCTCCATGTCAAGGACGGTAAAAACGGGGTATTGGCAGGGTCACTCCTCGGCACGGGGCAGTCAAGCTTTTATGAGGTCATAGACGTACTTAAAAGACGAGGCTTTGAGGGCTGGATCATCAGTGAAAACCTCTATGAGCACGCTTCATTGCGTTCGCTTAACGCAGATGTGTTTGCTGCTTTCTTTGAGGACGTACGCATTTTAAAGGAAGCTATTATGTAATATACAACTAATGCAATGTGAGGAAAAGAACAATGAGATTTGGAGCATGTATCGATACATTATACACAGAACTCCCGTGGAACGAGCGGTTTGCCGCGGCAAAGGCGGGTGGATTTGATTATGTGGAGTTTTGGGACTGGCGCGTCATTGATATTGACGAAACGGCAAGGCTCGCACAGGAGGCAGGTATCGGTATCAGCGGGTTCAATGGCGATGCGGATTTTTCGTTGATAGATCCCGCGCATAAGGATGTTTACCTTGCGTTTCTTAAACAGTCTCTTGCGGTTGCGAAAAAGCTGGGTGCGCCGTCGGTCACGATCCATTCGAATGCTTTAGGTGAAGGCGGCATTGTTGTGGATGCCTGTCCATCGCTGTCAAATACAATCAAACTATGTTCTATGTTCGATACGCTCAAAGAAGCTGTGAAGCTTGCCGAGCAGAACGATGTGCTGCTGAATCTGGAGGGCCTCAATATATACACGGATCATGTGGGGAATTTTCTTGAAACAACGAGAATGGGCGCGGAGATATGCCGACTGATCGATTCTCCAAAGCTAAAGCTGCTCTATGATGTATACCATATGCAGATCAATGAAGGGCGTATATGCGACACAATAAGTGAATACATTGACTGTATCGGCCATGTGCATATCGCTGACGCGCCTGGCCGCAACGAACCAGGCACGGGTGAGATCAACTACGACTTTGTCATTGCGCATCTCAATAGAATCGGATATAAGGGCATCGTTGGATGCGAGTTGTTTCCCAAAACGGACACCGCCGATGCTGTAAAGGCTATCATGGCGCTCAAAGAGGTCGCAAAACCCAATTAAAACATGCAAGCATCACCAATTTTTTTTAAGAGCCTCCTTTGGAAGCTCTTTTTTCTACGTTATTTATCTGCAATTTATTTGGCAAAAATTATAGCAACGACACCACAAGCACCAACTCATGTTTCGCAGTATAGATTCCATCGAAAGCCAGACCATGATAAGCATGCATTTTCAGCGCAGCTCCTGATTCTTTTGATAATGCACCAATAAGGTGTTATCAGCCTCATAAAATGAATCATCCACATACTGGACTGTTTCCTTTGCAAGGTCGCATTCTTCCACGACTTTCTTTGATATTTGTAATAGCTTCATATTGAGAATAGTTCTTACTCAACTCTTCTGAGCTCCTTTTATAGGAATTTGCATCAACCAAAAAGCCTGTTTTCAAAGTTTTTGTCCTCTTACCAGATGCAGCGTTCTATCACCTCATTAAGATGAGTACGGTAGCTTGCAAATTTATCCCAAGATACATCGGGCGGCACCAAATGATCAATGAAAGGAATATAACGGCCGCGTTTGAGCACAAACGGAACTTTCTCCTCTAATGTATCGATACATGCTCCAAATCTCATTGTTCTTTTCCTCACATTGCATTAGTTGTATATTACATAATAGC
>Ga0351953_1059_pt1 | contig 10575 bp, 7 predicted proteins | sample BONcelT113001C15_FD_205810 | JGI IMG/M metagenome (GOLD analysis project Ga0351953, IMG submission 205810) | Enriched cells from coal bed in the Powder River Basin, Montana, United States - BONCAT cells T11 rep3 HSBNCT.T11.300.1.C15 ... | reverse complement strand
GATATCAATATGCCTGGAATTGATGGATTTGAAGCAACCAGGCAGATTATGGAGACATCACCGGTTCCTATCATCATCATCAGTGGTATTGATAATCTTGCAGAGATTGCAGCATCTTTTCGGGTGATGGAAGCTGGCGCTCTTGCGGTGCTCCCAAAACCTCCAAATCCTCTAAATAGCAGGTTTAATTCTGCATGCAAAGAGATTGTTTCTTCCATCCGGACATATGTAGAAGTAAAAGTAATTAAACGAAGGGCAATTTCTCCTTCCCGCAGATATGTGGTTGAACCAGTAACATTCCCGTCAGGTTTCAACCCGCGGTTGGTAGTTATGGGAGCTTCTACTGGCGGCCCTCCGGTTATTCAGACAATTCTTCGTGAACTTCCACGCAATTTCCCCCTCCCAATGGTTCTTGTTCAGCACATGTCTCCGGGATTTATTGAAGGATTTGCTGAGTGGCTTTCTAATTCAACCGGTTTTACGGTAAAAGTACCTGAAGCTAATGAGCAGGTCAGGCCAGGTATCATGTATGTTGCTCCGGATTCTATGCAGACTGGTATAACTGCTGATCTTCGGATATCACTTGTTCAAGCACCACCGGAGCACAGTCTCAGACCCTCTGTCTCCTATCTCTTTCGATCTGCTGCAACAAATATCGGTTCTTGTGCGATTGGGGTACTCCTTACCGGGATGGGAAATGATGGAGCAAGTGAACTATTGAGCCTGCATCTGAAAGGAGCTGTAACAATTATTCAGGATCAGGAAAGTTCTATTGTATATGGAATGCCAGGAGAAGCGCTTAAACTTGGTGCAGCTGCATATGTTCTCCCTCCTGCGGAAATTGCTCATGAATTAATTGAAGAATCAACCGTAGTTTCAATAATGTACCGGTTTGCTACCCTGCATGCCAAAAAAGAGAACTACCAGATCGCTTCGGATTATTTTGATCAGATCTACAAAATCAGACCTGAAGAAAGTCAGGTTCTCTATCTTGCAGGGGAAGCGTATGAACGAATGGGGAATCTGGAAACTGCACTTGAGCGGTACACTTCTGCAATATGTGAAGATCCGATGGATTCTCTCGTCTGGCTGGTCAGGGGAAGGGTTCTCCTCAATATGGGTGAAGCTGAAGATGCTTTGTTATCTCTTAAACAGGCAACATCTCTCTCTGATGAGTGGTTTGATGCATGGATGCTTCAGGGAAAAATTGAAATTGAACTTGGATATTTGGATGAAGCCAGAAAATCCCTCACGTATGCGACGGTTCTGATACCTGACGAATCAGAAAGCTGGCGTCTGCTTGGAGATGTGCTGCATAACCTTAAAGACATCAATCCCTCACGTATTGCATATGAACGGGCACTGGCTATTGATTTCTCTGATCATGAAGCTCGCAGAGGAAAGATTAATGCGCATCTCAGTGCTGCTGAAATTGAGGAAGCACTGGGGGAATATGATATAGCATTATCGCTAAAAGGAGAAAATTTCTGGGATCTCTATGGAAAAGCTATGGTTCTGTTTGATGCCAACAGGGTACAGGAAGGGGAGATTATCCTGGAGCGGGCAGAAGCATTTGTCAGTGAAGACCCGAAGGTTCTGTTTTGTCTTGCAGGCGGATGGGGAGCGATATGCGAGTTTGAACGCGCTGAGAGTTTCTATGCTGCCTCATGTGAACTTGACCCTGAGAATAGTAAAGTATGGTGTTTGCGTGGACACAGTCTGCGTGATGCAGGGAAGTTTGATGAAGCCGTGGTCTGTTTCAACCGTGCACTGGAGATAGATCCTGAAGATAGTGAATCACACTCAGGAAAAGAGATTTGTATGGATATACTTGAGGGAAGAACCCTGCCTTATACCTGCCAGCGGCCTGACCATGACAAAAATATCAACACGAACAGCGATCAACAGTTAAAAGAAATGGAGTAAAAGGGATGGATGATACACACGCAATCTGGATTGAAAAATACCGTCCGAGAATTTTATCAGATATCATTGGACAACCGGAGATCATTGAACGCCTGACTTCATATGTAAGCAAAGGAGAAATGCCTCATCTTCTGTTTACCGGTAGTGCAGGAGTAGGGAAAACAACCGCTGCAGTAGCACTTGCTCGTGAATTTTTCGGTGAAGACTGGCAGATGAATTTTCGCGAGCTGAACGCATCAGATGAACGTGGAATTGATGTGGTGCGAAACCAGATCAAACAATTTGCACGCACTTCTCCATTTGGAGGTTCTGAATTTAAAATCCTGTTCCTTGATGAAGCTGACGCTCTTACAAATGATGCCCAGTCTGCTCTTCGTCGGACGATGGAAACATATGCACAGACATGCAGATTCATTCTTTCCTGTAACTATTCGTCAAAAATCATCGATCCGATACAAAGCAGGTGTGCAATATACCGGTTCAGACAGTTATCGCGACCTGCAATTGGAGACATGATCACCAGAATAGCAAAGGATCAGGAACTCGTCGTAAGTGAAGAAGTAGTAGATGCAATTTTTTATGTTGCTCAGGGGGATATGCGCAAAGCAATTAATGCATTACAGGGAGCAGCTATTCTTGACCGGGCAATAGAACCGGCAATGATCTACGCAATTACTGCCACCGCAAGACCTGATGAAATCGAAGACCTAATTCTGCTCTGTTTGTCAGGTAATTTTGAGGGGGCAGGTCGGATGCTGGATCAATTACTCCATGACAGAGGAATAGCTCCTCAGGAATTAATTGGGCAATTATATCGCGCTATTGCAAGGAGAGACCTGCCGGACGGGATAAAAGTCCGGATGATTGATCAGCTTGGGGAAACTGACTTCCGGTTATCTGAAGGAGCTTCAAGCGATATTCAGATGGAAGCATTAATCGCAAAATTTGTTATCTGTGGGTCAGGATAATCAACGATATATTTATCTGACACCATATATCTATATCTGGCAGGAAAACCATCACCATATACAGATATGACACAATTCCTCCTCTTCATGGTGGATAGTCAGCAATTTGGTCTTCCTGCTGCCCATATAGACCATGTAGTACGAATGGTCAGGATAACTCCGATTATCGCTGCACCACAAGCAGTCGCAGGGATAATAAATTACCACGGGGAGATTCTCCCTGTATTTTCTATCCGATCCAGGTTTTCTTTTCCTCAAAGGTCTTCAATCCCTGAAGATATCTTAATCATAACGAGTTCAGACACCAGAAAAGTTGCACTTATTGCAGATAGTGTTCTTGGCGTGGTTCACCTATCTGAAGATCTCATTTTGGTGAATGATATTCTTCCTGGTATAACCGGTATTTCGGGCGTTATCAGAACAGGAGATGGAATGATTCTCATAACAGATTTGAACAAATTTCTCCTTCCTGAAGAAGAAGAAGGCCTTAGTTCTGTGATGACACCGGCAATTGCGGGGATGTAAAAATAATGGCGTCTGTGGTATCATCAATTGCACCTGAAGACCTTGATAAAATCTCCCGTTTTGTGACTGAACATATTGGGTTTTCTTATGCACCTGAACGATTGTCTGATCTGAATAGAGGATTTCATGCAGCGTGTCATGATCTTGGACTTGATTCCTCAACATGTCTGCAGTTACTTGATGATCCAAAATCCTGCAGCGCACTGGAAGAGGAACTAGTAAAAAAACTGACTGTAGGTGAGACATACTTTTTTCGGGACAAAAATTTATTTCTCAATCTTCGGGATAAAATTCTTCCCGATTTAATTAGAATTCGCCGTACTGGGCGAAAATACATAAGAATCTGGAGCGCAGCCTGTAGCACCGGAGAAGAGCCGTATTCTGTCGCTATGCTGCTTTGTCATCTGTTACCTGATATTTATGAGTGGGAAATTTCAATTCTTGGAACAGACATTAATCCAGGTTCACTTCATGCAGCTGCCCGAGGCATCTACTCTAAATGGTCTTTTCGTGAACAGGCCCCGGTTTCAACTGAATCATATCTCTCACTTTCACCTGACGGACGATTCCAGGTATCTCCTGAAATCAGAAAAATGGTCAGATTTAACAAACTAAACTTAATTTCTGACTCATATCCATCCACTCTGACCAGTACAACAACGATGGATATTGTATTTTGTCGCAATGTTTTAATGTACTTCTCACCAGAAACTGCAGGATTTGTTGTTGACCGTCTGAACAAGTCACTTGTAGACGGTGGATGGCTAATCGTAAGTCCGCAGGAGATCAGTTATGCACAACGTCCGGGTTTTGTCCAGGTCAAACAATCATCAGTATTTCTTTTTAAGAAAGGTGATGAAAAACTGGTTGACGACCATAAAATTCAGCCATCTGACAAACATCCTCTCATATTAAATCCGAAAACCAGTTTTTTTCACACTGGTTCTTCTTTTGAAGACGGGTTTAAACCTTTGAGTATTCACCACCATGTCAAACTGGATAAAAATAGAAAAAAATCCGAAAAAAAGGATCCTTCTTTAATAGTGAAGGGGTTAAAAACCATCCAGTCATCAGTACCTGTTTTAACACCTGCATTTTTTCAGGCAGCCCCCATATCTTCTGAACATAACAATTCAGAGTCACCTGAATTTCTGATTAAAACCGGAAGAATTTTTGAGGCTGAAATCCTTCTGACCCATGAAGAGAAACCTACAATAAAATCCCTCTTCAATATGGAAATGTTAGCCCGGGCATTTGCCGATATGGGAGAAAGTGACCATGCCCTGGGCTGGTGTGACCGTATTCTTGCAATTGATCCTTTAAGTCCGGGTGCCTATCATCTCAGGGCTGTTATCTACCAGGAACGTGGGGAAATTGATTCATGTGTGCAATCACTCCGGCAGTCATTATATGCAGATCCAGATTATATTCCGGCTCATCTGATGCTTGCAATGGTAATGAAAGGTAAGGGAAAACCTGTTGATGCACGACGGCACTATCAGATTGCACTCTCAATTCTTATGAAAATGGATGATGATGCACCGGTAGACCTGACTGATGGTATACCTGCTGCGAGAGTCCGTGAAATGATATCTTTTCTTCTTGAAGAGGTGAAGGGAGCATGAATTCAGATGAATTAATAAAAATAGGTTCTTCCCACACAATATTGGATGCTTCCTTTCATCCGGACAGGGAAAAAGCAGAAACAATTCTTGCAAGACGTGCAGAGGAACTTGCAAAAAGTGTTGATAGTTCTGTTGACACAGAAGAAAATCTGGAAATCCTTGAATTTCTCCTCTCCGGGGAAAGATATGCAATCGCGATGGAATATGTAAGAGAAGTAGCATTACTTCGGGTAATTACCTTACTTCCCGCAATGCCACCCTTTATTCTGGGTATTATCAGTCTGCGTGGATCAGTAATATCTTTAGTAGATATGAGGAGTATTCTTGGATTGCCTCCCAAAGGACTTACGGATTATAACCGGGTAATTGTTCTTGAGAGTAGCGAGATGACCTTTGGGGTTCTTGCGGATGCGATAATAATGACACGTACAATTAAATTGAATGCTATCAATCGCCCTCCACCTACGGTAAGTGGTATCGGGGCTGCATATCTTATCGGAGTTCTTCCCGGCCCTCTGATGGTAATTGATGCAAAAGCAATGCTAAACGATCCCCGAATGGTGATTGGAAATGACTAAATATCCCGATGGTGCCCATTGGGCGCTCAAGGTAGAACGGATGATACGAGTTGTTCATAAAAAAGGAGATAACATGACTGATTGCCATATTTACAGTATTATTGGAGGTTTACATGGCGTTTTTTGAAAACACCCGGATTGGATATAAGCTGATTAGCGGGTATTTGATTATGGGTGCAATTATGATTGCGATTGCACTTTTTGGTGTTGTAAATATGAATATGATCGCCGAAAATGGTAATGTGATGTATTATGAGGCACTTCTTCCGGTTCATTCCCTCGATGATATTGATACAGAATACGCAAATATCAGGGTAAATGTTATGAGATATATTTCATTTCCTAAAGAAAGGGAAGAGTTAAAAGAAGAAATCTCGAATGGATTTACCCATATCAATACTCAACTAAATTATTACCGGAGTGAATACGCTCATCCTTCAGATTATACAGACCTTGATAGGATCAGCACATTAATCCGGCAATTACAGGAAGAATATCAACCTGTCTTCAATGCTGCAGATGAGGGAAGGCAGAATGATGCTATCGATCTTGTTTCAGCAGATAGTAACCGGGTATCGATGCGAAATGAGATGCAATCAATAATCAATAATGAAATAAACGAAGCATTGCAACATGCAGATGAGCTAAGGAAGACAAGTAACAATGCCGCGTATCTGACTGCCATTATTTTTATATTTATTACCATAGCTGCAGTGGTGGCATCCCTGATATTTGGAATTATCCTCTCACGCAGCATTACTACTCCTCTTGCTGAAGTGGTATCAGTAGCTGAGCAGATAGGGCAGGGAACCAGTTCAGCAAGAGTTGGATTTTCCAGACGTGATGAAATTGGAACGCTAGGTTCCACTCTGAACAAGATGGGTACACACATCAACGCTATGGTAGAAGATACCCGAAAACTATCTTATTCAGCACAGAAAGGAGAATTATCAACCCGTGCAGATCCTGCTGCTCATGAAGGTGATTACCGGCTTATCATTACCGGGTTTAACGAAATCCTTGATGCAGTGATTGGTCCATTAAATGTAGCTGCCGAATATGTTGACAGGATCTCCAAAGGTGACATTCCTTCAGAAATAGTTGATACTTATTATGGAGATTTTAATGAGATTAAAAATAATCTTAATACCTGTATCCGGGCAGTTAATCTCCTGATAGAAGATTCAAATCATTTAACTGAAGCTGCAGTAAAAGGAGAACTCACTACGCGTGCTGACCCACTGAAGCATGAAGGTGACTTTAGGACAATTGTAGAGGGAGTAAATGCAACCCTTGATGCAGTGATTGGCCCTTTAAATGTTGCTGCCGAATATGTTGACCGAATATCCAAAGGTGATATTCCTTCAGAAATTGCTGATACCTATTATGGGGATTTTAATGAGATCAAAAATAACCTTAATACCTGTATCCGGGCTGTTAATCTCCTGATTGAAGATTCAAATCATTTAACCGAAGCTGCAGTAAAAGGAGCACTCAGTTCACGTGCTGATTCCCAAAGGCATGAAGGTGACTTCAGGAAAATTGTAGAAGGGGTAAATGCAACCCTTGATGCAGTAATTGAACCGCTGCATGAAGCGATGAGAGTATCTCAGGAGTTTGCTTCAGGTAACTTCGGGGCACGGGTGAATGAATCACTTCATGTTCAGGGAGATTTTATAGAATTCAAGAATGCACTCAACCGGATTGGGATTGAACTTTCCCGGATGATGACGATGATTAACGATGAACTGTTTGAATCAGTCAACGTCCTCTCTTCTGCATCAAGTGAGATATTATCAATAACCGCAGAACTTTCATCTAGTACTGCCCAGACTGCTACCTCTGTCAATGAAACTTCTGCAACGGTAGAAGAAGTCAGAAAAACTACCGAAATGACAAACAATAAAGCAAAGGCCGTGGCAGAAAAATCAATGGCGGTAAGTGACGTCGCAGAGACAGGTCAGCAGTCAGTGGAAGAGATTTTATCAGGAATGACCCATATCCAGCAACAGATGGAATCAATTGCCGGGAGTGTAGTCAAACTTAGTGAGCAAAGTCAGGCTATCGGAGAGATTATTGCAACAGTTACTGATATTGCAGAGCAATCTAACCTCCTTGCAGTAAATGCATCTATTGAAGCTGCAAAGGCTGGAGAGTATGGCAGGGGATTTGGTGTTGTAGCTCAGGAAATTAAAAATCTTGCAGAACAATCTAAACAGGCAACAACTCACATCAGAACGATATTAACTGATATTCAACGGGGTATCAGTTCAACTGTTTTATCTACAGAGCAGGGAACAAAAACGGTTGCTACCGGATTGCGACTGACTACAGAAGCCAGGGATGCAATTGAGATCCTCTCTCAAAGTATTAATGAAGCTGCCAGATCTTCTGTGCAGATTACCTCTTCCAGTCAGGAACAGGTTGTTGGAATGGATCAGATTTCCGCTGCAATGGAGAGCATACGGATGGCTGCACAGAATAATCTCGAAGTAACAAGACAGGTTGAAAAGACGGCCAAGGATCTGCATGATCTGGGTATTGCGCTAAAACAAATAACCGAACGGTTCAACCTCTCGTGAGGGACGATTACATGGTTCTGAACGGGGATGACTTTCTCACTCAGCTTCTGGAGACTTTTCGCGATGAAGCACAGGAGCACTTGTCTGCTATAGCGTCAGGGCTTCTTATCCTTGAGCAACCTTCAACTCCTCGTGAAGAATATGATAAAACCATTGAACAGGTATTTCGGGAGACTCATAGTCTGAAAGGTGCTGCCCGGGCTGTGGGACTTCATGAGATAGAAAACCTATGCCAGTATCAGGAGAGTGTGTTTTCAGTAGTCAGAAAAGGAGGTCTCACATTAACTCCTGAATCTTTTGATCTTTTCCATACCGTAGTTCATACCCTTGAATTACTTCTTGCAGATGAAAAAGGAGTGAAAACTTCTGATATTATCACTCGTTTGCGCAATCTTACCTCTTTTACTGAGAAAGAATCGGAAAAACCTCATGAGAACTCTCAAATAACACCTCCTATCGATAATTCAAAACGTGAATTAATTGAAAAAACCGTAGGTCCTGATTCAGTTTCTCACTCATCGGAAATAAGTTCTGATATTTCAAAAAAACCAGACGAGTTAGAAAAAAAGTCTCTTCCTGATACACCGGTACCTGAACCTGAAAACTCTTCCTGTGTTGAGACCGGTAAAGATACAAGTAAATCCAGTATAAAGGAATCTAAATTACCATCTCCCCCCCATATCCGCGAAGAGGCTGCCCGGTTATCTGAAGAGAAACAGGTCTCTCATTCTGCAAGAGGAGGTTCAATGATAAAGATATCATCTGAGCGGCTTGAAAACCTGTTTGCAAGGGCTGATGATCTTATGGGCGCACGGCTGGCTGCAGGACAGCGCGCACTTACACTTCGTGAAATATCTCAAAATTTTTTACACTGGCGATGGGCCTGGTCTCAGATATCCACTGATGTAGAGCATCTGCGCAGTGAAAGAGAAAAATACGGAAACGGTTCTTCATCATTAAATCAAGGTGAAATTGAGCGGATTACCGAATTTTTATTATATAATCGGACGTTTCTTCGAATCCTTGAAGGCGATATTGCAACTCTTAGCCGTGTTGCAACCAGAGATCAGTATCTTCTGGATACCGCAACTACCGAGCTTATTGATGAGATAAAACAGGTAATTCTGGTTCCTGCTTCATCAATCCTTGAAGGTTTTCCTCGTGCCGCACACAATCTTGCACGAGAGAGTGGAAAAGATGTAGATGTCACAATATCTGGCACTGAAATCGAAATAGACCGACGAATCCTTGAAACGATACGTGATCCGATTCTTCATATTATCCGCAATAGTATTGATCATGGCATTGAAACACGCGAAGAGAGAATTTCTAAAGGTAAACCTGAACGCGCACAAATAACAATATCAGTCAGACACGGCACCGGTCATCAGGCTGAAATACGAATATCTGATGATGGGACCGGGATAGATACACAAAAGGTAAGTGCTGCTGCAATTGCAAAAGGGCTGATATCTGCTGAAGAAGTCAGCCGGATGGATTCTAATCTGATATTTCGATTAATCTTTAAATCAGGATTATCTACAAAGACTACCGTGACTACCGTATCAGGGAGAGGTCTTGGTCTTGCCATTGTCATAGAGAAAGTAGAACAAATTGGAGGAAATGTTCACGTGGAATCTTCCTGTGAAGGAACTACCTTCATATTGACGCTACCATTAAGTCTTGCAACCTTCAGGGGACTTAAAGTATTGACTAACGGCAATCCATTTTTCCTTCCCCTTCGATCAATTGAACGGGTAATGCAGGTTTCCAAAGAGGATATAAAAACAATTGAAAGTAGAACCATCATTGAGATCGATGACGAACCTGTCGCAGTTATAAATTTAGGGACGGTATTAGGTTTTTCTGAAGATACAGGAAAGGCAGCTGAAACAAGACAACTGGTAATTGCATCTGCATCAGGGGTTAGATTCGGCCTTTTTGTAGATCAGATATCTGGTGCACAAGAGATTGTGGTAAAAGATCTTGGCAGACAATTAAGGAGGGTGCGACATATCAGTGGTGCTTCGATACTAGGGGATGGGGTAGTAATTCCGGTAATTAATTGTGAAGATCTTGCTGCAACGATTTCAGGTATGGAACACATGCCTTCGATCATACCGGTGCATACTGAGTCATCACAACAGAAGAGTATTCTGGTTACTGAAGACTCAATTACATCCCGGATGCTCCTTAAAAACATCCTTGAAGGGGCAGGGTACCTGGTCGAAACTGCAGTAGACGGAGTTGATGCACTTATGAAATTAAAATTAAAACCTGTTGATGTCGTGGTATCTGATGTTGATATGCCAAGGATGAATGGATTTGTATTAACAGAAAAAATTCGTGCGGACCCAGTATATGCAGATAT
>Ga0351953_1056_pt2 | contig 10736 bp, 8 predicted proteins | sample BONcelT113001C15_FD_205810 | JGI IMG/M metagenome (GOLD analysis project Ga0351953, IMG submission 205810) | Enriched cells from coal bed in the Powder River Basin, Montana, United States - BONCAT cells T11 rep3 HSBNCT.T11.300.1.C15 ... | reverse complement strand
GAATAGGCTCCTAGCCATCTGTTTCGCCACATTGCGCTCCACCGGGACGTGTGCCGTGAGCTCAGCTTGCCAGTCTGTCATCACCTGCACCGCTTCTGCCAATGCCGCAGATTGGTCAGAAACCAGGCCCGCCGCCTGGACTACCCCCAGCTGCCCCATCAGCGAATAACCCAAGGCCGCACGCGGCCATCCTCCAAACACATAGCGGAAGACAGGAATCCCTGTCTCTTTGGCCCGCTGCTCCAAGGTGCCCCCAGAGGTTATGCAAGCTATGGCAGCACCCGCCCGCTGCGCTGCTTCAAAGGCGCTCAGCACCTCTTCAGTCGTACCCGAGTGGCTACACACCAGGACTAGCGTTCGCTCGTTCACAAATACCGGCACGCCATAGTCACGATGCACAATGACCGGCACCCGGCACTCCGGCAAGAGGAGAGTACGCAAGAGCTCGCCGCCGATGCCCGAGCCTCCCAGCCCGCAAACCACGATGTGGTCGACCTCACCATACCGATTGGGCAGGTGAAGACCCTGTGCAATGCGCCAACCGTCGGCGCATTGCTGTGGGAACTCGTCCATCTGAGCCAGTATCCCGTGCAGGTCCACCTCAGGAAATCGCCCTGGGGCGTCCAAATCAAGCATTCTGACCTCCATCCATGCTGATGTCCTCCGCCTCTCGGGCGGCCAATGAGTACACGTCTCGCTTGGGCCAGCGAGCCTCTGCAGCCACACGCTGCGCCGCGTCCCTTCGACTGGCACCAGCTGCAAGCGCGGCATTCAGGGCCTCCAGCACTTGCAGCTCGGTCCACCCGTCTTGGCGCTGACGACCTGCCCCCTCAAGAACCAGGGTATATTCGCCTCGGGGAGTCTTCTCACGAGCATAGTTCACTGCCCCGCTCAACGACCCTCGCCAGACCTCTTCGAACATCTTGGTCAACTCGCAGGCCACCACGACCTGCCGGTCGCCCAGGACCTCGGCGAGATCCTCTAGCGCCCTCAGGAGCCGGTGCGGCGCTTCGAAGCAGATGAGCGTTCGTGGCTCCGTTGCCAGGTCGCTTACAAGCGTTCTCCTGGCCGCCCGTCGGCGAGGCAAGAAACCCACAAAGACGAAACTGTCGGTCGGCAGGCCAGAGACACTCAGGGCCGCAAGAATGGAGGAGGGTCCTGGGATCGGCACCACCCGTATCCCCGTGTCAATACAAGCCTTCACCAAACGGTAGCCTGGGTCCGAAACGGTGGGCACGCCTGCCTCAGAGACCAGAGCCACGTCACACGACTGGAGAACCGTGAGGACATCCTCCTGGCGGTCTAACTCATTGTGCTCGAAAAAGCTCCGCACAGGGGTTTGGATCCCGTAACGTGTCAGAAGCTTGGAGGTGGTCCGCGTGTCCTCGGCAGCAATCAGGTGTACTTCGCCCAGCACGCGCAAAGCGCGCAGGGTGATGTCTTCTAGATTGCCAATCGGGGTCGCCACGACATACAGTACACCCATCACATGCATTATAGTGTAATGACCCTGGCCTGTCCAAACGTCGCCGCGCTCATCGGGCCGGCTCTTTTGGCAGAGAAACATAATACCGCTATAATCACCCATTATCGTTCGAAACCAGCAGCCACACTGGCTGCGTGCCCAGAAGAGGAGGCTTTCGAGCATATGCACGTGCTTCGCCAGAGGATTCAACGGGAAGGCGTCAACCTGGGCAAAGGCATTCTCAAAGTTGACAGCTTCCTCAACCACCAGGTCGACGCCAGCCTCATGATGTCAGCCGGTCGGGAGCTTGCTCGGCTCTTTGTTGCGGCTCGCGTGACCAAGGTGCTGACCGCGGAGATATCGGGCATTGCACCCGCGTTTGCCACAGCCTTGGCCCTCAATGTTCCTCTCATCTACGCTCGCAAGAGCAGGCCCATCACCATGCCGGCACAAGTCTACTCGGAGACCGCACCATCACACACCAAGGGACATGTGGTTACCCTGATTGTCTCACCCGAGGTACTCCGTCCGCATGAAAGAGTGCTGATCATCGACGATTTCTTGGCCAGCGGCCTCACCATCGCAGCTCTGGGAAGGCTCGTGCAGCAAGCCGGAGCCACCCTGGTCGGGATCGGAACCGTAATCGAAAAGGTGTTTGAGGGCGGGCGAGCCCATCTGGGTTCCCAATTCGACGTCCCCATTGAGTCTCTCGTCGGCATCACCGACATGAGCGACGGCCGCATCGTGCTGGGAACCTAGTGCAGAGGAAAGTCAAAATGATTGACGCCCGTAGCAATCAGAACGAGAACATCGCGATTATCGACTTTGGCTCTCAATATGTGCAGCTCATTGCGAGGCGCGTGCGTGAGTGTGGCGTGTATTGCGAGATTTTCGCCCATCACGCTCCTCCCGAGGAAATCGCCGAGTTCTCACCCGTGGGATTCATTCTCTCCGGTGGTCCCTCCAGCGTGTATGACGCCGGTGCACCCCGCCTGCCCTCCTATGTATTGGGCAGCGGCGTGCCTGTGCTGGGCATCTGCTACGGTATGCAGCTACTGGCTCAAGAGCTCGGGGGAGTTGTGACGGGCGCTGCCCACAGGGAGTACGGCCCTGCGACCCTTAGACTAAGCGACAACCACAGCCCCCTCTTTGCGGAGCTGCCTTCTGAATTCGCCGTCTGGATGAGCCACGGCGACAAGGTGACAGACCTGCCCAAAGGCTTTCGTATTCTGGCTAGCACCGACAATGCGCTCGTGGCAGCTTTGGGCGATGAGGAGCGCAAGCTATACGGCTTGCAGTTCCATCCAGAAGTCGTGCACACGCCACGGGGCATCGATGTGCTCCGCAACTTTATGTTCCGCGTCTGCGGGTGCCACGGAAACTGGCGGCCCGCTTCATTCGTGGCCAGCGCGGTCGAGGCAATTCGCCGTCAGGTGGGCCAAGACAAAGCCGTTTGTGGCCTCTCCGGCGGGGTCGACTCAACAGTGGCGGCGACCATTGTTCAGCGAGCCATCGGAGATCGTCTCACCTGCATATTCGTCAACCATGGCCTCCTTCGACTGAACGAAGCCGAGGAAAACCTGGACGCATTTCGACATCTGGGTCTCAACGTAGTCTACGTCGACGCCTCTCAGCGCTTTCTGAGTGCCCTCGAGGGCGTGGTGGACCCGGAACAAAAACGCCGGATCATCGGCCGTGAGTTCATCCGTGTCTTTGAGTCTGAGGCACAGCGTTTGGGTAATGTGCCATTCCTGGTACAGGGTACCCTCTATCCAGACGTCATCGAAAGCAGCGGCACGGAAAGCAAGACGGCGGCTCGCATCAAGACCCATCACAACGTGGGTGGCCTTCCCGATGACATGCGCTTTCGCCTCATCGAGCCGCTCAAGTACCTATTCAAGGACGAAGTGCGCCGAGTCGGCGTCGAGCTTGCACTACCTGAACCGATCGTCCAGCGGCAACCCTTTCCCGGCCCCGGGCTTGCCGTGCGCATCATAGGTGAAGTCAACCCGCAGGCGCTGGAGACGTTGCGGCAGGCCGATGCTATCGTGACCTCCGAGATCGCTGGCGCCGGGCTAGGTCGAGAGGTCTGGCAGTACTTTGCGGTTCTGACCAACATTCGAACCGTGGGTGTGATGGGTGACAGCAGGACCTACAGCCACGTCATCGCAGTCAGAGCGGTTTCCAGCCAAGATGGGATGACAGCGAATTGGGCGCACCTTCCCCACGACCTGATGGCACGCATCTCGAGTCGTATCGTCAATCAAGTTCCGGGGGTCAATCGAGTGGTGTATGATATCACTAGCAAGCCGCCCTCCACCATCGAATGGGAGTAGGCATGGTCAGGATCCTGCACTTTGCTGACCTGCACCTGGGCGTCGAGAACTATGGTCGTCTCGATTCAGCCACCGGCCTGCACAGTCGACTCTTGGATTTCGTGCGGTCTTTTGACGAGATCGTTGACTATGCCATGCAGGCGCCGGTGGACCTCGTGGTCTTTGCCGGAGATGCCTACAAGAGCCGGGACCCGACACCCACGCAGCAGCGAGAATTCGCCAGCCGCATCCACCGCCTGGTCTCAGCCGGCATACCCGTGTTCCTTCTGGTAGGCAATCACGACTTGCCCGGCGCGAGCAGCCGAGCCAGCAGCGTGGACATCTTTGCCACCCTCCAGGTCCCCAACGTCCACGTGGGCCGCCGGATTGGGACCCACACGATTGCGACCCGGGCGGGCGATGTGCAGTTGGTTGCGGTACCATGGATCGTCCGCAACCAACTGATGAGCCGTGAGCAGTACAAGAATCGCTCCCTTGCAGAACTGGATGAGATCACGGTTGAGATCCTTGATCGGTTACTTCAAGCCGAGTTTGAGCGCCTGCGGGAAGACATACCCGCAATCGTTGTCTACCACGGGGCCATTCAGGGAGCAGTGTACGGGTCCGAGCGCAGCGTGCTGCTTGGTCATGAGCTGGTCATCACCAGCCTATTCCGGCACCCCCGCGTTGACTATGTAGCTCTCGGTCACATTCATCGCCACCAGGTCGCTTCGGGCAGCGGCCCTTTGCCCATGGTATACAGTGGAAGCGTGGACCGGATTGATTTTGGAGAGGAAAGGGAACCCAAGGGTTTCGTCGTCGCCGATATCGCAAAAGGCCAATCGACCTTCAAGTTCATACCCATTCAATCAACAAGGCGTTTCGTCACCATTGACGTCAAAGCGTTGGATTCAAATCCCATGGCGTCGCTGCGCAACGCCGTGGCGCGAGAAGACCTGCGCGGCGCCATCGTCCGGCTGGTGATCCACACCTCGGAAGAACAGAACCATCTGTTGGACGATGGCGGTGTACGCTCATTGCTTGAAGGAGCATTCAAGGTTGCAGGCGTCGTGCGGCAGGTCGAGATACGGTCAAGACCACGCCTGGGCAGTGGCCACCACATCGCTCGGATGGCGCCCACGGATGCCCTCCGAGAGTACCTGCAGGTACGCCAGCTTCCGGCACAGCGAATTGACCTTCTGTTGGAACGAGCACGTGCTCTTATGTTCCCAGAGGGTAGGGAACTCGTCGCTTGACGACATCGGTGTACGCGCTTTGGATTTATGATGGGTTGCTTCAGACGCCGCAGTGCAGTCGGAGATATGGAGGGAAGCACCAATGACCACAGGACCGCAGACCATCGTGGACTCTGTCCACATTGCCCAAGGAATATGGGAGAACGAAGCCAGCTCTTTGAGTGTCTCAGAGAGCTCACCGTTATTGGCGCGATCCGGCCACGGCAACCTCTATCTCGTTCTGGAGACCGTCGGTGGCTTCCCTGATCACGAGAGCATTCAACGCAGCATCGTGGAGCTGGTCCAGGAGAACTACCAAACGCCGGGAAGCATCACTGCCGCGATTCGTGAGGCCATCAAGACAGCCAATGTGTGGCTATTTGAGCAAAACGTTTCATCACCCCGCGAGGAGCGTGGCATAGCAGGACTAACCGTCCTTGTCCTAAAGGACCAGGATGCTTACGTCGGCCAGATGGGCCCGTCTTTGCTTTACCACGTACGTCAAGGCAACGTCACACGGTACCCTGACGAGTCGAGTTGGCTGACGAGCAGCCAGCTTCAAGACGTGGACGTTAGAGAGAGCCCCCCATTGGGCTTACGGCGGGAGATTGAGCCACAGCTCTCCCATCTCCGGCTGTCGGAGGGTGATCATTTCGTGCTCTCGTCAACCACGCTGGTGACCTACGCCAAGGCCGATGATATCTCGGATGCCCTCACCCGGACGGGCGCCAACAACGTGCGTAAGGGCATTGAGTCTCTCGCCAATGGACGCGATTTGTCATCTGTCGTGATCGAGATCGGTAGCGGTCAGTCCCGTGCGGCTGACCGGGGCGCTGCACCTCGCCCGCGAGCATGGGACCGCATCTCTGGAAGCCTGCGCCAGCGCGTAGCTACGAGCGACCCCGATGAGCTGGCCGACGATGAGGAGTTGCATGACGAGACCGAGCTCGATGAGCAGCTACCCAGCCTCAACTGGAGGGACGCTCTGTCATCGGTGGGTCGATCATTTGGACGCCTGGTAGGCGGCTTCCGGAACGCGTTTCAGCACGTGTTGCCCGAGAAAGAGCAGCGCACGTCTAAGAAGCCTACAGTCGTTCGGTCCAGAGCCTCGGGGTCTACAGGCCCAGACCGTCGCCTACTTTGGCTGGCTTTGGGGATCCCGCTGGTGGTCCTGGGCATTTATGTCGTTACCCGCTATCAGTATGAGCAATCGCGCTTGCAGCAATTTCAGCAACTGCTGCGCTCAGCGCAAGAGGCCAGGATAGCTGCTGAGTCTGAGACGAATGTCGCCGAGCAGCGGGTCAAGATCCGCCAAGCCATCTCCCAATATCAGGAGGCCTTGAACCTCAAGGCCACAGATGCCACCGCCAAGGCCGAACAGCAAGCCCTGCAGGAGCGTCTGGATGTCATCAATCAGGTCAAGTACCTCAGCTGGAACGAGTTGCGGGACTATGGTGTGAGCGAGGACCCGCGGTGCCATCCTTCAACCGTTGTAGTGCAGGGAGCGGACGTCTTTGTGTTCGACCCAGGCACAGAACGGGTATACAGATCGCAGTTTAACCAGAGCAGAACCGCTTTGCAGAACGTCGCCAGCGAGCAGCCACTCTTGCGCCGAGGAGATCACCAAGGCGAGTTCGTTGCCACGGACTTTCTGGACATCACCTGGGCAGAGGCTGGGGGCTCCCGCGGTCGCAGCAATCTACTGATCGTCAACAAAACGGGACAGATCCTTGAATACGATCCATGGGTGGGACTGAAGGTCCTACCGATGAGCGCCCAGACCCGATGGAATCAGCCAACCTCGGTTGCCAGCTACAACGGCAACTTGTACGTTCTCGATGCAGCCGCCAATCGGCTGTTGAGGTATGAGCCGACGCCGAGCGGCTATGATTCGCCACCGGGCGACTACTTTGCCAGTGGGGTTACGGTGACCCTTGCGGGGGCCGTAGACATGGCAATCGATGGAAACCTCTACCTTCTCTACACCAGCGGCACCGTTGCCAAATACCTGCGGGGCCAAAGCCTGCCTTTTTCCCAGGCCAACATGGACGAACCGCTCCTCTCCCCAACCTCGATCCACGCCACTGGAACTTTGGATCAAACTGGATTCCTGTATGTCGCCGACGCTGGGAATCATCGCATCGTGCAATTCAACAAGAGCGGCGAGTTTGTGCAGCAGTTCCGCAGTCGTACCAGCGGTCAATTGGCGGACCTGCGTGGGCTATACGTAGATGACAATCTGGGCAAGATCTATGCGATCAGCGGCTGCAAGCTCTTCTGGGCCAGCATCATCGAATGAGCAGTATCGGATCTGGACGAGCTCGGGAGCAGACGGAACCATGAGCCTGGTTCTCGGAATCGAAACGTCGTGTGACGAGACGGCAGCGGCCGTGGTTGAGAACGGCACCCTCATCCGGTCCAACGTGGTGGCGTCTCAGGTCGAACTGCACCGTCGTTTTGGGGGCGTCTATCCCGAAGTGGCCTCACGGCAACATGTCCTTGACATCGTTCCGGTTATCGAGGAGGCTCTGAGGATAGCTTGTGTCGACTGGACAGAACTCCACGCCATCGCCGTCACCAATGGGCCGGGTCTGGTCGGCTCCTTGCTGGTAGGCCTGAACGCCGCCAAAGCCCTGGCCTGGGCCAAGGGCTTGCCCTTGATAGGCATCAACCATCTGGAGGCACACCTCTACGCCAATTGGCTGGTCACTCCGAGCATCGTCGGTTCTGCTCAAATTGCTGTGCCAGCCCCGGAGTTTCCCCTCATCTGCCTGATCGTATCTGGGGGGCACAGCGACATCGTCTTGGTCCACGGTCACCGGTCCTACTGCCTTCTGGGTCGCACCATTGACGATGCCGCAGGAGAGGCCTTTGACAAGGTGGCCCGTCTTCTGGGCCTTGGGTATCCAGGAGGTCCTGCCATCCAAGCTGCAGCCAGGCGCGGTGACCCTTGCGCCTTCGCGCTGCCAAGAGCCTGGCTTGAGCCCAGCTATGATTTCAGTTTCAGCGGTCTGAAGACCGCCGTGCTACGTCTCGTCCAGAACCAGTCGGCCCACGTGCCGGCAACCCAACGGGACCGACCAGATTCTGCGACCCTTCACATGGGCTTGTCAGATGGCTTTATTGCGGACGTGGCGGCCAGTTTCCAGAGCGCGGTGGTGGAGGTGCTGGTCGAAAAGGCCCGCCGTGCTGCCGCAGCCTACAACGTCAAGGAGCTGCTGCTGGCAGGCGGCGTCGCCAGCAACGCCTTGCTGAGAGAAAGGGTATGCGCGCTGGGCATTCCCGTCCGCTACCCTCCTCCGGCGCTCTGCACTGACAATGCGGCTATGGTTGCAGCAGCCGGCCATTTCCGCCTAGGCTCGGCGCTGGCCAACAACTGGGGTTTGGATGTTCAGCCTGGTCACAGCCTATTTCACAATGGCAGCTGCGCGCAGACGCCGATTAAGGCCAGCCATCAGTAGTAGCATCACCGTAGGCGAGGATCCCTTGCTGCAGTCACCTGAAGGTAAGACCTTTCAGAAGATCTACCAGATCGTGCGGCGCGTGCCGGCAGGCCGCGTCGTGACCTACGGTCAGATTGCGAGCGCACTGGGAACGCGTCAACTGGCGCGAACCGTCGGCTGGGCCATGCGAGCGTGCCCCGACGATGTTCCCTGGCACCGTGTGATCAACTCACAAGGGGCCATCAGCACACCTCGCATTACCGGCACCGCCAACCTTCAGAAGGCTTTGCTGGAAGCGGAAGGGGTGGAATTCAGGGTCGACGGAACCATTGACCTCCATCTCTATGGATGTTCGGCCCTGGTCTTGGAGGACCTGTGACACAGGCCAATATGGTCAAGGAACTCAAAAAGATCCCCAGCGTGGACCGGCTGCTCAGAGAGGCTTCGGTTGAGGCTCTCTGTGGGCAATACGGCCGCGAGTCCACCCTGCGAGCGGCGCAGGACCTGCTCAGCGACATCCGCCAGGAAATCGCTCAAGGGAGCGCCTGTCCCAGCACACTCGAAATGGTGGCTCGCCTTCATGATGTGATCAGCCGCCGCTTTGAGCCCAGCATCCGGCCGGTCATCAATGCCACCGGCGTCGTCATTCACACCAACCTGGGTCGAGCGCCCCTGAGCACGGCAGCAATGATGGCCATGGGTGAGATGAGCCAGTACTCCAACCTCGAATACGATCTAGCGGCTGGCGAGCGAGGATCCAGGTACGTGCATGCCGAGGACCTCCTTTGCCAGCTTACGGGGGCTGAAGGTGCCCTTGTGGTTAACAACGATGCTGGCGCGGTTCTGCTGGTCCTGACTGCACTGGCCAGGGGACGCGAGGTTGTCATCTCTCGAGGCCAATTGGTCGAAATCGGAGGGGGATTCAGGATTCCCGAGGTGATGGTTCAGAGCGGCGCAAGGCTGGTTGAGGTAGGCACCACCAATCGCACCTACCTTCAAGACTATGAGCGAGCCGTGGGCGCCGAGACAGCCATGCTCCTGCATGTTCATACCAGCAACTACCGGCTGATCGGCTTCACCCATTCGACGCCTCTGGCGGACCTTGTGCGCCTGGGTGTGGAAAATGGCATCGTCGTCGTGGACGACCTGGGCAGCGGTGCCCTTCTCGATACTGCGCCGTTTGGCCTCAGCCACGAGCCCACCGTGCAGGAAAGCCTGGCGGCCGGCGCCGACCTCACTTGCATCAGCGGTGACAAACTCCTGGGAGGCCCTCAGGCAGGAATCATACTAGGCAAGGCTCCTCTAATCACCTTGCTCAAGCAGCATCCCCTGACACGAGCGCTGAGGGTCAGCAAGGTCATCCTCGCTGGCCTCCAGGCTACCCTGCTGCACTATCTTAGAGGTGAAGCGCTGAGTCAGGTGCCCGTTTGGCAGATGATCTCGATGCCCATCGAGCACCTGCAGACCAGGGCCACCAGCCTCGCAGAGTGGCTGCAACAACACGGTCTTGAGGCCGATGTAGTTGACTCATCTTCGGCCGTAGGAGGTGGGTCGCTGCCAGAGGAGACCCTGCCCACCAAAGCCGTACGACTGCACGTTGAGTCAGCTGACGCAGTTGCTCGCAGTCTACGGAATCACCACCCGGCAGTAGTGGCACGCATCGAGGATGGTGGGGTGCTCCTTGACCTGCGTACAGTCCCGGCTGACCAAGAGGCGTGGCTGCGCCAGGCTCTGCTGAACGTCCCGCACGCGTGACCCGAGGACGATGCTAACCCCCACCAAGCCACCCCGGGTCTTTCTCACATCGCTGGGATGTCGGCTCAATCAGAGTGAGCTGGAGACTTGGAAACGCTCCCTAGCGGCCGCCGGCTGTGAACTGGTGGACGGGCCAGCCAAGGCTGACCTGTGTATCGTGAATAGCTGCACGGTGACGCACGTCGCCGCACGCAAGTCACGCCAGATCGCTAGGCGGTGCCACACCCTTAATGCCTCCGCACAGGTGCTGCTGACCGGCTGCTACGCCCAAATGAGCCCCGATCAGGCCCAACGGTTGGACGGTATCACCCTCGTGCTTGGCAATCAGGACAAGGAGGATCTCGTTCAGCGGGCACTGCAGATGCTTGGCCTTCCACAGCCCCGGGCGGTCACCACCTCTGTCCCCACTTCTCTTCGCACGCGTGCCTTGGTCAAGATCCAAGACGGTTGTGACAACGCCTGCAGCTACTGTATTGTCAGAGTCGCTCGCGGGTCCCAGAAGAGCCGCGCCCTGACCGAGGTC
>Ga0351953_1037_pt2 | contig 10762 bp, 8 predicted proteins | sample BONcelT113001C15_FD_205810 | JGI IMG/M metagenome (GOLD analysis project Ga0351953, IMG submission 205810) | Enriched cells from coal bed in the Powder River Basin, Montana, United States - BONCAT cells T11 rep3 HSBNCT.T11.300.1.C15 ... | reverse complement strand
TAATCTTTTACTTCATTTGAAAACGGAAAAAATTTAAAAATGGATTGAAAAATTGGATTGTAACTGCTTGATTTTACTGGCGCGCCCGGCAGGATTTGAACCTGCGACCTACGGATTCGTAGTCCGGCGCTCTATCCGGGCTGAGCTACGGGCGCGTGAAGGGTTTCCTCATATGCCATGCCGGAACGCTTGTCAATAATAAGTTGCATCGGCTTATGGCTTGACCTGATTGATAAAGTTTTATAAAGCGTTTGTACTTGGATTGCAACCGTTTATTCTGTGTTGCCTTGACGGTCGGAATAGATGAATCTTTTAATAATTTGTTGATTATCTAAAAGATACGCCAGTGCCTGAAAACAATAATGCTGCAAGCGCAGAGAAATCCTGCCGCGATCCGTTTATGAGAATGGCTCTGGATGAGGCGTCCCGGGCGCTTCTGACAGATGAAGTCCCGGTGGGGGCTGTGCTTGTGAACGCTGAAGGTGCTGTGCTGGCGGCGGATTACAACCGGACCATCGGTATGAACGATCCCACAGCCCATGCGGAAATTCTTGTGATTCGCCGGGCCGCGGCGCGGATGGGTAACTATCGCCTATCAGGAACGGTGCTTTACGTGACCAACGAGCCGTGCGTGATGTGCATGGCAGCAGTCATTCATGCCCGGATCAGCCGCGTGGTCTTCGGGACCGAAGATCCGAAATGGGGCGGGGCCGGCTCTTTATACCGTCTCCAGGCCGACAGCCGCTTCAATCATCACCCCGAGGTCATTGAAGGGATCTGTGAAGACGCCTGCCGCCAAATTATGGTGGACTTTTTCAAATCAAAACGTCATAAAGGCGTGTCTTGTTTTAAACGCTCATGAAATGAATAAAAATGTAAGGAAAAAGTATATATAAGGAGTTGGAATTGGCAAATATCGTAATTGTTGGAACCCAGTGGGGGGATGAAGGCAAGGGCAAAATAGTTGATATGCTGGCGGAATACGCCGATTACGTCATCCGTTTCCAGGGCGGAAACAACGCCGGTCATACCATGGTGGTGGACGGGGAGCAGTTCATCAGTCACCTGGTGCCGTCCGGCATTCTCCAGGGCAAGATCTGCTTTATCGGAAACGGCCTGGTGGTCGATCCCGAGGTGCTGCTTGAGGAGATCGATTATCTGACCACCAAAGGGATCAATGTCGGGCCGGAAAAATTAAAAATCAGCGAAAAAGCCCATCTGATTATGCCCTATCATAAGCAGGTCGACCTGGCCCGGGAAGTCGCGAAAGAGAAAAAAATGATCGGCACCACGGGAAGGGGCATCGGTCCGTGCTATGAAGACAAGGCTTCGCGCCACGGCATCCGCATGATCGACCTCCTGAACCCCGCGGTTTTTGAGGAAAAGGTGCGGCTAAATACCGAGGAGAAGAATTTTCTGCTTACCCGGTTTCTGTCGGCCGATCCGGTGGATGTGGTCGAAATTATTAAAAATTTTTCCATTTACCGCGAACGGATCGCGCCATATATCACCGATGTTTCGGTCTTTATCAACAACGGCATCCGGGTCGGCAAACAAGCGCTTTTTGAAGGGGCGCAAGGCACTCACCTAGATATTGATCACGGCACCTATCCTTATGTGACCTCGTCGAACACGGTTTCCGGAAATGCGTGTTGCGGCGCCGGAATCGGCCCCGGAAGGATTACCGGCGTTACCGGCATCGTCAAGGCTTATACCACCCGGGTTGGGCAGGGGCCCTTTCCAACGGAACTCTTTGATGAGATCGGCGATCGGATCCAGAAAAAAGGCGCTGAATTCGGAGCGACCACCGGTCGGAAACGCCGGTGCGGGTGGATTGACATGGTGCTGTTGCGCAATGCCGCCAGGCTTAACGGTTTAACCGGACTGGTCATCACCAAGCTCGATGTGCTGGGCGGACTGGATACCATTAAAATCTGCACTCGGTATACTTATAAAGACCGTGATATCGATAACTTTCCAGCGGATCTTGACATACTGGCCCAATGCCGGCCGATTTATGAGTCTCTTCCGGGTTGGCGTGAGGACATTTCCGGTGTGCGCCGTTTTGAGGACCTGCCGAAAAACACCCGAAATTACCTGCGCCGCATTGAGGAATTGATGGAAACGCCCATTGAAATTATTTCCGTAGGCCCGTGCAGGGAAGAAACCATCGTGGTTAAAAATCCTTTTGTGCCATATTAGCGGATGAAAACCGGGAATATTCAACTGTAATTTTTGATTGACAATACCGGAAGACTCAACTAAGAATGGCATCCAAAAGTCGGGACGTGGCTCAGTCTGGAAGAGCACAGCGTTCGGGACGCTGGGGTCGCTGGTTCAAATCCAGCCGTCCCGACCAACTTTTTAACAATCAAATTGCATTTCCGTCATTCCTCATATAACGCCTTAAAATTTATGCTCCCGATAGTTTTAATCTTTTATGAACAGATATGTCATTAAAAATGATCCGTTCCCTGCGGTCGCAACCATTGGATGTTCCGGTTCCGGCCGCTTTTCACCTTAAAATGATCGATACTTAACCAAGAAGGAGATACCAATCATGAAACCTCTGATGAGCGGAACTTTCCGCATTGCAATTATTTTTGCATTGCTTCTGTTTATCGCCGGTGCGGGTTCCTGTCAGGAAAAAGCAGCAGAGAAAGTCGAACAGGCTCCGGTGGTTGAACAAAAAGCCATGCCTGCAGCGCCCCCGGAAGCCAAGATCGAAAAAGACGCATTTGTTGCCATCGTCAACGATGTATCGATTCCCGCCGATGATCTGGATCGAAAAATGGAAATGGTCAAAAACCGGTATTCCGGAATGGGCGTTGAAATGGATGCGAATCAGATGGCCGATATGCGCAAACGGATCACCGACAGCCTGGTCGAACAGGAAATTCTTTACCAGGAAAGTGTTGCCCAGAACATTGCGGTGGATCAGGCGGAAATCGACAGCGAATTGCAGAATTTCAAGCGCCAGTTTACCAGCGATGCGGATTTTCAAGCTCAGATTACGGAAATGGGTTATACCGAAGACTCCTTAAAAAAGGAAATCCAGCGCGCTAAATCCATCCAACATCTGATTGAACAGAAAATCGTCGCGGGAATCACCATTGCCGAAGCGGATTTAAAGGCTCATTACGACGCCAATCCTGATAATTTCAAAGTTCCGGAACGGGTACACGCCCGTCATATACTGGCGAAAATCGGCCAGGGCGCTGATGAGACCGAAAAAGCCGAGGCACGAAAAAAGATCGAAGCCGTAAAGGAAAAACTCAACAGCGGCGAGGATTTTGCCAAACTGGCATCGGAAAATTCCGATTGTCCCAGCAGCAAAAACGGCGGTGATCTGGATTTCTTTGCCAAGGGCCAGATGGTCAAACCTTTTGAAGATGCCGCTTTTGCCATGAATCCCGGCGAAATCAGCGATATTGTGGAAACCCAGTTCGGTTATCACATCATCAAAGTCGAAGGAAAGGAACCGGCCGGCACCGTGTCATTTGAAGATGCGAAAGAGGGACTGGCGGAAAAGTTGAAAAATCAGAAAGCGCGGGAATCCGTCACCGCTTACATTGCATCATTAAAAGAGAAAGCCAAGATTCAATACCCCGGCCAGTAATCAGTGGGCCAGATAATAAGCCGCTCCATTATAGAGAAAAAACTCCATCAGAAATACCAGGCCCGCCCACCGGTCGATACGGCCGCGGCGGGCCGCAAAATAATAAAACAACAGGGTCAGCAAGACCATAAAAGGGAATTCAAAACGGTTTAATGCCGTATCAAAGGATATGGGCGTGAACATGCCGACGACGCCCATGACCAGGCAGATATTGAAAAGGTTGCTGCCCGTGATGTTGCCCACCGATATATCACTTTCCCTGCGGATTGCGGCGGTGACGGAAGTCGCCAGCTCGGGAAGCGACGTACCAACGGCTACTATGGATATGCCGATGAAAAGTTCACTGAAATGAAATGATCGGGCCGTGAATATGGCCGCATCCACAACCCATTTCGCGCCGATGGCAAGGGCGCCGATACCTCCTAACATCATTGCAATCCGCCAGATAAACCGCATTCCGGTCAGCGTTGTTTTATCCCCCCCGTTTTGACCGTTTCGGGAGGTAACAATACTGTAAGCCAGAAACAAAATCAGCGCCAGGGTAAGGATCACGCCGTCGGTTCTGCTGATATCGCCGTCAAAACCCAACCCCCAGAAAAGCAATGAAACCGCCACAAGATAAGGGATTTCTTTGGAGACGGCATCAATATTGACGGTCATGGGTTTTGCCATGGCGCTGAGCCCAAGAACCAGGGCGATGTTGATTACATTGCTGCCTAAAATATTGCCTACGGAAATGCCGGAAGATTGCTGGTGCGCCGCCACTATGCTTACCAGCAGTTCCGGCGCGGATGTCGCAAAGGCAACCACCGTCAATCCGACGACGGCCGGTCGGATGGCAAAAGACAGGGCTAAATCCGATGCGCCGTTGACCAGCCAGGATGAACCGTAATACAAAAGCAGCAGGCCAGCCGAAAACAGCAACAGATAATACAGCATAATCCACAGTTCGGCTTAATTTATTGATAACAAATGCACAGAATAGGGTTGAAAAAAAACTCAGGATCTTTAAAATACGGATAATCAAAAGGCGTGTAAAGACAATTCCGGACTAAAAGAAATTACCGAATAAATTTTTCAGGGCCAGAAAAGGAGCATACGGATGAAAAAAATGATGATCAGGGGAACCGGTCGATATCTGCCGGAACGTGTGGTAACCAACCATGATCTATCAAAGTTTATGGACACATCGGATGAATGGATACAGCAGCGGACCGGCATCGTTGAACGCCGGTGGATTCCCGAAGAGGGCGGCGTGGGGGCTTCAGACCTTGCACTGAAGGCTTCCAGGATCGCTCTTGAGCGCGCGGGATGGACGCCTGAAGACCTGGACCTGATTATCTTCGGTACCTTGAGTCCGGACCTGTTTTTTCCGGGATCAGGATGTTTACTGCAGACCAAGCTCGGTCTGTCTTCCACCCCGGCCATCGATATCCGCCAGCAATGCACCGGATTCTTGTACGGCATGCAGATCGCCGATGCCTACATCAAAAGCGGATATGCCAATAAAATCCTGCTGGCCGGGGCCGAGGTGCACAGCACCGGCCTGGATATGTCCACCCGGGGCCGGGATGTGACGGTGATTTTCGGAGACGGGGCCGGCGTGGTCTGCCTGGAGGGGGTGGAAACCGATGATAATATCGGGGTTCTTGCCGTAGACCTTCACGCGGAAGGAAAATACGCCGAATCCCTCATGGTGGAAGCGCCTTCAAGCCGGCTCATGCCTCGGATCACGCATGAGATGATCGACGATGCGCGCGTTTGGCCCAGCATGGACGGTCGTACGATTTTTAAACTCGCGGTGCAACGTTTACCGGAAGTCACGGGGGTCGTTCTGAAAAAAGCCGGGCTGACCCTTGCCGATATCGACATGTTCTTTCCTCATCAGGCCAATCTGAGAATCAATCAATTCTTCCAGAAAACCCTTGAAATACCGGATGAAAAAATATTCAACAACATCCAGCGCTACGGCAACACCACCGCCGGCAGCATCCCTATTGCCTTAGATGAAGCCCTTGAACAGAAACTGGTGGGCAAGGGCAGCACGGTCATCTTCTGCGGCCTGGGCGCGGGCCTGACCTGGGGGGCAATGATTTATCGATTTTAAAAAGATGAATTCGCAAAGTTGATTGTTCGTCTCTGTTAAAATAAAGTTTCAAGATAATACCGCTGGATCGGATCCGGGATATCGAAGCGATATCCCGGATTTTTATTTTTTTCAGCCATCTGCTTGCGGATATCGGTGGCCATGACTTTTCCCAGCTCCACGCCGAACTGGTCGAAGGGGTTGATATTCCAGATAAAGGCTTCAAACACGGTCTTGGCCTCGTAAAACGCCAGGAGCCGGCCGATGTTTTCCGGCGACAGCTCGCTGATCACGATGGTGGAAGACGGCCGGTTGCCCGGAAAGGATCGGGCCGGATTTTCATGCTGACTGCCAAGGGCCAGAGCCTGGGGCTGGGCGATGAGATTGGCCCAGAGTTCCTGGTGGTTGGTGACGCCCTTGTAGGTGGCCGGATATTGGGTGTAATGGGGTTTTCGCACCCCGATGAAATCAATGGGAAAGGCGCGGCCCTGGTGGGCGAGTTGAAAAAAGGAGTGCTGGGCGTTGGTGCCGGGTTCGCCGAAAACGATATTGCCGCAATCCACACCTACTGGCTGGCCGTCGATGGTGACCGACTTGCCGTTGCTTTCCATGGACAACTGCTGAATGTGGGGGGCGAGTTTGGCAAGGGGCGAGGAATAGGGGATTAGCCCGCAGGCCGGGTATTTCAGGAAATTATTGTTCCAGACGGAAATCAAGGCGGCGATTAGGGGAATATTTTGGCTTTCCGGCGCGGTTTCGGCATGGATATCCATTTCCTCAGCGCCCTTTAGAAAGCGCTCAAATCGGTCATACCCGAGATAAAGGGAAAGGGGCACACCACCCACGGCCGATGTGACGGAAAACCGTCCGCCGATATAATCAAACATATGAAATGTAGCGAGCATCGGGTTGGACGGGTCATCCCCCGGGCTTCCCTTGCTGGTGACCGTTACCACGTGTTTCCGGGGATCCAGATTATGCTGCTTAAGGTATTCATAAGCCTGGTTGGCATTGGCATTGGTTTCGGTGGTGGTATAGCTTTTGGAGATGATGATCCAGAGGGTGGTCTCGGGCAGGATGCGGGAGGCGATGGCGCCGAAATTGTCGATATCAACATTGGCCAGAAAATGAAGGGTGATCCCCTTGTCGGCAAGCCCGGCAAGGGCGGTTGACACGAATTCCGTGCCGAGATAAGAACCGCCGATGCCGATGACCACGATATCCTTAAACAGCGATCCTTTTTCCGCGCGGATCTGTCCGGAGTGCACGCCGGCGGCAAAATTTCGGATATCATCGCGGATGTGAATCATATCAGGCATCACATCCTCGCCTTGATCCATGACCGGCCCGGGCGCAAATTTTCGCGTGGCCGTGTGCAGCACGGCCCGATCCTCGGTGATATTGAGATGCGCGCCCCGGGCCATTTCCTTAAATTTTGCCTTTATCTGCCGCTGTTCGGCAAGCGCCATCAGAAGATCAAAAATTTCCAGGTTTATTCTCTGGCGGGAAAAATCATAAAACAGTCCCGCGGCATCAACGGAAAAACGCCGGAGCCGGTCCGGGTCCGTTAACAGATGTTTCAGATGGTTTTCGGGCAGGCCCATGGTCGTTGCCCGGGTTTCAAGGGAGTGCCAGGTCGGAAGGGATGTCAAAGATTGCGGGCTTATCATGTTTTCTCCTTATTCAGTCAGTATGCCGAGCAATTCGGTCAGAATCTGTTCGGCCTTGTCGGGCGCCACCCGGCAGGCGCCCGCCGCCGCGTGACCGCCGCCGCCGTAGGGGAGCAGCATGGTGCCGATATTGATATCAGATGTTGTATTGAGAATGGATTTGCCCACGGAAAATGTCACTTTATCGTTTTTACGGTCATACCGGATCAGCAGCGACAGGCTGCATTCGGGATAAAACGCGTAAGGCAGGAAACGGTTTCCCGGATAAATTTTTTCAATATTTCGAAAATCGAGCACGATCAGATTGCGGTGAATCGCGGCTGAAGACTTCACCATGTCCGCGTATTGCCGCTGAAACGCGAAATAACAATCCGCGCGTTCCCGGCAGTCCGATGTTAAGAGGATATCATGGATGGCCATCTGTCCGCAAAGATCAATCAGTTGAAGTTTAAACTGATTTTCCGGCAAAGAAAATTTTCCCCAGGCTTCGATATGGGAGCGCTGATCCACTAAAAAATTCAGCAATACCCAACCTTCGGGATTTAAAATTTCATCCCTTGTAAACTTTCCGGAATCCGCCTTATCCACGGCGGCCATCATCTCATTGAAAAAATCAGGAAATCGTGATTTGCCGCCGAAATGCTCATAAGCCACCCGGGCGGCGGACGGGGCCGCGGGATCGATGATGCGCCGGGGGTTTTCATTGATCCGGAGGGTCTCGGAAACATGGTGGTCAATGGCCAGATGCACACCGGGAACAAATGGAAGATTGGTGATGATGTCGCGCGCGCTTACCGGGATCTTTTTTTGCTGCAACAGTCCCGGATCATCGATTAATTCAATTTTATCTATCATATCAAGATGTTTTAATAATACGGCACAGATCAGGCCGTCAAGGTCTCCCCGGGTGAGGAGGCGATAGCGGGTAGTGGCGGTCATGTTTAATTCCTATCATTTTGCTGTGTTGTGCAAAAAATTCGAACTGGTCGGCAAAAGACTTTTGCATGGCCATCAATTTTTTGATTTATAAGAGCAACCATCTTGGGTTTAAATGAGCATCCATCATACGGACAATTCCGTCATATCTGATGTTTATCAAAATATCTTATTGATCGCAAGCGACGATTCGGTTAATGTTTCTGCCAAATTGACGGCGATGCAAAAAGATATTTACGCTGCTTTGTGGTTTACGATAAGCACTGCGGCTTTCGTGAAGTTTGTTGCAGCCGGTGTATATCGCAAAACAGGAATAAAGGAGGGCGCATGGCCCAGGAGATGCCCGGAATAAAACGCACGCTGCTGGAAAAAGGCGTACGCATGCCCAATCCGGACAGCGTCGATATTGCCGACGACATCCAGGCGGACCGGATATCCGGGAATGGCGTGGTCCTGCATGCCGGGACCCGGCTGGTTGGAAACCGGACTTTGATTTCAGACGGAGCAATCCTGGGGTATGAACAGCCCGTTACCGTGGAAAATTGTTATATCGGCCCGGCGGTGCGGTTAAACGGCGGATTTTTCCGTGAGGCCGTATTTTTAAAAAACGCGGCCATGGCTTCAGGCGCCCATGTGCGCGAGGGATCCATCCTTGAGGAGTATGCAGGCGTTGGCCATTGCGTGGGGATCAAGCAGACCATCTTGTTTCCGTATGTGGCTCTCGGCTCCCAGATCAATTTCTGCGACTGTCTCATGAGCGGCGGCACCGGCCGGAAAAATCACAGCGAGGTGGGAAGTTCATATATTCATTTCAATTTCACCCCCCAGCAGGACAAGGCAACGCCGTCTTTAATCGGCGATGTCCCCCGGGGTGTGATGCTGGATCAGCCCCCCATTTTCCTGGGCGGGCAGGGCGGTCTGGTGGGTCCGGCCCGTCTGGGATTCGGCATCACCATTGCCGCGGGCACGATTTTTAGAAAAGATGAGCTTCGGCCCAACCGCCTGATCTTTGAAGCCCCGGCCCGTGGGGGCAATATCGCCTACAGGCCCGGCGTCTATCGGAATATCCGGCGGATTGTCGTCAATAACCTGATCTATATCGGCAATCTTTTAGCCCTCAAGCAATGGTATGTCCATGTCCGGGGTCAGTTTGTCTCCGATGATTTCCCGGCCGCGTTGCACGAAGGTCTCCTGGCCGTGCTAACGGCCGGCATTGCCGAGCGGATGAAAAGGCTGGCGGAATTTGTTCAAAAAGCAGATGATGCCGGCAATGAAAACCCCGGCAATGGCGCGCAGCCGTCCCCGGCAGCCGAGCTGGCCCGGCAATGGCCGGAGATCGCGGCAGTAATTGAAAAACAACGCCTGAGCAACGGCGCCGACCGCGGCCGGGAGGTATTTTTAAGTGCTGCCGGCAACGCCCGGCAAAAATGGGGAGCGGATTATCTCCGGGTGATCCACGATATAGACGCAAAATCCCGTCTGGATGGGACACAATGGTTGCAACAGATAGTAGACAGCGTGGTCCGGGAATCGTTATTTCAGATGCCATCTTTTGGCCCGGCGGAAAAGGAAACCCTTTGATGAAACAGCGATTGTTCGGCACGGACGGTATCCGGGGCATTGCCAATCAATATCCCATCACTCCGGAACTGATGGTGAAGCTGGGCAGGGCCGTGACCCGCACACTGCAATCCGACAACGGGCCGATCCGGATTCTGATCGGCAGGGATACGCGTATTTCCGGAGATATTATTGAATGCGCGGTGGCATCCGGCATTTGTTCCGCAAACGGAGAAGTGTCCCTTGCGGGCGTGCTTCCCACGCCCGCCGTGGCCCATTTGACGGTTGCCGGTGGGTTTGACGCCGGCTTGATGATTTCCGCGTCCCACAATCCCTATCATGACAATGGGGTTAAGATTTTTAATTCAAAAGGTTTCAAGCTGTCCGATGAACAGGAGGACCGGATCGAAGCGCTCCTGGCCGATAATCACACGGCAACAGCGAACCGATCCGGCCGGACCGACGATATCGGACCGGTTACCCGCATGACCGAACCGGACAGGGCGTATGCGGCTTTTCTCCGGCAAACCCTTCCAAAAGATTTTTCATTAAAAGGTCTAAAGGTGGTGCTGGATTGTTCCAACGGCGCCACGCATCATGTGGCGCCGCATCTGTTTGTGGAACTCGGCGCCGAGGTTACGACCCTGTTTGCCGATCCTGACGGCAGAAATATCAATGCGAATTGCGGGAGTCAGCACACCAAAACGCTGCAGGAAAAGGTTCTGGAGCAGGGGGCCGACATCGGAATCGCTTTTGACGGGGATGGGGACCGGTTGATCGCGGTGGATGAAAACGGCAACAAGACCACCGGCGATCAGATCCTGGCGGTGTGCGCGCAATATTTAAAGGAGCACGGCCGACTGGAAAACAACCTGGTGGTCAGCACGGTCA
>Ga0351953_1057_pt1 | contig 10773 bp, 15 predicted proteins | sample BONcelT113001C15_FD_205810 | JGI IMG/M metagenome (GOLD analysis project Ga0351953, IMG submission 205810) | Enriched cells from coal bed in the Powder River Basin, Montana, United States - BONCAT cells T11 rep3 HSBNCT.T11.300.1.C15 ... | reverse complement strand
GTGCCTCAAATATGCAGGGAGCATGGAATAGCGCAGTCAATGTACTACAGATGGAGAGACCAGTTTCTTGCAAACGCAGAGTCCGTTTTCAGCAACTCCTCATCAAAAAAAGAATCAAAGCTTGAGCGTGAAAACAACCAGCTCAGGCAAATTGTGGCAGACTACGCGCTTGAATTAAAAAAAATGCTGTGAAGGCAAAAAGACGAAAAACATCAGAGTCGGTTGCAATCCGCAACAAAGAGCTCCTCTTACTTATTGAATCCATCAAATGCGATCATCCTTTCTGGGGGTACAGGAGAGTTTGGGCAACAATAAAGTTCAAACATGATATCAAGGTGAACCACAAGCGCATATACAGGCTCATGAGACTGCACGGTCTGACAATTGCAAAAGATGAGAGAGTGAAGGCAAAAAGGACACAAAGGCCGAAACCTGTTCCCAAAAGACCAAACCAGATATGGGGAATAGACATGACCAAAATAGCCACAGGCAAAGGGTATGCATATCTTGTGATAGTCTTGGACTGGCACACCAAAAGGATCGTTGGATACCACATTGGAGAAAGGTCTCTCTCCTGTGACTGGTTGCATGCGTTGGATTCCGGACTAAACGCGATGTTTCCAAGAGGCGCAAGAGAAGTTGGTCTCAGGCTGGTTTCAGACAACGGATGTCAACCCACCTCCAAATCTTTCATGCAAAGTTGCCACACTCTTGGCATCCTGCAAATATTCACAAGCTACAGCAACCCAAAAGGCAACGCCGACACAGAGAGAATGATGCGAACCATTAAAGAGGAGCTTGTCTGGACAAATGAATGGGATAACCAGGAGGAATTTGGCAAGGCATTCTCTGCTTGGGTGGAGACATACAACGACGGTTACCTTCATTCGTCTTTGGGTTATCTTTCACCACGCACGTTTGAGCTGCAGGAGATGGAAAGAATTTCTGGGATGTTGCAAACAGAGACGGCAGAATACATTAAACCTAATAAATTAAGCGTTGCTTCACTGTGAAAAGTTGCAACTGTGAAACTGATACAAAACATGAATGATGCGTGACTCCCTCAAAAATGGGTTGACAAATGGGGTGCAGTACAAAAGCTTGGCAAGGATTCCAAAGACCGCATCAGGAATCGCCACGAGGCTCTGGGGAAGCTCCAAGAGAAGGTTCTTAATATCAGGATTTGTGATCCTGCCTGCGGTTCTGGTGCATTTCTGAACAAGGCTTTCCTCTACCTCCAAAGCTGGCACAAGTCAGTTTGGAACGAGAGGAAAAACCTGGGTGATCCAGAATGCCAGACAACCGATCTTGAGCATGAAATACTTTCTGGCAAGAATTTTGACGAATGGATAGTATCCAACAATCTCTATGGTGTGGACATCGAGAAAACCTCAGTGGAGCTGACCAAGCTTTCTTTGTGGCTTCGCCTTGTGCACTACAAAAAGCCTTTGCCACTGCTTGAGAAAAACATAAAAAACGGCGATTCAATCGTTGGTGATGATGCCAAATCAGAGCATCCTTTCGTTTGGCAAGAACAGTTTGAGCAAGTGTTTGCGCAGGGCGGTTTTGATGTGGTCATAGGCAATCCTCCTTATGTCAGACAGGAGCTTCTTGCACCTATCAAACCCATGCTTGCCTCTCATTATCCCGATTTCTACAACGGTGTGGCAGACCTTTATGCCTATTTTTTCAGGAAGGGTTTCCAGATTCTGAAGCCTGGAGGCTATCTGGGCTTTATCTCCAGTTCCACGTTCACCAAAACCAGTTCAGGAGAAAACCTCAGGAAATATCTCAGAGACAACACAAGTATTCTGGAATTCATTGACTTTGGTGACCTTGATGTCTGGAACAGCGAAGCTACCAACTACCCTTGTATATTCATCGCCCAAAATGCCAGCCCTGATGGGCAGGCTGTGGATTTCAAGGAGGTGGTCGAGTTGCCTCCGGACAAATCCGAAACAATGGCGCTTGTGGCCAACTCCAAGTCCTTCGAGGTTTTGCAGGCCAGGCTTGGAGATGACTCCTGGAACTTTGACAAGCCTGAGGTTGAAGCACTACGCAAGAAGATTTTTGGCAAAGGGAGGCCTCTAAAGGATGTCGTAAATGGGCAAATCTACAGAGGCATATTAACAGGCCTTAATGAAGCGTTTATAATTGACAAAGCCACAAAGGACAGGTTGATAAGGGAAGATACAAAATCATCTGAGCTTATTAAGCCCTTCCTCGTGGGCAGAGACCTGAAACAGTGGCATTACGACTACCAGGACAGATACTTGATATTCACAAGGCGCGGTATAGACATTGAGCAATATCCTGCAATAAAGGCTCATCTTGAGCAATTCAGGGAAAGGCTGGAACCAAAACCAAGCGATTGGCCATCAGGCAAAACTTGGCCCGGCAGAAAACCAGGACCCTACAAATGGTTTGAGATTCAAGACAACATAGCATATTACAAAGCTTTTGAAGAGCCAAAGATTGTTTATGTAGAAATAACATCAAGCTCAAAATTTTCAATTGTTCCTTCAGGAGTCTACACAGAAGCAACCACATTCATCATGCAATCAGGTGATTGGTGGCTTTTGGCCATCATGATGTCTAGAATTCCCTGGTTTTGCAGTTTCCGCAGGGAGTTACAGGCGAACTCAAGCCAATCTCAACCTCGCCAAAGGAATCTTCGTTTATCGAGTACCGTCAGATGAACCGCGACCTGATGGTGATTGCGCACGGCGTGCCGCCGCATCTGCTTGGAATCATCGAAACAGGCAACCTGGGAGGCGGCACAGGCGAGAGCCAGCTTGCAAATTTCAAGCATCTTGTCATCTCGCCCAGGCAGAAGTTCCTCGCAGAGCTCATCACAAGGCAACTGATTGCGCAAGGGCTGGGCATTAAAAGCCTGAGGTTTGAATTCAATGAGCTTAACGCTGAGGATGAGCTGGCAAAGGCTCAGGCGGACAAGATTCTCATTGAGGCAGGGGTGCTAAAGCCTGATGAGGTGAGGGCTAGGATGGGGATGAAACAATAAATCTTTGAGTTTTCAAATATCTTTCTAGAATTTGAACTTCAATGTGCCAAGAATTTTCTCGACCGTTATTTTTTCTTTTTCAGGATACCACAATGCAATAACTATTGTTTTCCCCTTTTTTTTAGCACTACAAAGCTTGATCTCTATCGTCTGTTTAATTTTTTGAGTATATGACACAAAATCAATGCCACCTATCTTTTCATCTTCTCTGACATCCCTAGAACTGATTGGAAAATCGGCAATATCGTGATTATTACTGATTGAAATATCAACAAGTATCCCTTTTCCAGGATTCTCTAGAGGTTCAAACTTGATCGCAACAACCTCTCTTTTGTCGTATGACTCGTAATCACCTGCACTCCAACCTTCAGGATAATCAACTGATAAATTCTTGTTTTCAAAGGTCTTCATCTTTAGTTCTTCTTTTTGCGCGCCACACCCAATAAGTGCAGAAAAAACCAAACAGCAGATCATGAAAATAACCAAAGTGCGAAATCTAATCATCTCTCCTCCTTAGCAGTTAGAATTTGAACTTCAATGTGCCAAGAATTTTCTCGACTGTCTCCTTGTTAATCTCGGAATACATTGCAGTAATCATTATCGTGTTGCCGTTTTTATTCCCATAGAAATTCTTGTTTCCCGATTTGTCCTTTTCATCAGTTTCTGTGAATGTCTCAAAGTTAATGCCTCCGATTTCCTCGTTCTTTCTCACTTCACCTGGGTTTGCAGGTATATCTGGCAATTTGTAGTTTCTGACAATGACGATTTGTAGATTAGCATAATTTGATTTCTCTTCATTCGCATCCATACCGATTGATACAGTCACCGGCTTGAATTCGTTTTCTTCATCAACTGATTCATCCGCACTCCACCCTTCAGGGTAACTTACCGAAAGATTGTTGTTTTCAAAATTTTTCATGGCTGGTTCTTCCTTTTGCGCACCACACCCAACAAGTGCTGAAAAAGCAAGGCAACATACCAGCAAAATTGTAAAATATTGGAATCTCCTAATGTCTCCTCCATTGTACACCATTCTGCAATTATAATCAAAAAGCCTGGCAAATCAAACGCCAGGCTTGGTTGTTACAAGTAAAGTTAAAAAAAGGATTTACTTCAAAACCACCGATTCAAGCATGGCTTTGATTTCAGGCAGGTCTCTAACTCCCTCGCCTTCTAAGGTGATTGTTATCTTCGTGCTGTCGCGGTATGCAACGTGCATCACCTGGAACATGTTGCTGTAGGTGTAGGTTGTTGTCATAAACTCCATACCTGCGATGGTTGTGGATTCCATTGGAGTGCCGTTGTAGGTTTTTATCATGCCAATAATTGACTCTTCCGCAGTACCAGCCGTATTTGGCCCTTCAAATTTGAAATAAAGGCCTGGGCTTATTTTTCCTTTTGGCAAAACATTGACCATGCCAAAAGTTTCTGGCCCGGCTTCCCAATCGTCTGCGAGTGTCATCGTGAAGTACTTGCAGTCATAAGTGTTGCCCATTGCTACATCTCCTGTGTTTTCCGTGCTTGTTGACTGAGTAGCTGGTGTCTCATTCTTCATATCTGTCTCGGTTGGTTTGGACTCGCCGCATGAGACAAGAGCTACGATTGCGATAAAACACACTGCCAATGCGATTATTTTCTTCATTTATCCTCCTTGTTACGCCTAAAAATAATATCAGCATTTGAAAATCAATCAACCATTAAAACTCAAATAATCGTGATTTATAAACAAACATTTCACAAGTTGGGAGAAATTCATGAAACAAGCACTAATTGAACGTCTATGCGACAGGATTGCCAGCCTTGAATCACTGCTTAAGCCATACGCCAAACTCGATCGCGTAGTCTGGGGATACGCTTCAACAGACGCTGTGGACAAGTAAGGGGATGTCATTGCCAGAGAGGCTCTTGAGGAGGCTCTGCCAGAATACAAAAGGTGGCGCAACATCCACAAGATGCACGAGAAAAAGCCTGTGGGGAAGACTATCTATCTCAAAGTGACATCAAGAGGGCTGTTTGTCGGGTCAAGAATCTACGACGATTCGACTTTGGAGAGGGTAAGCAAGGGGATTTTGAAGGTGTTTTCAGGGAGTAGACCACTAGCACCAATCTAACAAAATTCATGCAATTAACTAATAATGTTTGAAAATTCATTATATTAGTAATATCACTATATTTGGGTTCAAACGGCAAAAACAACTTTTTCCCGAGATGATATACTTACTCTATAAGTAACATAGTATTAATATATATCATGTAATTACTCTAATATATATTATATGATATGTTTTATATATATTGTTTTACTAATAAATACTATTAATGATATATTATATTTTTTCTACCCTATTGTATTGTTTATTACATTTATTTCACTTTCAATTTGAGATAATATCACACAATTGCGTCAACCCACTTGAAAATGCATCTTGAATCAAGCCTTGACCCTAATCTCTACTCCAAATTGTTCAGCGACATTCTCAAGCGCATAACTCTCATGGAAAACCGGGACGACAGCATTCAGGCGATCTCATCCATCGCAAGCTTATCGTCTGGTGTCACAGTTGCCCACAGCGCAGTCTCTTAGGCTCAGGACGCTTCCCAAATCGTTGAGAACACAGTTGATGGCATATCAAACTCCATAGTGAGGTTGCAAATACACGGGCACCGAAGAATCAGAGTACATACCACTGCCAAGAATCTACGGCGAGGTGACCCAGGACAGGATTTTGCAAAAACTGATAAGCATAACAGGGATTGCAAACATATACGGTATCTGCATCTCTTGTGCTCCAGAGCTAAACTTTGGGACGCCAAGCAATCGGCCCTGTCAGGTGGCTTACAGAAAATCTGGGTTTTAGGGTGGTCTACGACGCTAAAAACCGAGACTATTGACATTCTCATGAAGGAATAGATTGATTTCGAATGGAGTGTGTAGTATAATAATATTTAAGAATATAAGGAGTGTGTTAAATTGAGTTCTGAGCTTCTGATACATCACAAATTTGTAGGCAAGAGATTCGAGGACAATGGCCTCGATTTTGATGTATTGGATGAATTGGTTGCTTACAGAGATATTATATTAGAGCTTGCAGAATATATCTGGAAGATAGAGCATCCAGAAAGAGAAAGAGTAAAGAAAAGATATCTCAAAGACATACAGTTTAAATTTTTTGATTTAGAAAAAGGCAGCGTAGTCATTCCAATTCAAATATCTACCCATTCTCCACAATTATTTCCATTTGAAAACATTTTTAAGGCCGCAGACACATTCAATGAAACCATAGAATCTATTAAGAATGGAACACGCCTTCCAGTTAGTCTTCCAAAATCAATATTGCCAAGATTTACAAGCTATGGGAAATCTCTTCTGCAAGATGAATCCTATGAATTGGTATCACCGAGAGTAACATCAAAAATCATAAGATTTGACAAAGAAATAAGAGAAAAATTTACATGTTTGCTTGAAAAAGAATATTCCGATACCATTGATGTAAGCGGAGAAATTCGAGAGACAGATCTTGATGGCAAATCATTCAAAATAAGATTAATTAATGGCAAGAAAATAAGTGGTAAGTTCTCAAGTATTGACCAAGAAACTAAGATACTAAAAGCTCTAGATCCTAATCTTAATATTAGCGCTAGAATTATCGGAACAGGCAGTTTTGAAAATGGGTGTTTGGAGCAGATTGTTGAAGTAAAAGAAGTGATTCTGAATCAACCATCAATCTTTGAAGAGAACAAGGCAGACACCTCTATTTGGAAAAAAGCAAAACAATTAGCTGATTCTTTACCAGAGATGGAAAGAAAAAAGCTTCCAAATGATTTGGCAGAAAACCATGATAGATATTTGTATTCAAAGAAATGACGATGAGAAAAATATTTATTGATTCTTGCATCTTCATAGCAATGTTAAATCCAAATGACCAATGGAATGAAAAAGTATCAGAGAAAATGAGCGATATTGAGCAGCATGGCTTTAAAGTAATAACCTCTGAATACGTAATAATGGAAATTCTAAACATGTTTTGTAAATACGGAGACACAATTAAGAGTAACGCATTAGAGTTAATTAATGACTTATACTCAGATCCAAATATTGAAATAAGAAGGCTGTCGAGCGATGGCTTTTCAAAAGCAATTGAAAAGTTTAAAAAATACAAAGATAAAAATTGGAGTATAATCGATTGTACTTCTTTTAATATTATGGATGAAATCAAAACCATCGAATGTCTATCAACTGATAAACATTTTAAACAGGCTGGTTTCACAAATTTGCTTGTTCTTTAGCGATCTCCGCCTCTGAACCCTCTCTCAATCCTTACACCTGGATCTGTGTTCTCCTCATTTGGAGACACCGCAACCCCAACCAACCTGAAAATAAACATCAGCATAAAAGCCACGAAAAGCACAATTATTGGATAGGCTATAGCCCTTTTCATATTTCCTCCGAATATAAAGCAAACATTTTATGATTTTGAGCTTGCATTATCATGCCCATTCATTGCCTGCAAAAGTCACCTTGAGACTGCCGGTTGCTTCGCATGCATCCACACATTTGCCGCACATTATACACCTTGTGTCATCCAGTTTACCGGATGGAGTCAGACCTAGTGGGCATTCTTCATCACACATACCGCAACCTGTACAGGATTTTGGAGTGTTTGTGATCCTTGTAAGTGATCCCTTATTGACCAAGCCAATGAAACCACCGAGTGGACACATGTAGGTGCAAAATCCTCTCTCCCAAACCAGAGACAGCACAAGCACAGAGATAAGGATGAACCACAGCATGGGTGTCATCTCCCTGCCAAAATGAAAAAATGCCCTGTAAGGGTCAAGATTTGTGAAAGGAAGTGTCACGTCCGGGCCTTTGACGGTGGTTTGAACCATGAGTGCAACTAGTATGAAATGTCGGAGATAGGATAATCCTGTTGCAAGTTTGCCCTTCAGGTTCAGGTTTGCTTTGACAAAAAGCTTGCGTAGCTTGAAGAGCCACTCCTGAAGTGTGCCAAATGGGCAAAGGTAACCGCAAAAGGCACTACCAAAGATAAAAGTTATGAAAATCAGCACACCCAAAAGCACGATATCGTTGAAGTCCGAATGCTTGACAATTTTGCCAGTAGCAATGAATGTGGGCAGTATCTCAAGACCACCCATCGGGCAGTATGCGTCCAGGAATCCTGCTTGCGAACCTGGCCACTGGTACATGTGGGTGGTGGAAAGCGACGTTACATAGAGTAGCATTCCAAACTGTGTGATGCGCCGCATTATCTGCGTTGTTTTAGGCATTTTCATTGACATATTATCTCCTTCATAAACAATATTATAAAAAGAGTCTCAATTTAGAGTATCAAAAGAATGTTCACCTTGAATTTGGATTTACACTTATTGCATTCCACACATAAATTGAATACAATGTATTTAACTTGATAACCCTTTCTTGAGGTGAAAATGGATGATATTGGGGAATGGTCAGAGCAAAAGTTAGAACTTCTGAAACTATATTTAGAACCCTATTGTAAAATAGTTGGAGGTAATACAAGCACTTTCAAATGTATTTCTTTTATTGATGGGTTTTCAGGACCTGGTTGCCATCACAGAAGAACAAATAACGAAGAAATTATTGATGGCTCTCCTCTTTTAGCACTACAAAATAATCGATTTACAGAATTCCATTTTGTTGAAGCTTCAAAGTTAGTAATAGATGAATTACAACAAACAATAATTCATAGATTCCCCTATAAACAAAATATAATCAAATATTATAACAATGACTGTAATCTCGCCATTCCAGAAATACTAAAAAGCTTGAACTCAAAATATGATAAGTGGACAGGGCTAGTTTTGTTAGATCCATATAAAACAAATATTAACTGGGAACTGATAGAAAATATTGGGCAACACAAATCGTTAGATGTTATTCTGAACTTTTCCATAATGGATATCCAAAGAAGGTTTGGTCATATTACATCTGATACTATCTACGAGAAAAGCATGAAAGACGCAAATGATTTTTTTGGCACTCCCGAGTGGTTTAAGATTGGATACGAAAAAAGGGTTATAGACTTAACAAAAGGTGAGCAGTATGTAAAAATAAAAGATTTCGAAGAAAAGATTCTTGAATTTTATGCAAGAAGGCTAAAACAGAGAGCTGGATTTAATTTTGTATCCAATCCTTTACCATTTAGAAATAGCCAAAATGCAAAAGTGTATTATATTCTAATCATGTCACATCATTACCTCGGAAATAATCTGATTGAATGGGCGAATAAGAAGTTTATAAAATGACCAAGACAAAAATAGAGTGGACTCAATCAACATGGAATCCGGTCACGGGCTGTTCTAAGATCAGTCCAGGATGCTTTAATTGCTATGCCGAAAGGCTGGCAAAACGTCTAAAAGCAATGGGAAATCCAAGCTATATAAACGGTTTTGAAGTCACTTTGCATGAAAACATGTTGGATTGGCCTCTTAAGATAAGTAAACCGACGATGATTTTTGTCAACTCGATGAGTGATCTTTTCCATGAAGACGTTCCTTTGGATTTTATACAAAAAGTTTTTCATTCAATGAGACTAGCCAAGCAACATGTCTTCCAAATTCTCACTAAAAGGTCTCAAAGGCTTTTGGAGCTAAATAATGAGATCAACTGGCCAAACAACGTTTGGATGGGTGTAAGCGTAGAGAATTCAGACTATAAGTTCAGGATTGATGATCTCAGACAAACAAATGCTAAAATAAAATTCCTTTCTATCGAACCACTTATCGGCCCTTTGGGAAGGTTTTCTTTATTAAACATTGATTGGGTAATTGTAGGTGGCGAATCTGGCCCAAAGTCAAGATTGATGCAAAAAGAATGGGTGTTAGAGATTAGAGATCAATGCAAACCTCCAGTTGCTTTCTTCTTCAAACAATGGGGAGGTTTCAATAAAAAACTCAATGGCAGAGAACTTGAAGGGAAAATATGGGATGATATGCCAAAAAAGCTAGCATACACATAATGAAAACACAATCTCTTCACAATTAATAAGCCCTCCGAGAAATCGGAGGGCTTATTTGCATTTTTTATGGGTTTAATAGGTGTCGCAGGTTACAAAATGATTGTGACCGTCTTTGTGGTCTGATCCCACTTGACCTCTGCGCCAAAGACTTCTGAGAAGAACCTGAGAGGAACCATCATCCTGGAGTTCTCGCCATATTCGGGAGTAATTGCGTTTTTTGACTCAAGCGAAAATTCTAAAGGTTCGTTTTTTCTTCCCCTACTCACCGTGAGTAGGGGTTTCAAATCTTTTTAATTCCTCATTCCTCGTAAATATTGCCTGTTAGTTCCTCAAGAAGCCTAATCTCATCAGGTGTCAGGTCATACAATCCATAAACAATGCGGTTTATCTCGCGCTCTGCCTCATGAATCCTGGCTGTAAGTGACTTTGCTGTGGGTTGTCTGGATTCAAACTCTCTTTTTATGGCCAGTTTTTTCGTGAGGTTCTTGGTCAACTCGGCAAAAGGTTTGCCAAAGCCTGAGTTTGCGCCTGCAAGTTTGCAGAAGTCGTCCCAGGAGAGTTTGTCCCAGCTGTTGAGGCTTGACCTCTCAGAAACGTCCCCTGTGTCATCATCGGATGTGGGTTTTCCAGGGGATACCAATCCTTGCCGAACCTCATCGCCCACAATCTCCAGGAAATCACGGCGGATATGGTGGCGTTCAAATGCACAGTCCTGGCAGAGTTTGGCCAGTTGTGACAGTTTGCCTTTGG
>Ga0351953_1053_pt1 | contig 11419 bp, 9 predicted proteins | sample BONcelT113001C15_FD_205810 | JGI IMG/M metagenome (GOLD analysis project Ga0351953, IMG submission 205810) | Enriched cells from coal bed in the Powder River Basin, Montana, United States - BONCAT cells T11 rep3 HSBNCT.T11.300.1.C15 ... | reverse complement strand
CATGTCGGATCGGGCGGCGTTGTCCTGGACGGCGATGCCATATCGCGGATCTATAAGGAGCAGGTTGGCGAAGGCGGCCTGGCGGCCGGAGGCGGTGCCGAATGGCTGATGGCTTTGGTGCTTTCGGGGGCAGGCGGCCTGGCGATCGGCGGCGATGCCATTGCAAAGCGGAATGTTGGGATCATCGTATTGTCGGCAGCCGCGCTTTCTCCGGCAATGTCCACTGCGTCGATGGCCCTGTCGGTCAGCGCCGACGCGCTTGTGCCGTCGATAACGGCGGAAACACTTCAATAAGAGATAAGGAGGAAAATCATGGCACTGTTAGCCCCGAATGTCGGCGAGGTTCAGCTCCTCAGCGTCGCCCTGAACAAGGCAGCGGTCGAGAACCAGAAGCTAAAGCTCTATACGAATGACAAATCTCCTGCCGAAGGTGACGTTGCCGGAGATTACACCGAGGCGGCAGGAAGCGGCTATGCGGAGAAGGCGATCGCCGGCGCGAACTGGACCGTCGCAAACGCCGGCGGCGTGACCACCGCCGAATATGCCGAACAGGAGTTCACCTTCTCGGGCGCCCTGGGAAACGTATATGGATACTTTATCGTCGGCGCAACGTCCGGGATTCTTCTCTGGGCGGAGCGGTTTGCTGGCGCGCCCTTTGACGTGAAGGGAGCCACGACGCCGATCAAGATCACACCGAAGATCACGCTGGAATAATAGGAAGATCCGGGAGGCCGTTGTGGAAATCAAATTGACGGAACATGCCGACGAAAAGGGCTCGTATGGAATACAGGTTTCGTTCCTGGATTCTGCCGGCGACTCCGTGGCGCCCAAGACTCTGGCCTGGTCTTTGGTCGACCTGGCCGGAAACGTGATCAACAGCCGGAAGGATGTGGCCGTGGCGTCCCCTGGATCGTCCGAGATCGTCTCGCTGCGAGGGAACGACCTGGCCATCATAACGGCCAGCAATCGTCAGGAGCAGAGGATTCTAATCGTCTCCGGAACCTATGACGACATAAATCTCGGCGCCGACGCTCCGTTCTATGGCGAGATCAGGTTCGTTGTCGACAACCAGACAAACGTCATTACGCCGTCGCCGTAACAATCCCTGCTGGTCGCCGTTAAAGAGGCGGACAGCAGTCCAGGGAGTCCCACCTCCCCAGACCAGGCGCATTAACGCCCGACGGGATAACCCGCTGCCATCCGCCCGCTCAGAACGCAGGCTTATATAGCAGGGTCGTCCCCGGATTACAATCTGTGGAGGATCGAGATGAACAGTTTTCTGGCGTACATGGGCGGCAAATCGCTGCTCGCAAACAAGATAATTGCCATGATTCCCAAGCACGACTGCTACTGCGAGGTTTTCGCCGGAGCAGCCTGGCTGCTCTTCAAAAAGGAAGAGTCAGAGGTGGAGATCATCAACGACATCAATACGGATCTGGTGACCCTTTACCGGGTTGTGAAGCATCACATCGAGGAGTTCATCAGGTATCTGAAATGGATCCTGGTGGCCAGGGATGAATTCGCCAGATTCAGGGCCGAAAACCCCGAGACACTGACAGACATTCAGCGCGCCGTCCGCTTTTACTTCCTGCTTAAAACGGGATACGCCGGACGGATCCACAAGCCTTCCTTCTCCGTGGCCACGTCATCGAGGCCCAGGTTGAACCTTCTGCGCGTCGAAGAGGAACTGTCAGCGATTCACCTTCGCCTGTCGCGCGTTTACGTTGAAAACCGGCCGTATGCGGACATCGTAGCGCGATTCGACAAGCCGAACACGTTCTTCTATCTCGATCCTCCTTACTATGGCTGCGAGGATTATTACGGTCCCGGAATATTCTCCCGCGCAGACTTTGTGACGCTGCGTGATATTCTGGCAAATGTGCAGGGGAAATTCATCCTGTCGATCAACGACGTCGCGGAGATCCGCAAGCTGTTCAAGGGATTTTGCATCGAGACGGCTGCAACATCGTACTCTGCAGCCGGTGCCGATCGGAAGAAAAGAGTTACAGAACTGCTGATCGGCAACTATGAGTTGAAGGGCGTTTAACAGCCCTCGAAATAGCATCTTTTCTGCCGATTTTAAAATCATGCCAAATCGGACAGGAATTTTGCGCCCTGCGATCAACCTCTAAAATGTTGTAACCGATTGCGTTTTTTTGTAACCGATTATCTTTAACTTTGTAACCGAATAAGTTTTGCCTGACAAAGCGGCTCAAAAGCGCCATGAATTCTTCATCCTGCAAGCCGGACGGTTACAATTTAGTTACAATTTGCCCCAAAAAGGCAAAGGGGTCACAACCGCGACGGCTGCAACCCCTTGATTATTTTGGTGGGTCGTGCGGGAATCGGACCCGCGACCAACGGATTAAAAGTCCGCTGCTCTACCGGACTGAGCTAACGACCCATGATTGAGCCGATCCTCTTAACAGGACGATCTTTTCTTGTCAAGCGCAATTGTCTCAAAAAACAGTCTTTCCCCCTCACCGGCAATCACTTCGGGATTCCCCCTGTTTTGTCCCGGTGGTCGGGACGGCTGAAAACCGTTTCATCCGGCGAAGGGATCGGCCAGGGTGATCGTTTCGTCCCGGTCCGGACCCACGGAAACGAGGAAGATCCGGGCGCCGGAGAGGGCCTCCAGCCGTTCGATGTAGCGCCGCGTGTTGCGGGGCAGATCCTCGATCTTTTTGGCCCCCCGGATATCTTCCGTCCACCCCTCCATCTCCTCATAAATTGGCCGGCACTTCGCCAACTTACGGATATTGGCGGGAACGGCGTGGGTGAATTCTTCGTTATCGGTCCGGTACGCGTTGCAGATCCTGATCTTCTCGATCCCGGTGAGGACGTCGAGCTTGGTCAGGGCGATGCCGGTGATGCCGGAAACGCGGACGGCATGGCGGACCAGGACCATGTCGAGCCACCCGCAGCGGCGCTTGCGGCCCGTGGTGGCCCCGAATTCCTGCCCCACCTGCTGGAGCCTGGCTCCCGTTTCATCCATGAGCTCGGTGATGAAGGGGCCTTCCCCCACCCTCGTCGTGTAGGCCTTGCAGATCCCCACCACCGTTCCGACCTGATGGGGCCCCACGCCGGAACCGCAGGAGGCGTTTCCGGAAACGGTGTTGGAGGAGGTGACAAAGGGAAAGGTGCCGTGGTCGATGTCGAGATGGGACCCCTGGGCGCCTTCGAAGAGGACCTTCCTGCCCTGGGCGATCTGCTCCTGAAGGATCAGGGAGCAGTCGGCGACGTAGGGGCGGATCCGGTCGGCATAGGCCCGGTACTCCTTCAGGATCGCCTCGCCGTCGACGGGTTCCTCGCCGAAGAGCTTTGTCAGGTAGAAGTTCTTCTCCTCCACGTTCCGGGAGAGCTTTTCGCAGAAGGCCTCGTCGTCGATGAGGTCGCAGATGCGGATGCCGACACGGGTGATCTTGTCCTCATAAGCCGGTCCGATGCCCCGGCCGGTCGTGCCGATCTTCTTGCCCGCGTTTTGGGCTTCCCGGGCCACGTCGAGACGACGGTGGTAGGGCATGATGACATGCGCGTTTTCGCTGACGAAGAGGCGGGTGTCGCCGGGAAGCAGCCCTTTTTCCTGGAGGCTGTCGAGCTCCTGGATCAAGACCTGGGGGTCCACCACAACACCGTTGCCGATGACGCAGATTTTGCCGCCATGGAGGATGCCCGAAGGGATCAGGTGCAAAATGGTCTGCCTTCCCCCCACGACCAGGGTGTGGCCGGCATTGTTGCCCCCGTGGAACCGCGCGATCACGTCGGCGTGCTGCGCGTAGATATCGACGATTTTCCCTTTTCCCTCATCACCCCACTGGGTTCCGACCACAACCACGTTTGACATATCCATTCTCCCCGGGAGCTTGGCTGCTCCCCTTGTGAATTTACATTTCCAACTCGGTGACTGAAATCATGTGCGGCAATTGCTTGAGCTTGTCGAGCAGTTCGGGAGACACGACGCTGTCCGTGCCCAGGACGACCATGGCCTGCCCGTCGACCTGCTCGCGACTCAGGTGGAGGCGCGCGATATTGACCCCGTTGAGGCCCAGGGTCGTGCCGATGTTGCCGATGACGCCGGGCTTGTCGTTGTTGTACAGGACGAGCATCCTTCCTTCCGGGATCACCTCGACGGTGAACTTGTTGATCCGGACGATCCGCAGGTCCTGCCGTCCGAAGATGGCACCCGCGGCAAAGATCTTCTCCTTTGCCGTTTTGACGGTCACGGAGATCATGCTCGTGTAGTCCTTCATTTCGCTGCTTCTGGCTTCGACCACCCGGATCCCCCGTTCCTTGGCGATGAGAGGGGCGTTGATGTAGTTGACGCTCTCGCTGAGGATGGGGGTCAGGAGCCCCTTGAGCAGCGAGATGGTGACCGGGGCCACGTTGAAGTTGAGGATCTCGCCGCTGTATTCGACGGAAACCTCCTCGATGGCCCCGGAGGCAAGCTGGGCCTCGAACTTCCCGAGCTTTTCCGCCAGGGTCAGGTAGGGGCGGATCACGTTGAGGATCTCGGCGCTGACCGACGGGAAATTCACGGCGCCCTTGATCTCGCCTGTGGTGAGGTAGGCGCTGATCTGCTCGGCAATGGCGATGGCGACGTTGATCTGCGCCTCGTCCGTCGAGGCCCCGAGATGGGGTGTGCAGATGACGTTGTCCAGGGCGATCAGGGCCGTGTTCTTGGTCGGCTCCTCCAGGAAGACGTCAAGGGCCGCCCCGCCCACCTGCCCGGAAACAAGGGCGTCATAGAGGTCCTTTTCGTCGATGATGCCGCCCCGGGCGCAGTTGATGACGCAGACGCCCTTCTTCATCTTTGCGAAGGCCGCCGCATTGATCAGTCCCCGGGTCTCCTTGGTCAGAGGCGTGTGGACCGTGATGAAGTCGGCCGTCCGGAAGATTTCATCGAGGGACGCCAGCGTGATCCCCATCTTCTCCGCCGCCTCCGGCGAGAGGAAGGGGTCGTAGGCCAGGACCTTCATCTTGAGTCCCAGGGCCCGGTCGGCAACGATGCTGCCGACCCGTCCCGTGCCGACGACGCCGAGGGTCTTGTTGAGCAGTTCATGCCCCGTGAATTTGGTCTTTTCCCACTTTCCACTCTTCATCGAGGCTGTGGCCTGGGGGATCTTCCTGTTCATGGCAAGCATCATGGCAATCGCATGCTCGCCCGTGGTGACGGCGTTTCCGCCCGGGGTGTTCATCACGACGATGCCCCGCTTGCTGGCCGCCGGGATATCCACGTTGTCCAGGCCGATGCCGGCCCTGCCGACGACCTTGAGCCGGTCGGCCAGGTCGATGATCTCCTGCGTCACTTTCGTTGCGCTCCTGATGACCAAGGCATCGTAATCCTTGATGACCGCCTTGAGTTCATCGGGGGTCATTTTCGTCCGGACATCCACCTCGATCCCCGGCATCTTCTTGAATATCTCGATCCCTTCCTCGGAAAGGTTGTCACTGATCAGAACTTTCTTCATCTTGTTTCCTCCCATGGCCTTATAAGGCGGCGACCTTCTCCCGGTAAACTTTTTCCAGCTCCTCCACGGCGCTGCGGATATCTCCCGCGTCGATCGTTGGACCGCACCAGAAGCGGAATCCCGGAGGGGCATCCTTGTAGGAACCGGTGTCGTAGGCGACCTTTCTTTTGCCAAGCTCTGCCGAAATGGTCTTGAGGAATTTCGCCTGCTCCTCCTTCGGCAGGGCCCGGAACTTGTCGCTGACCACGGAAAGACAGACCGAGGTGTTGGAGCGGATCTCCTGGGAGGCGGCCAGAAACTCGATCCAGTCGTTCTGGGCCACCCATTCCTCGATGACCTTCAGATTCGCCCGGCTTTTGGCGATCAGGCCCTCCAGGCCGATGCTGTCGGCCCACTTCAGGGCGTCCAGGTAATCCTCCACGCAGAGCATGGAGGGGGTGTTGATCGTGTCGCCTTCGAAGATCGTCCCGTTGAGCTTGCCGCCTTTTTTCATCCGGAAGATCTTGGGCAGGGGCCAGGGCGGATCGTAGGATTCGATGCGGGCCACGGCCCGGGGGGCCAGGACCAGCATGCCGTGGGCCGCCTCACCACCGAGGCATTTCTGCCACGAGAAGGTCGCCACATCGACCTTGTCCCAGGCGATGGGCATGGCGAAAGCGGCGCTGGTGGCGTCGCAGAGGGACAGCCCCTTACGGTCGGCCGGAATCCAGTCCCAGTCCGGGATCTTCACGCCGCTGGTCGTTCCGTTGGCGACGAAAACAACGTCTCCGTCCCAGTTGACGGCGGCCAGATCGGGGATCTTGCCGTAGTCGGCCCGGAGGATCGCGGGATTGAGTTTGAGCTGTTTGGCCAGGTCCGTGGCCCACCCTTCGGAGAAGCTCTCCCAGACCAGTACCGTGACGGGCCGGGCGCCGAGGCAGCTCCACATGGCGGCTTCGAAGGCCCCCGTGTCCGAGGCGGGCATGACGCCGACGAGGTAATCGTCGGGAATGCCCAGGATCCGTTTGGTCTGACGGATGGACTGGTTGAGTTTTTCTTTCCCCAGGGCGGAGCGGTGGGATCGCCCGACAGCGGCGTCCTTCAGGGCATCGAGGGACCAGTCGGGCCTCTTACTGCATGGGCCGGAGGCAAAATTGGGGTTGCGCATACGCTTTCCATCTCCTTTCGTTAATTGCAGTCAAGTTAGGTGCAGTCAAAGAGCATTTGACGGCAAGACATATCAGCATTGGGGTGATGACTCAAGCATTTTCGATATTGATTGACGTTGAAAAAGGGAAAAGGTATGTACCCCAATCGGGTGGGAGGTGTCCTGTGAAAAAGATGAAGACCCTGTTCTTCTGCCAGAATTGCGGTCAGCAGTCGGCCAAATGGCTGGGCCGGTGCCCCGCCTGCGGCGAATGGAACCGTTTCGTCGAGGAGGAGGTCCGGGATGCCGAGGGGACGTCGTCCGCGGCCGAACTTCGGTTCGACGGCGTTCCGCAATCCATCGAGGCCATCACGGCCGATGAGGGGGAGAGGCTCAAGACCGGGATCGCTGAACTGGACCGCGTCCTGGGCGGCGGTATCGTCGGCGGTTCCGCGATCCTCGTGGGCGGAGACCCCGGCATCGGAAAATCGACGCTTCTCTTGCAGGTCCTCGAAAAGCTGGCCGGCAGGGGCCTCAAGGTTCTCTACGTTTCCGGTGAGGAGTCGGCCCGGCAGATCAAGCTCCGGGGAAAAAGGCTCGGCGCCTCATCGAAGGAGCTGCTGGTCCTCGTCGAGGTGGAACTGGAGAACATCCTGAAGCGCATCCAGGAGGCGCAGCCCGCCGCGGTGGTCATCGATTCCATCCAGACCGTCTACTCCCCTGTTCTCTCCTCTGCGCCGGGAAGCGTGGGGCAGGTGCGCGAGGCCTCGGGAAGGCTGATCCTCCTGGCCAAGAAGACGGGCATCCCGGTCTTTCTGGTCGGCCATGTGACCAAGGACGGCTCGATCGCGGGCCCCAAGGTCCTGGAGCACATGGTCGACACGGTCCTCTATTTCGAGGGCGATTCGGGTCACGCCTACCGCATCATCCGGGGGATCAAGAACCGCTTCGGCCCCACCCACGAGATCGGCGTCTTCGAGATGCGGGACACGGGCCTGACCGAGGTTGCCAACCCCTCGGCCTTCTTTCTGGCCGAGCGGCCCGAAGGGGCGGCGGGGTCGGTGGTCGTGCCGAGCATGGAGGGGACGCGGCCGATCCTGATCGAGGTGCAATCCCTGGTGAGTCCCACGAGCTTCGGCATGCCCAGAAGGACGGCGATCGGCGTGGACCATAACCGCGTCTCCCTGCTGACGGCGGTCATGGACAGGATCTGCGGCATCCACCTGGGCGGAAGCGACATCTTTCTGAACGTGGCCGGAGGCGTGAAAGTCGACGAAACGGCGATCGATCTGGGGATCGTCTCGGCCATGGCCTCCAGCCATCTGGACCGGCCGGTCAGGACCGGGACCGTCGTTTTCGGCGAGGTGGGCCTCACGGGCGAGATCCGGGGGATCTCCCAGACCGAGGTAAGGATCCGGGAGGCGGCACGGATGGGCTTCACCCGCTGCATCTTCCCCCGGACCCAGGGCGGTGAAGGCCGGGGGCAAAAGGGTATTGAACTGATACCGATTGGTTCCCTCAAGGAGCTGACGGAGCATCTCTTTTGAGGCTGTTGACCGGGAGTGCATCCCGCAAGCCCCGCCCTGTGGGCGGGGATCAGGGGCGCAATAAAATACAGAGGGCTTCCTTACCGGGAAGCACCGCCCTGTGGGCGGGCCTCCAAAACGCCCGTCTGCTGCGTTTCCCTCATCCTGAGCCGTTCAACGTACATAAAAAGTACGCCTCACAGCTCAGGATGTCGGGGGCCTTGCATCCGGACATTTTTGAACAGCCTCTTGGTGATTCTTGCGGTAAAGAAAAAATGTCGGGTGCGGCTTGACATGAAAAAATAGATGCATATGATACGCAGTGTAATTGAAGCCATCAGGATTTTTTTCAATCTAATATAATCTGGAAAGGAGAAGTTGAAGCATGAAAATCAGACCATTACAGGACAGGGTGATCGTGAAGCGGCTCGAAGAAGAGGCAAAGACCAAGGGAGGAATCATCATTCCCGATACCGCCAAGGAAAAGCCCATGGAAGGGCTCGTCATTGCCGTCGGCAAGGGCAAGACCGCAGATGACGGCAAACTGATCAAACTGGACGTCAAAGCCGGCGACCGGATCCTCTTCGGCAAGTATTCAGGCACCGAGGTGAAGATCGACGGTGTGGAGCACCTGATCATGCGCGAGGATGACATTCTGGGTATCATCGAGAAATAATCAATTGATCATATGACAAGGAGGATGGATAGATGGGAGCAAAGGTACTTCAATACGATGAGGAAGCAAGGAAATCGATACTCAAAGGTGTCAATACCCTGGCCGATGCGGTCAAGGTAACCCTCGGTCCCAAGGGCCGGAATGTCATCATTGACCGGAGCTATGGCGCCCCGACGGTCACCAAGGACGGCGTCACCGTGGCCAAGGAGATCGAACTGGAAGACAAGTTCGAAAACATGGGCGCCCAGATGGTGAAGGAAGTGGCCAGCAAGACGAGCGATGTGGCCGGCGACGGAACCACGACCGCCACGATCCTGGCCCAGGCGATCTTCCGCGAAGGCGCCAAGAGCGTGGCTGCCGGAAGCAACCCGATGGACGTGAAGCGCGGGATCGACAAGGCCGTCGAAGTGGTCGTGAAGGAGCTCCGCAAGCTGAGCAAGCCGACCAAGGATGCCAAGGAGATCGCCCAGGTCGGCACCATCTCCGCCAACAACGATGAAGCCATCGGCGCCATCATCGCCGAGGCGATGGAAAAGGTCGGCAAGGAAGGCGTCATCACCGTGGAAGAGGCCAAGGGGCTGGAAACGGAACTGGAGATCGTCGAGGGGATGCAGTTCGACCGCGGCTATCTCTCTCCCTACTTCGTGACCAACGCCGAGAAGATGGAAGTCGAACTGGAAGACTGCCTCATCCTCATCAATGAAAAGAAGATCAGCAACATGAAGGACCTCCTTCCCATCCTGGAGCAGATCGCCAAGATGGGCCGGCCGCTGCTGATCATCTCCGAGGACATCGAAGGCGAGGCCCTGGCCACCCTGGTGGTCAACAAGATTCGCGGCACCCTCCATGTGGCCGCCGTCAAGGCCCCGGGTTTCGGCGACAGAAGGAAGGCCATGCTCGAAGACATTGCCATCCTCACGGGCGGTAAGATGATCTCCGAAGATATGGGCTACAAGCTTGAGAACACGAAGATCGAAGACCTCGGCCGTGCCAAGAGAATCACGATCGACAAGGACAACACGACGATCATCGACGGCGCCGGCGCCAGGGCTGCCCTGGAAGGCCGCGTGAAGCAGATCCGCGCCCAGGTCGAGGAGACCACCTCCGATTACGACCGCGAGAAGCTCCAGGAGAGACTGGCGAAGCTGGTCGGCGGCGTGGCGGTGATCAAGGTCGGCGCTGCGACCGAGACCGAGATGAAGGAAAAGAAGGCGCGCGTCGAGGATGCCCTCAACGCAACCCGCGCAGCCGTGGAGGAGGGGATCGTCCCCGGCGGCGGCGTCGCTTATCTGCGGACCCTGGGTGCGCTGGACAGGATGAAGCTGGAAGGCGACGAGGAAGTCGGCGTCCGAATCGTGAAGAAGTCCCTCGAAGAGCCCCTCAAGATGATCGCCAACAATGCCGGCCTCGAAGGCAGCATCGTTGTGGAAAAGGTCAAGGAGAAGAAGGGCGCCTACGGCTTCAACGCCCGCACTGACAAGTACGAGGACATGATCGCGGCCGGCGTCATCGACCCGACCAAGGTCACCCGGTTTGCCCTGCAGAACGCGGCCTCCGTCGCGTCTCTGATGCTGACGACCCAGTGCATGATCGCCGACAAGCCCAAGGATGAGCCGGCAATGCCGGCCATGCCGCCCGGCGGCGGATATCCCGGTGGCATGGGGATGTAATTCCCGGCCCATAGCTGATTGACAAAAGGCCCCTGTCCCTGCGGAGAGGGGCCTTTTTTAGGATCGAAATGGGGACAGATTTCAAATCTGTCCCCATTTCGATTTCAAACCTGTCCCCATTTCCTGCTTTCATCCAATGGCCGCAACAAAGAGGTGCTTGAAAGTGGAGGGGATCTGTGATAGTTTTCCCCGCTATTTACGAGGATATTTCATCTTGAGGAGCGCCCTATGGATTACAAGGAGAGTTTGAATCTGCCGAAAACCGATTTCCCCATGAAGGCCAATCTGGCCAAACGGGAACCGGAGATGCTTGCCCGCTGGGATGCCATGGGCATCTACGAGAGTATCCGCGAGGCATCGCGGGGACGGAAGCCCTACATCCTCCACGACGGTCCCCCCTACGCCAACGGGAGCATCCATCTGGGAACCGCGCTCAACAAGATCATCAAGGACATCCTCATCAAGGCCAAGAACATGGCCGGCTGCGACAGCGTCTACGTCCCGGGCTGGGACTGCCACGGTCTTCCCATCGAGCACCAGGTGGACAAGGAGCTGGGCGAGAAGAAAGCGGGGATGTCCCAGACCGACAAGCGGCGTGTCTGCCGGACCTACGCGGAAAAATACGTCGGCATCCAGCGTGAACAGTTCAAGCGGCTCGGCGTCTTCGGCGAGTGGGAGAACCCCTACCTGACCATGACCTACGGCTACGAGGCCACGACCGTCGAGGAGTTCGGGAAACTCTACCTGGGCGGAAGCGTCTACAAGGGGAAGAAGCCCGTCTACTGGTGCGCTTCCTGCAAGACGGCCCTGGCCGAGGCCGAGGTGGAATACCACGACCACACCACGCCGTCGATCTACGTGAAGTTCGCCTTCATTTCCGACGTTGCTGAACGGCTCCCCAAGCTTGCGGGCGAAAAGGTCTCCGTGGTCATCTGGACGACGACCCCCTGGAC
>Ga0351953_1052_pt1 | contig 11428 bp, 13 predicted proteins | sample BONcelT113001C15_FD_205810 | JGI IMG/M metagenome (GOLD analysis project Ga0351953, IMG submission 205810) | Enriched cells from coal bed in the Powder River Basin, Montana, United States - BONCAT cells T11 rep3 HSBNCT.T11.300.1.C15 ... | reverse complement strand
CTGGCACGACGTCGCCACATTGATGAAAAAAAGCGGGGTCAATAGGATACCCGTGGTGGATGATCTGGGCAAGCTCACCGGCATCATCACGCGGGACGATTTATTGAGATACCTTGCGGAAAAAGATTCGTGATTTAGAATTCTCAAAGGGCGCTGTCACAGGCGCTCTTTTTTTCTGAACCAATCCAAAAAAGGGCAGCAGGCTATTGACATCCATCGCCAGATGGTATACTGTGTATGTACAGTATATACAGTTAGGAGGGCACATATCACATGCAGATACTATCTGTTCAGGATCTGTGTAAAAGCTACGAGACGTTTGCGCTGAAAAACGTGTCTTTCACTTTGGACAAAGGCTTTATCATGGGCTTTATCGGCAGCAACGGCGCGGGCAAGACAACGACGCTAAAGTCCATTTTGAATCTGGTCAACAAAGACAGCGGCGTTGTGCACGTATTGGGGAAAGACTTTACGCAAAACGAGATTGCGCTCAAGCAGCAGCTCGGGTTCATGTTCGGTGGCATCGATTCTTACCTCAAAAGCAGGGTCGGGAAGATTACCGATGTGGTCCGGCGGTTTTATAAAAACTGGGACGATGACATTTACGCCACATATATGCGCCGGTTCGCGATCGATGAAAACAAGAAGGTCGAACAATTGTCAAATGGCATGCGCGTGAAGTTTTCGCTTACGCTCGCGTTGTCGCATCAAGCAAGGCTGCTCATACTCGATGAGCCGACCAGCGGCCTTGATCCCGTCGCGCGCGATGATCTGCTCGAGCTTTTTCAGGAGCTGATCGAAGACGGAGAGAGAAGCATACTGTTTTCCACGCATATCACGAGCGATCTTGAAAAATGCGCGGACTACATCACATACATCCAAAACGGACGGATCATAGAAAGCCGCGCGAAGGACGACTTGCTCGCCGCCTACAGCGTTGTCAAAGGAACGCGCGAACAGCTAAGCAAGCTTGGCTCCAGTCTTATCGCATATAAAGAAAACGCGTTTGGGTTCACCGGGCTTGTCAGCAACACCGGCCTTAATGCAAACGATGGGCTGACCATAGAAACGCCAAGCATAGAGCAGATCATGATCTATCATGAAAAAAGGAGGGCTGAAAATGAAAAATCTGCTGTATAAGGAATTTCGCCTTGTCATCCATCCGCTTTTTTATGCTGTGCTTTTGTTCGGCGCGCTGCTGCTGATTCCGGAATGGGTGTATTTTTTGGCGCTCATGTACTTTTTCTTTATCGCCCTGCCCAATATATTCTCCGTCGGAAAGGCTCAGAACGATATCGGTTTTTCAGTAATGTTGCCGGTACGCAGAAAAGACATCGTGAAAGCGCGGATGCTTGCGATCATCATACTCGAGATACTGCAGATCATTGTGGCTGCGGTTTTTGCTCTCGTCAACCTCGCAATATACCCCAAAGGCAATTTTCTGATGGACACCAACGCGACGTTCATCGGCTGCGTGTTTATCATGTACGCCATATTCAACGTCATCTTCTTCCCCATGTTCTACAAAACCGCTTTCAAGATCGGTTTTCCCGTGATCGCGGCAACCACCGCGGCCATTGTATTCGCAACGGCGGTGGAGCTTTCGGTACTATTCGTTCCGGCATTGAGGATACTGGACGGCACGGAAAATCTGGCCGCGCAGCTGCCCGTGCTTTTAGGCGGCATCATCATTTTTGTGCTGCTCAATATCGCGGCATACAAGAGTTCGGTGAAAAGCTTTCAAAGCATTGATCTATGATAAGCATCGTTATCTCAAACACATCGGACAAGCCCATATACCAGCAGATCTGTGAACAGATCAGCGCCCAGATCATCAAAGGCGAGCTTGAAAGCAATTTTTGGCTTCCGTCCATCCGCACCATCGCCAAGGAGCTACGCATCAGCGTGATTACCGTAAAAAAAGCCTGGGAAGAGCTTGAGCGCATGGGGTTTATCTATACCATGGCCGGCAAGGGCTGTTTTGTCGCGCCTTTAAAGCCCGAAGAGCTTGCCCAGAAAAGCGGCGCGCTGGCGGCGGAAAAAATAGCAAAGGACGTCGCGTATTACAAATCGCTCGGGCTTTCGCTTGGTGACGTGATCGCGCTGATCAAAAGCCATTATCATGACTGATTTTACAATTTAATAATTATCGTGTTTTTATATAGTTCTTTAGTTTGATGAAAAAAAGAGTATTATTTTCTATTTAATTGCACGCATTGTCATTTATTGTGATATAATGAGAAAATGATTAGATATATGAGTGTAGAAGAAATCTTAAAACAATGGGGAATTGCCGCTGAGCAAGATGAATACTTTTTGGAGTATTTGCAAAAACAGTATCCGAATAATGTATTCTTTATTGATTACTGCCCTTTTCCTGCAGGGGACAAATATGATCAGGTGGAAATACTATTTCAGGAAGTGCTAGAACGCAAGGCAGACAGAGATGAGTACATGAAAATTGAGCGCAAATTCAACGATGTCATGGTTAAATTGTGGCTCTATAATGAAGTGTATGTTTATTTTAACTATATATACACCAAACGTTACAATAAAGGATACAGGAAACTTTTTAGACAGTATATCAAAGGGTGCCCTGCCAGTAAGAATAATCCGATCAGTGATAAAAAAGTGTTGGAAATGCTGACCAGATTATCATTTCGGCTTAGTATTCAGATTGAGATATACTTAAAAGAGTTCCAGATGGTTGTTGTACCCTCATTTTCATGTTTTGTTGTTTATTTTCATGATATCTCCTATAAAGAAGTTGTGGAAAAGATTGTTAACGTTGAAGGTTTATATTTAAGAAAATATTATAAGGACAGCTTTGCATATGCCGACATAGCCTATGAAACCGGCTGTATAGTTTAAAAGACAGCTTTCTATAGCATGGCTGCTATTTGCAGGGAAGGGTATAGGTATGGTAAAACATCGGAGGAGATAATGAGGAAATCTATAATCATTTTGCTTGGTGTATTATTCATCGTTTCATTGGTCAGCTGCACCACCCGCGCTCAATTCAATGATAGCTTAGATTTGCCATCCGCTCACAATGCTCAAAACTATACATTTGAAGATCCGGATATCATCGCATATGTAAATGGTCATCCTGTTCTTGAAACTGAAATGAATCAGTATATAGAGATGAAGAAGGTATATCTGAATGAGTTAGCAAACTTGGATTTTGAGCTTAATTCTGAGGAATCATTAATAGAATTCGGAATCAACGTATATGATCAATTTAATATTCAGAGAGCAAGATTGATGATGTCATATCAAGAAGAAGACTGGAAAAATGAGTATTACAAAGCAATTGTTATTCTAGATGAATACTATAACTTAGCTGAACCAATGATTGATGCTTATGATTATATAATTAAAATGGCTGATGAGGAAGTAAGCATAGCACTAGGTAAATATACGGACAACTCTGCTTTTGAGAATGATATCAGCATTGATTTAAAATCCGTTAATCAGATTGTTGCAGAAAAATTAGGATTAACGGTCGAGGAATGTGGAAAAACTGCGTTTAGAGATTTTTGGATATTTGAGCATGCCTTTAGATTTCTGATGAGTCTAAAATTAGATGATTTAGATTATAACGAATCAAAATTGAGGGAAAATGATTCATATTATCTCATCTTAATAGAAACAAACTATAATTATCTTGACTCACTTTTTGAACAGGCTGAAATCGTTGAAAGGCCTTGATGGACAGCGACAAAAGGCCTATTTGTAATTTTAATCGAAGGTGATAATTATGAAGAATGAGAAAAATCAGAAGACTATAATATTCGTATCTACTCTTATTGTTTTACTCACTATGTTCTTAATACCAGCTAGCTATTCAGAAATAGATAGCGTATGTTTTGGTTACCCATTCAATTTCTTAACAATCAGAAACCAGACCCACTTTGATCCTGGCGATATATTGATAGCGAAAATAAATTTAAACCCCTTGATATTTGTTATCAACATATTTTTGATATCAAAAATAATCAAAGCATGTGTATTAATATTTCGCAGATTTTATAAAAGGAAGGATATTGACCCTCCAAAGGAAACTAATAAAATATAGCATACAAAAGGCATCTAGTAAAATCTGGTTCAACCGGTGAAGGAAGTACAATATGCTTATATCGAAAATATTACTTGGTGTATGTTTTATACTATTTATCGTAAGAATTATTAGTTTGGTTAAAATATACAAACAGACAAAGGGAATTAAGAAATCTGATATAATATTCATAATAATTATGTTTTTGTTTATTATATTAAGCAGCATTAATTTATTTTAATAGGATGCTAGTAGATTTAATCGCACCTAATGTTTGGAATTACAAAAGTAAGACTCTAAAGGACAGAGTACAAAGAAATTGTCGGTACGGATGTGACTAATTAAATCAGTTTCGTTTATATTGCAACTATAATCGTTTTGGAGAATACTAGGATTTCAAAGAGGTAGGATATTATGAAGGATATATTATATAAAATAGCTGGATGCTTAGTGATTATTCAATTACTCATTTCGGGATGCGCAAAAACAGATGATACAAAGAACGAAAATGCAGAGAAAAATTATTCACATATTGGCGCATTATTTTGGGAAGAAATCTCAAAAATTGATTTAAATACTGTTTCAGTCTTATATGATTATGACGATAGTGTATTGGAATCAATTCAATTATATCTGGAAATGAACTACCAACGAGCTATTAAATATAGTAAGTTTGATAAGAATGAGTGGAGTAAAGATTACATAAAAAATCAATTGATACAGGAAAAACTATTTGAATTGAACCCAGTTCTTAAAGATCAGATTAAATTAATAGCGGACCAAGAAATAGATGATACTATTAAAACAGGTAAGTATCGGTATATTGATATTTATGAAATTGATATTGAATCAATATATGAATCTTCAGGATTGATACTGACATATGCTGAATGGGTAGAATCATACTATAGAGATTTCATTGAGAAAGTAGCGGCATATGAGTTCTTTTTTAATGCTCATAGTGACATGTATTATGATGGCGATATTATCACATTAGACGAGGATAATTTTGAAGATTATAGATTGTTTGTATTGGATGCATATGAAAAATATGATGAGTATGTAAATACATTATATGATGAAGCTCAAAGTTAATGGAATCGTTACACAAAACAGATAATACCTAACTATATTTTGTATTACTAAACCCACGTCACGAAAACGAAGTGCGGCGGCATGACGCTTGGTGACGTGATCGCGCTGATCATAAGCCATTATCATGACTGATATTGTACACCGGTCTGCTTGACTGTAAACGCGTTTGACAGTAGTATATTCATAATCAATGCGTTGGAGGAATGTCTGATGAGCGCGGGTCAACCCCAGCCGGGAAATCACAGCATAAGAGAGCAGCTGTATGACTATATTTCTGATCTGCGTATCGTCAGTTCGCATACGCACATCCTGTCTGATCAACAGCTCGCACAAACAGACCTTGATTTTATACTTTCCAACAGCTATTTGGCATGGGTCTGCCCTCCGCCCGAAAAAACGCACGCGGCACGGCAGGAATATATTCTGGCCCATCAGTGCAATAGCTATTTTCGCTGGCTTTTCAAGTCCTTGCACAAAATATACGGCGTGGAAGTTACCGCCGATAGTTTTGAAGAACTCGATGCGCGCATAAAAAAAGCCAAGGAAGACAGCGCGTTTCATATCAACATTCTGAAAAACAGCTGCGGCTTTGAACGCGCCATTCTTGACAAAGCGGATATTCCCGGATATGACAACGGGCACCCGGATGTTTTTTCACCTGCTTACCGTATCAATATGTTCATGGACGGGTATTCAAGCACAGCCTCTGATTACAACGGCGTCAAAGCGTATGACCATATCGACATCGGCAGCATCAGCACATTTGACGAGTATCTTGAGGCCATGAAGGCAGAGATCCGCAACAAAAAGCAGCAGGGTATCGTGGCCATCAAAAACGCGACGGCGTATGAACGCAGCCAAATCTATGACAATACGGATAAGCACAAGGCAGCGAAGGCCTTTTTCAACCCCGGCGCTTCTGCCGAAGACATCAGGAATTTTGGCGATTATATCATGTTCACCATCGCGGGGCTTGCCGAGGAACTCGGACTTCCCATACAAATGCATGCGGGGCTCGGCAACATCGACAACACACGCGCCATCGGAATGAGAAAGCTTATAGAATCTTACCCCAATGTGAAATTTGACATATTCCATGCCGGCTATCCCTGGACGAGCGATGTGCTGGCGTTGCTGCACAATCTTAAAAACACATACGTGGATTTGTGTTGGCTTCCCCTTCTTTCCACGACCGAAGCCAAAGACTTTTTGATCAAGGCGCTCGAAGTGGCATCCGCCCACAGGATTTGCTGGGGCTGCGATACTCTGACGAGCGAAGAAAGCTTCGGGGCCGTTCTCGCGATGCGCGCCGTGTTTTCGGATGCGCTGACCGACATGATCCTCGATGGCGCCCTAGATCTGGAATACGCCAAATACATCGCGCACCGTATACTCGTTGATAACCCCAAAGAATTGTATAAGCTTTGAAAAGTCCCTTCAGTGCTGGTCAGATCGAAAACAGTTCGTCAAAGCTCCCGGTCTCTTCGATCGTTATTTGGTCGTCCTCGCGAAACCGGGCCGCCGTCATGCCGGTCAGCTGCTTGAACACTTTGCAGTAATAATTGGCGCAGGCATAACCGCAGGCATTTGCGATGAGCTCCAGCGGATAATGTGTCGTTTTCAGCATCACTTTGGATTTTTCAATGCGCACAGCATTCAGATACCTCCCCGGCGTCGTCCCGACTGCTTTGGAGAATTCCCGGATCAGATGGTGCTTGCTCACGCCCAACCGGTCGGCGATGTCTTCTACGCCATAAAGGCGCGCATACTTTTCTTCTATGAGCTCAAGCGCGTCCCGCAGCAGAATGGGCAAAGCTTTTCGTTCCATAATTCCCTCACATCAATATTTTGCTATATTCAGATGGTTTGTAAAGCAGTATACTGTTAACAATACAAGTATACGTCAATATTTTGCTATATTCAATCAAAATACCGATTGGAGGAAACATTGTGGCCAGTATCTCATTAAAAAACGTTTTCAAGATCTTTCCGGGCGATGTGACCGCTGTCGATGATTTTTGCCTGGAGATCGCAGACAAAGAATTCATCATTCTGGTTGGCCCGTCGGGCTGCGGAAAATCAACGACATTGCGCATGATCGCAGGCCTTGAGGAGATTACCAAGGGTGAGATCTATATCGGCGACAGGCTCGTCAACGATGTGCAGGCCAAAGACAGAGATATTGCCATGGTGTTCCAAAACTACGCGCTCTATCCCCACATGACCGTTTATAAGAATCTGGCGTTCGGTCTGCAGCTTCGAAAAGTGCCCAAGGCTATCATCAACGAAAAGGTGTTGGAAGCGGCCAGGATTCTGGACATCGAGCACCTGTTAAACAGAAAACCCAAGGCGCTCTCAGGTGGTCAGCGTCAGCGTGTGGCGCTGGGCAGGGCCATGGTGCGCGACCCCGCCGTGTTCCTGCTGGACGAACCTTTATCAAACCTCGACGCGAAATTAAGGACGGCCATGCGCACAGAGATCGCCAAGCTGCACAAGCGACTGGGCACCACCTTTGTTTACGTGACCCACGATCAGACTGAAGCGATGACCATGGGCGATCGGATCGTGGTGATGAAAGACGGGTTAATCCTGCAGATCGACTCTCCGCAAAAGCTGTACGAAAAGCCGCACAATCTGTTTGTCGCCGGGTTCATCGGCTCTCCCCAGATGAACTTTATTGACGCGCATGTGCTGCGCAAGGGAGCGGAATTCTATGCGGCATTTGAGTCTTTTAAAATCTTGTTGCCTGCGGATCAAAAAGATAAAATCGCCTCCTACGAAGGCAGCGAAGTCGTTTTGGGCATACGGCCCGAAGATTTCATTGACGACGGCGGCGAATCGCCAAGCCATATGGCGGGCACGGTGGATATAGCGGAGCTGCTCGGCGCGGAAAAGAATATTTATCTGACGTGCGGAAACGCCAAAATCATCGCAAGAGTGTCTTCCGGCAGCACGGCCAGGGACGGAGATACCGTCAAATTGAGTGTGGATTTGAATAAGATCCATCTTTTCGACAAGCAATCAGAGCAGGCTATCTTTGTTTAACAAGCGGTGACAGATGGGACTTTTTAATCAGAATTTTCTCAAACAACCCAAATCGGAGATCACGAAGGACACGCCTCCAAAGCTTGGTCTGGCGCTGTTTTTCTCGGTTTTTTTCAACGAGTTTTGGGCGCTCGTCAGGCTGAATCTGCTGTTCCTGCTGTTTTGTATCCCCATTGTGACCATCCCGGCAGCTCTGACAGCGATGAGCAAAATCACACTGCTGATGCTGCGGGATAAAAACGTTTATTTGTGGACGGATTTTACAAAGTGCTTCAAAGAGGAGTTTAAAAAATCACTGCTCATTGGTGTTTTGCTGTTTGTGCTGATCGCACTGTCGGTATTGGGCCTCTATTTCTACGATAGTGTCATTGGAGGATTCGGAGGCGTGCTCATCAAAGGGGTGGAAATCGCGTTGCTGGGCGTTGCATTCCTCGCCGGGTCATACATCTTCCCCATGATCGCCATCACCTATCTGGATATCAGAATCATCCTCAAGAACGCGCTGATACTGACCGTCCTGCGTTTGCCATTGAATCTGCTGGCGCTCGTGCTGTGCGCGCTTTTGATTTTGTTATGTTATATCTTTCTGCCTTTGTCGCTGATCATCGTAGTATTCTTGCTGTTTTCGCTCATGAATCTTATCACCACGTTCTGCGCTTACTCGGGTTTGAAAAAATACATACTCAAAGAGGAAGACAGCGATTAAGACTTGCTTTGTTTATACTCCCGGGGCGTGAGTCCCGTATACTTTTTGAACAGCAGCGAAAAATAAGCGCCGTCTTCAATGCCCACTGTGTGGGCAACCTCATAAAAGCGCATGTCGGTGGTCGTCAGCAGTTCCTGCGCTTTCTCCAGCTTGACTTTGGTGATCACCTCGGTAATGGTCTCACCTGTCACCTTTTTGAACAGCCGGCTTAAATAACTGCCGTTCACGTGCAATTCTTCGGAAATTTGCACGAGCCTTATGTTCTCACTGTAGTGGGCGTTGATGTATGCGATCGCGCTTTCGATCAGACGGTTATCAACCTTTTTGGCAGGCGTTTTGCCTTCAAACGATTTGATGGCCTTTTGAAGGCAATCAAAGATTTCTTTGGGCTTTGTGGGCTTTAAGATAAAATCGAATACACCGTACTGTATGGCTTTTTGGGCAAATGAAAAATCCGCATAGCCCGTTAAAATCACCGTTTTGATATGGGGAAATTGCTCATGAACACGGCCGGACAGTGCAAGTCCGTCCATGCCCGGCATCTTGATATCAGTGATGATGATATCGGGAAAGCCTTCGCCGATCAACTCTAACGCCGCGATGCCGTCCTGCGCCTCGGATATTTTGCTCACCGCAAGCCCATCCCAGTCCACATGCTGGCGGATGCCGTCTCGGATCATGGGATTGTCGTCTACGATCAATACACTATACATACTCGTTCCCCCTGTCCGTTGGCAGCGTGATCGTCACTTCCGTGCCTTTACCCTGTGCGCTTGAAATCTTCAAACCGTAGTCTTTGCCGTAAAACAGCTGTATCCGCTTGTTGGCATTGTATATCCCGATATGCGTACGGCCATCATATTTGGTGGCCGCAATGTCTTCGTCCAGATGCAAAATATCCGTATCAAAACCGACGCCGTTGTCTTTGACCGTAATCACCACATCAGCACCCACCCGCTTGACGCGCAGTTTGACGATACCTTTTCCGCGCTTTGCTTCAAGCCCGTGAACCACGGCGTTTTCCACGATACACTCTAGGCAAAGCTTAGGCAGATAGAATCCGAGTATTTGCTCATCTTCGATATCGATATGCACTTTGAGCTTATCTCCAAAATGCATTTTTTGCAAATACAAATAAAAGTGAATGTATTCAAGCTCTTCTTTGAACGTAAATTTCTCATCTTCCCGCAGATATATGCCTGCCCTCAAAAGCTTGCCGAGAGACCAGATCATCTCCATAAGCGTCTCGTCGCCCGTATCCGCCGCTTTCCACGAGATGCACTCGAGCGCGTTGAACAGAAAATGGGGGTTCATCTGCGCCTGCAAAAACTGAAGCTGCGCTTCCTTTTCCGAGAGCTTTTTGGCATACACTTCGTTGATGAGCCTGCTGATCTCCGACGACATTTGGTTGAATACATCGGCAAGCCTGTCAAGCTCGGTAAAGCCACTGCGCGCAATGCGCAGATCAAAGTTACCCTGGCCTGTCTTGGAGATGATGTCCACCATGTTTTCGAGCGGCTTTGCCACGCGGGTGGCGATGGTGATGCCGGTCAGCAAAAGAAGACTCAGCAAAATGACCATCACCACAATAAACCATGTGGTCATATCCGCCAGAGCGGCGAATATCTCGCTGACGGGTATGGCGGCTGCGGAATAAAACTGGTAAAGATGGAGTTTTTCAATGTGCAAAAGGTAGCGGCTTCCGTTGTTATACAGATCAAGATACTTGTTTGAACTCCATGCTTGTGAAGTAAACATCTCTTTAATTTGGGAAACATCTATATCAGAATAGTTTTCCAGGCTCATTACATCCATATCACGGGTGAATACGGTAAACAAAATTTCCCCGTATGCGTTTTTTGCTTCATTGCTCAAACCAAATACGCTGTCGTTGAAAGCAATGACCATGGTCGCTATGTTCTTCAATGAATTTAAATTGTTGATATTGTATACGATGTAAAAATAGTTGGGGTTCTCTTCATCGGTCAAAACCTTTTTTGCGGGATCGCCCTGCAAATATTTTTGATAGATGTTTGCATTTTTCTGAAGCGTCAGCGCTTTTGTGGAATTGCGGATCACACTGTAATGCTCTTTTTCGTCTACAAAGATATAGATGGAATCGACCATTTTGTGTATCCACGCGTCACTCCACAAAAGCTGCTGTTTTAAATTGTTTTCCACGCTGATGGTTTTGACGATCTTTGTATTCTCGTCCTGTACGGGTTGCGTCAACGCGTTGTTCAGCGGGGCGCTCGAGAGTATCATCAGGGCCAAGGAGTTGATGGACTCCAGCTTTGCGTTGAGTGTGCCGTTCACCTGACTTAAATAATTGTCAAAATCGGCATGTGTTTTTTCCATCAAGCTCTTGTTTATAGAGATGTAATAATACGCGCTTGAAAAACCCACCGCAAGGATGGTGATCAACATGACAAGGAGAATAAATCTCGTTTTCAATGAACGCAGATCAATTTTCATACATTCTCCACAGCCTCGACATTAAACTTATTAAATCATACTTTGAGGGG
>Ga0351953_1051_pt1 | contig 11469 bp, 7 predicted proteins | sample BONcelT113001C15_FD_205810 | JGI IMG/M metagenome (GOLD analysis project Ga0351953, IMG submission 205810) | Enriched cells from coal bed in the Powder River Basin, Montana, United States - BONCAT cells T11 rep3 HSBNCT.T11.300.1.C15 ... | reverse complement strand
GTTTTATGTTCTTGTTTCTGTATTTATTGGACTTTTCCTGCCTGTACGCTGGAAAGGAAGAACGCTTGGATAAACTGTTGATGCGTGTTTTTGCACAGATCTTTTTGTTGATTCTTTACCCTTCGGCATGCTTCAACGCACATTAACTATCATTCAGCGTTAATGATCGAGGTATAATTTATTGATGTCTTAGCTGGTTGCCTGATCCCACAGATGGAAGTTTTTGATAGTATTTCTTTATCTGCTTCGTTATCAACTCCTTTTCATGCAATCGTTATAGTGATGAGGAGAAAATGGACAAAAACACACATATTATTCATAATTAATGACTTACGTTTTTATCTGTGCGGGCTGGCATTCTCTACCCAGATATAGTTAATTAGTTTTGCATCTTGAAATTCTTCAAAACCGATTTTGTTTTTGTTTTAAATAACTATTAACCAATTCATTAAGCAATGAGTATTAAAAAGCAAGCTTTAAAAACCAAACCTGTAAGTAAAGTAAGTTTCAAAGTCAGCAAGGCACAGTCAGAAGGCGCAACTGTTGTAAGCGTTGTGGGCGAATTCAATAATTGGGATCCGGCTGCCGGATCAATGAGCCAGCTCAAGGATGGTTCGTTCAGCTTTAGTACAGAACTTCCATCAGGACGCGAATACCAGTTTCGGTACGTTGCAGATGGCAGACGCTGGTTTAACGACGAAGAGGCAGACGGACTTGTTCCCTCGGGCATTGGGACTGACCAAAACAGCCTGTTGTCGCTCTAAAGCAGCTGAATAAGCACAAAAAACCCTGTCGACCGATACTGTTGACAGGGTTTTTTTTACTGTAAATAAAAACGTCAGATTCTTTCAAGTGAAACAGTAAAATGTCTGAGAATTGGAGCTTCGCAGGCAATCCGGAATCCCTTTGTGATGCTTTTACGTCGTTCATATACCCTGATAACAGTTGCAGCAACATAGCGGATATGGTTGTCCGTATACACCCTTCGCGGAAGGGCAAACCGCACCAATTCGAGTCTGGGATAGCGATCCAGACGGGTTACCGGATCACGGTCGGCGAGTAACGTACCTATTTCTACACCACGCACACCGCCTTCGATATAAAATTCCACGGCAAGTGTTTGTGCCACATATTGTTCGCGTGGAAGATGGGGCAAAAACCTGAGTGCGTCAACAAAAATTGCATGTCCGCCAAACGGTATCTGTACAGGAACTCCGGCCTCGTGCAGCAGTTTTCCAAGAAGTGCAACCTGGCCGATCCGTGTTTCGAGGTAGTCAAACTCGGTTCCTTCATACAAGCCCTGTGCAAGGGCGTTCATATCGCGTCCCGACATACCGCCATAGGTGATATACCCTTCAAACATAATGTTAAAGATACTTGCCTGCCTGAACAGCTCGGGGTCGCGCAAACCGATAAAGCCGCCCATATTTACAATGGCGTCTTTTTTGCTGCTCATGGTCATTACATCGCCATATGAGAACATCTCCAGAACAATTTCGCGTATGCTTTTGTCAGCATAAGCTGCTTCACGGGTTTTGATGAAATAAGCATTCTCAGCAAACCGGGCAGCATCGAAAATAACACGTATGCCATATTTTTTTGCCAGCGCACTCACTTCTCTGATGTTTTGCATCGAGAGCGGTTGCCCTCCCGAGGTATTGCATGTTACTGTTACAATAATCATCGGGATTTTTTCAGCAGGGTTGCTTTTCAGCACTGCTTCAAGTTTTTCAAGGTCAATATTGCCTTTGAAGGGATGATCGAGTGTGGTGTCAAAAGCTTCGTCAATGGTGCAATCTATTGCCTTGGCTTTCCTGAATTCGATGTGCCCTTTTGTGGTGTCGAAGTGGGCGTTGCCCGGAACCACGTCACCTTCTTTAATCAGGGCCGAAAACAATACATTTTCAGCTGCTCTTCCCTGATGAGTAGGCAGGAAATAATCGAAACCGGTAATGTCGCGTATGGCGTTCTTTAGTTTGTAGTAAGATGAAGCTCCGGCATAGGACTCGTCGCCCAGCATGAGTTCCGACCACTGACGGTCGCTCATGGCACCTGTGCCTGAATCAGTTAATAAGTCTACAAAAACCTGATCACTACGCAGGTTAAAAAGATTAAACCATGCTTCTTTTATCCATTGTTCCCGCTCTTTCCGGGTGCTTTTTCTGATGGTTTCAACCATCTTGATCTTGAAGGATTCAGCAAAAGGTAATTCCATAATCTCCTGATATTTAATCGTTAATCAACTTCCTATTCCGGCCAGTCCGGTCTTGACAACATCAGGAGTGAAATCGGTCGCGTTCCTTGATATTTAAATAATTGAATTTTTCGCTTGGTTGATGAAGCATGGTTTTAAGCATTATCCCGAAAACGGTCAAATATATGACATTATGTATGCGTAGGCAAGGGTTTAGCGTGTTGTTGTTAAAAAATATTTTCAAAAACTGTCTATATAATTATAGATCAAATAGATAATTAATGTCAAACTCCAAAAAAGTGATGAATCGAAAGCAATTCTTTCATCGCTCAAGGTTCGAATGTCTCATCGAATGTGCTTGTCGTAAACAGAGGTTAAGTACTTGTCGGGGAGGCCTTAGTAAGACATGGGAATGAAAACAGCCGGTGGATCAACTTGTTGAATCACAATCTACAGAAAACACAAAAAATCCCGGTGAACATGCACCCATACTTCAGCATCAATATGATGGCAAACGGGCATGATCACCGGGAGGCTGTATTATTCTCGTGAATATGGCTAAGAACCCAGCGTGGCTACCATAACTGCCTTGATGGTGTGCATGCGGTTTTCGGCTTCTTCAAACACCAGTGAGGCAGGCGATTCGAACACCTCATCATTCACCTCCATGGCTTCAATTCCAAATTTTTGATAAATCTGCTCACCGACAGCAGTTTCACGGTTGTGGAACGAAGGCAGACAGTGGAGAAACTTAACATTTGGGTTGCCTGTTTTCTGCAACATGCTCTTATTGACCTGATAGGGGAGCATCAATTTGATACGTTCTTCCCATACATGGTCGGCTTCGCCCATCGAAACCCAGACATCTGTATAGATAAAATCAACGCCTTTTACACCATCATCAACACTTTCGGTGAGGGTTATGTTGGCTCCTGTTTCCCTGGCAATCTCACGGCACTGAGCCACAAGTGCTTCATTGGGCCAGTTTTGCTTCGGGGCAACAGCCCTGAAGTCCATACCCATTTTGGCCGCACCTACCATCAGCGAATTGCCCATGTTGTTGCGTGCATCACCGCAGTAGGCAAATGTTACCTGGTTCAGCGGTTTATCACTGTGTTCCATCATAGTCATGAAATCGGCCAGAATCTGGGTTGGGTGGAACTCATTGGTGAGCCCGTTCCATACAGGAACACCGGCATACTTGCCAAGTTCTTCAACGATATCCTGACCATAGCCGCGGTATTGAATTCCGTCGTACATGCGGCCCAACACCCTCGCTGTGTCTTTCATTGATTCCTTCTTGCCAATTTGTGAACCTGAAGGCCCAAGATAGGTTACCCTTGCCCCCTGGTCATAGGCAGCCACTTCAAATGCACACCGGGTGCGGGTTGAGTCTTTTTCGAAGATCAGGGCAATATTTTTGCCTTGCAGCCTTGGCTGTTCTGTGCCTGAATACTTGGCTTTTTTGAGGTCAATGGCCAGATCAAGCAGAAACCTGATCTCTTGCGGGGTGAAATCAAGCAGTTTCAAAAAATTTCTGTTTCTTAGGTTGAATGCCATAAGTTTGGGAATTAATTATTTATAATGATTTGATTGATTATGCTTTACGACTGATACGGGGCAAAATTAGTTATTTTTTGTGAAACTATTAACAATCATATTGCCTTATTGATGATAATTGGCTGTACGGCAAAGGTGCTGATGAGCTGTGCCACTTCGAATGGCTTTGTTACTTTTGCAATATGTTGATCATTGACCATGTATTGGTGACCGATGGCTTTTTGAGGGCCCGGTTTGTCTGCGACCTGCCCCGCTGCAAGGGCGACTGCTGTGTGAAAGGCGATGCGGGAGCACCGCTTGAACCTTCGGAAATTGGCATGCTTGAGGACCAACTCTTGCAGATCAGGCCCTATATGCGCCCCGAAGGGCTCAGGGTTGTTGATGAGCAGGGTGTGTTTGATTATGATATTGCCGGCAATTTTGTCACTCCTCTGGTTGATGGACGCGAATGTGCTTTTGTTGGATTTCATGACAATGGCGTAAGTTATTGCACCATAGAAAAGGCATGGGCCGAAGGCAAGTGCACTTTTCAAAAACCTGTAAGTTGCCACCTTTATCCTGTCCGACTGTCAGAAAAAGACGGATTTATACATATCCATTACCACCAATGGAGTATTTGTGTTCCTGCCGTGCGCAAGGGTAATTATCAGGCTACTCCACTGTATGTTTTTCTACGCGATGCCCTCACAAGGCGTTTTGGGGCCGAATGGTATGCTCGTCTGGATGCTGCAATTCGTAATATGGAAGATGCCGGAACATCATGATTCCGGTTATTGTTGTTGGTTAACAATCCTTTATGACACACAAGGTGGCAGCTGACCCTGTTATTTAATCCAAACGACTGAGTTTCCGGTTCCGAATTCATTTTCCTCCCACAAGGGATTTGCTTCATCAGGAATCCATTTTCCATCAACAACAAATTTGTAGGAATAACGACCAGGGCTTAAATGGAGGTGCAGCACCCAGTCGTTGCCCTCCCTGATCATACGGTAGCTGTGGTGCGACCAATTGTTGAAGCTTCCCGAAACGATCACCCCTTTGGCATCCTGCCTTCCGGCGAGCCTGAAGGTGTGGTTGGGCTTGAAACTTATGAATGAATTGGCAAAATCCCCCTCCCCATTGGTGATCGGATTTGCCGGATCGGTCATCCACCGTCCATCAACAATAAATTTGTATTCATAGTTACCTGGACCTAGCACATAGGGGAATTCCCATCCTGTCGGAGTTTTTTCCATGAGCAGTTCGTCCCGGTTCCAGTTATTAAAAGTCCCGCTAAGAACAACCTTACGGGCATCCTGAAAACCTTTGAGTGAAAACATCAGTGTGTCGCCTATGCCTAAAAATGAATTCAGGTTGTTTCGTCCATCAGGCCTGAAGTTTGGATTTTCAGGGTCGGTGATCCAAGCGCCATCAACGATGAACTTGTACGTATGGGTTCCTTTACCCAGAAAGACGGGCAATTCCCATCCATCTTTCACGCGGCGCATGAGTAGTTCCTTTTCGTTCCAATTGTTGAAGCTTCCGCTTACTATCACCCTACGGGCCTGATCATGACCTTTAAGCCGGAACATATGGTTTTCGGCAAACATCACGGAATTAGAGCCTCGATGACCGTCCTTTTCCTTCAGCCGGTTGTTGGGGTCATGTTGCCACTTTCCATCAACAATAAACTTATAGAGGTACTTTCCGGCTTCCAGATCAATACAACTAATCCATCCCGAATCAACTTTCTGCATGGGCTGCTGCCTTGTGCTCCATTGGTTGAAGCTGCCTGAGAGGTACACCTTTTTTGCCTCTCTGTTTCCAGGAAGAAAGAAACAGCAACGGCCGTCGCGACAAATGATCACTCCTTCCCTGCTTAGCTTGTTGGTGCCAAAAACAGCGGGTTCAGGTTCAGCAAAGGTTCCTTTGGGGTCAAAATCTTCAAACAGCACCAATCTACTGTCTAATCCAGTTGAAGCCTCCCGTGCTAATGCCCTTGAAAGCTCAATGACACCGGGCCTTAACAGTCGCGGAGTCCAGGCCGTTGAGTCAGCGAGTTGCTTGAAACGGCCCTCAAATATTAACTTCACCTCAACTGTATCAAGATTATATAAGTGTGCAAATTCCTTTTGTTGCGCCTGATCCCAGCGAAGATCAACCGTTAGGACAAAGTTGCCCTGTTCGAAACGTCCGGCATTATGTGGGCTGTATTGAGCAGCAACAGGCCATGACCAGGCGATGGTAAGCAGAAGTAAAGCGGTGGCTATGCTGGCTTTCATGTGTTATTTCGCAAAGTTAATTCCCAATCTGTTCTTTACAAGGTTAAAATGAAATACTCCTTTTTCGAGAAAGTCGCACCCCAACATTCCGTCAATTTCAGCTCCATAAGCCATTTTCATGTGTTTGAGGTTTGTTATCAGCGCTTTCATTCCCGATAGGTCGTGTTTCATCATACTGAAATCGTTCATGACACAAAGCAGCGCTTCTGTTCCCTGAGCACCTGTTCCACGCAGTTGTATCCTTCGCAGCACCGTCAGGCTGTTGAGCATTTTCGACGGCAAATCATTGCAAAGGACATTGGTCTCGGCACCGGTATCAATGCAATAAAGACCACGGCGACCGGCCAGTCTGGCTTCAACGAACAGTACATCTGCATGACGGGTAAGGGGTAACTCAATGCCAAAACTTTCCGGACTGTTATTCTCTGTGCGGTTTCCGTTTCTGTCAAGATGATGCAGTTCCATTAAGCTGTTTTCCAGATCGAGTACTACTTCGAATCCATCAAAAAGGCTAAAGCCGAATAGTCCCAAAACTTTAGCATTACGCGACTGTTCGATATGTCCCAGATCAGCGACATCGGCCGGTAGCTCGCTGTATTCAAGGTCGGAAATCCATAGCTTGTTGACCATCGCATTTCCAACCGACCCCACAGCTCCCGTTATTCCTCCCGATCTTTGCATATTCGCCGTGCGTTTTTGCCTGAAATATACAGCATTGAGCAAAACACGCGATGAACCCGAATCGAAAATCAGGTTGCCTTCGAGGCTGTCAACCAAAGCATCCACCAATATCAGGTTTCCGGCTCTTTTAAGCGGAATAGTCATGCTCCCGAAACCATTTTCTGATGAAGGAATCATCCGCGCTCCGCTGAATTCAATTAGATGCACTGCAGGTGCAGTATCTCCGCCAAAAACTACTGAATACTGCAGAATCAGTAAACAAAAAACAACAATTGAGCTGCTGCGCATGAGGTATTACCGTTGTGTATAAAGACACAAAAATAGGACATTGTTTTTGCTTTTTATGTATTCAGCACATTAATGCCAATAATCACGGCCTGAATTTCATTTGTTGTCGAAAAACTGCAACAGAACGGATTGTGCAACAGCAGTAAACTTGCCGATCAGTGAAAGTAAGGGTTCATTAAAAGACCGTTTGAACTGAAATGAAAAGCCAATTAAAGCCTGTTTAAAGCATCAATTGCATACTTTTGTGTTCGGACAGGAGCAAAGCATTCCATATGTAAGTAATGTTTCAGGAATCAAAATGGCTTTGCTTTTGTTTAAACTTAGTTAATCGTCATGTATGAAAAATAAAAAATATATCCGTTACTCCTTTTACAGTCTGATTATCATTGCTTTTCTTTATTTGCTGGCTCTACGGTCAGGCTTGTTTAATGGCAGTGAAAACAGACCTTCATCACCTGTCGGAAGGGCCGCACAGGTTTTGCCTGTCAAGGCATGGATTGTTACCCCCATGCCGCTCACCGACAAGATCGTAGTTGCAGGAGTGGTACTTGCAGATGAACAAGTTGACATAAGCGCCGAGGCATCGGGCAGAATTACCGGAATTGATTTCAACGAAGGAGACAAGGTAAAAAAAGGCGATTTGCTCGTTACGGTGAACAATGCTGATCTGCTGGCACAGATGGACAGAAACCGTTATCAGCTTTCGCTGGCCGAACAGCGTGAACAGCGTCAGCGCAGCCTGCTCGAAAAACAGGGCATCAGCCAGCAGGCCTATGATCAGGTGCTTACCGAACTCAACACTCTTAAAGCCGAACGGGGTGTGTTACAGGCACAGTTTGACAAAACCCTCATCAGGGCGCCATTTGACGGTATCCTTGGCCTCAGGCAACTGAGCGAGGGTGCCTATGTTACACCGGGGATGAACATCGTACGGCTTGCCCGTCTGCAGCCCATAAAAATAGAGTTCAGCATTCCTGAGCGATATGCTGGCTATCTTTCAAAGGGAAGCCAGATAGTCTTTTCGGTCGAAAATAGTCCCGAAAGCTATACTGCAGAAGTGTACGCGGTAGAAGCAGTTGTGGATCAGGCAACCCGTTCACTCGCTGTGAGGGCGGTTCAACGGAATGAAGCGTTGAAAATATTGCCTGGATCATTTGCACGTGTTGAAATATCCTTGGTAAGCATTAATGACGCCCTGCAGATTCCTGCCGAGGCTCTTATCCCTGAAATGGGAGGGAGTAAGGTTTTTGTTTATAAAGACGGCAAAGCCCTGCCCAGAGCTGTTATACCTGGCCTCAGAACCAACAGCCATGTTCAGATTAATGAAGGGCTTCAGTCCGGAGATACGGTTATTATATCCGGAATCCTGCAGATGAGGCCGGGCATGGCTGTTACACCCACCGAAATCGTGCAGCCATGAGTTTGTCGTCAATCAGCATACGCAGGCCGGTATTGGCCACTGTGATGTCCATTCTGATTGTTTTGTTTGGCATCATCGGATTGGTTTCTGTGGGGGTTCGCGAATACCCAAGCGTTGACCCTCCCATCATCACTGTTACTACCAACTACACCGGAGCCAATGCCGATGTAATTGAATCCCAGATCACCGAGCCCCTTGAAGAATCCATCAATGGCATTGAAGGCATACGCACCCTCACTTCGATCAGCCGCGACGGAAGAAGCACCATCACTGTTGAGTTTGGCCTCGAAACCGATCTTGAAACGGCTGCCAACGATGTACGCGACAGGGTTTCGCGATCGCTCTATAACCTGCCGCCCGATGCCGACCCCCCCATTGTGGCCAAAGCCGATGCCGACGCAAACCCTATTCTTTTCCTCAACATCAAAAGTGAACAGCGCAGCCTGCTCGAACTTACAGAAATAGCCGAACGTACGTTTAAGGAAAGCCTTCAAACCATTCCCGGCGTTAGCTCAATAGCTGTCTGGGGAGCCAAACAATATTCCATGCGGTTGTGGATGGACCCATCGAAACTGGCTGCCTATAAACTTAGCCCGATTGACGTGCGTAACGCCCTGAACCGCGAAAACCTTGAACTTCCCTCCGGAAGGATTGAAGGCAATATGGTGGAACTTACCGTTAGAACCCTCAGCCGGCTTGAAACCCCCGAGGATTTCAATAACCTGATTATTACCGAAGGTGAATCCGGCATTATCCGCTTCAGGGATATTGGTTATGCCGAACTGGCGCCGCTCAACGAACGAACCCTCCTCCGGCGCGACGGGGTGCCGATGGTTGGAAACGCTATTTTGCCTGTGCCGGGATCAAACCATATCGAAATTGCTGACGAATTTTACCGCAGACTTGAAAAGATCAAAAAAGACCTGCCCATTGATATTGAAACAGGTATAGGTTTCGATAACACCGATTTTATCCGCCAGTCAATCAAGGAAGTTGAACAAACCATTTATCTTGCCTTCGTGTTGGTAGTTCTGGTCATTTTCTTTTTTCTTCGCGATTGGCGCACCACCATCATCCCTGTTGTTGTGATCCCGATTTCACTCATCGGGGCATTTTTTATCATGTATCTGGCAAACTACACCATCAATGTACTCACCATGCTGGGCCTGGTGCTTGCCATTGGTCTGGTGGTTGATGATGCCATCGTGGTGATCGAAAACATCTATGCCAAAATTGAAAAGGGAATGCCCCCGCTTGAGGCCGGAATGAAAGGCTCGGCCGAAATCTTTTTTGCCATTATTGCCACAACCGTTGCTTTGGCTACTGTGTTTCTGCCCGTGATTTTCCTTGAGGGTATCACAGGGAGGCTCTTCAGGGAATTTGGTGTGGTACTTGCAGGCTCTGTGGTCATATCCTCCTTTGTGGCCCTTACGCTTACTCCGATGCTTTCGACACGTATCCTGAAGCAACGAAAAAAGCACAACCGGTTTTATGAGGCTACAGAGCCATTTTTCAACAGACTTAACGAGTGGTATGCCGACAGCCTGACAGCCTTTTTAAAACGCAAATGGCTTGCATTTGTTATCATTGCCGTCTCGGGCCTGTTTATTTTTGTCTTCGGAGGCCAGTTGCCATCTGAACTCGCCCCACTTGAAGACCGGTCGGGTATGATGGCCTTTTCCACAGCACCCGAAGGAAGCACCTTTGAGTTTATGGAGGCTTTTGTAAAAGAAAAAATAGACCTTATTCAGCATGAAGTTCCTGAACTTAGCTCCCTGATCAGCATTACTTCGCCCGGTTTTGGTGCCGCCAGCTCGGTCAACTCGGCCTTTGCCCGCATCAGGTTGGTAGATCCCGAAAAAAGGGAAAGAAGCCAACAGGAAATCGCAGACCACCTGGGACGCGAATTACAAAAACTAACAGCCGTAAGAACGTTTATCACTCAGGAACAATCGGTTTCAACGCAACGCGGCGGACTTCCCGTTCAATATGTCATCCAGGCGGCTAACCTGAACAAGCTTAAGGATGTTCTTCCGGCATTCATGACCGAAGTGTACAGAAGTCCTGTGTTTCAATTCGCCGACCTGAACCTGAAGTTCAACAAACCCGAACTGCAGGTGAGCATCAACCGCGAAAAAGCAAGAATGCTGGGTGTGTCGGCACTCGATATTGCCCAAACCCTTCAATTGGCCTTCAGCGGGCAGCGATTCGGATATTTTATCCTCGATGGAAAGCAATATCAGGTCATCGGGCAAATGGAGCGACCTTTCAGAAGCCAGCCGGTTGACCTCACCAATCTGTACGTCAAAAACAACCGTGGTGAACTTATTATGCTCGACAACCTGGTAACGGTAGCAGAACAGGCAAATCCGCCCCAACTCTACCGCTACAACCGATATGTTTCGGCCACTGTTTCGGCCAATCCGGCCAACGGAAAAACAATCGGCGACGGTATCGCCGAGATGAACCGTATCGCAGCCAATGTGCTCGACGACACCTACACTACCTCATTGTCGGGCACTTCAAAAGACTTTGAGGAAAGCAGCTCGAGCCTTGTGTTTGCCTTTATGCTGGCCATTGTATTGATTTACCTGGTTTTGGCTGCTCAATTTGAAAGTTTCCGCGATCCGCTTATTATCATGTTCACCGTACCACTGGCTCTGGCAGGGGCAGTGCTGACGCTTTGGTATTTTGGCAAAACACTCAATATTTTCAGCCAAATTGGGATTATTATGCTGATCGGACTGGTGTCGAAAAACGGCATCCTGATTGTTGAGTTTGCCAACCAAAGGAAGTCATCAGGGTTAAGCCGCACCAATGCCATTCGTGATGCTGCTGTTTCCAGGTTTAGGCCCATCCTCATGACCAGCCTGTCCACCATCCTCGGCGCCCTGCCCATTGCTCTGGCACTGGGAGCGGGTTCCGAAAGCCGCGTTTCAATGGGAACCGCCGTTATCGGGGGGCTCACCTTTGCCACTATTCTTACGTTATATGTTATTCCGGCCATGTACGACTATCTTTCTGAGAAAGAAAAAGCAGTTTCAAACCTTGACGAACTTTCTGCT
>Ga0351953_1048_pt1 | contig 11747 bp, 10 predicted proteins | sample BONcelT113001C15_FD_205810 | JGI IMG/M metagenome (GOLD analysis project Ga0351953, IMG submission 205810) | Enriched cells from coal bed in the Powder River Basin, Montana, United States - BONCAT cells T11 rep3 HSBNCT.T11.300.1.C15 ... | reverse complement strand
ACTACTGGCGCACCCTGGTCAAGCGCCGCAATCTGATCATCGCCTGCGTGCTCGTCGCCCTTACAGGAGCGGCCATCTACTTTTACACCGCCATCCCCGTCTACCGGGGCAGCACCCAGATCCTCATCGAACGGGCCAACCCGAATATCCTGTCGGCCAAGGAGTTCTTTGTCATCGACCCCTCGGGCCAGGACTTCTACCAGACCCAGTACAAGGTCCTGGAGTCGCGCGCCATTGCCCGGGACGTGATCAACCGCCTGCATCTGGAGAACAATCCCGAGTACCGCCCCAAGGAGACCGGCGGGTTTTCCTTCAATGTCGTCGTGCAGTGGGTGACCGACACCGTGAAAGGCTTTATCCCTAACCTGGAAACTCGCAAGCCCCCGGCTGCAGAGGCCGGTCTCCCCGGCGACACCCTCTCTTCCCAAAAGCCCGAGGCGGATTCCGGCCTGGTGAGCGCCTTCAAGTCACGCCTGAAGATAAATCCGGTCCGCAACAGCAGGATCGTGGAGATCAGCTTCGATTCCATCGACCCGCGACTGGCCGCCCTGGGTGCCAACACCGTGGCTCAGGCCTATATCGACTGGAACCTGGGCCTGCGGATCAAGAGCAGCCAGTCCGCTTCCGTGTTCCTCGACGAGCAGGTAAAACAGTCCAGGCAGAAGATGGAAGCCTCCGAGCAGGCGATCCAGCAGTACCGGGAGAAGCACGGCGTCTCCATCATGGCCTCCAAAGGCGGCAGCGGCGGGCAGAGCGATGACATCAGCCGCCAGAAGCTCAGCCATGTCAGCTCCCAGCTCATGGATGCGATCAATCGCCGCATCGAGGCGGAAATCAAGTACCACAAGGCCCTGGAGCTGGTCAAAAACCCGGAGTCGGCGGACAGCATCCCGGAAGTGGCCATGAACGGGGTTATCATCTCCATGAAGGACAAGGAGGTGCAACTGATCCGGGAGAAGACGGTGAAGGCTAGCAAGTACGGGCTCAAGCACCCCGAGATGGTGGCCCTCAACCAGGAGCTCGACAACCTCCGCGCTTTGAAGAAGAAGGAGATCCTCAACATCGTCGATTCAATGAAGGTGCACCATGACATCGCCCTAAGGCAGGAAAAGGCCCTCAGCCAGGCCATGCGCACCAGCGAGGGGGAGACCATCAGCCGTGACAAGGTCGCCATCCAGTTCCAGTTGCTCCAGCAGGAGGCGGAGTCCAACCGCCAGCTCTACGACCTGCTGTTGAAGCGCCTCAAAGAGAGCAGCGTCACCGAGGAGAACAGGACGGTCAACATCCACATTGTGGACCGGGCCGAGGTGCCCACATCCCCGGTGTGGCCTGCCAAGAGCAAGGGGATGGGAATGGCGCTTGCCCTGGGCCTCGGTCTCGGGATCGGCCTGTCCTTTCTCGCAGAATACCTCGACGACACGGTCAAGTCGCCGGAGGACCTGGAAAGGCACTTCAGTCTGCCCTACCTGGGATCGCTGCCCCATTTCAACCTCAAAACGAACGGGGAGGCGGGTGCGGACCTCCTGGTGCTGAAGGATCCCCAGTCCCAGGCCGCCGAGGCATATCGGGGACTCCGCACCGGGATCCTCTTCTCCACGCCGGACCGCTCGCCCCGCACCATCCTGGTGACCAGCGCCACGGCCTCGGAGGGCAAGACCATCACCTCGGTCAACATCGCCCTGGTCATGGCCAAAGCCGGGGAGCGGACCCTCCTGGTGGATCTGGACATGCGGCGGCCCAGGCTGCACAAGTGCATGAACGTGGCCAACGAACGGGGGGTCTCCAACATCCTGGTCGGAGAAGGCGAATGGCGCTCCTTTGTCCAGGAGACGGAGGTGCCGAATTTGCACTTCCTCGCCTCGGGCCCCATCGCCCCCAACCCGGCAGAACTGATCGCTTCGGAGCAGATGAGGCTGCTGGTTCCACAATGGGCCGAAGCCTACGACCGGGTGATCATCGACACGGCGCCCATCACCGCGGTGACCGACCCCGTGCTCCTCTCGCGCCTGGTGGACGGCACGGTGATCCTGATCCAGGCCGGCGTCACCAGCCGCCGCATCATTGCCGCAGCCATTCGCCAGATCCAGGACGTCCAGGGCCGCGTGCTCGGGGCCGTGATCAACGACGTGGACACCCACCACGGCGGCTACTACTACCGCTACTACCATCGCTACTATTACTACGGCGAAGGCGACCAGAAGAAGAGACACAGGAAGCATCGTTCATAATCTCGGCAGTCGTTCCCAATTTAACCAACCGATGAAAAATGAAACAGGAAGGAGGGCACAATGGCTGACCAGGAAAAATCTCCCGTGGTTTACGAGAAGGGCCGTCTGTACACCCTTCCCATCGTCAACATCCAACCGGACCCCAACCAGCCCCGCAAGTACTTTGACGAGGAGGGCCTTGCAGAACTCAGCCAGTCGATCCTGGACAAGGGCATCCTCCAGCCCGTCCTGGTTCGCGTCCAGGAGGGCGGCAACATCTTCCTTGTAGCCGGCGAGCGGCGCCTGAAAGCCGCACAGGATGCGGGCCTGACCGAGGTGCCCGCCCTGTTCACTAACGACGAGCGCCCCCAGGAGATCGCCCTGATCGAGAACTCCCTGCGCCAGAACCTCACCGCCATCGAGGAGGCCGAGGCCGCGGGCCGCCTGGTCAACGAGCTTAATTACACACAGGACCAGATCGGCAAGGTCCTTGGCAAAAAACGCACCACCATTACCGAGATCCTCTCGCTGAACCGCCTCCCGGCTTCGATCCGCGACGAGTGCCGCACCAACCCCGCCTGCCCCCGGCGGGTCCTGGTGGAGATCGCCCGGAAGAAGCAGGAGCGGGGCATGCTCAGCCTCTACGAGAAGTACAAAGCCAAGGGGCTCACCAGCGACGAGGTCAGGGCGGAGGCCAAGCAGGAGCGCAAGGAGAAGCTCCCCGCGGAGCAGGCCGCGGCCCTGGTTTCCGGGATCGAGTCCTTCCGGGTCCGCTTGGGGAAGATCGATTGGACCGCCGTGGCGGTCGAGGACCGGGTAGCCGTCCAGGAGGCGGTCAACGCCCTTTACGAGGCCATGAACGCCCTGGCCGAAGAGGCGCCGCCGGCCGGACCGCTCAAAGAGGTCAAAAAAAGCAAGTCGCAAAAAAAGCAACCGTAATGCCGGCCGCTAAGAAAGCTGCAAAAAAGCATTGATGTTCAGGGATGGGGGCAGTATCCCGACCTGCCCCCATCCCCACCCACCAGACCCAGCCAACCTTAGAGTGAAAATCCGAAACGAACAACAAATTAACCAATAATATTAATTATTTAAATTGTGTCGGCGCGCCGACACCCTCCATGGCCGGCCCCGGTCGATCTCCAGCGACGCAGGCAATTATCGCGTAGACAGGAAAGAATATGGGAACCAAGAAATCGACCTACGAGAATGGAGGCGATTTAAGAGTCCTTGCCCAAGGATGTTCTGGTGGTTGTCCGATGGCGCAGATGAGCTGTTGAACGGCTGTGAAGGGGAGAATGAGTGGTGGGGAAGACAAAAAATTGGGTTGATCGATTCACAGCACCCCGCGTGAACGTCCGTGAATCGGGACAGACAGACTCTAAATGGGCTCATCCAAAGTGCGGAAGGAGATAAATTGAATAACAAGTTGATTGAAACCATTACCCATGGGCTCGAACCAATCGCCTTGATTATCAGGGCAGGGTATGACGAGCCGGGCATCAAGTTCTTTACCCCCGGCAGCTTCTCCCAGCAGGTGGCCTACATGAAGCACCCGCAGGGCCACCGGATCAGCCCCCATGTCCACAACATGATAACGCGCCAGGTTTTATACACACAGGAGGTGCTGATAATCCGGAAAGGCAAAATCCGGGTCAATTTATATGATTCAAACAAGACCCCCATCGGTCACCGCATACTAGTGACGGGTGATCTGATTCTTTTATGCGGTGGCGGCCACTCGTTCGAGATGTTAGAAGAAACCTCTATGATTGAGGTTAAGCAAGGACCTTTTACCGGAGACGGAGACAAATCACGATTTGAAGAGGATTAGTGATGATCCCCGTCAACGAACCCCTCATCGGAGAAAAGGAAATTGCCTACGTAACGGATTGCCTCCGCACGGGCTGGATCTCCTCCGCTGGTAGGTACATCGAGCGCTTCGAGAATGAATGGGCTGCCTATTGCGGCCGCAGATACGGCGTCGCCGTCAGTAACGGGACCGTAGCACTGGAACTGGCCCTTTCAGTCCTCGACCTGCCCGAAAAGTCTGAGGTTATTTTGCCCTCCTTCACCATTGTCAGTTGCCTGGAGGCGGTTCTGCGCAACAACCTCGTACCCGTGCTTGTGGATTGTGATCCCCGGACCTACTGCCTTGATGTAGATGAAGTCGCCAGACGTATTACACCCCGAACCACCGCCATCATGCCTGTCCACATCTATGGCCACCCAGTGAACATGGAAGCGATCCTCGACCTCGCTGAGAAGCATAATCTAAAAATAGTGGAGGATGCGGCAGAGGCCCATGGTGCGGAATGCCTTGTCAACGGCCGTTGGCAGCGCTGTGGCTCCTTCGGGGAAGTCTCCTGTTTTTCCTTTTACGCCAACAAGAACATCACCACCGGCGAAGGGGGGATGGTCCTCACGGACGATGACGCGCTGGCGGCAAAGCTCCAGAGTCGCCGCAATCTCGCCTTCGGCGCCACTGTGCGTTTCCGCCACGAAGACCGGGGCTGGAACTTCCGCATGACCAACCTCCAGGCAGCCATCGGCTGCGCCCAGTTGGAGAACATCGATTGCTTCCTTCGCCGCAAGCAGGACATGGCTGCCCGATACAATGAAGGACTGCGGGACCTCCCCCTGCAACTGCCCCACATTGAAGCATGGGCAAAAAGCACTGTCTGGATGTATGCCATTGTCCTGGATGACCATGCTCCCTTCGCCGCCGCCGAGTTCGCCCGCCGCCTCCAGGAGCAGGGCGTTCAGACCCGCCCCTTCTTCCTGGGGATGCATGAACAGCCCGTTTACCACCGTCTCGGCCTCTTCAAGAACACTCACCTACCCGTGACGGAACGAATAGCCCGTCTCGGCCTCTATCTCCCCAGCGGCCAGGCCATTACAGATGAGCAAATAGAGAAGGTTATAAAGGCAGTTCGTCACGTATTCGCCGATGCAATAAAAGCGGAGCGCGGAGCGGTAGAAACGTTCTGAGCCAATAAAGGATTGGGAATATATAAATGTCTGATCGACAGAAAGTGAACGAAACAGGCGAAGCAAAGCAGAAATGTGCCCTTTTTGCGGATTATGCCCGCTATTACGATCTTCTGTACAAGGATAAGGACTACGAGAGCGAAGCTGATTACGTCGCTGGAATGATTCGTTGTTTCCACCCAACTGCCCGGTCAGTTTTGGAACTGGGATCAGGCACGGGAATTCACGCAATACATTTGGCTAAAAAAGGTTACGAAGTCACCGGTGTCGAAATCTCTACCGACATGATTGGCATTGCCCGCTCCAAGGCTTCTCCCCACTCACATTCCCCCAATCCTGCCTTCTTCCAAGGCGATATCCGCACTGTTCGTCTAAACCGCACCTATGACACAATCATCGCCATCTTTCACGTCATGAGTTATCAGACCACCAACGCCGACATTGTGGCCGCGTTCGCCACGGTACGGGAGCACCTTGGCACAGGCGGGATTTTTCTCTTCGATGTCTGGTACGGACCGGCGGTATTGACGGAGCGACCCACTGTCAGAATCAAGCGCATGGCCGACGAGGGGACAGCCATTACCCGCATTGCCGAGCCGGTGATGAAGCCGAATGAAAATCTGGTGGAGGTGCATTATCAAGTTTTTGTGGAGGACCGCGGCAACGCAGCCGTAAAGATGCTGCAGGAAACCCATGTCATGCGATATTTTTTCCTGCCCGAATTAGAACTCCTTGCCGCCCGCAATGGCCTGCACATAATGAATGCCGAAGAATGGCTAACCGGCAAGCCAATCAGCGCAAACACATGGGGCGCATTTTTTGTGATGCAGATGAAATCCGGTCAGGAATTGCCATGCCAAGAACAGATATAACTTTAAAGTCCGAACCTTCATGGGACCTTGTCATCCGCCCCAAAACCGGTTGGTTCGATCTTCATCTATCTGATCTGTGGCGCTATCGCGATCTCACCATGCTCTTCGTGTGGCGGGATTTTGTCGCCCAGTATAAGCAAACCATCCTCGGCCCCCTGTGGTACCTGATCCAGCCGTTGTTTTCGACGGTTGTGTTCACCATCATTTTCGGAAAAGTTGCCAGAATCTCAACCGATGGAATTCCGCCATTTCTTTTTTATATGGCTGGTGTTACTTGCTGGAGTTATTTTTCTGAATGCCTTACCAGAACATCTGGAACTTTTATCACCAATGCCGGTCTATTCGGCAAGGTCTATTTCCCTCGCATGACCGTGCCCGTTTCCACGGTGATTTCAAATATTCTGAAATTTGGTATCCAATTCCTTTTTTTTATCGGGTTTCTTGTATTTTTTATGATTAAGGGCGCAAATGTACAACCGAACGTATGGATGCTGCTGATGCCTTATCTTTTATTGCTCATGGCCGGCTTAGGTCTTGGTGCGGGAATTATTGTATCCGCCTTGACTACAAAATATCGTGATCTTCAATTTTTAGTAACCTTTGGGGTACAGCTTATGATGTATGCCACCCCTGTAGTTTATCCCATATCCGTCGTTCCTGAGAAGTACAAGTGGCTCGCCCTGGCCAATCCCATGGCGCCTATAATCGAAGCTTTTCGCTATGCCTTCCTCGGTTCAGGTGATTTGGATTTCAGATGTTTGCTTTACAGCACCGTTGCCACCCTCGCGCTCTTTTTCGTGGGCATCATCCTTTTTAACCGGGTAGAAAAGACCTTCATGGACACTGTTTAATAAATGAGCGACACCGTCATCCAGATCGAATCCCTCTCCAAATACTACCGCCTCGGCGTTGTAAGCAGTGGTACCATTTCCCACGATCTTAATCGCTGGTGGGCCAGGTTTCGGGGTAAGCCTGATCCTACCCTGCGTGTTGATCAGGTTGAAAAGAAAAACAAAAGTGGGAATAGCGGAACTGGAAATGAAAACGGTTACGATGACTTCATCTGGGCCCTCAGGGACATCAATTTGGAAGTCCGGCAAGGGGAAGTGCTGGGTATCATCGGCCGCAATGGTGCCGGGAAGAGCACCCTTCTCAAGATCCTGTCCCGCGTCACGGCCCCCACCACCGGCGAATGTCGCATCAAGGGACGAATCGCCAGCCTTTTGGAAGTGGGCACCGGCTTCCACCCGGAACTTACCGGACGGGAAAACATCTTTCTGAACGGCGCTATCCTCGGAATGTCCAAATATGAAATACGTGGAAAATTTGACGAAATCGTTGCTTTCTCTGAAGTCGAAAAATACATAGATACACCCGTAAAACGTTATTCAAGCGGGATGTATGTCAGACTTGCCTTTGCCGTGGCTGCTCATCTTGAACCAGAGATATTGGTCGTGGATGAGGTATTGGCAGTGGGGGATGCTGAATTTCAAAAGAAATGCTTGGGGAAAATGAACGATGTGGCAACTCAAGGGAGAACCATATTGTTCGTAAGCCACAATATGGGCGCCATAAATATTCTTTGTAAAAAAGGTGTTTTACTTGAAGGAGGTCAAATTGCAGTCAGGGGATCTGCAAGTGAGGCTATATCGAAATATCAGACAATTAATTCTGGTTCATGTGATGTAGATCTCAGTATAGTTAATAACAGGATAGGGAATGGTTATGCACGGTTTATAAAGGTATTGACTAGAAATCAAAGAGAAGAGATATGTGACAATTTTGTCATTGGTGACGATCTAATTTTTGACATAAACATATTATGTGAAAAGAAAATAAGGTTTGCTAGAATGTCATTGCATATCAAATCATCTGATGGAATACCCATTTATCATTTTCATAATATTGATGCTGGTTTTGAGCTTACAGATCTAGATGGACAACTGTGGATTCGAATCACTTTGAAAAAGCAAAAAATATATCCGGGTGAATATCATGTGAACTTATGGCTTGGTGATATGTCATATGAATATTTAGATTATATACAAAATGCTATGAAATTTATGGTGATAGAGGGTGGCATAGTTCTTCGGCGACCACTTGACCGTAATGCAGGTGTTGTACATGAAATTCCGCTTTGGGAAAAATTATGATAATACTACAAAGTCTAGGATACTTAATAGTGCCTATATGTTTGTGTTTTTGTGTCCCGTCATAAGTGTTATTAACAAATTCAAGATTATTAATATTAATTCAAATTCGTTGTATATACTAGATATTTTATATCTGAAATTAAGTTATTTATGAAAGAATAAAACTTATGGAAATTCAAACTTGGTCAAACATCAGAGTTTTACCTAAAGATCTTTTAAGAATCAGAATATCATGGACTGCGCATGATTTGGACAAGACCATTAATGCCCAAATTAGTTATGAAAGCCTCAAAAGCATTGGAGAAAATGAATTGAGGCTTTTAGCCGACGTCTTACGGGAATGGGACAATAGACAATATAAAGACGATGAGATAATCAAATGGGCGAGAAGTGTTTATGAAGAGTATAATAAAATAGATGAAGGAGTAGAACTCAATCAAGCCAGCTTACCAGAGAGCTTGTTTAACCCAGTGCAAATATTAGAATTGATTAAAACGAGGAGAAGCGTACGACGTTGGAAAGAAAGCCCAATTCCTCAGAATATTATAGAAAAGATTCTCGAAGCTGGGCGTTGGGCGCCTTCAGCGTGTAACAGACAGTCATGCAGATTCATTGTGTTGAATGAAGAATTACAAAAGAAATTGTTGACAGATTTACGAGAAGATTGGCTAAAGTATGCGCCGACGATTATCTTTATCGGGTCTGATAAAAGAAATTATCTCCCGGTCGAATATGACTACGTTCCGTACATGGACGCTGCAGTGGCAACGGAAAATATGCTGCTTATGGCACATGCGTTAGGATTGGGGGCTACAATGGTAAAATGTACCGGATGGGATCTTCTTGAGGGTCGAAGCCATTATTATTCAGGAAAAATCATCAACATGTATGAGGGATTGAATCTGCCGAAATATTTTATTCCAGTTGCAATTGTTGCTTTGGGATATCCTGAGCGCATTCCGAAGGCTCCTGCACGTTTGTCTTCAGAAAATACTTGTTTCTATGAAAGATATGATATGGGTAGAAATGAATATGTACCCCACAGTTACAGCGATCTTATTGATAGTGATAAAAAGACTCTTGTCAATGTACATGCGACAAGCACGAAAGAGTTATGTAGAATTGTGGCGAAGAGGATTCTCAAAAAATTTGCCAATAAGATAGGTTTATAATTTATACTAATATCTGGCATGAAACAAAAGAAAATAGTCATTATCGGGGGCTTCGGTTGGCAGGATATTGGCGACGAAGCGATGCCGCAGACAGTTATTTATAACCTGAGGCAAAGAATATCAAATTTGGATATAGTTATGCTTTCGCCAAATCCAACATATACCTCCGCATATCACAATGAAAGATCCATAAATGATGTAAATGGCTATTTGCACAAGCGGTCGAAGCTTTTTTGGCTCCTTACAAGCAAACGGTTGGGTATATTGGCAAAGATTGCACGTAAGTTATTTCCCGCTTACATAGAATATGCTTTTCGATGGGTATATTTCCTGTTGGCTGCGTGGTGCCAGAAGCGTTGGATTTCGTTGCCTATAGATAAGGTGGCGAAGGCTATACTGAATGAACTATCAAATGCTGATTTGTTATTTAATAACGGCGGCGGGAACATAAACACGCTCCTTTATGATGAGTTGTATAAACAAACGCTAACCATTTTAGCCGCATCGTTAATGCGTGTCCCTATCATTCTTTCCGGGCAGACAATCGGTCCTGTAACCAAGAAATTACATGCCTGTGTTGTAAGATGGGCACTTAACAGAGTTGATACAATAACTCTACGAGATAAAGGAATTTCTAAGCAAAGACTAGCTTCAATTGGTGTTCAAAAGCCGAAAATCATTGATACAGCCGACGATGCTATAGGGCTGCCATTCCTCGATAGAGAAAAAACGACGCGCCTTATTATTGAAAATGAGGGATATGAGTGGCTGCATATGCCCGCTGACATAATTGCTGTAATTAATATGAACGGCTATTTAAAGGCAATGGGGAAAAACAACATAGATGAAATGCATAAAGAAGTAGCCCTTCTTTCCCGGGTTTCTGATAAGCTCGTGGACGATTTCAGAGCGAAAATCCTCCTAGTGCCCACAGATTATCATCGGGATTCCGATGACAGACCCTTGTTGAGACAAGTCAAAGATTCCATGAAACATCCCACGAGGGCGCTGATTATTGAAAGAGAATATGATGCTATTCAATATAAATCTTTGATTGGATTGTGTGATTTAGCAATCGGGGCGCGCTATCATTTTGTTGTATTTGCTACCTCGATGGGGGTACCCTGCATTGGTATGGCCAACGGCATATATCAGAAGACAAAGCTGCAGGGAATCATGGATCTGTATGGCTTACCTGAATGCTTCATCAAAGAAGACATGGAAACCGTCGAACATGAAGCAATGGGGTCTATTGTCAAACATGTAATTGAGAATAAGGAGCAAATATCCAGGCAGTTAAAAGAACGAACATTAATACTGCATAGGCAAAGTATGCTTACAATATTGAGGGCAGAAGCGGTCTGTAACAAAAGATGAGAAAAAGTACATGATAAGAAATTCTGTTATTATTCCCACCCTTAATCAATCCAAGAAATTATCTTTGTGTTTGCAGCACTTGGCGGATTTGAATTTTGAGGCGGCACTTTTTGAGGTGCTGGTGATTGACAATGGTTCGACCGACAATACAAAATGGGCAACTCTTGGATTTAAAGGGAGAATCTTAAACATTCACTACCATTACTGTGCAGAACCTGGCCTCATGGCGGCGCGGCATATGGGGGCGGAGCAGGCGCAGGGAGATATACTTTGTTATCTTGATGATGATTCGCTGGTCACGAAGGATTGGATGAAGGGGATAGAGGAATCGTTTCAGGATGAGGGTGTTGTTATTGCCGGGGGACCATGTATTCCGAAGTATGAGGTCGCGCCGCCGGATTGGGTGGAACATTTTTGGGCTGGATGCGAGCATGGCCGCTATCATGGTGTTTTAAGTCTTGTAGATTTTGGGGAGAAAAAATTGATGATGCATCCAGGATTTGTCTTTGGATGTAATTATCAAATCAGAAAGAACACTCTCTTGTCCATATTCATTCCGGTAATCTTCCATTCACCCCAAGATAGTTTTCCCGACGCGCCCACTCCTTCAGTTTGGGGTCTGTCCTAAAATATTCCTGATGCCAGTTGTATCCATCACGGAAGCTTTTTTCCAATTTAATTTTTATATCAGATATTTCTGGATCTTCAGCCTGTTTTATCGGACCCTGGAGCTCTTGCTTACACTCATAGTCTCCAAGCAACTTTCGAACAGTTTTTATGCTTTGCCTCTTTATTCTGCCCAAAAGGTGCCTGATCTTTAATTTTAATTTGTCCAGTGGTGACTCATCATGAATCTTGGGTTTAACATGACCATCCAACCCCTCCTGCTGTCTAATTTTCCTATAGGATTCATGAATCCCATTGTATACGCAGCGCCAGCAGAAATAATCAACGGTAAAACGGTTTGGCGGCAATAAA
>Ga0351953_1047_pt1 | contig 11938 bp, 10 predicted proteins | sample BONcelT113001C15_FD_205810 | JGI IMG/M metagenome (GOLD analysis project Ga0351953, IMG submission 205810) | Enriched cells from coal bed in the Powder River Basin, Montana, United States - BONCAT cells T11 rep3 HSBNCT.T11.300.1.C15 ... | reverse complement strand
GGAACTCTTATTTCCACATTGGAAGCATCTATTTATCACTTTACTGGTTTAGAAGACGGGACAACCTATAGTTTTTTTGTGAGAACTATATGCGACATAGAAAAAAGCATTTGGGTAGGGCCGAATACTTTTAAAACAACAAAAGAATTCCAAGTCACTGGCGGGGGGCAATATTGTGAAGGGCAAGGTCAATCTAATGTTAGCGTGGTTCTGAATGGTTCTGAAAATAACCTTCGATATCAGTTGATGCGCAATCAATCTAATTTTGGAGCACCTAAAACCGGAACAGGCGGAATGCTAATATGGCATAATCAACCAGCTGGTATTTATGAGATTTTCGGCTACGGCGAAAACGAACATGCCTTTATGAATGGGCAGGCTGAAATTACGTATTATGATCCTACACTGATCACTTTCACACCAACCTTTGACACTGCCTGCGTGAACTCGCTTCCAATTCCCTTGTCCGGAGGGTTTCCGCAAGGAGGACAATATTTTGGCAATTGGGTCGCTTTTAATCTTTTTATACCTACTGCCGCCGGGGTTGGAAATCATGAAATAGGCTATTATTACACAGACGAAAATGGTTGCACTGATAGTGCTTACTATACAGTTTATGTTGATGAATGTCTTGACATAATTGAATCGGAAAATTATGAAAATCTGAAAGTGTATCCTGTGCCAACCAATGATATTATTAATATTGATATTAGTAATGCAATATTGAATAGCCTGAATAGTATTGAAATATTAAATCCTGCCGGACTATCATTATATAAATTCTCCGGACCATTTGATTCAAAACTTGTAATTGATTTGACGCATTTTCCAAAAGGCATTTACATATTGAGAATCAATACTAATTCAACGCAAATAACCAGAAAAGTAATTACAAATGGCATCAACTAATTCATTAAATGTTAAATAAAAAAGTTTGATTCATTCTTAGTATGAAAATAACAAAAAAAATCGCTCGCGAAATAATTTTCCCGATGATAACTCTTACTGGAAGCGAAAAACTGCTTTCTTTTTTTACCAAGAATTCAATACTGAATGTAATGTATCATGGCGTTGTCAATAAAGACAGCTCAGGATATACGGCACGACATATAGATGCCAAACAATTCGAGAAACAACTTAAGTATTACAGAAGCAATTTCGAGTTAATCAGCGTCAGTGAAGCATTTGAACGACATCGGAGCGGCGGAAACGGTAATCGCAAAACTCTTACCATTTCTTTTGATGATGGATATTTGAACAACCTCACGGTTGCACTTCCTCTCATTGAAAAATATGAGATACCTGCCACTTTTTTTATATCAGGATTTGTTGCAGAAAACAAAGGCAATGATTTATTATATGCCGATGTTCTGGACGTCTTAAGATTCCTAAAAAAGAATGAAACCATTCGGATTGATGATCTTGATATAGAAAATGGTTTTATTAAAAACCTGGGAATATCACTTTTAGACTACCTTAAGTCTGCTCATCCTGAAAAACGAGACCATCTTATCCGCACCATCACAGAGCAACTCGATGTAATAAATCAATTGAAGAATATTGACTCCCAAATATGGCAGCTTCTTGATTCAAAGAGTCTGGTTAAATTAAGTCAGTCCAGATTCGTTGAAATTGGATCACATGGCCATAACCATTACAATCTTGGAATGATCCCCGAGGAGTTTGCAAAAAAGGAATTAATCATGTCGAAAAATGCTTTGGAACAAATAATTCAGAAAGATGTGGATATGATAGCCTATCCCGACGGTTGCTATAACACAAGGGTAAAAGAGCTTGCTGATCAAGCGGGTTATACTATGCAGTTGGCTGTCGAATACAAGTCAGTTGACGATATGTCTGACTACAGAGTACTTCCCCGACATGGCATTTCATCCACAACAACCTTTGATTCAAACATGATTTTCCTACATCGGGCATTTAAACACACAGGGTTTTGAAACAACCAATGAAATCAGAAATCGTTATGAGTGAATATAATTTTTTACAGATTGATGACCATTCGTACAAATCAATCAAAGAACTCTACTGGAGGTCTTTCAAGCTCAAAACAAGACTTGAGGAAATCAAAAACAAATATGATACAAGTGGTTTTGGTTTGAAAAATATCGGATACCTCGCAAAGGACAGTTCGGGAGATCTGGCAGCATATTATGGAGTGTTTCCGATCAGAATGTCCTTAATGGGTAAAGATATTCTGGCTGCTCAATCGGCCGATACCATGACAGCACCAGAACACAGAAAAAAAGGCTTGTTTACTCTGCTGGCAAAAAAAACTTATGAAAAAGCAGCAGAAACAGGTATTCGTTTTGTATTTGGCTTTCCAAATGATAACTCGCTACCGGGATTTCAGCGCAACCTTCACTGGAAGTTTTATGGGATCATGAAGACATGGAAATTCAGCAACAAAACTCTTCCTGTAAGTGAATTAGCTTCGAGGTTTCGGATCATCTTACCACTATATCAAATTTACAGCCGGATTCGCCTTAAAAAATATTCTGTTGAAATGACACAATCAAATGTGGAGCACCTGAGTGATAAAAAAGTAAATGGGCAGGTAAAAAAAGATGTCCATTTTGTTCAATACAAAACAAGCAACCAAAATGTCCATTTTATCAGGATGAATGGTTTCTTTTTTTTAATAAAACCAATACCACATTTAAACATAGGTTGCTTTTCAAATATTGAAGAAGAGAAAACAGATTTATTTCTTAATACGATTAAACAATTAGGAATGAAACTGGGTTGTGGAAAAACTGTCTTAACGCTCAGCGACAATCACTGGCTTTATGAACGTTTGAAGTCAAAAGTTTCATTTACTGACAGCCTGCCTATTGGTTACTTCGAGATTGACCCCAATATACCTTATAAAGAAATTACCTATGTAGGTGCTGATTATGACACTTTCTAAACAACAAAAAAGATTAATAAATTATTAACTTTTAATATTCCATGACCGACATCATCATCACAGGAGCCGGAAAAGGCATTGGATTTGAACTGGCAAAATACTTTGCCGGACTAAACGGCTATCGGGTGATTGGCCTTTCGAGGAATATTGATCAACTGAAAACGTTTCAGACAAAAAACCTGATCTCTGTTTCTGTTGACCTTGCCGCGCCTGATGCCTCAAAAACAATTAATGAGCTGATTGAGCTTCACAGCCTGAAACCCGGCATCCTGATCAACAACGCGGGTCTGTTAATCAACAAACCTTTTGTTCAGCTTCAACCCGAAGACTTCGACCGTCTTTTCGCAACCAACGTTAAGGCTGCATTTATACTGACACAGCAACTCATGCCCCATTTCAGACCAAACGCCCATATTGTCAATATTGGCAGCATGGGTGGTTTTCAGGGAAGCGCCAAATTTGCCGGGCTGAGTCTATACAGTGCCAGCAAGGGAGCGTTGTCCATACTGAGCGAATGCCTTGCTGAAGAGCTTAAAGACACAGGAATAGCTGTCAACTGTCTTGCTTTGGGTGCCGCACAGACAGAGATGCTTCAACAAGCATTCCCGGGATACAAAGCACCAGTAACTGCAAGTGAAATGGCAAGTTTTATTGCTGAATTTGCCATCAATGGAAATCGCTATTTTAACGGAAAAATTCTGCCGGTTTCGCTATCCACTCCCTAAGCTCCAGTCATGCTGGTCAGGCATAATTGATTATCTTTGTACTTATTTTTTGAACACCATGTCATCTGCTTCAGAAGTGATCTCCCACCCTGGAATTGTTCAAAGTCTGGACAACGGAATAGCCCGTGTAAAAATACAAAGTGTTGCTGCCTGCGGCAGTTGCACAGTTAAAGGTGCATGCAGCATGGCCGAAATGGAAGAAAAAATTATTGATATTCCCATTACCGATACTGATACCTATACAATTGGCGAGATGGTCACTGTTTCCATGAATCCTTCACTGGGTAACCTTGCCGTTGTTCTGGGTTATCTTGTTCCATTCATCCTTGTTTTGGCAACCCTGATTGTTTCAATAGCTTCCGGACTCAATGAAGGATTAGCCGGTTTACTCTCACTGGCTGTTCTTGTTCCATATTATTTGATCATCCACAAAAACAAAAAACGGCTCAGCAAAACCTTTACTTTTCATATTCATTCATCCCCCAATTTTTAATAACCACACTCATGAAAAAAATCAGCCTTCTCCTAATCCTGTTTCTGATTACAGGCCTTTTTGCTTCTCAGGCACAACAACAGGAAGTCAATGAAATTGCTGTTGAACGAGTCATCAAGGCTACTTATTTTGATGTTTCCCCAGCTCTGCGTGATATGCAACCAATTCCGCCCGGAGAAAGAAAAAGGACCTGGAAAAACGACCTGATTGGAAATAAATCGATCGAAAAACCTCCTGTCAATATGAATGTCCCCGAAAACACAGGGGTCATTGATGCCGCAGTGCAGGAAAACTACCTGGTAAATGATGATTACTGGCCATTGTATAATTTTCTTGGCCTTGGCAATGTAAATGGGGTATTCCCACCCGACACCGAAGGCGATGTCGGACTCAATCATTATTTCCTGATGATCAATTCATCCTTTGCCATTTACGACAAAACAGGAATCCAGCTCTATGGGCCCGCGGACAACAGCACAATCTGGAATGGCTTTCCCGGCCCCTGGACAGGCACCAACGACGGCGACCCGATTGTAGTGTATGACGAACTCGCCGACAGGTGGTTTGTAAGCCAGTTTGCTGTGAACACCTCAAACGGAACCTTCTGGGAACTTGTTGCGATTTCGCAAACACCTGACCCCACAGGGGCCTATTATCGTTACGCCTTTGAATTCCCGTATTTTAACGACTATCCGAAATTTGGAGTCTGGCCCAATGGTTATTTGGGCACCTTTAATTATTTCAACCCGGGAAGTATGACTTATCGAGGCGCAGGGGCTGTTGTACTCGACAGAGAAGCCATGCTCGCAGGTGACCCGGAAGCGCAAATGATTATGTTTGGGACAAACTCCTCCAAATACACTATTCTTCCCGCTGATTTCGATGGGACACCACCACCGGCCAACGAACCTGCATATTTCGCGCATATAAACACAACCGGCAACAAACAGCTCGAAATATGGAAGGCTGTAATAAACTGGAACAATCCAACCTCCTCAACATATACACTGGCCAACAGCCTTGCAGTAGAATCTTTTAATGCCAGCGTTGGCACTATTCCCCAGCCCAACACCACGCAGCGCCTTTCCTCTATCGGTGGCGTACTGATGTACAGGCTGCAATACAGAAACTTCGGCTCGCACCAGACTCTTATTGCCAACCACACGGTAAATGTTAGTGCACGCGCAGCAATTCGCTGGTATGAACTGAGAAAAACCGGCACAAACTGGTCTGTCTTTCAACAAGGTACCTATGCACCCGACAACGACCACCGCTGGATGGGAAGTATTGCCATGAATGCGAACGGGAATATCGCCCTCGGATATTCAGTTTCAGGTGCAAGTACCTTCCCAAGCATCCGTTACACAGGCCGTACCGCCAACGCCCCCCTGGGAACCATGAATATACCTGAAACGGTTATAGTAAATGGACTGTATGCACAAACCAATGTGGACCGATGGGGCGATTACAGCGCAATGTCCATTGACCCCGCTGATGATTCAACATTCTGGTACACCCAAATGTACAGACTCGCCTCAAACTGGCGCACCAGAATCGCATCCTTTAACCTTGCCCCCGGTGCCGAACCCACTATTACTGCTGGTCCGGATGATTATATGTGTATCAGCACCACCACTTACACAACCAAAGGCAGCGGAACAGGACTGCAAACAGTTATATGGACAACCGCAGGTGACGGCATCATTCTGAATAACGACAGGCTGCAAACACTTTATGCGCCCGGCCCCACCGACCGAAACAGTGGTTCAGTTACTCTTACCCTGACAGGAACAGGCTGGAATAACCAGGTCATTTCCGACAACTTTACCCTATTTATCAACGGACTGCCAGTGGCTTTTGCCGGAAACGACACGCTCGTGTGTAAAGACGAATCTATCGAACTTGCCGGACAGGCTCAGTTTTATGACACCGTAGAATGGCAAACAGCCGGAGACGGTGTGTTTAGCGATGCCAGCCAATTAAATGCTACCTACACACCAGGATTACAGGATATAGCAAACGGATCCATTACCTTAACGCTAAACGTGGCTGCAACTGAAGTCTGCACAGGCACAGCCAGCGATGCTGTTTTGCTTACTGTAGACGATTGTACCTCCATTGACGAAAACGAAAAGCAAGCTCAGGTGAAGATACTGCCAAACCCTTCAAATGGTATTTTTATGATTGAGATGTACAGCAGCAGCCAAAGCAAATTGAGTTGGTCCCTGCTCGATGCACAGGGAAAAATGGTCAAAAAAGGCAGTCTGAAATCAGGCAACATAAACAGCACCAGCCACCAATTTAATTTCAGCGAACTGCCTTCCGGCACCTATTATCTGGAAATTAAAGATGGTAACAATCGTTTCAGTGAGCTAATTCTCATACAATAATCTCATTGTCTTTTATTTACGCCGCTCTTTATAAGTTGTCTAAATAGTTGAATCTGACCTAATTTAGAACGTTTCTAAAGTAATCCGGAATACATCTGAATATCAGTGTGTTTCGGATTTCTGTTTAAATGAAGGATGAATTAATTTCATCGTATCATCATGCATATCAATTTATTATAGCAGGTCTCTGGCCAAAGACTAAAGGAAGTGGCAATTTCATCAATATCGTAATTTTGTCAGCTGTTTGTCTGTGAACAGTAAACCGCCACAAATGGCCGCTACAACCACAGTGAAACAGCTTGTTCTCTGAGTACAAATTTTAAATACGATACACGTGAACGAAGTCATTCTTTATTCGTTGCTTTCGCTGGCACTGATTGGTTCGGTGCTGGCCGTGATTCTGTTTTTTGTGGCCCGTAAGTTCAGGGTGATTGAAGACCCCCGCATTGATCTGGTTGACGATATTCTTCCCAAAGCTAACTGCGGTGGTTGCGGCTATCCGGGTTGTCGAAATTTTGCAGAAGTAAGTGTTACTGCTGCTGATCAGAAAAAAAGCCTCGAAGGTTTAAACTGTCCTGTAGGCGGAAATGATGTGATGAAACAGGTGGCTGCTATTCTGGGGCTTGAAGTGGCTGAGCAGGAACCAATGATCGCCGTGGTGCGCTGTAACGGATCCAAAGCCAATTCCCCTGCCAAAATTCAATACGATGGCCCTGCCAGTTGCGCTTTTGCACACAATCTCTATGCCGGTGAAGGCGGCTGCCAGTTTGGGTGTCTCGGACTTGGCGACTGTGTCGTTTCATGCGATTTCGATGCCATTCATATGAACCCTGAAACCGGACTTCCGGTGGTCAATGATAAATGTGTTGCCTGCGGAGCCTGTGTAAAGGCTTGCCCACGGGGAATCATCGAATTGCGCAACAAAAACAAAAAAGACCGCAGAATCTTTGTAAGCTGCATCAATAAGGAAAAAGGCGGACCGGCAAAGAAAAACTGTTCGGTAGCCTGTATTGGCTGTTCTAAATGTTTCCAGGTGTGCCCCTTCGAAGCCATAACAATGGCTGACAACCTCGCTTATATTGACTACGAAAAATGTAAACTCTGCCGTAAATGTGTTGAGGTTTGCCCAACCGACGCCATTCACGAACTGAATTTCCCACCCAGAAAACCTAAAACGGAAACAGTTGCTGAACCATCGGGAGATGCCGCCCCTTCGGCCGAAACAAAAACACGACCGGTAAAAAAACCTGCCACAGAATCAAATGACACACAAGCATAAAGCAATGAGCATGAAATCATTGATGACATTTACAATTGGAGGCGTTCACCCCGAAGAAAATAAATTTTCGGAGCACGCCCCCATTGTCACCCTTCCACTTCCCAAACAGGCTATCATCCCTCTGGGTCAAAACCTTGGAGCGCCACCCAAACCAATTGTTAAAAAAGGTGATGAAGTAAAAGTGGGACAACTGATTGCTCAGGGTGAAGCATTTATTTCGGCCAATCTTCATTCGCCGGTTTCAGGTAAAATCGCCAAAATTGATGATGCTGTGGATTCAAGCGGCTACAGACGAATGGCTATTCATATTGATGTTACTGATGATGTATGGGACGAAAGTATTGACACTTCGCCTCAAATAATACGTGAAATCAGCCTGAGCAAACAGGAAATCATCCAACGCATCAAAGAATGTGGTATTGTCGGATTGGGCGGGGCAACCTTTCCAACACACGTTAAACTGATGATTCCCGATGGAAAAAAGGCCGAATACCTAATCATTAATGGTGTTGAATGTGAACCTTACCTGACTTCCGACCACAGGCTGATGCTCGAAAAAGGCGAAGAAATGCTCATAGGAATCAAAATTCTGATGAAGGCACTCGAAGTGGAGAAAGCCATTATCGGGATCGAAAACAACAAACCCGATGCCATCGGGCATCTTGCCGAACTGAGCAACAGCTATCAGGGTATAAGAGTTCAGCCTTTGAAGGTTAAATACCCGCAGGGAGGCGAAAAACAACTGATCAAAGCAACCGTCAACCGCGAAGTGCCCTCAGGAAAATTACCAATTGAAGTTGGATGCGTGGTAACCAATGTTGGAACTGCCTTTGCTGTTTATGAAGCGGTTCAAAAAAACAAACCCCTGATTGAAAGAGTTGTTACCGTAACCGGAAAATCGGTCAGAAAACCATCCAATTTTCTGGTGCGCATCGGAACACCGGTCACTGAACTCATCCATGCCTCTGATGGTCTCCCGGAAGATACCGGCAAGGTAATCAACGGAGGCCCGATGATGGGCAAGGCACTCACAACTATTGATGTGCCTGTTACCAAAGGATCATCGGGAATCCTGATCATGAACAAAGAAGAAAGCCTGAGGCATAGCCCAAAACCCTGCATCAGATGCTCAAAATGCACTGAGGTATGCCCCATGGGCCTCGAACCCTATTTACTTGCAAAGATGGCCCGCCTGGCTATGTATGAAAAAGCTGAAAAGGAAATGGTGATGGATTGTATTGAATGTGGTTCCTGCCAGTTCACCTGCCCTTCACAACTTCCATTACTCGACTACCTCCGTCTGGGAAAACAGCGCGTGGGTCATTTAATCAGAACCCGTAAATAAACGTATAAGAATAGATTATGAGTATGTTTACAATATCAGGCTCTCCGCACGTTCATGGGGAGGAGAATGTTAAAAAGATCATGTACACCGTGGTCTATGCCATGATCCCGGCCATGCTGGTTTCGGTATATTTTTTCGGGTTCGATGCCCTGAGGGTGCTGCTGATCAGTGTAGCTGCATGTCTGTTCTTCGAATGGGCCATACAGAAATACATCATCCGCGGCCCCATAACCATCAACGACGGCTCTGCTGTGGTTGCCGGTATCCTTTTGGCGTTCAACATACCCGCTAATATCCCCTGGTGGATACTCGTCATCGGAGCCTTGGTTACTATCGGCGTTGCAAAAATGTCGTTCGGCGGATTGGGCAAAAACCCTTTCAATCCGGCTTTGGTAGGTCGCGTTTTTATGCTGATTTCTTTTCCGGTACAAATGACCAGCTGGCCGGTACCAAAGGCTATTCTCGATGGTGGTTTTATCTCCGATGCCGTCACAGGACCAACAGCACTTGGGATTCTGAAAGAAGGCGTAGGTGCTGGAAAAACAATTGACCAGATTATGGCCGACCCCACAATGCCAGCCTATATTGACCGCCTCACCGGCAATATGAGCGGATCACTGGGCGAAATGTCTGCCATCGCGCTTATCCTGGGAGGAATCTATATGGTGTGGCGCAAGGTCATCAACTGGCAGTTGCCTGTTTCTATCATTGCTACTGTATTTGTCTTTGCCGGAATCTTTCATCTGATCGACCCACAGGTTTACATTGACCCAACTTTTCACCTGTTTACAGGCGGATTGATGCTCGGCGCCATTTATATGGCTACCGATATGGTGAGTTCTCCAATGAATATGAGCGGAAAAATCCTCTATGGCGTGGGTATTGGTCTTCTCACCATTATTATCAGGCTTTGGGGGGCTTATCCCGAAGGCATTTCCTTTGCCATCCTGATCATGAACGCCTTTACACCACTCATAAACAACAGCTTCAAGCCGAAACGTTTCGGCCTCGTTACAAAAAAATAGGGCCAACCCCAAAACACCATTACCATGGCAAGCAAAAGAGAATCGAATTTTTTCAATATGGTGAGCACCTTATTTCTGGTGACAGCTGTTGCAGCCTTGTCGCTCGGAGGTGTCTATAACGTCACCAAAGGGCCTATTGAACTGGCCAAACAAAAAAAACAGGAAGAAGCCATCAAACAGGTGTTGCCGGAATTTGACCGACTCGAGCAAAAACGGCTTAAAGCACCCGATGTGGCTGACTCACTACTATTTAATTTTGCCTACAAGGGTGATAACCTGGTGGGCATGGCAGTAAACACATTTACCAACAAGGGATTCAGCGGACAGATCAAACTTATGATCGGCCTGTTGCCCGATGGCACCATCAACAACACCTCGGTACTGGAACACAAGGAAACCCCCGGTTTGGGTGATAAAATGCAACAGAATAAATCGGACTGGAGCCTTCAGTTCAACGGCCAGCATCCATCTGTCTTCAAACTTAAGGTGAAGAAAGACGGCGGATCGGTGGATGCAATCACCGCCGCTACCATAAGTTCAAGAGCCTTTGCCGATGCAGTTGAAAGAGCATACAATACTTATGAAACCAATTTAGGAGGAAAAGAGAATGAATAAAAACATACAAACACTTACCAAGGGTCTCCTTAAGGAAAATCCGGTATTTGTTCTCCTGCTGGGACTTTGCCCCACATTGGGCGTAACCACAAGCGCCATAAATGGTCTGGGAATGGGCCTGGCTACCACTTTTGTACTGGTGATGGCTAACCTGGTAGTGTCGCTGATCAAGAACTTTATCCCCGACAAAGTCCGCATTCCGTCTTTTATTGTAATCATTGCCTCTTTTGTGACAATCGTGGAACTGGTAATGCAGGGTTATGCCCCTGCCTTGTTTGAACAATTAGGCCTCTTTATCCCCCTCATAGTAGTTAACTGTATTGTGCTGGGTCGTGCTGAAGCCTTTGCTTCAAAAAACTCTGTGGGTTCTTCACTGCTTGACGGACTAGGTATGGGGCTGGGTTTTGCTTTTGCACTAACTGTTCTGGGTGCTGTACGCGAACTGCTTGGTAGCGGCGCCATTTTCAACATCAAGCTCATTCCGGGCGACCTCATGCTCGTGTTTGTACTGGCCCCGGGAGCGTTCATAGCTCTAGCCTACCTGATTGCTATTTCAAAGAAAATCAACAAGACCAAATAGCCCTATGGAATACATCATTATCATCATTTCAGCCATCTTTGTCAACAACATAGTGTTGGCACAGTTCCTCGGGATATGCCCGTTCGTTGGCGTTTCAAACAAAATCAGCACCTCCCTGGGTATGGGCGGGGCAGTACTGTTTGTGATGACCCTGGCTACCATAGTCACATGGTTGATACAGACTTATATCCTCAATGCTCTTGGAATCCAGTTTTTGCAAACCATTGCCTTCATCCTGGTAATCGCCGCCCTGGTGCAGATGGTCGAGATTATTTTGAAAAAAGTCAGCCCCGGACTGTATCAGGCCCTGGGCGTGTTTCTTCCGCTGATCACTACAAATTGTGCTGTTCTCGGGGTTGCCATTCTGACCATCCAAAAAGACCTTAACCTGATGGAAGGGGTCGTGTTCGCCATTGCAAATGCAGGCGGATTTGCCCTGGCTATGTGGATATTTGCCGGAATCCGTGAACACCTCGAACTGATGGAAGTGCCGCCAATCATGCGCGGAGTTCCCATTGCACTAGTGGTGGCAGGCATCCTTGCCCTGGCATTTATGG
>Ga0351953_1046_pt1 | contig 11958 bp, 9 predicted proteins | sample BONcelT113001C15_FD_205810 | JGI IMG/M metagenome (GOLD analysis project Ga0351953, IMG submission 205810) | Enriched cells from coal bed in the Powder River Basin, Montana, United States - BONCAT cells T11 rep3 HSBNCT.T11.300.1.C15 ... | reverse complement strand
AAACTTTCGATAATTTCTTTCTTTCGGGTTTCTGTTTTATCTTTTGTTCGGGCCATGAAGCGTCCTTATTAATGGGTTACAAACGGATTGCCCGGAAAAACCGCGGCGGTTTTAACCATTGAAAATCCAATTGATTTCTGGTGTAAAAGCAAACGATGGCGCTTATCGGAATGCGGGAGGTCTGATGTGGGGGGTTCGGCGGGGCCATCTTTGATGCAGTGGCCGGCGGGTTGGCGTACCACGACCACTAAGTCTTCCGGTTTGGTATCAGACCTTTTTCAATGGCATAAACAGTCAATGCCGACACATTATGGAGATCGAGCTTTTCCATGAGGTTTGAGCGATGCTTGTTGACGGTCTTGACGCTGATAAACAGAATATCGGCGATATCAGCGCTCTTATAACCTTCGGCGATCAGTTTGAGAATTTCTTTTTCACGCCGGGTTATGGTTTCCCAGGTGGAGGCGGATTTGATGGTTTTTTTCTCTTCCAGATACCCGGTCAGCACTTTCGCCGATACTTCCCCGCTCATATACGGCTTGCCGGACAGTATCGTTTTCATCGCATTCAAAACCTCGTCAAAACGGGCGTCTTTGAGGCAATATCCGTCCGCGCCCGCCTGAAACGCCGTAAGGATGTACTCTTCATCCTGATGAATGGTTAATACCAGTATTTTAGTTTTCGGTGATTGTTTCTTAATTTCCTTGATTGCGGAAATACCGTTCATTTTCGGCATGGACAGATCCAGTATGGCGATATCCGGCAGGCACTCGGCGGCGCAACGAATCGCCTCAATACCGTCGGTCGCTTCCCCGATCACTTCAAACGCATCGCTCTGGTTTAACAGCGCGCGCAATCCGTCCCTGAGGATCGTATGATCTTCGGCGATGATAGCGGTTTTTTTCATATCCCCGTCCCCCCCCAATAAAATAAAATTAACTGGGGATCAGGCCGGATCCCCGCTCCCCCATCGCGCTGAAAATAGCTTTGAATCAGCATCTTCATGATATCTACCCATTCATGAAAACGGGTCGGTTTGGTAATAAATGAATCCGCCCCCATTTCCCGGCTGAACGCGATATCCTTTTCTGCTTCAGATGTGGTGAAAATCACGATCGGGATCTGCTGTAAGGATCGAATGGACTTTATTTCCCGTAATGCCTGCCGTCCGTCTTTCCGGGGCATGTTCAGATCCAGCAGAATCAATGATGGCAGATGGCTTGCGTTCAACAGGTGATCCATGAGTTTGACCCCGTCTTCCACGCAATGCAGCTTTCCGTTGGATGTGACTTCTCCAAAGGCGTCTTTTGCCAGCATGCAATCGTCAACATCGTCATCCGCCATCAGAACAATCGACACTTGCTGATTCATCAATCAAGCCTCCTGAGAGTTATCAAATCCGACAAAGAATAGCGATACCATCGAAATTAAATGATATATAAGCGATCATTCATTTTTTTACTTTTTTTCGGGGCAGCTTCACGATGAAAGTAGATCCTTTTCCGGGTTGGCTTCGGGCCGTAATCATCCCGTCGTGGTTTTCGACAATCCGGCGGCAGATGGCAAGACCGATGCCGGTTCCCTGATAAAAATCGCCTTTTCCGTGGAGTCTTTGAAACGGCTGGAAGATCTTGTCCAGATACATTTCATCAAACCCGATGCCGTTGTCTTTAACATGGATTTCATAAAACCGTTTTGTCTCCGATGAGGCATCATAAATATTAACAACTGAATCTTGATCACCATGATATTTCAGGGCGTTACTGACCAAATTCTGAAAAAGCTGCCTTATCTGAACCGGGTCCGCGAATATATCCGGAAGTGCCCCGATATCGATGCGCCCCCGACTCTCCTCAATCAGAACCTGAAGGTCTTTCACCGCCTCCTCAATGGGTTCCTTTAAATTAAACCGGGTAAAGGGTTCGTGGTTTGCCGCCAGCCGCGAATACGCTAACAGGTCATGGATCAGTGCCCGCATTCTTCCGGATGATTTACCCATTCTCGCCAGGTAATCCCTGGCTTTGTCATCTTCAAGATCCGGCATGGATTTCAGACGGTCGGCAAAGGTCTGGATCTTTCGAAGGGGTTCCTGCAAATCATGGGATGCCACATAGGCAAATTCCCCCAGGGCTTTGTTGCTTCTCTCCAATGCCTCATTTGCTTTTTTCAACGCGGCGGTGCGTTCTTCCACCCGGGTTTCCAGTTCATCCTGGTGTTTATGGAGTTCCTCAATCAACCGCATCCGTTCCATGGCTGTGGCGATCTGATGGGTCACCGTCCGCATCAATGCCAGTTCATCTTCAGAAAATGAGGCCCGCTTTTTTGTTCCAAACGACAGTGTGCCGATGACCCGTCCCTGCACAATCATGGGATGGCAGGCATACGCCTGAATTCCGTAGGATTTGACCAGTTCGGTTCGGGGATCGACTTTGTTAATGATATTTTCAGCGATAATGGGGACCCCGTCCCTGGCCGCGCATCCGCAGACCGCTACGCCGTAATCGAGCCACCGGATCTTTGCGGCTTCCGCATCCGGAATGCCAAGGCAGGCATTCAGATGAAGTTTTCCGGCGGTTTCGTCGACCAAAAAATTGAAACAGACCTGGCAGTTCAGATGTTCCATGACCTTCCGGCAGATCATATCGACCATTGCTTCCGGATCTCCTGAGGTGAGCAATTTTTCCGCGATCTCAGACAGCAATCGGAAACGGGCTTCTTTCTCCCGGAGGGATTGGTTCATCTTCTTGCGCGCTTCCAGTTCTTCTTCGAGGTCTTCAAAAAGACGCGCGCCTTCAAGTGATAGGGATATCAACGCCGCGAGTTTGATTCCAAAATCCATGTGGGCGTCGGTGAAAGCAAACGCCGACGTATGATTGTTGAAAAAAATCACCCCGATGGCCTGTTTTCGAAGAAGAATCGGGACCACCATCACGGAGCGGATACCCCACTTTCGCATGTGCGCGTTGTTTACCCGGTCGTCGACAAACGCGTCATTGATGATCACCGGCTGCATGGTGGTAACGGCAAGCATCGCATGGGGCTCTTCCTCATCAGTCATCCGGGTCCCGATGACCGATTCCGGAAAGCCGTGCACCCAACTGACGATCCATTGGTTTTCCTTTCTAAGGGATATGGCGGCGGTATCGCTGCCGATGGCGGACGTGCCCTTAAAAATGACGGCTTCCATGATATGATCAAACTTCAGCGTGGAAAGAAGCGCCTGATTGATTGAATTGATGGCTTTGCTGAAAGACTCGGCCAGCTTAATGTCGGTGATATCCTGGACGGTGCCGAAGCCGCCCAGCAATTCGCCGTTGCCGTCAAACTCCAGCGCGGCCTTTTCGCGCACCCATTTCACGCTGCCGGCCACAACAATCCGGTGTTCGATGTCATACGGCGCGCCGTTCAGGCAGGCTTTCCACTCGCGGTCGACGTATTCGCGGTCCTCCGGATGAATCGCTTCCAGGAAGGTTTCATAAGACATGGGAACCGCCGGAGGGATTCCGAAGATCCGATGCGCCTCGTCCGACCACCACAATTTGTTTTTCAAGACATTGAGGCGCCAACTTCCGGTCCGGGCCACCGCCTGGGCCCGATTGAGGTCTTCCCGGTTTTCGCGAAGGGACTCTTCGGCCAGAAATTTCCCGATCGCCATTGCCAGATAATCCGCCAGCCTTTCCCAGAATCTGATCAGCTTTATGGAAAAAACATCCTCCCGCGGATCATTTAACTGCAAAAGGCCGAGACGGTCGTCGCCCACGAAAAGCGGTAAAAGGGCCACGGATTCATACCCCGCATGGTTGCACCGGTTGCGCAGGGGCGGCAACATGTCCGCTTCCGTGGCCGAGGCAAGCAGCCGGGTTGTGCTGTTTGTCCAGAAACTGCCGTGGGGCGTAAAAAAAGGCGTTGATGGATCAAAACGGCCGCAAATGACGTTGCCGCACATGCATTCAATGACCGGATTGCCGATAAAATCTCTTACGATATTTCCGTCCTTATCCAGCGCGCAAAGGCTGTTTTCCAACTGGATGAATTCATCCGGAAATCCCCTGTATTCATAATAAGGGAAATCATCTCCCTGGCGCAGGCGGAGGCCCACGGCCGCACAACCGGATTGGCGCTGGAAAAAAGTCGTCACGGACGCAACCAGCTCGTGCAGACTTTGGCTTGAATTGACGACCTGCAGAAACGCAATGGTGGTTTCCCGTTCCATTTCCACTTGTTTGCGTTCGGTGATGTCGGAGATCGTAACAATGGCAAGCAGCGGCTGACCCCATTCATCCCGGACAACGGCGCCGCCGTAGTTTAAAATACGCTGCCAGTCGGTGTGAACCCGCCTGATCCGGATCTCCATGTTTTGCAGGCGTTCATCCCGCAGGATACGGCTAAGGGGCCATTGGTCCACCGGAAGCACGGTCCCATCGAGTGTGGCAAGCTCGAAGATGTCGGCAAATTCGGGCAGCCGGCGGTGGTATTCATCATGGTTTGCAAATCCGTGCATCGCCACCGCGGCCTTGTTCCAGTGAAACAAATGACCATCCATCGTGGCGACGACCAGACCTTCCGTCAGGTTTTCAAGAATCGTTTGCAGTTGGGCCTCGCTGTGCCGCAAGGCTTTCTCAACGTTTTTGAGCGCGGTGATGTCCCTGGCCACATGCACGCTGCCGATGATCTTTCCCTTATCATCGACCATGGGGGTTGTGCTGATCAGAAAGTGGCCCCCGAGGCACTCCTCATAGAGTTCAATGGAATGCTGAACACCATCGGCAATGGTCATGGTATGCGGACAGTACGCCGGCGGCGCATCCGCTCCGTGTACGGCTTTATAGCAGGGAAGACCCACGCACTGCGCCGGCGTGTGTCCCAGCCGATCAGCCATGGCCTTGTTGGCCCGCACGACCCGGTGCCGGTCGTCTAAAATGGCAACAAGATCCGGGATGGTGTCAAATGTTTTTTCCCACTCCTCCTTGGCCCGGGCGATGACTTGCTGGTTATTTTTGCGCTCAGTGACATCCAGGAACATGACCCCGAATCGACCCGGCTCGGTTTGATATGCGAAAACCTCGAACCAACGGTTCAACTGGCCGGAAAATGATTCAAAATGGTCCGGCTCGCCCGTGAGGGCCACACGGCCGTAGCGATCGATCCAGACCGGTTCGGTATCGGGCATGATTTCCAATACGGTCTTACCCAAAACCGCTTCAGCCTTTAATCCGGTGAGACGCTCAAATGCCGGATTGATTTCGATGAACCGGTAGTCGCGCGGGTTGCCGTTGACGTCGCAAATGACTTCGTGAACCGCAAATCCCTCGTTCATCATCATAAAGAGGCTGTGATATCTGGTTTGACTTTCTATCAGCTCAGCGGTCCGTTCGGCGACGCGATCCTCCAGCGTTTGATTGGCATCGCGCAGGGCCGACTGGTATTTTTTCAATTCCGTAATATCGATCCCCATCTCAAGGACCAAGGTCGCGCCGTCCACATCGGTAAAGGGATAGTCATAGATATCGTAATCTCTTCCGTCCGGCCCCAACCATTCCCATCGATGGGGTCGGCCGGTTTTTAATACCGTATAGGAGTCGCAAACCTCGCAGGGTTCGGTCCGGCCAAACAAATACTCATAACAGCGCATGCCGGAGGATTCGCCGAAACGCTCGCGGAAAAACCGGTTGGCAAACGGCACATGATAATCCGGCGTGAGGAGTATCACGTAAACCGGCAGGGTATCCAGGACGTCATAGAGCCGCTGACGTTCTTTCCGCACGGCATCCTCGGCCCACCTGCGAAGGGAGATTTCCTCCTCCAGCCTCTGATTGGACTCCGTCAGTTCTTCATTGGCCGATCTTAATTCTTCAGTAATGATCTGATATTCTTCGGTAAGCCGCTGGGTCATGCCTCTGGCATCCATTAACTCCGCAACGGTTTCTTGAAGCTTCTTTTGGGCGGCTGCCAGCTCTTTTTTAAGACGGCGGACATCGGCATCCTTATCGGATTTTCCGGACGCCTTTGCCGTTGAAGGGGATTTTCCGGGATTGGATTGATTATCTTTTTGACTGGTATCGGGGATTTTGCGGCTTTTGCTTATCTTATTCATTGATCATCCACAATGCGAATGAACGCCGGATTCTGCTTTTCGGCAGTGGCAACAGGCGGTATCAATCAAGATAATTATTTTTTTACTGTATACCCATTATCGATTGATATGTCAAAAAAAAACAAGCATTTCATTTTATCCGGCATTACGGGGAAAAATGACGAATCCTTCATACCCGGTCTGACAAAACCCGCCAGGACGCACGAATTTCCGTGCCTTTCCGTTTTTCCGAGGAGATTAAGAAGCGACCGCCGGAATTGCCGACCCGTTCATTCATGCTCATCAGTCCCATCCCGCTGAAATCATCTTTTTCAGGCTTTTTGCCGTAAACATCAAACCCGCGGCCATTATCGCGGATGGTAAGGATTAGTTCATCATCTGATTTTTTAAACGCCAGTTTCACTTTATCGGCACCGCTGTGTTTGGCCACGTTGGTGAAAGCTTCCTGCATTACCCTGAATATGACCACTTTTAAATGGTCCGGAACGTCCTCCTCGGAGATGCTTAAGTCGACATCGATAAAAATATTTGAATATGATTTCGGAAAGTTGCGACAATACCAGTTAATGGCCATAACAATGCCAAGATCATCGAGAACGGACGGGCGCAGATTATGGCAGATCCTGCGGGTTTCCTCTATGGTTTGTTGAACGATACCAATAAGTTTTTTAAATTGATGATCAATGTCGAACGTTCCTCTTCTTTCTTTGAAATCGGTCATCTGTTTTTGAATTTCAAATTTAACCGCCGCCAGATTGGAGCCGATGCTGTCATGCAGTTCCGTTGCAATCCGTTTACGTTCATCTTCCTGTGTGTTGATTAATTTCATGGAAAGCTGCCTGAGCCGTTTTTCCGATTCCCGCAACAATTCCATTGCATCAAAATTCTGAATGGAATAGCGGATAACCCGCTCAAGGAGTTGCGGCGTTATCATTTCTTTCTCCAGATAATCCGCCGCCCCTTCTTCCATGGCGTGCACATCGATGTCATGGTCTCCATGCCCGGTCAGAATGATAAGCGGTTTTCCCATGCCGTTTTCTTTCAATGCGTGGAGCAGATCAATCCCCGTGCGCCCGTCTAACAGATAATCGACGATGTAAATATCATGCATGTTCTGCTTAGCCGCATCTATGGTGCGCTGGAAGGTGTCCACCCATGTCAGCTCAATGTGAAGATATTTTATTTGGGAAACCACATCGCGGAAGAGGACATAATCGTCTTCATCGTCTTCCACCAGAAGAACTCTTACCGAATTTTTATTCATGCTTTTTCCTAGAAGCTGTTTCAAAACCCCGTCTGAGGCCCAATGGCAGCGTTGCAGCCCTCTTCAAAATGCTCACTATATTGAATATGCTCCGCTTTTTCATCGGTCTGCGCCTTGCCCTTGAACCTGATCTGAGGTTTTGAAACAGCTTCTAATCAAAGGGATTTTCAGATACTCAGTTCAGGTTCTGTACTCCCTCCTGCCGTTCCTGCATGGGCAACAGATTCTGAAATTCGGGCATATTCCTTAAATCAGGGCCCGGGAAAAGAGATGCCGGCCAATCAAGGAGCATTACGGCAAGCACATTCCGGTGTTCACCTTTAGGCAAATCATCACTGCCCTTCACGGAAAGAATCATACCCTTTTCAGGATTAATATCCGACACAATGGTATCTTTAATTTTTTTCAACGCCTGACTGTCATTATCCTTTGTCAGCAGAAAGCAAAGCCCTACCTCCGCGTAAATATCCGGTTTGGTGCGGGTTAAGATGGTTTCAATGTTCTGCTCAAAATAATCCAAAATCCAGGCAAACGCTTTTTGGTCCACATATTCCTGGTAATAATCACTTGCCGCCAGAATGACATGCGTCAATGCGTAAATTTTATCGCAATATTGAGCGTCGGAAAGCGCGGAATCCTGTTTCTCTTTCATCAATGCCTCTTGCAGTCCGTCGATATAATCCCGGCGTATATCAATTACATTCAACCGATAAAGATAGTAGACATAGTTAACTAACTGTGCGCCGGATGTTTTCATAAGTTCCCTGTCAAGTAAAAAAGCAGCAAGTCTTTCTTTCTGATCATGCAAAACTTTTATCATTTTATCCGTTGCAGGAAACATCCTGGTATCTATCAGGTTATATTCACGCAGTGTATTGATATTTTTACAAAGTTTGCGATAAAAAATCAGGTCGCCGCCTTTAGGTAAAGCGGAACGCCGTGATTCAGGATTGATGGTCCCGAAAGAAGATTCATTATTGATAACCGGATCCGTCAGCCGTTTTATATATTCAGGATCATGCAGGCCACGTTCATCATGGTGCAGCGTCTTTAATCGTATCATAAGATCAAAAATAATGGGATAAACATAACGTTTATCGCCTGTTATGCGATATAAACGCACCGCATAATGTTTTTGCTTTGTCGGGCTGAATGTAAATAAGGATGACTCAAAAGTCTGCTTAAGTCTTTCCGCGTGTGCCTTATAAGACGCATCCGTCTGCTGTTCAGTGCAGGAGGGTAATATACAAAGCAGGGATAGAACAGTTACAGTGAAAGTCAATTTACATTTTGTCATGTTATGTTTTTTTATGAATTTTTTCCCCGATTGCTTAAAAATTGTCCGACACCGACTTATTTCGGGACCATTACGGCGCCGGGCCGCTCTTTTTGCATCTGTTTGATGAATTCTTCGGGAGTTAACTCCAACGTCGACATCGCTCTGGCATGCGCCTCTTTTGCACGGGTTCCGTTTTCGGTCCTGAGTTTTCTGATCTCATTAAACATTTCGCCCATCAGTCTTTCCATCGGGACCGGGGTATTGAGGGGGATCATCTTCTGCGAGATCGGCTGCGTTTTTCCGCCGCGGTCCACGGTGAATTGCAGGAAACCCAGGCCCACGCCATAACGTGCCGTATGCAGAAGATCCGTTTCACTTTGTTGCGGCCCATCAGAACAGCCGGCAAGACGCCTGCCGGGACAAACCGCAAAATCAATCCCCTTTACGGCATCCACCAGAGCAGTGGTTTCATCAAGGTCGCACTGGGAAAGGAGAATGATCACGTCCGCTTCTTTTTTGAGGGTCGGGATCAGGGCATCCAATGTTTCCTTCAGAGGAAGAACTTTAAGATTTTCCGAATATTTCGGATCGGCGATACTTGCCAGGCCATCCGCGGGCATCACGCCCACGATGCCCACTTTCAGATTACCCAGATCCGTGATCAGATATTGTTTCCAAAATGGCGGTCGGCCATCCGTAAATGCCAGGTTTGAAGAGAGCAGCGGGAATCGGACATCTTTCGTGATTTCCATGAGAAAATCCGCACCGGCATGAAGCTCGCTTCCACCCAGGTTCATGGCCGCATACCCCATCTGATCCATTCCCCTGACCAGGTATTTTGCGCTCAGCCTGAAATCCGCATCCCCCGGAAAAAAAACCCCGCCGGATTCCAAAAGCAGCAACTGACCGCTTTCGCTTCTGAGGGTTTCCACCATGTGTGCGCGTCGGGCAAGACCGCCCGCTGTTTTGCCGCCTCACTGGGGAATGGGATTGATCTTTCCCTCGATATTTCCCGTGTAAAGCAATGTCAGCGGCTGGCTGTCTTCCGCCAGACCGCTCAACGGCATACACATCATGCAGGCTGCAATCCAAACCATCAGAATAATAATTTTTTTCAAGGTGTTCCTCCTTCTCTCCGTTCTTGTCATCGTTAGCGCCAACCATACCACAATGTGGCCAATCCCGCTCCACAATTACGAAATTAGTCGATTCTGTCAACAGATAAGTCCCCGACCCCTGTCCGCCTTACCGAAAAAAAGGCGCGCGAAAGGCAACATCGCCTTTAATACTTTCCCTTCAGCCGGATCAACTGCTCGGTATACTGTTTTTTGAATGCCAGTCCCTGCTGTGACCGGATATCATTGAGCGCGACGTCAAGGTGCGGCCGGATGTCGACGCCGTGGACATTGATGCCGTAATCATTCGCCATATCAAGAATCTGAAGACAGTAATAGGTGGTCAAAACACGAATTGTCGCGCCGCGCCGCGCCAGGTAGCTTTTGCCGCCCAAGGTTTCCAGAAAATATGCCGCATAGTCATATAGGACCGCTTTTTCCGGCGGGGGCGGAAGATCTGCAACAACGCCCTCCCCGGTGATCCATGTCATGGCATCGGCGAGCACCGGTTCCAGAACATCGGCCTCTTCCCTCAGGACGGCGGCGATCATCTGCGCGGGCTCTTTTTTAAGAACTCTGTAAAAATGGGCAAGATTGCGCATCAGACTTTCCAGATCCTTTTTCTCATCCCCGATAAAAGGCCTGCTTTCGGAAAGACTGACCACTGCATTCTCCAGCAGGCCCCGGATGCCGGCTTCTCCAAGATACGGCTGCATATATTCCCGGCCGTCCATGTACGTCAAAAAAGAAGCCAGGCGGCGGGCCGCATCCCGGCGCCGGATTTCGGGATCATCGGCCGGGGGCAGGTCAACGGTTTCGCCCAGTGCCTCGGCCAGCCGTTCGACAGGGACTGTTTCCTCCTTTAGTAATTGAATTTCATGCCTAAGATCTTCAATTTTCTCCTGTTGAAGCTGGGCTTGATATTCATGTTCGACACGTTCCCGCTTGACGGCGGCGGTCATCCGGTCGGCATGCCACTGCTGAACGCGCGTTACCGCAATGTAGGAAAGAACAGCCAGGCCAACCAATCCGGCGATGATTCCCATGATACGTCCCATACAACCTCCTTACTTAATCCACTTCTCCCGCAGCCGTTCGGACAGCATCTTCACCAGGGCAAATCCTTTTTCCACGGTTTTTTCAATATCCAGGTTTACCAGGCAGCAGGTGGCCGGCGAAATCAGGCTTTGGGCCAGAAGTTGCCGGCGGTCGATGCCGCTGTCGGTGAGCCGCTTCCAGACGTCTTCGATAAGGGTCATCAGGGAAGCGATATTTTCCTTTTCATGCGGTTCGGCATTTGTCGGCACAATCCCCCAGCACAGGATGCCGCCCCGGTCCAGGAAACGCCGGATGGATTTCAGGTAAGCGGGGAAAACATCGACGTTGGTATAGATATCCATTGACAAAATATCGAGATCCAGATTCAGCAGAAAATCCCAGTCCGGATTGCCGCATAAGTGAACGCCCCGGGGCCGCTCGATCATGGCGAAAAAAGATTCCATGTCGGTCTTTGCCTTGACGTCGCCGTACCCGGACATGGCGGAAAACAAAAATTGCAGGCCGGGTTCGTCGATATACATGAAGGCATTGGGATTTATTTTTTTCAGCCGCTCCAACTGGACATTGACCCGCCGGGCCATGAACTCGAACATGAACGGCCGCACCGTGTCGTCAAACAGAATGGGCCGCTCATCCTGGTCCAGCACGTTGAATCCGAAACTGACGGGTCCTTCCAACTGTCCCCGGATGGCGGGCCGATCCGAGAGATCCAGTTCCAGGAACCGGTGATAGACCGCGGAATAATCCGGACTGATATCAAAAATCTCCGGCGAATCAAAACGGGCCATCACCGCTTCGAGTTCTTCCATGAATTTGTCCATGGAAAATCGCAGGGTCCGTTTCTCCATATCCAGCACGATGCCCGGGAAATGCTCGGCAGCCTGGACATACATGTCCTCATGATAATTGAGCCGGGGAAGCTGGGGCCAGAAGGGAATATCCATGGTCAGGGCCACGTCCAAGGCCCGTTTGACATCCGTGTGCGGCATCACGGCCATGGCCGTGGTCAGCAGGTTTCCGGGGATCGGCACGATGCCTCCTTATGCATGGGGAAAAGGGGTGACATCCAATATGATGACGCCCCTATCCTGCTACAACCGGACGCATTTGTCAAACAGCGCCGACAATCATTCTGTTACATCCTGGG
>Ga0351953_1045_pt1 | contig 12017 bp, 9 predicted proteins | sample BONcelT113001C15_FD_205810 | JGI IMG/M metagenome (GOLD analysis project Ga0351953, IMG submission 205810) | Enriched cells from coal bed in the Powder River Basin, Montana, United States - BONCAT cells T11 rep3 HSBNCT.T11.300.1.C15 ... | reverse complement strand
TTCCCGGAACGACATGCCGTGCAGATGGTAAATCACGGCCCGGCGGCTCAGATCTCCCTTCTGCCTGGCAATCTTCAGAAGGCTTGATCCCGTGAAGACCACCCGAAGGCCGGGAAGGCCGTCATAGATCGCTTTGATATGGACGGACCAATCTGGATACTTGTGAACTTCATCCATAAAAAGAACTTCGCCGCCCTGCTGGTGAAAGGTCCGGGCGAATTCAAAAAGGTTGTGGGCCTGAAAGTAGGGGCTGTCTATGGAAACATAGAGGGCACGATCACTGCCTCCGGCGGAGTGTTCCCTGACCATCTGGAGCATCAGCGTCGTCTTGCCCGTCCCCCGGGCGCCGAGAATCCCGACGCAGCGCAGATCCCGATCGACGGCGTCGTAGAGATAACGCCTCCTCTCGCCGACTGCCCGGATCAGCCGGGCCTGTTCCGCAAAAAAACCTTCCATGTGGCACCTCGGTATTGTTAATTCGACTTTACATATTCTATATATATTTGCAAATAATAATTTACATGGTTCGGAAGGATTGCACCGAAGCCGGCGAGACAGGGGCTGGAAATCGGCCGGCAACACGATAACGTTCACTTTGCGGACATCATGTAATTATTATAAACATATTTGCGGTACGGTGTTGGCCCTCTTCAGCCAGAGAATCTGCAAATAAACGATATTATTTGAGACGAATTATGGATAGGGATTGGCACAGACGTTGCTCTATAATTACGGCATGGAAAAGCAGCACTGCTTACTCATTGCCGATGACCTGACCGGTGGGGCCGATGCGGGCGTTCAGTTCGCCAAGCGAGGCCTGAAGTCACTCCTGGTGCCTTTCCGCGGGGAAAGCGACCCCCTTGCTACCCAATCGGAGGAGGACGTCCTGGTCGTCAACACAATCACCCGCGGCGTTCCTCCGCAGGAGGCCTTTGATATTCTTTCAGGTCTCCTGAAGAGCTTCGACCCCAAACGATTCCCAATCCTTTACAAGAAGATCGATTCCACCCTCCGGGGCAACATCGGGTCCGAGATCGACGCCATTCTGCAGGAAACGAACCTCCCCGTGTGCTTCCTGGCCCCGTCCTATCCGGAGCAGGGCCGAGTGCTGATTGGGGGAATCATGATGGTCGGGGAGAAGCCCCTGGCGTTCACGGAAACCGGCCGAGACGCGGCCTCTCCCGTCGAGGAATCCCATGTCTGCAAGTTGCTGGCCGGACAGACCTCCCTGTCCATAGGGACGATCGACCTGACCCATGTGGCCTCCGGGAAAGAGGCCCTGCGGAAGGTCGTGGAGAGGGAACAGCGGGCAGGCCGCAGGATCATCATCTTTGATGCTGTGAGCCGCCAGGACCTGGCCACGATCGCCGAGGTCGCCCTTTCCATGGAGACGGTTCCCCTCCTCGCGGGCTCCGCCGGCCTGGCCGGTGAGGTTGCGAGGATACTTGCCCCGGCGCAGATCGACGCCGAACCGGTGCGGCAACGGACCTTCCGGCACATCCTGATCGTAGCCGGCAGCGCCTCTACTGTGACCCATGCGCAGTTGCAGCGACTCCAGGACGGAGGTCTCCCCTCCTGCGAGCTCCCCAGAGGTCTCGTCTCCGTCAACGGCAAGGCGGGTACGGGGGATTGGCGGAAGCTCGCCCGCCTGCTGGGAAGCGCCCTTGCGGGCGGAAGCGTCATCTTCCGGACCTCTGCCGAGCGCTGGACCGGTGACAGCAACGGGGTCGCACCCAGCCCGCAACGGATCACACAAGTGATGGCCGACATGGCCGTTGAGGCCCTGCGGGAAGCCCGGGTTGACGCCGGCGGCCTGGCCCTGATCCTGACCGGCGGCGATACGGCCCTAGGGGTCCTGCAATTGCTGGACTATGAAGGAATCGAACTGGAAGGGGAACTGCTCGAAGGAATCGTGCTGGGGAAATTGCGGGGCGGTCCATGGGACGGCCTCACCATTGTCACCAAGGCCGGCGCCTTCGGGAAGGAGGATGCGTTGCTCAGAATCCTGGAAAGGCTGACAGCGGCATTGGGCGAGGCGGAAAAGGACAGCCTGTTGCACAATAAGCTATGGAATGCCAGACAACCGAAACGGGTACGGGAGGTCGAAAGATGAGGGCACTGATCAAGGACAAACCGGTCCGGGGGGCGACCCTGACGGACCTGCCCCTGCCGGAGATCGGGGAGGAGGACCTTCTGGTCCGGGTTCAGGCAGCCGCCATCTGCGGCACGGATATACACATCTACCAGTGGAATGACTATGCCGCCTCGCGCATCCGGCTTCCGCTGCTCTTCGGCCATGAGTACGCCGCCGAGGTGGTGGAGGTGGGCAAGCGGGTCAAAAACTTCCGGCCCGGGGACCGGGTGGCGGCGGAAACGCACGTCCCCTGCGGCCATTGCTTTCAGTGCACGACCGGCCTCCAGCATATCTGCCGGGACATGAAGATCCTGGGCGTTCACCTGGACGGCGCCTTTGCCGAATATGCCGTGCTGCCCTCGGTCTGCGCCTGGAAACTGGATCCCGCCATCTCCTCCGAGATCGGCGCCACCATGGAACCCTTCGGCATCGGGGTCCACGCCCTCTCCAAGACGAAACCGGCGGGAAAGAAGGTCATCGTTTTCGGCTGCGGACCCATCGGGATCTACGCCCAGATGGTGGCGCGCTTCAGCGGGGCCGAGATGGTGATCGGCGTCGACGTTTCCAGCGAGAGGCTTGCCCTGGCGCGGCAGATGGGGACTGATATCGTGTTGAACCCCAAGGAAGTCTCTGTTCAGGACGAGGTGGATAGAATCAGCCATGGCGCGGGGATGGACATCGTGGTGGAGCTGACGGGCAACCGGGGGGTGGTGAACGACGCTGCCAGAACCCTGCGCCGGGGCGGTGAGATGGTCCTTGTGGGATTGTTCTCCGGACCCGTGGAGATCGACCTGGTGAACAATGTCATTTACAAGGAAGCCACGGTTTACGGGGTCACGGGAAGAATCATGTGGGACACCTGGTGGTCGGCCCAGGCCATGCTGCTGACCGGAAGGATGGACATCTCCCCGGTCATCACGCACCGGTTCGATCTGGCAGCATACGATTCAGCTTTTGCACTGGCCGAATCGGCCGCTTGCGGCAAGATCCTGTTTACCCCCTGATGCAAGGGAAATCCATGGTGGAACAGGGCATTCAGCGGATGCGCCTTCTGGTGGAACGGATGGGGACGGAGAAAATCGCCGCCCTGGTCGGACGGGACGGCGCCATCGACGAGACACATACGAATACCTGAGCCGTTGCCTGGTGCAGGATCCTGCGCAACCGTTGCGCAGTCAAGGGGACAGCAACCTTAACTTTTGAGGAAGAATCGTGAAAAACAACAAGCCATTGATCGGAATCAGCGTGGGCGATCCGGCAGGAATCGGACCGGAGATCACGGCCAAGGCACTGGCCATGCCGGAAATTTATGAGATGTGCCGGCCCCTGGCCGTGGCGGAGTCGCGGATGATGAAGGAGGCCATCCGGTTTTCCGGGCTGGATCTGGAGGTGCACCCTGTGACCTCCCCCGGGGAGGGGCTCTACCGCTTAGGCGTCATGGACGTGCTGGACATGAAAAACATCGAGCCGGAGGCGATCCGCCACAAGGTCGCCGCCGCCGAAACGGGCCGCGCCTCCTTCGAATACGTGAAGAAGGTGATCGACCTGGCCATGGCAGGGGAGATCGACGCCACCGTGACCGGCCCGATCAGCAAGGAGGCCATCAACCTGGCCGGATTCCATTATGCCGGACACACGGAGATCTATGCCGATTTCACCCGCACGAAAGACTACGCCATGATGCTGGTCCACCAGAACTTCCGGGTCATCCATGTCTCCACCCATGTGTCCATGCGCGAGGCCTGCGACCGGGTGAAAAAGGACCGCGTCTGCCGGGTCATCCGCCTGGGGTACGACGCAGCGCGGCGGCTGGGGGTGGAGGCGCCGCGGATCGGGGTGGCGGGACTCAACGCCCATGCCGGGGAAGCGGGCCTCATGGGCCGCGAGGAGATCGAAGAGATCGAACCGGCGATCCGGCAGATGCGCGCCGAGGGGATCAATGTCGAGGGGCCGATCCCCCCCGACACGGTCTTTTCCAAGATGCAGGGGGGCCAGTACGACCTGGTGGTGGTCATGTACCACGACCAGGGGCACATCCCCACCAAGATGCTCGGATTCCAGTACGACGTCAAGACCAACACCTGGGGGAGCATCTCCGGCGTCAACATCACCTGCGGCCTCCCCATCATCCGGGTCTCGGTGGACCACGGCACGGCCTTCGGCAAGGCCGGAGAGGGGCGGGCCAACCCGGAGAGCCTGGTGGATGCGCTCCGGATCGCATCGCGGTTCGCCTCGCCCGCCTGAGCGGGCAGGCCAGGAACCTTTTCCGCCGCCTTTTCCCTTGCCCGGCCTTCCAGGACCCCTCCGGGGCACCCTGGAAGGCCGGGTTTCTCACCCGTCCCTTCCCATACTTCCATTTGACATGTCCGCGGGCATCCGGTACATTTTTAACCAGACGCGGAACAGCGCCACCGGCAGATGCGGGCATCACCTTTGAGTTGTCCCACCGGACCGATGCAGGGGGAAAGATGAATGACAGAGCCGACATCACTGCGGAACCGACAGAAGAGCTGTCCCTCCTGAAAACTAGGGTCGACGAACTGGAGCAGGCGGAAGAGGCCCTGCGGGAGAGCGAGGCGCGTTACCGCAGCTTTTTCGAACAGGCGGCCGTGGGCGTGGCCGAGATCGAACACGTCACGGGCCGCTTCCTCACGGCCAACCGGCGGCTCTGCGAACTCCTCGGGAGAACGGCGGAGGAGATGCGGGCCACCACCTTCCAGGCGATCACCCACCCCGAGGACCTCCACCTGCACGAAGACAAATCGGAGCAGCTTCTGGCCGGAAAAATCGATCACTACACCCTGGAGAAACGATACCTTTCCAGGGACGGCACCGCCGTCTGGGTGAACATCACCGTATCGCATCCACAAAACACGGGCATGCCATGCAGATACAACATCGTTGTCGTGGAAGACATCACCGAGCGCAAGCAGGCGGAAGAGGCGCTGCGGGAGAAGACCGAAGAACTGGACCGGTACTTCACCATGACCCTGGACCTGCTCTGCATCGCCGACACGGACGGTTACTTCCGCCGCCTGAACCGGCAGTGGGAATTGACCCTGGGTTACGATCTGGCGGAACTGGAAGGCCGGCGTTTTCTCGATTTTGTGCACCCGGAGGACATGGAATCCACCCTGCAGGCGGTGTCACGGCTCGGCCACCAGGAGCAGGTCCTGAACTTTACCAACCGCTATCGCTGCAAAGACGGCTCTTACCGCTGGATCGAATGGCGATCCTTTCCCAGCGGCAAGGTCATTTACGCGGCGGCCCGGGACATCACCGAGCGCAAGCAGGCGGAAGAAGCCCTGGTCGAACAGGGCAACAAAATGTCGAGCATCTTCCGGGCCGCCCCGGTGGGCATCGGTACGGTCATCAACCGGGTGCTGCAGGAAGCCAATGACATGCTGTGCCAGATGACGGGGTACTCCCGCGAGGAACTGGTGGGACAGGACGCGCTGATCCTCTACCCCACCCGGGAGGATTATGACTATGTGGGGAAGGAAAAGTACCGCCAGATCGGCGAAAAGAACATCGGCACCGTGGAAACCCGCTGGCGGAAGAAAGACGGCGCCGTCATCGACATTCTCCTGAGTTCGACGCCGCTCGTTGCCGCCGATCTTTCAAAGGGCGTTACCTTCACGGCCCTGGAGATCACGGAACTTCGAGGGATGGAGAAAAAGCTTCATCATGCCCAGAAACTGGAATCCCTGGGGACCCTGGCGGGCGGCATCGCCCACGACTTCAACAACCTGCTCATGGGGATTCAGGGCTATGCTTCTCTGGCCCTGCTGGAGATGGATCCAGCGGATCCCAATTACGGGAAGCTCAAGAGGATCGAGGAACAGGTCAAAAGCGGCGCGGACCTGACCAAGCAGCTGCTGGGATTTGCCCGCGGGGGGCGATACGAGATGGTGCCCACCGACATGAACCACCTCCTTGAAAAAACCTCCTCCCTGTTCTGCCGGACCAAAAAGGAGATCACCCTCCAGCGGAAGTACGGGGAAGACCTCCGGATCGTGGAAGCGGACCGGGGACAGATGGAACAGGTGTTCATGAATCTCTATGTGAACGCCTGGCAGGCTATGCCGCAAGGCGGAGAGATCTACCTGGAAACACAGAACGTCATCCTGAACGACGAAAGGACTTCCCCCCATGGCGTCAAGCCGGGTCCCTATGTGAAGGTCTCCGTCACCGACACCGGCATGGGGATGGACAAGAAAACGATGGAACGGATCTTCGATCCTTTTTTCACGACCAAGGCCCTGGGACGGGGCACGGGATTGGGATTGGCAACGGTCTACGGAATCGTCAAGGGTCACCGGGGTCTGATCAACGTATACAGCGAACCCGGGCACGGGACGACGTTCAACCTCTATCTGCCCGCCTCTGACAGGGAAGTGATGCATGCGGCCACGGCGACAGCAGCCGCCGCCATCGCCAGGGGAACGGAGACGATCCTGCTGGTGGATGATGAAAAGATGGTCCTGGAGGTGAGCCGTGATCTGCTCGAATCCCTGGGGTACCTCGTGCATGCCGCCGGAAGCGGCCAGGAAGCGCTGGCCGTTTACATGGAGAAGAAAGAGAAGATAGACCTGGTCCTTCTGGACATGATCATGCCGGGAATCTCGGGAGGGGAGACTTTCGACCGTCTCCGGGAGATCAATCCCGGGATCAGGGTTCTGCTGTCGAGCGGGTACAGCATCAACGGAGAAGCCATCAAAATCATGGACCGCGGCTGCAACGGCTTTCTGCAGAAGCCCTTTCAGCTGGAAAACCTCTCCCGGAAAGTCCGAGAACTATTGGATTCCTGAAGGAGAAGCCGATGAACGATCCCGGGAAAAGCGCTGATGAGATTCCCGCCGCATCACCTGATGCCGCCCGAGCCTATGAAAAAGCGGCGGATCGGCTCCTGGACCATGTCAACAGGGAGCTCGAAAAAGACCCTCAGATCCGGGAGCTGATCGGCGGCAATCCCTTCGAGCTCATGCGCAACAACCACAGCAACCACGCCGCTTTCATGACCACGGTGTTCAAGCTCAATGCATACGAGCTTCTGGCCAGGACGCTCCCCTGGGTCTATCGGGCATACCATGCACGGGGTTTTTCCTACGACTATTTTCCTCTGGAGCTCACCGCCTGGAAACAAGCCGTGGAAATAACCCTTGACGGCACCCATTCTGCGGAGATCGTCCGGATCTACGATTGGATGATCGACCATCACGAAAACACGATCCGCCTTTCTGAAAGCGGGGCAGGGCTCGCCTTCTCCCTGCCGGGCGAGATCACCGAGATGCAGGAAATTCTGCTGTCGCTGCTGCTCCACGGCGACAGCAGGGGATGCCTGCAACTGGTCCAGCGATCCGTTTTGACAAAAGACGACCTCAGGCATTTCTCCCTCGACGTGGTCTGTCCGGTCATGTACCGGATCGGCCTGCTCTGGGAAAGAAACGAAATTTCCGTCGCCGAGGAGCACCTCGCCACGGCCATGGTGGGAAGGATTTCAGCCGCCCTCTATTCCCGTTTTGCCAATGTGGAGGTTAGCCGGGGAAAGGTTCTGGTCACCGCGGGACCGAATGAGTTTCATGAAACGGGGGCGCGAATGCTGGCCGATTTTCTCGAATTGGAAGGATGGGATGTGACCTTCCTGGGGGCCAATACACCGGGCGAAGAAATTCTGGCCTTTCTTCGGCGGCACAAACCCTTCCTTTTAGCGCTTTCGGTCGCTACCGTGTTCAACCTGGACCAGGCACGGCAGGTCATCGAAATGATCCGGAAGGACCGGGATACGAAGGGGATAAGGATCATGGTCGGAGGTCTGGCGTTGAACGGCATGCCGAGTCTGTGGCGCGATTTCGGTGCCGATGGTTACGCCGCCGACGCCGCCCAGGCTGTCCGGATGGCCGACAGGTGGTGGCAGGAGCGAGTCTTATGACCACACTTCGCAGGGAACTGGCCCGGCAGGGCGAAGGGCTCCGATCCTATCTGGAAACATTCAGCGGCCTCGGGATCGTTCTTATGGATCCGGCACGGAAGATCATCGACTGCAATCAGGGCTTTGCGAGACTCTTTCACCTCAAGCAGAAACCGATCGGCGCACCGGCGGAAGATTTTATGACCCTGGGCGGCCGTGACTTTGAAGAGGCCGGAGAGCTCAAGCTTCCCTGCAGCCCATCCTCGGGGATCCACGGCATCCTCTATTGCCGCGCAGTCGAGGCCGGAAGCGGGCACCTGCTCTTCTGCGAACGGATGATCCTGACGGAAAGCCGGGCCATGGAGCAAGTTGGGGCCATCAACAATGAATTGATCAATCTCCAGCGAGAATCGGTGAAAAAGAACCTGCTCCTGGAAAAAATGGGGAGGGAACTGGATGAGCGGATTACCGAGCTTGAGGCCGCACTGGCCCGGGTAAAGCAGTTGGAGGGGATTATCCCGATCTGCATGTACTGCAAGAAAATCAGGGACGACCGGAACGACTGGCAGAGGCTGGAAAAATACATCACCGACCATTCGGAAGCCCAGTTCAGCCACGGCATCTGCCCCACCTGCATGGAAGTGGAAATGAAGAAGATCAAGGAACGGTAATCTCTCAAGATGGACAGCTCTCGAAAAATCGCCTTATAATCGTTTCAGGGGTTTCTCGATCCCGGAAAAGGATAGACGCCCTGTCGCAAAAAAATTTCAAGGAGGCCCTATGAAAGCATTCAAGATGATACTCGGCGCCGCCATTGTGCTCTTGCTGGCTTCATCGGTCGCTGTGGCGGGAGACTTCGACTGGTTTCGCGATTTCAACATCCGGGCCGAGGCGGACGCCTCGGGATTCAGGGCAAGGCTCGCCACGCGGTTTCAGATCGGGGACGCCCGGATCAGTGCGGTCCTGGGAAACGTGGACAAACCGGCGGACGCCTACATGGTGATGCGGCTGGGCGAGATGGCCAAAAGGCCGCCGGAAGAGGTCCTGAAGGAGTACCAGGCGGGAAAGGGAAAAGGTTGGGGTAACCTGGCCAAGAGCCTGGGCATCAAACCCGGTTCGAAGGAATTTCACGCCCTCAAGAGCGGCCATGATCTGGGCGACGGTCCGGGGGGCAAGGACAAGAAGTCGGGGAAAGACAAGAAAAAAGGGAAGGGCAAACATAAGGATTGATCTTTCCCTATGAAATCGACTCCAAAAGGCTCAGACCAGGGCAAGGATAACGGGACGGCTGTCCCGAAGGGGGAGTGGCGGGCCTTCGGGATCACTCTGTTCCTGGCTCTCCTGTCGGCGGCCCTGATGGCACTGCCGGCGCCCGCCGGCCTCTCCATGGCCGGGCAGCGCGTCCTGGCCGTGGCCGTGATGGCCATCGGGCTGTGGTGCACCGACGCGATCCCGGCGGCGGTCACGGGAATCCTGCTGGTAATCGCGCTGGTCCTATCGGGGGGCGTCAAGGGCTTCCCCGAGGCGCTGGTGGGTTTTGCCGAACCGGTCGCCTACTTTCTCGTCGGGGTTCTCACCATCGGGCTGGCCGTATTGCGCAGCGGGCTGGCCGAGCGGGTGGCCCGCTTCTTCCTGAGGCGGTGCGGGGGCAGCTCCTTCTCCCTCTACCTGGACATGCTGCTCTCCTTCCCGCTCCAGACCCTTCTTTTGCCCTCGGCCACGACGCGCACGGGCATCCTCATCTTCGTCTACGAGCAGGCCCTGGATCTGGGCCGGGTGCCCAAGGGGGCGCCGCTGGCCAAGGCGATCATGCTGGCCCTCAACTCCATCAACCGCCTCGCCTCCACGGTGCTGCTGACGGGCGGGATCACCCCGGTTCTGGCCGCCTCCCTGATCGGCGGCATCTCCTGGGGCCGCTGGCTGGCCCTCATGTGCGTGCCCTACGGAATTCTGCTCGTGGTCGGTTCGGTTTTGATCTACTTTCTCTACCGCCGGGGTTTCGACACCAAGCTCGAATCGCTCCCGGCCGGGGAGAGCAAGCCCCTCTCGGGGAGGGAGATCCGGACCCTGGTCATCACTCTTGGGGCGTCGCTGCTGTGGCTCACCGACGCCTGGCACCACTGGAATCCGGCACTGCCGGCGATCCTGGCCTGGGCCTGCCTGCTGATGCCGGGGATCGGGGTGCTCACCTGGAGGGAATTCGAGAAGGATTTCGGCTGGTCCAACTTCTTCGTCCTGGCCTCGTCCCTGTCCCTGGCCCGGGCCCTGGCCAGCAGCGGCGCCAGCGCCTGGATCGCGGAGATCACCGTGAGCGCCATGCCGGCCTTTTCGCAGCATCCCCTGCTGGTGGTGCTCCTGCTGCTTGCGGCCGCTGCGCCGGTGAGGCTTCTCATCCCCAACATCACCGGCTTTCTGGCAACGACAATCCCGATTGCCATGTCGATCGGGTCGGCCACGGGCTTGAGCCCCGTGATCTGCGGCCTGGCGGTGATGATCGCCGGCGACGCGGTCCTCTACTACCCGGCCCAGAGCGCTTCTTCGCTCGTGGTCTACGAGCGGGGGCACCTCACGGCAGGTGAAATCTTCCGCTTCGGGCTCTGGATGACGCTTGTCGCCTATCTGGTGGTGCTCTTCGTGGCCCTGCCCTGGTGGGCGATGCTCGGCGAGCCGCTCCAGAAATAACGTGCAGAAAAAGGGGACGGTTCCATTTAAATCGGGAAAATGAAAATAATAGGGGGTCAGCCCCCTCCCCCTATTATAGCCCCCCTATTTCCCCAGGGCGTAAAAGTTGATCAGGCTGCCCGCCAGCAGGATCTCCCGATCTGCGGCGGGCAGATTCTTCAGGGTCAGGGCCAGGGAAAGAACCCGGCCGTCGCCCTTGAGTATTCGGCCCGCGAAGCTCTCTGACCCGTCCTGGATCCCCTGGCGCAGGCCGGACAGGAAAACCCAATCGCCCACCGAGAGCTTCTCCTCGCCTTTTTCTTCCGTGGTGAAGGGTAACATCCCCCAGTTGATCAGATTGCTCCTGTACCGCTTGGTGGCGTACTCGCCTGCGATGTTCGCCCAGCCGCCCAGCACCTTCTGGCACGAGGCGGCCTGCTCCCGCGCCGAGCCGTCCCCCGGCTTCACCGCGAAGATGAGGCTTCCCAGGCCCGTGGTCCGGAGAAAAGTCTCGACCATGACGCCGGGGGCAAAGGCTGTGGCCCAGGGTTTTGCGACGGCCAGCAGTCCTTCATCCGCCCGCCCATCCTTCAGGAAGGAAAGACGCATTTTCTCCAGATCCTGGGCCTCGCCGGCGCGCCCGACGTACTGCGGGTCCTTCCGGGAGAGGGTGAAGGAGGCCAGCTTCAGCGGGTTGGAGCGGTAGGAGGAGGTCTCCCCCGAGGGGATCAGCTCGTCCGTCGTGGTCACGGGATCGGTGATCACCGAGGCGACCTTCAGGCACAGGTTCTCGGGCAGGGCGGTCATGGCGGGCCAGTCCACGATGTTCGGCCCGAAGCGCAGGGGAACGGCAGGATCGGGCCTGCCGTATCCCTGGTAGACCCTGTTTCCGTAAACCTCGGCGCTGAAATGGTACCGGATGCGGCGGGGGTGCAGGGGGAGGGGGCCTTCGTCCGCCCCGGTCAGAATCCCGCCGTTGACGGCCGTGGCCGCGATGGAGCGGGCGTCCATGAGCGCCACGGAGGCGATCTGGCCGTCCTGGGGCCGGGACCCTTCCCGGTTCGGGAAGTTACGCGTCGTGTGCCGGGCACTCAATCCCTGGTGGGGCGGCACATCACCGGCGCCGAAGCATGGGCCGCAGAAGGCGGTCCGCATCGTCGCCCCGCTCACAAGGAGGTTCGCCAGGACTCCCCGGCGCGTCAGTTCGAGCAGGATGGGCTGGCTGGCGGGATAGAAATTCAGGGAAAAGGCTTTGTCGCCAATGGAGCGGCCCTTGAGAAGGTCGGCAGCGTAGAGGATGTTTTCGAAGGT
>Ga0351953_1044_pt1 | contig 12023 bp, 5 predicted proteins | sample BONcelT113001C15_FD_205810 | JGI IMG/M metagenome (GOLD analysis project Ga0351953, IMG submission 205810) | Enriched cells from coal bed in the Powder River Basin, Montana, United States - BONCAT cells T11 rep3 HSBNCT.T11.300.1.C15 ... | reverse complement strand
CAAACCCATTTCACCCTGCCGGCAGCATCTCTGATTTCATATTCTTCTTCAAATAGTTTCTTATTGTCAATCACTTGCTGCCACTTGTTCCATATTGGCGCGCGGTATGACTCAAGAATCATTTCATTGAACGAAACCGGGTTGTTTTTATCGGTGAATTGCTGTGGCGCATACCCGAATATTTTCACACAGCCTTCGCTGACAAACGTCATGGTGTAATCTTTGTCTAATGCGCACCTGTATACCATTCCGGGCAAATTCCCAATCAGGTTCCGGAGCTGGTTTTCGCTTTCGGCAACAGCCTGTTCTGCCTTTTTACGATCGGTGATATTCTGGTAAATAGCAAAGACAAACACCTCTCCGTCTGGCCGTTTGAGCGGTCTTGCCGTTACGGCAACCTGCATAAGTACACCATCCTTTCTTTTTCTGACCGTTTCGAAATACACTGATTCGCCTTGTTCGACCTTGTTCCTGAAGGATTTACCTTCGTCTGTGTATCCCTCAGGATAAATCAGGTTAATCTTGTCGCGTCCGAGCATTTCTTTCTTCGAAAAGCCAAACAGTTTCTCAAAGCCAACGTTGCAATCAACAACCTCACCATTGGCATATAACAAGACTATACCAAAAGGAATGATTTCGAATAAGCCCTGAAAATAGGCTCGTTCGTCTTCGATGGCCTTTTTGATGAGCAGGTTTTCGGAAATATCCTGATAGATACCGAACACCATCTTTTCGCCTGAAGGCAATTGTATGGGTCTCCCGATAACCGAAACATCCAGCAAAGACCCGTCTTTACGTATCCTTTGGGTTTCGAAGCGAATTTCCTTTCCTATGGCAACCTTATGGGTGGCTTCCTCCCCTTCATGTTTCAGAAAATCAGGAACAATAACATCATTTATTTTTTTCTCCAGAAGTTCGTGATCCTCATAACCAAACAGTTGCCTGAAGCCGGAGTTAACCCCGCTGATCTGATCATGTTCATCAAGCAGTGCAAGGCCAAAGGGCAGACTTTCAACAAGATTTCTGAAATATGCCTGTTCGTTTTCAAGTTCCTTCTGCACCTTCAACTGTGCCGAAATATCACGCATGATACCCATAACCTGTACCCCGGATCCCTCGCCGATTGAAACAGTTGTTATTTCAACATCAACAACTTCGCCAGCCTTTGTCAACAATTCGAATCCGTATTTCGAGGGCAGGGTGTCGCCGCGCTGTCTGGCTTTGTACCGTTCCTCAACGATTCTCTTGCTTCGTTCGGTAAGGGTTACCGAAAAGTCGAATCCTTCAGCCGACACCTCTTCAAAACTATAGCCGGTCATTTCGGTAAATCGCTTGTTGACATAGGCAAACCTGCGTCCGTTAAGGACATAAATTGCGTCGAAAGCACTCTCTATCAACCCTTTGTAGCGCGACTCGCTCGCCTGCAGATGAGTGCTTGCCTCATAGTGCTGTTGCTCCAGGCGTTTTTGTTCGGTTATGTTGCGTGTTGTCAACACAACCCCTTCGATACCGGACGCCTTTTTTACCGGTTTCAGGTGCACCTCAAACACCTGGCTGAGGTATCTTATTTTATAGTGTCTTTCAACAAGCATCTCCTTGCCCTTAAGGGCCATTTCCATATATGGAATCATGGAGTCAGGATGTTCCGGCAGAATTATGTTCGTATAATGCATTCCCTTTTCCAGCCCATGGCCTTTTACCAGCTGTACCAACCTTAATGCTGATTTATTAAAATCGCGTAAAACACCGGCTGCGTCGAAAAACATCCAGATTTCACCGCTGTAGTTGTAAAACGCTTCATGGGCTGAAGCATCAGTGACTTTTTCGCGGAAACAAACAAGTGCATATGATTTCTCATCCAATTTTATGGCATATGCTTCGGCATAAACATGATGCTCATGGTTAACCTCTAAATCAATCATCACACCAGACCGGGCTTGGGCATCTGCCTGAAGCAGCAGTGCATCTAGTGTTAAAACGGATTTTTCGCTAAATAAAGTGACCCTGCTGCCAGGCTTTTTGGTTTCAAGCCCGGGAAACAGCTGACAGGCCCTTGTTCCTGTATATACCAGAACAGCGCCCTGATCCAGAAGCATAAAAGCCTCCTGACGCATTTCCATTAAATCAATTAATTCTGTTTTATTCATCCTGGGTTATTTCTTTTCTTGTGCTGAGGATTTCAAAGGCACACCAAATCCTTCAATTTTCAATTTCAGTGTTTTCAAGGCTACGGGTTTGGCAATATAGTCGTTGCACCCGGCTGACAGGGCCTTATGTTCATCGCCGCTCATCGCATAAGCCGTAATGGCAAGGATGTTCAGTTCGGGCTTTTTGGCCTTGATCAAACGTGTTGCCTCAAGCCCGTCCATAACCGGCATTCTCAGGTCCATCATTACCAGGCAAATATCCTGCTCAGACAGGGCTAACCTCACCGCCTCCTCGCCATTTCTGGCTCTGATCAGTTTCGCCGTTGACATTTGGCGTAAGAGGAGTTCGAGAACAATATAATTTGAATCATCATCCTCAGCGATCAACACCACTGCATGATGCGGTTTAGTTTGCATCAGATCAGAGTCATCTGCGGTTTTCTTCACTTTGACAGGTTCCTTAACGGGGAGGCACAAACGAAAAACTGAACCGACGCCTTTTTCAGATTCCACAGCAACCGAACCTCCCAAAACATCCATAATTCCTTTAACGATGGCAAGTCCAAGGCCGCTGCCCTCGTATTTCCGGCTGGATGACATATCTTCCTGAATAAACGGTTCAAAAATGTGTTCCTGTGATTCTTCAGATATACCAATGCCGGTATCCTGAACATAAACAACTAGTTGTTTTTCCTCCCGCTGAAGCCCAATGGCAACATGACCCTGATTGCAGTATTTGATGGCATTATGGACAATCTGATACAATGCTTTTGACATCAGTTCGCAATCAGTTTCTAATTCAAGTGCCTGCAGATTATCGGGGAGAATCAGTCGAAGGTCAATGTTTTTTCGTGAGGCAGTCCATCTGAATGTATCAGCCACCTGACGAATTATAGCGTTAATGGAGCAGTTTTTGGGCCGGTACTCCAGGTTTCCGGAATTGATCAGGGAGATATCCATATAATCGGTGATGGTACGGATGAGGCGCTCGGTGCTTTCGTTAATGATTTCGAGCATTTCGGCCATGTCATCCGGGCCCAGGTCAGGCTCGTTAATGATGTTCACCGCGCCGAGAATTCCATTGAGCGGTGTCCTGACCTCGTGCGAAATATTGTTCAGGAAGGCTGTTTTAAGCCTGTCTGATGCTTCGGCCATTGACTTTGCTTTCTCTAGTTCATCCTTTGCTTTCTGCCTGTCGGTGACATTGTAGGCCATCACCATTCTGTGGTGTTTGCCCTTCGAAGCCGGAAGCGCATGTGAGCTGATCTCTACATCTATCAGGCTGCCGTCTTTCTTCAGGTGGCGCCACAACACAGGCCCCTGACTTGTTTCACTGTTTGTTCTGACATCGTCAAGTAAACGCTCAGTGTCCTCAGGCGGTCTGATGTCGGCTAATGTCATACCGGCAAACTCCTCCTGAGTAAACCCATAATCCTTAACTGCCTGGTTGTTAACCTCTACAAATTTCAGGCTGTCAACATCATAGATCCACATGGGTACCGGACTTCCGATGAACATACTTTTGTATAACAGCTCACTTTCTAATAATTCCTGCTGAAGTTTCTTCCTATCGGTAATATCTTCCTTAACAGCAATATAGTGGGTCATATCGCCCATATCATTGATTACAGGGCTAATGGTTGCTGATTCCCAATAGAGTTCGCCGTTTTTCTTCCGGTTATGAAATTCGCCCTGCCAGGTTTGGCCTTGCTTAATGGTTTCATACATATTCCGGTATTCTGCCGGCGACATTTCGCCTGAGCTTAACACCCTTGGGTTCTTGCCCAATAACTCTCCCGGAAGATACCCTGTGGTTTCAACAACTTTTGGATTTACATATTCGATCTCACCATCAAGATTAGTGATCACAATTGAAACCGGGGATTGCTCCACTGCTCTGGTGAGCTTGATGAGTTCGGTTTCATATTGTTTCCGCTCGGTAATGTCAATCAGGGTAGAAAGCAGGTAGGCCTGTCCTGTAATCTCATACATTTCAAATGAGATAAGGATAACCCTTTGTTCATTGTTTCTCATCCTGAGCAGTACTTCTTCCTGGTTTATATGGCCCAGCCTGTCCAGGGTATTCAGCAGCCGGTCCCGGCCCTCCTCCTCAATTATCCCCAACCCAGTAACTGTTTGTCCGATAATTTGTTCCTTATTGTATCCGGTTAGCCTTACATAGGCGTCGTTAACATCAATGAACGCTCCTGTTTTTTTAAGGGTAATGGCCATTGCCACCGGACTCGTAATGAAGGATTTTGTAAAGCGCTGTTCAAGTTCAAACCTGTGCCTGGCTGAGGCCACTTCTTCGCTGACGTCTTCAACAATACCCACGCCCCCTGTCACAGCTCCGGAAGTATTCAAAACAGGAGCAAACTGAATCCTGACATCAGTTTGTTTGTGTGCTGTTACCGAAGAATAGTTCCCCGAATAATTACCCTTTTCACCTTTCAGCGCATTCCTGATCAGTCCAACCAATTCTTTATCAGGTAACTGTGTCATATCAAGGCCAATCAATGCTTCCCGTGATGAACCGATAATCTGAACAAGCTGATCGTTACATGCCGTAATTACGCCCTTCTCATCAAAACTAAGCAGTCCAACCGGTGTATTGTCGAAAATCTGCTGAATCTGTTCTTCCTTTTTCAGGAGGATTGCCTTTGCTTCCTGGTGTTCCAATACCTCTTTACTCAGGTTCGCTGCAAGTTTCATTGCATCTGAGCGGCTCTGTTCAAGCTCACTGATTTTTTCCTGAATGGCTGCTTCAGACATTATTCGGTCACTGATGTCACGACATACACACAACACATACCACTGCTCATTCCAAACAAAATCCTTGGCGCTCACTTCAACATGATAGGTTGAGCCATCTTTCCTCCGATGAACACTCACAAACCTTTCGTCAATAGGTGCTCCTGCAGTATAACCCGACCTGACCGCCTGCTCGTCCATCAGGGCATCAAACTCCCATGTTTTCATCTGCTTCAACTCATCAAGCGAATAGCCCAGCATGCTGCAAAACCGGTTATTGGCGTCAACAATGCTGAAGTTGTGGTTAAACAACACGATTCCATCATTGGAAACATCAAACAGCAGTTTCCTTAGCCCCAATTCGCGTTCAATCCTGATCTCATTATTCTTTTTTTCCGTGATATCCAAATGGGTGCCGAGCATCCTCAGCGGCTCGCCTGCCGTATTGCGCTCCATAATTTTGCCCAGAGACAAAATCCATACCCAATGGCCTTTTTTGTGTTTCTGCCTGAATTCAACTTTATACTCCTCGGTTTTTCCGGAAACATAATCATGGTAAGCCCTCCCCACCGCTATTCTGTCTTCGGGATGAAGCCGTTCCATCCAGGCATCATTTGTTTCCACAAACGTATTAAGGTCGTAGCCGATCATTTCGGCATACCTGCTGTTTACTTTGGTTTCGCCTGTTACCACGTTGAGGTCATATAAACCAAGTTCAGAGGCATCCACCGCGAGGCGCAGCCTGAGTTCGCTTTCGGCAAGTGCTTCTGCGGCAATCTTATGTTCATTGATTTCGGTGGCATATACAGCAACCGCCACAACTTTGCCCTGCTCCACCACCGGCTGCAAATAATGCCTTATCCACAATCCGGCGCGCCTGTCCTCGAAAACGAGCGGCTCAGCTGTTTCAACTGTTTTCTGCAGCATCTGTTTTCGCTTTTTGGCCAATTCATCAGGCAACAATGGATAGATGCATCGGCCAAGCAATTCCCTGACTGTGGTCCCCAAACGACTGGCAGCATAATCATTCGCCATGAGCACAACACCCTCCGCATCCAAAAGCAACAGATACTCTTTGCTTGAATTAACAAGCCATTGCAAAAACTGCTCATGACCAGCCTGAGGTGTGCTACTACTAAATCCGGAATGAGGCTGTACTTTGGTTTCAGAACACCCGTCAGGTGCTGAACTGCCTCTGTCATTTAACTTAGCCGAAAGCAATGCCTGAGCAGTTGCTTCAGGCTCCGTTGCCAGAAAAACATCCGCAGCACCTGCCCTGAACAGAGACCGAAAATCAGCTGCCTCATCTTCTGCAACAACCACGTAAACAGATGCATTAACCCCGGCTTTTCTGAGTTGTGACAAGGTTTCTGTTACAGGCTGAAGACAGGCTTTTTGGGAAATAATGCAGCAATCTGCCTCATGCTCTTTGATCATCAGGAGCAAATCCTCCGGGGTTTCAGTTTCGATCAGGTTCAGGCCGAAACCTGAGCCATTGAGCTGTTCTTTAAACTTTTTGTTAAAAGGAATAGACAGGCCGGGAAACTGAATTATATTTATTGGTTGACCTTTCATTTCGTTAAATGATTTACTATGCATCAAAACCAACAACGGACTAATTCACACCATTGGCATATTTGCACAGCCGGTTATTAAAAGTGTGTTGAGCAGCTTTAGTAAGCAACCCGGCTTTTACAGTCCTTATTATCATTATTTAAGGCTATAAAAACCGGCCCTGCTGTCGAGTGATTCTCAAAAAGCAAACGGAAGAAAATACCTTCCGGCCACTCTTTGAATTAGTCTGCTAATTTAGAAAAATCCAATGCGAAATACAATTCCTGAATAATTTGTTAAAAATATGAAGCCAGACCTTATTATTACTGGCAACCAGCACAATCAGCGGAGCTTTATTTGTGTTCCTGCCATAGGCTGAATCCCCTCGGGGAGGTTATTTCTGCGCTGCAATACCTTAAGTTTTATTCCATACTGCTGAGCAATGGAATACATATTATCCCCAACCTGCACTTCATGTATGCGCTGCTCTGATGACTTTCTTCTTTTCTTTTCGAGGTAGATCATTTGTCCGGGAAGCAGACTGTCCTGCTTTGACAGCTCATTGTATTTGATCAGTTGCCAGCTGTAAACGGCAAACTCATGCGCAAGGGCTCTGATATTGTCACCCTCTGCAGCAAACACAAACTTCTTGCGGTTGTTAACATAAACCCTTCGACCCAGGGCTGAATAACCCGAGAATTCAAACCCGGTGGTATCGGCAGGGACAAAGGAGTGTACCTCGTGGCTTTGGGTTTCCTGGGCAAAACGCTTTTTGTCCATTGCAATTACATCATAATCATGCAAATTGTGTCTTTCGATGATGCGTATAAGCAATTCAGGATATCGCGGGTTGGTGGCATAGCCTGCTTTGCTGAGACCATTGGCCCATGCTTTATAATCCATGATGTCGAGCTCGAACAAAAAAGCATAGCGTGGCCGCTGAGTCAGGAACAACGAATGGTCATGGTACGATTCTTCCGGATCTTTATATGCTCTGAAGCATTCATTCTTCTCATCATCATCGGCATAAAATGATCTTCCCTTCCAGCCCGTGTGGCATTTGATTCCGAAATGGTTGTTGGCGTGCCGGGCAAGATTGCTGTTGCCACTGCCGGATTCCAATATTCCCTGTGCTAAGGTAATGGAAGCCGGTATTTTGTATTCACGCATTTTCTCCATCGCGGTATTCTTGAACCTAAGGATGTATTCCTCGGTAGTTATTTTTGACTGCGCAAAAAGACCTTCAGCATTGCCGGTAATAACGGCCAGAAGAAACACCAACGCCCGAATAAACAACCCCTTCATTGAAATCTTGTGGATAAGCCACAAAAATAAGCTTCTGCCATACACCTCTGTCCGGCAACCTCTTTATTTATTCACATGATTATGTTATTATCCTCCATTGAAAGTTCTAAAAGAACTTTGATGCCACGAAACCCACACCTGCGTATTACAAATTGGCCTCAAACAAACAATAATTACCTTTACGGCCTGAATATTTATTATGGACCTCATTTTAAAATATTTTCCCTCACTTACTTCCCGGCAGGAGGAACAATTCCGGGCACTGCTTCCTTTTTATACCGACTGGAACAGCAAAATAAACCTGATTTCGCGAAAGGACATGGAACATTTTTACGAGCGCCATGTGCTGCATAGTATGGGAATTGCCAGATATTTAAGCTTCAGACCAAAAACAACCATTATGGATGTGGGCACCGGAGGTGGGTTTCCGGGCATTCCTCTTGCCATACTGGCTCCAGAGGCCGACTTTTTGCTGACCGACAGTATCGGAAAAAAAATTATGGTCGTAAACCAGGCCGTGCAGGAATTAGGCTTAACCAATGTAACCGCCATCAGCAGGCGGGCTGAAGAAATAAAACATCCCTTCGATTTTATCATCAGCAGAGCCGTTACCAACCTGCCTGAATTTCTCACCTGGACACAGAAAAACATCCGCAGGCACGGAAGCAACCAGAAACCCAACGGAATACTTTACCTTAAAGGTGGCGATGTAGGTCCCGAACTTGATTCACTGCCCAAAAAACTGGTCAAAATTGCCCAACCACTGAGCCAATACTTTTCCGAACCCTGGTTCGAATCCAAATACCTCATCCATCTTTATTAGACCAGAATTGCCCTCCTGTGACCTGTACACAGCTATACCATTTCTAAAATTGAATAAATACAGCGGTTCACTCCAATCTTTTTGGGACTAACAATGTTCCGGTGATCATATAATCTAATTACTGGAAAACAGACTGTTATTCTTCCTCTTTCCTTAAAAGGCCTGTGCCCGGCACACACATCATTGCCTTGTGAAACCGACACCGACTGCTGTATCTGGAGCCTGAAATTATTTTTGGCACAGCATTTGGATTCAAGGTTATCAAAGAAACCATTAATACTTAAAAAAATGAAAAAGCACGCAATTTTAATGGCCATCAGCCTGCTGCTTGCATCCATGATGTCCCTGACCGCTCAAAACCAATCCGAAGGATATCTTGGATTGCCGGGTGACAACCTGAACCTTTATGCAGTGATGAACCTGTTTCAGGAATCAAAAACACTCGAAAGCTTCGAAAGAGGATTAAACGACCCCGAAACCATGATCAACAACCTTGATCTGAACAACAACAACCTGATAGACTACATCATGGTACTTGACTTTGCAGAGGGCGATCTGCACAACATCGTGCTCAGGGTTGCCCTGAACGAAAAAGAATCTCAGGATGTGGCTGTATTTACTGTTCAGAAATTCAGTGATGGTTCAGTGCAGATTCAGCTTATTGGCGACGAAGCCCTTTATGGCAAGAACTACATTATTGAACCAAACTATGCTGAAACACCAAACCCCGGCTATACCGGAGATAAAGTAACTACAACTGAGGTTGTGACACAAACAAAAATTGTTCGCACTACATACTACGAAGTAGCTGCCTGGCCGGTAATTGTTTATGTTACATCTCCCACATATGTTGTCTGGCGTTCTTCCTGGGGTTGGGGCTATTATCCCGACTACTGGCATCCATGGACACCCCACTACTACCACTATTATTATGGCTACCACTCGGGGTGGAATTACCACTACCATGCCTATTATCGTCCCTGGAGGCATTATCGCTGCGACCGCTACCAGACGATATACTACGCACATCACCGGCATTACTCACCAACAGTTGTTGTCAACATCAACACGGGTAACTACCGCAACACATACAGCCGCCCTGAACTAAGGCAAGTAGGTGAAACCTATTATGCTCACCGTGTTTCAAGGGGCGAAAGCCTGCCCGGAAGGTCAAAGGCAAGCAACAGCCCTGACAACAATTCACGCCTTGGTAACAAAAACCAGCCAAACAACAGAGCTGTCGGCACTCCTGCCAATGAAAGGAAATCGCGTGATGTTCAAACACAGGAAGCACGTGAGTATTCCAGACCCCAAAAAGATCAGGCCGCTAAACCCGACAATGTCTCCAGACAAAAAGAGGCAAAAGAAAACAACAAAAGCAGCAGGAATAACCCGGCAGAGGTAAAGCCAGTCGGGCAAACCAGGGCAAAGGATGCTAACCGGCCAGCTGAGCAAGGTCGATCGGTACGTCCGGCAAAAACTGACGATAAGCCATCGAAAAGCAGTGCAGGTAAAAAATCGGAGGACCGTGACAAATCCGCGGTGAAGGAATCTCCGAAACCACGGAACTCTGTCAACAAGTCTGAAGAGCCCAAAGAACGCAGCAAACAACAGGCCGGCATCGCCGGAAAGGACAACAGAAGTGCTGCAAAGGAACCCAAACAGGCCGACTCCCGTAAGCCTGCAAAACAGGCCGGTGCTGAACAAGCAAAAAGATCCAGCAACGGAAGTTCACCGGCAAGAAAGTAAAATTTCATCAATGACCGTCAAACAGGCGCAAGGCAAATCAATAAGCCTTGCGCCTTTTTTTTCAGGTCACAAACAATACAAGCTCTGGTATGCTGGGATAATATTGCTGCTTTAAAAGCAAGTTATAGGTCTGTGAGAAATATTCATAACCAATGGAGCGTAAAATAAAAGAATTTCTACCTTCGCCGGATTAATCTCCAAAAATCTGAATGTATGACTGAAATGATCAAACAATCGTTACGCGAATCAAAGACTGCCCGATGGATCGCTCTGGGCCTGATATCGCTGACCATGTTCTTTGCTTACTTCTTTGTTGATGTTGCTGCTCCACTCCAAAGCCTGCTTGAACGCAATCATGGGTGGTCGCCCGAAACTTTTGGGATGTTAGGCGGTTCGGAGTTCTTCCTGAACGTTTTTGCATTTTTTCTGATCCTTTCGGGGATTATCCTCGACAAAATGGGGATTCGTTTCACCATCATCACCGCAGGTCTGGCAATGGTGCTTGGGGGTGCGATAAAATATTATGCACTTACAGAGGCATTTGCCGGAACAGGAATGGCAACATGGCTCGATACTTTTTGGACAACCGTGCCTGCTTCGGCCAAGCTGGCCTTTTTTGGTTTTGCTATTTTCGGTGTAGGTGTTGAAATGGCCGGAATTACTGTTTCCAAAACGATTGTGAAATGGTTTAAGGGCAAAGAGCTTGCACTGGCCATGGGTCTCGAGATGGCCGTTGCCCGCCTTGGCGTTTTTGCGGTATTCCGCTTATCACCAATTTTTGCTGAAAACGGAGGGGCAGTAAACTCTGTTTTCTGGGGTGTAGCCTTCCTGATTGTTGGCTTTATGACATTCTTTATCTACACCTTTATGGATGCAAAACTCGATAAGGAAACAGGTGATGCTGCAGGAAACGAACCCGAAGAAGCCTTTAGGGTCAGCGATCTGTGGCTTATATTGAAAAACCCCGGATTCCTCGCCATTGCAGGTCTTTGTGTTTTGTTTTATTCGGCGATTTTCCCCTTCCAGAAATTTGCCACCGATATGCTTTCTTCAAAACTCGACATCAGCATCAAAGATGCCGCTGCCATGTTCAGTTTCTTCCCCATAGGGGCCATGATCCTCACACCATTCATTGGTGCTTTCTTAGACAAGAAAGGACTTGGCGCAACGATGATGTTTTATGGAGCCATCCTGCTTACGGTATCTCACCTGATTTTCGCCCTTGTTCCTGCTGCCAGCTTTACCCCTTTAGTGGCCTACGCCACCATCGTGATCCTCGGGCTGGCATTCTCATTAGTGCCTGCATCTATGTGGCCTTCGATTCCAAAAATCGTTGAAGAACGTTTCCTAGGGTCTGCCTACGGCCTCACTTTCTGGATTCAGAATATCGGATTGCTGGCTGTCCCAATTCTTATCGGCTGGGCACTTACAGCCTCAAACCCGGGAGTGGCAGAGGCTATTGCCGCAGGAGATCTGAGTGCCAAATATGATTATACAGTACCGGAATTGATTTTCGCCGGATTTGGCGTTCTGGCGATGATCCTCTCACTTGTTCTGAAATATGTGGACAAGCAAAAAGGTTTTGGACTTGATTTGCCTAACAAGAGAACCTAAAAGATACAAGTGACAACTTATAAGCCGGTGGCATTGGCCAACCGGCTTTTTGTTTTTGCCTGAAAAAAAAATACCTGCCT
>Ga0351953_1041_pt1 | contig 12248 bp, 7 predicted proteins | sample BONcelT113001C15_FD_205810 | JGI IMG/M metagenome (GOLD analysis project Ga0351953, IMG submission 205810) | Enriched cells from coal bed in the Powder River Basin, Montana, United States - BONCAT cells T11 rep3 HSBNCT.T11.300.1.C15 ... | reverse complement strand
TTATAAAAAATATTTAACAAACTTAATATAACTTATTTATTTTATATAATATTTAATAAAAATTTTTATTGTTTATGTATTCTTAAGAATACATATTTTTTAATTTCATGGGAAAACGGCTTGCTTCCCGGCAAAACAACCGGATACAATTTACCAAAAAAGATACGGTTGTAAAAAATCGCCAGAAAGACAATCAGTGCACGCAATTCAGCATTTTACGAACGCATCCGAATAGAGCGACAGCCGAACAGAAGCAGTTAGATTAAAAAGCAGGTCCGCGATTGTTTACGGAAACACCAACCCACGAATGTAAAGGAGTTGTGCCATGACGCGCATTCATCAGGCCCGTTGTTTAAAGATGCTGGGGCTGGCCCTGGCCTTTGTCGTTTGCCTTTTCGGTTGCAACGGCGGCGGCGGTGCCGGCAGCGGCGAAATTCCGGCCGCAATACATTTTGAATCGGATGAAGCCCTGTTCGCCTATTTGAAGGATCAATGCGCATCGAGCCTTCAACCCGACATGATGCAAACCTTCCGGGCCGATATGGATGCGTTTTCACCGACGCCGAGCGAGAGCGGGGGCGGCAAAGGCTACTCCGGAACCAACCTTCAGGAAGCCGGCGTGGATGAGGCGGATCAGGTTAAAACCGACGGCCAGTATCTCTATATAGCCGGTCAAAACAAGGTCGCCATCGTTTCGGCCGACGACCCGGCCGGCCCCATGCACGAGGCCGCCGTCATCAAGGTGGACGGCAACGTGGATGCCATGTACCTGTTTGAAAATTATCTCGCGGTGCTTTACACGCCGTCAACCGGAGAACCGCCCGTATGGATCAACGGGGATGACTCGGAAAATCCCGTCCGGACCGGGGAAGATGATATGGAAAATCCAATCCCCTTGGACGATGACGTCATCAAAATCGGTATCGGCATGCCGTACTGGATCCCTCCGAAACAGGAGGCCGGACTACTCATCGCCGATATCGGCACGCCCTATGCTCCCGAAGTCGTTCGAGATATCAGGATCGACGGCATCCTCATATCCTCACGGCTGACCGGCGGACGCCTGCATCTGGTCACCCAGTTCATGCCTGACCTCCCGCCAATTGAAATCTGGTATGACGGCTCCGAAGCCGATAAAGACGCGCTCATGGCCAAAAACCAGACAATGCTTGACGGTATGACCCTTGATGATTTCATTCCATCCTTTAATATTTGCGATGAGACCGGGAATGTCGTGGAAAAGGGAAGGCTTATCCCAACGGAAAATTTCATCCGGCCCGATACGCCGGGCGGCGGCTCCATTGTTTCCATCGTTTCCATCGACATGGCGACGCCTTCCGGGGAGATGGATCGCACCGGCCTGGTGGCCGATATCCACCACGTATATGCCTCGACGAAATCCCTCTATCTAGCGGCCACCATTGCGGATTATCCCCCCTACCGAGATGACGGCCCCGACATCAGATGGATGCCGCCCGCGTTTAAAACCCGCATTTACCGGTTCGACTTAAACGAAACGCCTGTCACCCTCATTGCCGAAGGCACCGTTGACGGAGAACTTCTCAACCAGTTCTCCTTCGGCGAATTTGAAAATGTGCTGCGCGTGGCCACCACCACAGGATTCCCCTGGGACGGCAGCTCCTTAAATCACGTCTATTGCCTGAAACCCGAAGGCGGCGACCTGGCCGTCATCGGCGCCATCAACGACATCGCCCCCGGGGAACGGCTTTATGCCGCGCGCTTTATGGGGCCGAAAGGCTTTCTGGTAACCTTTGTCCAGATCGATCCGCTCTTTACCATAGATCTTTCAGATCCTCAACGGCCGCTGGTGATCGGCGAACTCAAGGTTCCCGGATATTCAACCTATATTCACCCCCTTGGCCCCGACCATATTTTAACCCTCGGCCGGGACACCCGTATCGATGGTGAAACCCCGCTGGAACAGGGGATACAGCTATCGATTTTCGATATCCGCAACTTCGCCGATCCCCAACTAAAATTCAGCGCCGTCATCGGCGACCGCGGCACGTGGTCCGAAGCCCTGTACAACCAAAAGGCTCTGACATTTCTGTCGGAACAGAACCTGATGGCCCTTCCCGTCGACCTTTATGAAAACACCGTCACCCCGGATAACCCCTGGGATTACGGCGCCCAGACCTTTAACGGGCTCTATGTCTACCGGGTATCCGCTGATGCCGGTTTCACGCTTCTGGGAAGGATTCCTCTGGAAATTGATATGTATTATTATGGGTGGAGCCGCGGCGTTTTCATTGATGACGCCGTATATGCCGTAAACACAGGCATCGTGAAAAAAGCCGACATTTCCGAAATTTCCGAACCGTTTGAAACACTGAAACTCAACTGACGCAACATAACGACAAGATGGACCGGCCTTCCATATTTGAATATTCCGATTACCGGGCGTTTTTAAAAGCGATGTTTCAGTACCGGAAAGAAACAACGCCCGGTTATTCCCATCGCTATTTCGCGCGGATGGCCGGCTTTGCCTCGCCCAACTTCCTGAAACTGGTAATCGACGCCAAACGCAGCCTGACCAGCACCAGCATCTCACAGGTGGCAAAGGGGTTTAAGCTGAAAAAACCCGAGCGGGAATTTTTCGAAAACCTGGTATATATGAATCAGGCCGAAGACCTTGCGGAAAAGGATCATTACTACCGCAAGATGATCACCTTATCGCCCCGGGGAAGCATCAAAAAAATCGATCAGGCCCAATATGACTATTTTTCACGATGGTACCTGCCGGTAATCCGCGAACTCTCTGTTTTCGGCGACCGGTCCCAGACCGCCGAACAGATCGCCGGCAGACTTAACCCGCCGGTGCGCATTAAGGAGGTTGAAAACGCCCTTGACCGCCTCATGCAACTCGGTTTGATCCGCAAGGACGCCCAGGGCCGATGGGAACAGACCTCCGCCCTGCTGAGCACCGGACCGGAGGTCAAATCCGTTCTGATCGCCAATTTCCACAGGGAAATGATCCGACTGGCCGACACCGCCATTGAACGGTTTCCCGCGGAAAAACGGGATATAACAGCCCTGACCCTGAGCATCGGCAAGGACCGCCTGCCCGAACTCAAAGAAAAAATTACCGAATTCCGGCAGGAAATTCTCAAAAGTTTCGCCGGGGACACGGAGCCGGACCAGGTCATCCAGATCAACATCCAGGTATTTCCCGTCACCCGAACGACCCCCAAAGGAGACCGGACATGATGGGCCGTAAACGTCACGCCGGAGGCATAATCGTCCGGATGCTGATCCTTGCGGTATGGGCTGCGGTCATAGGATGCGCCGGCGGCACGGATGTGGGCAATCCCGAGACGAACACATTTTCCTCGGATATGGCCCTTAAGGAATATCTGGTCTCCCAGTACGCAAGAAGCGCCGGTCCCATCGCCCGGCAGTCGTTTGCCGATGACGCGCCGCCCGGCATGACCGAACCGGGAGCGGGCTGGGAAATGTCCGGGGATATGGATAGTTCAGCCTGGGGAATGGATGCGGATGCACCCGACAGGGTGGTCTCCGGCAACGGCTGCCTTTATGTGGCCGGTGAAACCGATGTCCGGATCATTTCCGCGGCCCGGCCCGAAGCCATGCGGTTTATCGGCCGGATCACGGTGGAAGGTCATGTGGATGCCCTTCACCTGAACGGACAGCGTCTGGTGGTGTTATACTCGCCGGAAGGCGGAAAGGAAGCGCCCCAAGGCAACTCGGAGAGCAGCCTGGAGATGATCAATAAAAGCCTGCCCGGCGTTCTTTTTCCGGGGACCGGGGTCGGCATCCTGGTGGCGGATGTCAGCACGCCCGATGATCCTGCTATTATCAAGCATATCCGGACCGACGGATACCGGCTGGCTTCCCGGATGTCCGGCGTCTGCCTCCATGTGGCGGTCCGGTTCATGCCGGTTCTGCCGCCGCTGCAATTGTGGCATGACGGCACGGAAAGCGGCGCCGCCGAAGCCGAGGATTATAACACTCACGCCCTGGCCGATCTGACCATAGACGACCTGACCCCTTCCTATACGGCCTTTGACGATTTCGAGAATCCCGTTGCCCAAGGACGTCTGGTCGCCACGAATGCTTATATCCGGCCCATTGAGCCGGGCGGAGGCGCCATCCTTGCGATTATCACCATAAATCCCCATGTGCCGGGGTCGGATTTTTCAAGCATCGGCCTGATCGCCGACATCCATCACGTTCACGTCTCGTCAGACGCCTTCTACCTGCTGGCTATGGTTTTTAACGATGATACGGCAGACATCTACGAAACCCGCATCCACCGGATCGACATTGCCAATGACTCCGCGCAATATACAGCCCATGGCCGGGTCAGGGGCCGGCTTTTAGACCCGTCCGCCGTTGGACAATATCAGGATATCTTCCGGATCAGCACCATCACCGGCCTTTTCCGGGACGACACCGCCGCCGGGCATGTTTTCTGTTTAAAAAGGGAGAACGACGCACTGGCAATCATCGGCCGACTGGAAAATCTATTCCCCGGCCGCACGCCTGGAACCGTACGCCTTATCGGCCCGATGGGGTTTATAATGAATGCCGAAGACGTCAATCTGATAACGATGCTGGATCTTGCCGATCCGGCTTCTCCGAAAACATCCGGAATGCTGGAAAGCCAGGGCGCCCCTGTCGGTTTTTTCCCTGTTTTTGATGATCTGCTGATGGTGATCACGGGAAACGCCTGCAAAGTCGAAGGCAGCTCAAACCCGACGCCGGGGATCTGCCTCCGTCTTTTCGACATCAGCGACACATCCGCCCCCCGGCTGCGGCATTCGGAAACCATCAACGGCAGCGACACGGATGATTCCATAGTCTTCCGACTATCCGCCCCCCCCGTGTTCCGGCCGGATGACCGGCTCCTGGCCGTTCCGGTCGCCATCGGTTACAACCGACAATTCCCGGATCCTTCCGGAGAAATCGATCCCTATGTATTTTCAGGGATCTATATTTATGAGTTGACGGATGAGAATGCCCTGGCGCGGCGGGGGATTCTGGAAATGTGGCCGGGAACGGTCGGCGAAGAGGATAATCCGCCCATATGGATTCGCGGGCTGCTGACCGATGATGCCGTCTATGCCGCCGGTCCGGATCGTGTGAGCGCCGGCGGCATCGGCCGCGTCGGCGACGGGTTTGAAATCCACTCCCGACTTACGCTTCCGCTTACGGAATGATTCAAAGGCCCTTGCCGAGTCCGCGAATCCGCTCCACATAGCGGCTGATGTTAAATTTGCGTTCCAGGCCGGCCGCGTTCATGTACCGGATTTTGCCGAAAACCGGCCGTTCGGCCCAGGGCCGGTCATGCCGGCCGAAACACCAGGCCACGCCGGTAAAACCGTTGGGGTCACGGCCGTCAAGCTCATAGCGGTTGTTTAAGGCCAGCATGGTCTCAAAGGCCGCCTCGGGATCCGGGCTCCACTCCATAATTTTTTTTCCCCAGTACATGCGCATGTAATTGTGCATCCGGCCGGTAATCACCATCTCCATTTGTGCGGCATTCCAATAGGGATCATGGGTTTCAGCCCGCTCCAGGACCTCGGGACTATAGATATAGGGTCGCCGGTCTTTTTGATGATCCGCCAGGGTCCGTCCGGCCCACGCGGGCACCGCCGCATCGTATTGATCATACCCGCTGTTGTAATAGACGAAATTGACGGCCAGTTCCCGGCGGACCACCACCTGTTCGATGAAGGCCTCCTTGGCCGATTCCGGAGCATCCGAAGCTTGGACCTCCCGTACCACGGTCACCGGCGAAATCTGGCCGAAATGCAGGTGCGCGCCTAAATCCGACCGGCACGGGGCCGCCGGATCGCGGGCCAGGGTGTCATAATCGGCAAGGAAAATGCGGACAAACTGCTTCAGACGGGCGCCGGCCGCAGTCTCGCCCCCGGCAAAATCGGCCACCGGGGATATGGTTTTGATCACAGCCGCCTGGGCCGCAAGCATTTCCGGCCGGATGGGAGGGGACGAATCAAAGGGATGGGCCGCGTTTTTCATCCAATATTCCGGCAAAACCACAGGATCAAGATATGCATCCAGCTTTTTCATGATTTTTGAGCGAAGAACCCGCGCGCCAACGGCTTCTTTCGGGTATGCCGCAGCCACGGGAACGACGCAGTCGGATTCCACGATGGTAAAGGCGCAGGACAATTCTTTGGCGACCGTATCCCGCCATTGACGCTGAATCCGAAGATAGCCGGCATCGGTGACCACCCAGGCCGCCTGCCGGGTCAGGGAAAGCACCGTTTGGACCATGGGACCGATTTCAAGAACAAACGGGATACCCATTTTTCCTAAGGACTTTTGCACGTCCGCGATCCCTTCCAGCATGAACCGATAATGCCGGAGATTGGCTTCGGGAAAATCCGGGATCAGGATAAAAGCCACTTTCAGGGGCAGGCGTAATTCATTGGCTTTTTCAAGGGCGAAGCCCAACGCATGATTGCATTCCACCCGCTGGGCCTGCTGCATCCAGTAGCAGATGTAACGACCCTTATCGCCGGATGGCGGCGGGCCGGGGAAATGCCGAATCCGGTCCGGATGGAAACAGGACATCCTATCTGACGTCATATTCAACAATGTCGGTGACATCATGGTTATTTTCTTTGCTTTTTTCCCTGCCGAAAATAATGATGCCCCTGCCGACCAGCGGATGCTCCCGTTTATTGATGTATAGCGGCTCTGCATTTTCAGGATAAATAAAAGTTCCATTGGAACTTTTATCAATGATAATAAAAATCCCGTTGTGGTTTTCAAGATAGGCGTGTGTTCTTGAAATCCACGAATATTTTATCACGATATCGTTATAATCTTCTCTTCCCACGGAAACCGCCGGATTATGGGCGCCAATAGTGATCCCCCGGCGACCGTGCTTCAAATAGAGGTTTGAACAGAAAAGGGCGTCCGAGACTTCGCGTGAATCAATGACCATGGTGGTCTGTTGATTACCGAAAAGAATTTCAAAAAGTTCAATCTCACCGGTAATATTTTTCGCCGTTATCCTGCCGATATATTTTTTTAAATGGCCTGAAAGCGTTGGCAATTCCTCCATGGCGGAGCGGGTGGCGACGATCTGGCGCGGTTTGGCGTAATCCGCGACCCGTGAGGCGATATTGACCGCATCCCCGAAGATATCGTCGCCGTCCTTGACAACCGGACCGTGATGAATTCCGATATGAATATTGATGGGCGGCAAATCCGATTTTTCACAAATGCCGCAGATCATTGTCATCTGCATGGACTTGGCCGCCTCCACGGCTTTTTCCATTGCAGGAAAAGTGGCGATAACGGCATCGCCGACCGTCTTGATCACGTTCCCGCCGAACTGAATCGTCAAATCGCTCAGCCGTTGCAGGATCTTTCCGATAATTTCCTGGGCGGCCCGATCCCCGAGCTGCTCATAAAGGGCCGAGCTGCTGCAAATGTCGGCAAATAGTATCGATAAAGGCTCGATTTCCCTTGTCATAAAAAAGATTATCCATTGCTTTTCGATGTCGGCTATACCATGAAGGGATCAACCGTTTATTCTTCCGATCCGTCTTTTCTATAAAAAATCCCGTAATAATTCAGGGAATACTTTCTGTTGGCCTGATTTTCCTTCCAGATATCGTCTTCGCTGACCCGGCTGCCGCTCGGATAATCATCTGACGGCATTTCCTGAAAGGAAACGACGCCGACGTCTCTATCATAAGGGACAATTACGGGCCCCGGGAAATAATAGGCCATGATGTCGCCGGGCTTTATGATCAACGGGCTGTCGAAATCGATAAACTGTTTTCCGGGCTTCTGGATCTCCACCCGGATCGGCATGCTGTGGATGACCATGTAATCCTTTTCCGACCGTCTGAGCAGTTTGACGACAATTTCGCCCGAATTCAGGAAATATCCGCCGATGCCCTTAATATGCCCGCCTGAAGGAACCGGGTTCGCCACCTCAACGATAAGAACCCGGTTATCACCGGCTGTTTCTCTTGGGATCAATTCATTGCCGATAAAATCATCAAACACGATTCCCGTGAGAAATTCCCGATTGTCCCGCATTTGCTTTTGCATAAAACCCCGGACCTCCGAAGCGATTTTTCTTATCCGTTCATCATAGGTCCTTTTTTCATCGGAAGAGATATTCAACTGCCGGGTCAATTCCGCAATGCTGGCTTCATAAGCCTGAATCTGGGTCTCCTGCTGCCGAATGGTCGACTCCTGCTTCTTGATGATAAAATCCTGATCCTTGAGCGTCGACTGGCATGCGTCGAAATTTTGCTGAATGTTCTGACAATTGGTCGCGCAACCCACGCCGGTGATGAGCAGCGCTGCAAGCAGAAAAAAATGTTTCATGGATCTTACCTCCGTTTAGGTGGAAGAAATTGAATGCGGGTTTCCGACAAAACGGTCTCTTCCTGAATGGCGGCAATTAAATATTTTCCCAGAATGAAACCTTCCATGGGAGCCGTGACGGCGATGGCCTCTTTGCCGGAACGGCCTTCTAAAACCACCGGAATCTTTATTTGCATGCCGCTTTCATGGGTGAGGACTACCGTGATGATGCTGTTCGGGTTAAAATTTTTATATCGGATGCAAAGATTGAGTCGTTCAAGGGTCACGGAAGCATTAAAAATAATGCTATTCTCATTCTCGCACCCTTCCGAAGCCGTTGCGAAAATTTTCAACACCCGCCGAAGGCCTGAAAGCGCTTCATCAAATATCTCATTTCCCGGCGCGATATCCGACGCCCGCTGGAGCATGTCCATGGCTTCTCCATTTTTGCCGGCTCCATCCAGCGTTCCCGCCAGATTCGCGATCCGGCCAATCCCGGCGGGCTCCTTTGGATAAAGCCGCAACGCCTCCAGATAGAATTGAATTTTTTCCCCATCCGACACCGCCGCGTCTCCTTTTTCGATCCAAATATCATACTGGGAGCGTTTTAAAAATTCATTGATTTCCGGTAAATATTTGGAAGAACTGTCGATGAACGCATCGGGAATGGTCTCTTTCAGGTCAATATGATGGAATTGAACATCCTTTTTGATCTGTGCGGTCACGGCGCTTTGGAGATCCCCTACTCTTGCTTTGCCGTGGCGCGCTATGACGGCATCAAGGGTTTCCAAAAGTGAACGATAGGAATCCAGCTTATCATTAAATGCTTGTATATTTTTGATATTGTTTAATAATCGCAATATTTCAGCCCGTTCCCGGAGTATTTTTTCCGAGGAGACAAAAAACGTCTTTTCATGCGGAAAACGGGTTGTCATCAGATCGACGAATGCCCCGGGAATAGCCAGGTCTTTATCCACATGACGCTGAATGTCGGATTTTGCCTGCGCCAGCGCGGCATTTTCCAAATCTGCGGTCGATTCCCGGCCGTATTGGGAAACAACACGATCCATGGCCGTAAAAAACGATTGATATGCGGACAATTTTTGGATGAGACCGTCTTCGGCCCGCCGGATTTGCTGCAGCGGGATATGGGCATCGACTTTTGCAATGCGAATCATCGTTTCCCGGTCATCCGGCGCGAGGGCTAATGCCTGCCGGTAACAATAAAGCGCGTTTTCATTTCCAGGAGATGCATACTGCGCTTTTGAAACATACATATCGCCCCGGATCAGCCATTCCATGATCGCAAGGGATTGATCCGCAGGAGCCAGGGCACGGGCCTTTTCGATCCGCTGAACGGCTTCGGCGAACTGCCGATTGTCCCATGCGTCACGGGCCGTTTCGCCGTAACGGGCGGCAATGCGCGAAATCCCCGCTTTCGCGGCCGAGGCATTCCGGTCCATCTTTAAAATTTCTTCATAATAAAACAAGGCGTTATCCTGATCCGGCACCGTCAGACGATTTTCATCAAAACGGCGTTGCGCCAGAATCAGATACCGGAGCTTTTTCATTCGCATATGATCCGGCGCGAATTTCAAGCCCGCCGTCACCCATTGTTCCGCCTGGTCCAGTTCATTGTTCTCGAAAAATCCTCCGGTGGTCTGATAGACCCATTCCACGGCGTTGGTTTTCAACTGCTTTACATAAGGGGAAGCGGTATGGATGCCGGCCTTGTCCAACAATTCCATCAGTGCTTCGTTTTCCGTTATGGACGGTCTTGCCTGGGCAATCAGATCTTTCTGTTGCTGGAGAACCGCATATACCAGGCCGAAGAGAGCCTGCGAGTTGCGGGAATCGACGGACAAAACCGAATTATAGACATCACCGGCGCTGAGAAACTGTTCTGACTGCAATAACCCATCCGCCTGCTGCACCAGCGGATGGGACGATTCCGGCTGTTCCTCCCTGATTCTCGAAATGGCGATGAGCGCCTGATCGTAATCCTTTTTCACAATGGCGTTCATCAATGGATCTGATTTGCCATCAACCGGCTCCGGGCGGACGGACGCCTGCCCGGGCGGACGCTTTTCGGAAATCGATTTTGCGGCGGCGTCGGCTTTTTTTACTTTAAAAGATACTTTTTTTTGATCTTTTTCGAGAGAATGGGGCGGCGCCCTGAGATCATCAAGATAGGGAATGACCAGCATCACCAGAAAGCCGATGGCCATACCGACAACGGCGATGTTGAAAACCAGGCGCCCGGGTTTGATTTTTTCCCTGCCGGCAGACCCGCCGGAAAGCGTTTCCCGCGCTTCGGAGGCCAGGTTTTCCTGCGTGGATGTCCCGGAATCCTTCCCCTTAGAGAGCGCGTCGATGGCTTTGTGCAGTTCCCGCACCGATTGGAACCGGTCTTCCGGGTTTTTCGCCATCATTTTATCGATGATCGGCTGAAACCGTTCAAGCGTTTCCGGCAACACCGGAACGGGATCCTTGATATGCTTGAGCGCCACGGCAACGGCCGAATCCGCTACATAGGGAAGCGTCCCGGTAAGCATCTCATAAAATGTTACGCCCAGGCTGTAAAGATCCGTTCGCCAGTCAATTTTCTCGGATCCAAGGGCCTGCTCGGGACTCATGTAATTGGGCGTGCCGATGCTGGTGCCGTCCAACGTATAGCCGGAATCGGCGCTGATGTCCTTTACAATGCCGAAATCCGTCAGGACCGCCGTACCGTCGGCCCGGAACATGATGTTTGCGGACTTGATGTCCCGATGGATGAATCCTTTATTGTGGGCTGCTATCAATGCCTCGGCAATCTGACGGAGAATGGAAAGACTCTGCTCGGTGGAAAGTCCCAACTTGATCTGTTTTTTGAGATCCCCGCCATCCAGGTATTCCATGATGATGTAATATTTGTTTTCATAAACGCCGACATCATATATCGAAACGATATTGGTATGCCGGAGACCGGCGACCACCTTCGCCTCTTTCAGAAAACGCTTGTCGGCGATATCGTCCGAACGGGAGGGGGAAATGAGTTTGATGGCAACCGTTCTGTCCAGAAGCGTGTGACGGGCCAGATACACTTCGGCCACGCCGCCCTTTCCGGCCAGTTTTCCGATTTCATAATTGGGGATGTTGATCGTCATTTGTCCCGGCGCGTGAAAGTCAAACCGAACAATGCTCCACCCGAAAACGACGGAAACCGGTCATAATTTCTCTGGCGGGGGCATCCGTCACTACAACCTTTTCCCATGGTGTCCAGGCGCGGTTGAAGTGAAAAACACTATATTCCATTTACGCCTTTTCCGTCAACGAATTGATTTAAAAAAATGATTCCTCCATCCCCCGGCAGGGCAGACCCTGCCCAACGATACCCTGATCTACCGTAGTACAAAATTTTTGCGACGCCGCCCGTGTCTTCTTAAATTCTTCTTGCAAAAACCACTCGAACCCGATATAGTCTTGAAAAAACACTTAATCACAATACGAGGCGGCCATGATAAAAAAAATTAAAACCCGAAGCGAGCATATCCTTGACGCGCTGCTGACCGGAAAAACATTGTTGTTAACCGATATCACCCGGATGGTTTCAGATGCATCGGGGAAGAAAATCAAAATTCAGGAAATCTCCAGTCTCATGGCCAGACTCAGCAACAGGTGGCAATTTCAGACCGGGCATTTTATCAATAGAAACAAAACGCCGCAGGGTTACGAATACAGCCTGGTGCCGGAGATATTGAATATGGCGCCGGAAGAAATTTATGACCTGACGCGCAAGATCGGCAAAGATCGGTTTACACTGGAAATGGCGCTGGAAAAATTTCCGGAACTCGGACAATATGTCAAAAAACCCGCAAGGCTCGCCGCCAAACACAAATCCGGAATCAAGAAGCCGTCAGAAAAAA
>Ga0351953_1040_pt1 | contig 12395 bp, 6 predicted proteins | sample BONcelT113001C15_FD_205810 | JGI IMG/M metagenome (GOLD analysis project Ga0351953, IMG submission 205810) | Enriched cells from coal bed in the Powder River Basin, Montana, United States - BONCAT cells T11 rep3 HSBNCT.T11.300.1.C15 ... | reverse complement strand
CTCCCAGCGCTCCCCGCGAGGCTTTCCTGGGGCTGGTCGCCGACCAGATCCGCGTCCCCCGGGAGTACGAGACGGCCGTGGAGGCGGTGCTCGGGGAGAAGCTCCAGTATGTCGTGGTGAAGGATCAGACCGACGGCGTCCGGGCGATCGACTACTTGAAGAGCGCCTCCCTGGGCCGGGGAAGCTTCGTTCCCCTGGAGGTCCGGCCCCACGCCTCCGGCGCCTCCCCCGCGGAGTTCGAGCACCTGCGGGAGGCGGTTCCGCTCATGGAACGGATCACGGTCCGGGAGGAGAGCCGTGCCATCGTCAACGAACTCCTGGGCGACGTGCTGGTCATCCCGAACCTCATGAGCGGGATCTCCCTCTGGCAACAGAACGGTTTCTGCGGCACCTTCGTCACGCCCGAGGGGGACATCATCAGCCCGAGCGGCATCCTGACGGGCGGCAGTGGCAACGGCAGCGAGCGGAGCCTCCTGCGCAACCGGCGCGAAATCGACGAACTCACGGGCGAGGTGGCCGCCCTGCAGGAGAGACTTCAGGAGGAGCAGGAGGAGCGGAAAAAGACCGCTTCCCTGATCGCCCAGTGGGATGAGGAGATTCTCCGGCTCCGTTCCCAGGTGCACCTCACGGAACTGCGGCTCAACGGCCTGAGGAAGGACGTCGAGCGGTACGAGGGGGAATCGCGCCAGGTCGCCGAGAGGCTCAAGGCCCTCCAGTTCAACCGGGAGCACCTTGCCGCGGAGGCGGCCGGGGCCAGGTCAAAGGTCGAGGGGCATGAGGCCCAGATCAGGGAGCTCGAGACCAGGGAGGCAACGCTCAACGAGGCCATGACCGTTGACCGGGAACGGGGGGATGCGCTCCGGGCCGATCTGGAGGAGAGGGAGAGGAGCCTCACCGAGCGGAAGGTCCGCCTGGCCTCCCTGGAGGAAAAGCTCGAGGCCAACCGGAGAACGCTGACCCGCCTGGAAACGTCGATGACCGACCATGCCCGCGAGATCGCCAGCCGGATGGCCGATGCGGAGGTTTGCGAACGGGAGGCGCAGGAACAGGAAGGCCGGATCGCCGCCGAAGAGGAGGCGCTCACGGGACTTTACGCCGAGCAGGAAACACTGGACCAGAGCCTCTCCGCCAAGCGGGACGCCCAGCAGGAGAAGGAAGCCATGCTCCGGGCCCGGGACGCGGAGATCCGGGAGGTCAAGAAGGTGCTGGACGGTTATCTGCGCGAGGGGACCGAGATCGAGGTGGCAACCCGGGAGATCGCCCTGCAGACGGAAAACCTCCAGCGGAACATCCAGGAAAAGTACGGCGTGGACATCCTGACCCTCCTGCCGGAATTCCGGCCCCTGGAGGATCAGGCCCTGGCCGAACTTTTCGCAGGGCTGGAAAAGGACCGGCGGGCCGTGGAAAACTTCGGAGAGGTCAACCTCCTGGCCCTGTCGGAACATGAGGAGCTCAAGACGCGCTTCGAGTTCCTCACCGGCCAGATCACCGACCTCAACGCCTCCCTGGAGACGCTCCAGAAGACCATCTCCCGGATCAACACCATCTCGCGGCAGCGGTTTGCCGAAACCTTCGAGGGGGTCAACAAGTCATTCCAGGAGGTCTTCTCCCGCCTCTTCCCCGGCGGCAAGGCGGAACTCATCCTGACCGACGTGAACGACCTGCTCGAGACGGGCGTGGACATCGACATCAAGATCCCGGGGAAGCGGACCCAGAACGTCACGCTCCTGTCGGGCGGCGAGAAGTCCCTCTCGGCGATCGCCCTGATCTTCTCGATCCTGCTCTACCGCCCCGTTCCCTTCGTCCTGCTGGACGAGGTGGACGCGGCCCTCGACGACACGAATATTGGGCTCTTCAACCGCCTCGTGAAGGACACGGCGACCCACTCCCAGATCCTCATGATCACCCACAACAAGAAGTCGATGGAAGTCTCGGACAGCCTCTACGGCGTGACGCTGCAGAAGCAGGGGGTGTCGACGCTCGTCTCCGTCAGCCTCAACTGACGGGCTGTCCCAAAAGGCTCATCTGCGGCGTTGCGCTGCAAATCTCAGCACTCGACGTATGTCAATATACGCCTCGCACTTCGGTTTTTGCGCGCCTTGCATCTGAACCTTTTTGATCAGCCCGTCCCCTTCAGGACCACTCCTTTTTGTAGAGTTCTTCCATCTCCTTGCGGAACTTGACTGTCGGATCCTGGGCATCCCAGGCGACGTCTTCCCAGCGGACCGTTTGGCCGGCGGCGACGGGCCGCAGGAGACGGACCCCGTGGGCCAGGCCGATGGGCAGGGCCCCGGAGAGGATTGATTTGCGGGCCGGCAGCAGGGTCCCGTAAACGGCGAAACCGCCCTCGCCGTCCAGGATATCCCCGGGGACGAGGTCCCGCTTGGCCGTGGCTGCCACATCCCCGGCAAAATCGCGCGCCGCTCCGGTCGGCTCGTTGCGGAGCGCCACGGAGGCCACGCTGATCCCCAGCTCCAGGCCGATCAGGTGGGCCGGCCGGTAGAGGGCCGTGTAGCGGCCGCTCTCGTCGGTAACGACGCCGTATTCGCGGAAGCACCGGGCGGAGTAGCGGTTGTCGGTGGTCAGGGTGACGTAGACGCCCCATCTGAGGTCGCGGTAGACGGGCCGCCCGTCCCGCTCCAGGCTGGAGACGACCTCCACCTGTCCCGGGTTGTCCAGGATACCGCCCGCGGCGCGGGGCTTGAGGATGCGGGGCAGGTCGTCGGCGCCGCAGGGGGGAAAGCCAAGCCCGTTGTCAGGGGGAAGAAGTCCCGTGGCATTGGCCACGGCAGCCATCTCGATCGCCGATTTCGTCCCGTCCAGGAAGGAGTTGAACATCTTGGCGTTGAAATCCCCGGTGGCGAGCTGCTGCTCCGTGAAGCCGTAATGGTTCCACACCGTGTCCGGCGTCGAGAGGTGATAGGCGGGCAGGTACTTCGTCCCCTTGCCGGCGGCAACGACCGTGAAACCGCAGGCCCGGGCCCAGTCCACCATCTCGCAGATGAGGGCCGGCTGGTCGCCGTAGGCCAGGGAATAGACGATCCCCGCCTCCCCGGCCCTTCGCGCCAGGAGCGGACCCGCCAGGGCGTCCGCCTCGACGTTGACCATGATGATGTTTTTCTTGCAGCGGCAGCAGGCCAGGACATGGGCGATCCCCGCGGAGGGGCTCCCCGTGGCGTCGATCAGCACCTCCAGGCCCGGTGCCTCGATCAGGGCCGGGGCGTCATCGGTGATGAAGGTGGTCCCCCGGGCCAGGGCATCGGCGAGCGAGGCGGCGGAGCCCTGCCCTTCGCGCCAGCCGGTCCGCCGGAGCGCCTCCAGGGCCCGCGCCGGGGCCAGGTCGGCAATGGCCGCCAGATGGATTCCTTCCGTATCCCGGGCCTGGGCCAGATACATGCTGCCGAACTTTCCGGCGCCGATCAGGCCGACACGGAGGGGGCCGCTCTCGCGGTTTCGTTTCATCAACAGGGCATGGAGATTCATCGCCTTTACCTCCTCCAGGGGGGAAATGAAAAGACCCCTTCACAGAAGCGGGCTGCCGACAGGACCGCCCCATCTTTACCCCGCCCTCCGGCGATCTGCAACCCCAGGGGCAGCCCTTGGGGACCCAGCCCTGACGGGACCGTGACGGCGGGCACGCCGCAGAGGCTCCAGATGGAGCAGAAGCAGGGATTTCCCGTCTGCTCCAGCGTGGCCGGCGCCTCCCCTGTCGTGGGCGGGGTGATCAGGGCGTCGTATGGGCCGAGAAACCGCTCCAGCTCTTCCCTGAGGGCCAGGCGCAGCTTCAGGGATTGGAGATAGACCACAGCCCCCGTATCCCGGCCCTCGGTCATGAAATCCCTCAGGGTGGGGCTCAGGACAGGAGGCTCGCGCAGGTAGAGGGGCTCCAGGTTCAGGCCCGACTCGACAGCCATGATGGTCCGGATCGCCTTGTGAGCTTGATTGAAGATCCCGGGAAGTTCCACCTCCTCCACCTGGGCGCCGGCTTTGCGGAGGGTCTGGATCTGTTCGCCGAAGGCCTGCCGGGCGTGCTCTTCGGCCTGATCCCAGACCGGGGTCCGGACAGCCGCCAGGCGGGGAGGCGCGCCGGGGGGCGATGATTCAAACGAGGAGAGGTGTGCGGCTTCCCCGATCAGGGCAGAGGCCATCCAGGCGGCATCGGCCACGCTGCGGGTGAAGAGGCCGGGCTGATCCAGGGTGTGGCTGAAGGTCAGGGCGCCCTCGATGGGAATCAGCCCCTGGGTCGGCTTGAAGCCCACGACCCCGCAATAGGCGGCGGGGCGGATGACGGAGCCGTTGGTCTGGGTCCCCAGGGCGGCCGGAACGAAGCCGGCCGCAACCGCCGCGGCCGAGCCGCTGGACGACCCGCCCGGCGTGTGCAGCGGATTCCAGGGATTGCGGGTCTTGCCGGGGGTCAGGAAGGCGCATTCCGTGGTCACGGTCTTGCCCATGACAAAGCCCCCCCTGGCTTCGAGCCGCCCAATCACCCGGGCCGACTCTTCGGGGACATGGCCGGCAAAGGCGGGAGAACCCATCTGCGTGGGGATGCCGGCTGTGGCAAAAATATCCTTCACGCCGACGGGAATCCCCTGGAGAAGGCCGGGCGCATTGCCCGTCTTCAGATGGCTGTCGCAGAGGCGGGCGGCCTCGAGCGCCGCTTCGGGTGAAAGCCAGGTCCAGGCCCGGATCTCCCCATCCAGCGATGCGATCCTCGCCAGGAGGGCCTCGGCGTAAGATTCGGCGGTGAACCGCCCCTCCCCGATTCCCCGGCACGCCTCGATCAGTCCCAGGGCATGCAGGGGCTTGTCCGTTGAGTTTTCCATATCCGCTCCTTTTTCTGAGATAACGGGCTGTCTCCCTCCTGCCGGGAAGGGGCGCCGGAAAATCGCCTGATTCCGGAAGCGCGCATTGGACCGGGGGAATTAGTCGAGTAGATCAGTTTCTCCCAATGCTGTAGGTCGATGTTTGTGTTCTCCGTTCCCGCCTGGTTTCCCGGCGGTGCCACATCATCTCAACCATACATCAGTTGTCGCTGACCCCTCACAGAACCGTGCTTGCGCTATTCACGCACACGGCTCCTCACATAGTCAATTCACAGAAAATCCAAACATGCTGACCATGATCCTTGGTTTCGGCAGTGGATATCGCTTCAGCATCGCCTCGAACTTTTCCCCATTGAGACAGTTCTTCTTCCCCCTACGGTTCAGCCATTTAAACAGCAGCTTTTTCACTTCCTCCCCAAACCGCGCAATTCCACGCAAGTTGTCGGATACCCCGTAGTAGTTGTAATGGCCTCTCAATTTGGCTTGGGCTGTTTCCCAAAGTTCCCAGGTCTTCAATGTCCTGGCTTTCTTCAGCCATTCCTTGAATATCTTCAGCTTGGCGCTAAACTTCTTCCGGGCTGTCACCCGCTTCATCCGAAACCCTTTACCGTCCCGCTTTGTACCACAGTAGTGGGTAAATCCCAGAAACTCAAACGTCTCTGCCCGTTCCCCTCTTCCCTTGGCATTCTGGACGGCGAACCTTCCAAACTCCATCACTTTGGTCTTCGTCGGTTCCACCTCAAGCCCGAACTTGCCCAGACGTTCGCTCAGCTCCACGCGAAACCGCTCTGCCTCTGCCTTGTACTGAAAGCAGACGACAAAATCATCGGCGTAACGAATGAGCCGGGAATAGCCTGTGCAACTCTTGAGGTAAACCTTCTCGAACCAGAGATCAAGGGCATAGTGCAGATAGATGTTCGCCAGCAGCGGCGAAATAACCCCGCCCTGCGGGGTTCCTGCGTCACTGACCGTTACGCTACCATCCTCCGACACTCCTGCCTTGAGGAATCGTTTCACCATGCGCTGAACTCTCTTGTCCTCAATCCGGTGCGCCAAAAATTTCATCAGCCATTCCTGGTCCACTTTATCAAAGAAGCTTTTGATGTCGGCCTCTACGATGTGGTTGATCGGATTGTTCTCCACCGTCTCGCTCAAGGTTTTGAGCGCATCATGACAGCTTCGCTTCGGACGGAATCCATACGAATCATTTATAAAATCCTGCTCGTACACTGATTCCAGTATCCGCACAAGTCCCGATTGAACAAGTTTGTCTTCAATGCTCGGTATCCCCAAGGGACGTTGTTTGGCACTGCCCGGCTTGGGTATATATGTGCGCCGGACAGGTTGCGGTATGTACGCCATCCGGTGCAGCCGCCCTATCAGGTCTGAGAGGTTGGCGTCGAGATTCTCAGCGTACATATCCTTGGTCATTTTGTCGATGCCGGCCGCTGCATCCTTCCGCAGCCACTTAAAGCACCCCCGTAACAGTTCCCCGTTCATCAGGTGATACAAGCTGGTGAACTTGAATCCAGGCTCTTTACGGGCCTTCTCTGCTATGCGGTGCAGTTTCGTTTCCACCGGTTCCCCGCTTCCGTGAACGGCCGATGTTTCCTCACATCGCGCTACCATGTGTAGCCTCCTTCCCTCCAGCAGCATTACCCGCCTTCACTGGTACTACGAGGCTATCCGACTCCCTGTGCCTCATTTGCCTTCCTCCCTTTTCGGTTGTCCGGCATACTCTCTTTGCGAGAGAGGCACAGGGCCTCCCGGGTTGCCGTGTAATCATAATGTCAAACATGCCATGGTCTCTGACCCCGAGGAAGCAGGCATCTCCTTGCCTTTGGCGGAAATGCATGTGTTGACTTCCACTCCTAATACAGTGTCGTCCTTCCCATCGCGACAATTACGGGGCTCTATCCCTTCATCCTTTCGGTTTACGGCCTGTCTGCTCGCTGTCCTACGCTTAAAGCTGACTGTTACCAGTCAGCCTCCAAGGACTCGCTACCCGGTGGATGGCCTTCCTTCCGAGACGGGTTTCTCACCCGCTTGATTACGCGACCTTGCCCGGCCGCACATAGGGGAGCTGTCCCCCTATTAACGGTCGGCACGGACATTCTGGACAACCTGGAAAAAAAGGCGAAGCTGGTGGACTGGCACAAAGGGGAGCGAAAGGAATGTTTTGTCCTTCTATTTCTGTCCCCCTATTTCCAAAAAAGGATTTTGAACGAGAATGCTTTCGATGATCTGCCCGTGATTCAGGTCTTCCGTCATCATGCTGTGCGCCTGCAGCCGCAGGGCTGCCGCAATGATCAGCGCGTCCCAGAAAGAGAGATTGTTCTTTTCACCTATTTCAGAAGCCTGGATCGTCATCTCCGGATCATTGGCCTGGACAGGCCAGGAGAGGTAATTTGTCACAATCTCCCTTGCTTGAGCCGGTGTCAACGGACTTTTGACCTTGCGCGTAACAGTGACATAAAACTCCTGAAGGACCTGCGTGCTGATAACGCCGGTTTCGGCTTCCCACAAGCTTTCAATAATGGCGGATGCTTTGGCGTGGCGATTTCCGGCACTCAAGTCGTGCGCATAAACGAGGATATTGGTATCAACAAATATCCTATCGCTCATGGAGTTCATCCCTCGAAGGGTATCGATCCATACCGGAATGAAAGCCCGCTTGCATCGCAGCTATGGCCTTCTGTTTGGCCATATCGTATTGAGTTGCGTTCCGGATAATTCGTTCGAGTTCCTGACGCAACATCCGATTCAGCGACGTCCCCCGCTGTGCCGCAATCACTTTGCCTATTTGGATCAAATCCTTGTCAAGGCTGATGGTAATATTTTGTTTCACGGCAAGTCCTCCTCTGCTTTACACGTGATATACGTGTAACATGACGGGGCGGGAAAAATCAATCCCTGAAAGATCCAGCGAACAGAGGGATTATCATTTCCGGAAATTGGGGGTCTTACCCCATATTAATTTCCATTGGCCGATTTAATAAGGGGTCTGTCCCCCTCTTTCCATGCCAGACGACCGGCTGCATAGAGCGGGAGGTAATGGTTGACATTACTGAAACTTATATTGTTGGCGCTCAGGACATACGCTCTCCGGGGGCGATAGCGCTCGCTGTAAACCTTCAGGCTCTTCGATTGTGTCACCCATCCGGATTTGACTTCCACGGGCACGACTTCCCCCTCCCGTTCAAGAAGGAATTCTACTTCTGCCGTGCGCCCTTGCCAGCAGAAGAGAGTCTTATCTCCTGCGGCACGCAGTTCCTGAGCCACGAAATTCTCCGCGATGTAACCCTGGTAGCTACCGAAGTCGTAGTTCAAAAATGTAGCCGGGGCGATGCCGCTTGCAGCCCCCAGCAGGCCAACATCAAAGAAATAAAGTTTGAAACGGTTTTCCTTCACGTACCCGGAAAGGGGAACGCAGACAGCGTCGATAATGGGCGTCCGGATGAGCAGATTGGCGCATTCCAACCAGTCCAGGGGAGCGGACAACCTATCGTAACCCCGGATTCCGGGAATCCCTTCGCGAAGCTTGAACTTTCCGGCTGATCCGTTTTGCTCCCGGGCCAGTTGCGCGGGCACGTTCCGCCAGAGCTTCTCGATATGCAGGGCGTTGCTCTTGCCGCTGTGTTTCGCCATATCGGCCAGATAAGCCTCCAGCAGGTCCCGCTGCGCTTTCCGGATCGCCTGAACGGCTTCATACAAATTTTCCTGCCCTTCGCGGTAAAGGTTCACGACGTCAGGCAGGCCGCCGACAACCAGATAGCGTTTCCATAACCCCCACAGTTGTTCGTGCGCCGTTTCCAGGAAGGGCTGGTTCAAATCCTGTTTCCGGATCAATTCAGCCAGTCGTTCCCTTCCAACGCCTTCGAGAAATTCATCAAAGGTTAGGGGGTACATATCCAGAAATTGAACCTTTCCGACAGGGAAAGACTCCGGCTGCAGCGCAACACCCAGGAGGGAACCGGCGGCACACAGGGCCATCTCCGGCATCTCCTCGGAGAAATATTTCAGGCTGGTCAATGCCTTGGGGATTCGCTGGATCTCATCTAAAATGACCAGATCCCTGCGGCGGTCAATAGGCCGATCAAGGTAAAACTGCAATTCATCGAGGATACGGTTCGGCTGCAAGTCCTGCTCGAATATCCGCCCGAGCTTCTCATCTTTTTCAAAATTGACATAATGATAAGAGGGAAAGGCCGTTTCGCCGAATTCCTTCAAAATATAGGTCTTTCCTACTTGCCGGGCGCCCCTGATAACCAAAGGTTTGCGGTTTGCCGATGACTTCCAGTTATGTAAGGATTGAGTGATGGTGCGTTTCATTGATGACATAGTACACTATACGTATATTTTCTGCAATGACTTTATGACAATAAGTGGAAGCTACACCTCCCACTATTTCCCGGCAAAGAGTCGAGTAGATCAGTTTCTCCCAATGCTGTAGGTCGATGTTTGTGTTCTCCGTTCCCGCCTGGTTTCCCGGCGGTGCCACATCATCTCAACCATACATCAGTTGTCGCTGACCCCTCACAGAACCGTGCTTGCGCTATTCACGCACACGGCTCCTCACATAGTCAATTCACAGAAAATCCAAACATGCTGACCATGATCCTTGGTTTCGGCAGTGGATATCGCTTCAGCATCGCCTCGAACTTTTCCCCATTGAGACAGTTCTTCTTCCCCCTACGGTTCAGCCATTTAAACAGCAGCTTTTTCACTTCCTCCCCAAACCGCGCAATTCCACGCAAGTTGTCGGATACCCCGTAGTAGTTGTAATGGCCTCTCAATTTGGCTTGGGCTGTTTCCCAAAGTTCCCAGGTCTTCAATGTCCTGGCTTTCTTCAGCCATTCCTTGAATATCTTCAGCTTGGCGCTAAACTTCTTCCGGGCTGTCACCCGCTTCATCCGAAACCCTTTACCGTCCCGCTTTGTACCACAGTAGTGGGTAAATCCCAGAAACTCAAACGTCTCTGCCCGTTCCCCTCTTCCCTTGGCATTCTGGACGGCGAACCTTCCAAACTCCATCACTTTGGTCTTCGTCGGTTCCACCTCAAGCCCGAACTTGCCCAGACGTTCGCTCAGCTCCACGCGAAACCGCTCTGCCTCTGCCTTGTACTGAAAGCAGACGACAAAATCATCGGCGTAACGAATGAGCCGGGAATAGCCTGTGCAACTCTTGAGGTAAACCTTCTCGAACCAGAGATCAAGGGCATAGTGCAGATAGATGTTCGCCAGCAGCGGCGAAATAACCCCGCCCTGCGGGGTTCCTGCGTCACTGACCGTTACGCTACCATCCTCCGACACTCCTGCCTTGAGGAATCGTTTCACCATGCGCTGAACTCTCTTGTCCTCAATCCGGTGCGCCAAAAATTTCATCAGCCATTCCTGGTCCACTTTATCAAAGAAGCTTTTGATGTCGGCCTCTACGATGTGGTTGATCGGATTGTTCTCCACCGTCTCGCTCAAGGTTTTGAGCGCATCATGACAGCTTCGCTTCGGACGGAATCCATACGAATCATTTATAAAATCCTGCTCGTACACTGATTCCAGTATCCGCACAAGTCCCGATTGAACAAGTTTGTCTTCAATGCTCGGTATCCCCAAGGGACGTTGTTTGGCACTGCCCGGCTTGGGTATATATGTGCGCCGGACAGGTTGCGGTATGTACGCCATCCGGTGCAGCCGCCCTATCAGGTCTGAGAGGTTGGCGTCGAGATTCTCAGCGTACATATCCTTGGTCATTTTGTCGATGCCGGCCGCTGCATCCTTCCGCAGCCACTTAAAGCACCCCCGTAACAGTTCCCCGTTCATCAGGTGATACAAGCTGGTGAACTTGAATCCAGGCTCTTTACGGGCCTTCTCTGCTATGCGGTGCAGTTTCGTTTCCACCGGTTCCCCGCTTCCGTGAACGGCCGATGTTTCCTCACATCGCGCTACCATGTGTAGCCTCCTTCCCTCCAGCAGCATTACCCGCCTTCACTGGTACTACGAGGCTATCCGACTCCCTGTGCCTCATTTGCCTTCCTCCCTTTTCGGTTGTCCGGCATACTCTCTTTGCGAGAGAGGCACAGGGCCTCCCGGGTTGCCGTGTAATCATAATGTCAAACATGCCATGGTCTCTGACCCCGAGGAAGCAGGCATCTCCTTGCCTTTGGCGGAAATGCATGTGTTGACTTCCACTCCTAATACAGTGTCGTCCTTCCCATCGCGACAATTACGGGGCTCTATCCCTTCATCCTTTCGGTTTACGGCCTGTCTGCTCGCTGTCCTACGCTTAAAGCTGACTGTTACCAGTCAGCCTCCAAGGACTCGCTACCCGGTGGATGGCCTTCCTTCCGAGACGGGTTTCTCACCCGCTTGATTACGCGACCTTGCCCGGCCGCACATAGGGGAGCTGTCCCCCCTCGTTTATTTTATGTCTTGCCAGCCCGTGATTCTCATCCCCTTGTGACGGTAATTCTGGTCACCGCCATAGACCAGCGTCGGATCAATAGCCTTTTCCCCGGCCAGAGCCGTCCATTTTTCGAGGCTGGAAAAGAAATCCGGCGCAACGGTCTTGCCGGATTTGATCTCCACCGGCATGATCCGATCACCCCTCTCGATCAGGATATCCACCTCGACGCCATTGCTGTCGCGCCAAAAAGAGAAGGCAGGCCGCTCCCCGCGATTCAGGTATGATTTCATCCATTCCGCAACCACGAAGGTTTCAAAAATGCTTCCCCGCAATGGATGGGTTTCGATCTGTTCCGGCGTCTGGAGCCCAAGCAGCCAACAGACAAGACCGGCATCGTAAAAATAAAGTTTTGGCGCCTTGATCAGACGCTTGTTGAAACTTGCATGATGAGGGCGAAGTTGGAATACGATATAGCTGGACTCCAGCACCGACAGCCAGGCTTTGGCCGTGTTATGGGTGATCCCGCAATCGGCAGCCAGGGAGGAACAATTCAGCAGTTGACCCGTGCGTCCGGCACAGAGCCGTACGAAACGCTGGAAGGTCTCCAAATCCTGGATTTTGAGAACCTGACGCACATCCCGCTCGATGTAAGCCGTCACATACGCGCCAAACCACGCCCGAACCGGGACGTCGCGATCGTAAAGCGGCGGATAGCCGCCGGTAAACAGCATGTGGTGGATGCTTTGAGGCGCTTTCCCGGCCTGCGCCAGTTCGTGCAGCGAAAAGGGAAGCAATTCCACAAAGGCAGTTCTTCCGGCCAGGGATTGCGAGCTGCCTGACCGCAGACCGAATTGCTGCGAGCCGGTCAGGATAAAAAGCCCCATGCGCCCATCGGCATCGACGATGGATTGAAGATAAGAGAGAATCTCCGGACAGCGCTGCACTTCGTCGAGCACGGCTCCATTGGGGAAGCGTTCAAGAAATGATCGGGGATCCTCCCGCGCGGCAAGCCGCACATCAGGCTCCTCCAGTGTAACGTAAGGCTTGTCGGGGAAGATGGCTTTGGCAAGCGTGGTTTTCCCGGACTGGCGCGGTCCGGTGATGGTCACGACCGGAAATCCCCGCAACAGTGAACGGATGGCATCTTCGGAGTCACGTCTTATCATGGGG
>Ga0351953_1038_pt1 | contig 12546 bp, 13 predicted proteins | sample BONcelT113001C15_FD_205810 | JGI IMG/M metagenome (GOLD analysis project Ga0351953, IMG submission 205810) | Enriched cells from coal bed in the Powder River Basin, Montana, United States - BONCAT cells T11 rep3 HSBNCT.T11.300.1.C15 ... | reverse complement strand
CCTGGGCGTTTCCCCAATCGGCCAGGCTGCGATCGTTCGTGCTGAGCACGATGCCCGCAATACCGGCCACCTGTTGAGCGCGCTCCACGATGTCCTGCGTAATTGCCCGACGGGCATGAGCCACCATACGCTCGGCGTCACTGCCTTCGGGGTGGATGCCGGTCATGATCACCAAGGTCACGTCGGACACCAGCGCCTCCCGTGAGGGGATTATAGGCCTCGCACAACCCCTTGTCAAAGATATTTGAGCCGGCCGTACATTCATGCTATACTGCCCAACGCAAGAATGACATGGATAGGAGAGTTCCTTGCGACCTGATCGGCGAACCAATGACCAACTACGTCCGGTGCTCTTTCAAACTCAATTCTTGGATCACAACCCAGCTTCAGTGTTGATCAAGATGGGCAAGACTTGGGTGCTGTGCACCGCAACCGTAGCCGAAGAGGTGCCTAGCTGGCTCAGGGGACAGGCACAGGGCTGGGTTACTGCAGAATACGGGCTTCTCCCCGCGTCCACCCACACCAGGACAGCTCGCGAGGCCAGTCTGGGGAGAGTCCAGGGTCGAACTCAAGAGATCCAACGTCTGGTGGGCCGGTCGCTGCGGGCCGCGGTTGACCTCCGCAAGCTCGGCGAACGCACAATCACCATAGACTGTGACGTGATTCAGGCCGATGGCGGCACCCGTACGGCAGCTATTACCGGCGGGTACGTTGCGATGGCACTGGCCCTCAACCCCCTCATCCTTTCCGGTCAGTCGCGGCGAGATGTTTGGCGTGGTGCGGTCGCTGCGGTTAGCGTTGGCGTTGTACAGGGCGAAGGTAGACTGGACCTATGCTATCAAGAAGACTCGCAGGCTGAAGTAGACCTCAATGTCGTCATGAATGCCCGCGGCCACTATGTGGAAGTGCAGGGCACTGCGGAAGGACGCACCTTTGACCGCACGATGCTGGATTCTCTGCTGAACCTGGCGGAAAAGGGGATCAAAGAGCTGTTAGCCGCGCAGAAAGCGGCTTTGGCAACGTAGGTGCTCCAAGGACTCTGCGGAGTCCCATCATCACTACCACACGCATGGGAGACACAGTATGAATCGAAACGATGCCTGGACGCTGTTAACCGAGTTCACCAAGAGCGACAGTCTTCTCAAACACGCGCTGGCTGTCGAAGCAGCTATGCGTGCCTACGCCCACAAGTTGGGAGAGGATGAGGAGCTGTGGGCCGTTGTCGGGCTCATCCACGATTTTGACTACGAGCGGTTTCCCACCATCCCGGAGCATACCGCGGAGGGCGCCAAGATCCTGCGCCAGCGGGGCTGGCCAGAGGAGATCGTGCGGGGTGTTCTGTCGCATGCGGACTACAGTGGGGTAAGCCGAGAGATCCCCATGGAAAAAGCGTTGTACGCAGTCGATGAGTTGACCGGCCTGATCACCGCCGCCGCCCTTGTCCGACCTACCAAGGACATTCGCGACATCACGGAAATCAAGTCGATCAAGAGCAAGTTCAAGGACAAGGCTTTTGCAGCAGCGGTGAACCGTGATGACATTGTGCGCGGTGCGGAGGCTCTGGGAGTGGACCTCTGGACAGAGCACGTGCCGCTGGTACTGGAGGCGATGAAGGCGGCCGCTGCTGTCCTGGGTTTGGACGGTTCCCTTTTGAGCAGATGAGGATTTATAAGGCGTTTGTGAACCGGCCACACGCGGTGCAGTTGTTACAGGGCGCCATCGCAGGCGTTATGATCCTGGTCGCAGTGAGCCAGTTTGGGCCTCAGGCCGGAGCTTGGGAGTTGGCGCCGTTCGTCGGTCCTACTCCTTCACCGACCGCCTCGCCTCCGGCACAGAACCTGCGCCCGACTCCCACATCCTACATCCCAACCGCCACGCCGCCTCCTTTGATCCACGTCGTACAGAAGGGCGAGGTCCTTGGGATGATCGCCCGGATGTATGACACCACTGAGGAGGAGTTGGTCAAGGCCAACGGTATGAAGAGTGCCGATGAAATCATCGCCATCGGCCAGGAGTTGATTGTCGCCGGAGCCCACCGTACGCCGGTGCCGCTTGTTTTCGACACACCCACCCCTACACCAACGTCAACCCCTCCGTACAAGTATCCAGCGCCCGTCTTGCTCTCTCCTCTGACCGGCGAGAACCTGGGAGGCCCCAGTCCGGCGGTCACCCTTCAGTGGGCGTCCGTCGGGATTCTGGCCGAGGGAGAGTGGTACGAGGTCCGAGTCTGGTCGCCCTCCGCAGACCCGGCCAACGCTCTGAGATTCAGAACGAGATCTACTGCCCTGGCGTTGACACCGTCAGCGCTTGACGGCGAACGAACCTCGGCATACAACTGGCAAGTCCTGGTCATCTACGCCGGACACACCCTCATACGCAAGAGTCCTGCCAGCGAGACGCGCTTGATCCACTGGGAATAGGGATCCATCGCCAGGCAGGTGTCCTGCTATCACCTATTGGCGTGGAGCCGGTCTGGTCTGGCAGCAGCACATCTCACCAGGCAGGGCCCTTAGGTAGCTACACCCGCGCGAAGCATTCGCGTACCGATTCTCCGAGATCACAGCCGTGCGTGACACCTGCGCGACGGCCAATCGATTCCCGAGGAAATGCTGCGCGCTTTGGCAGGCATGACACAGGGGCGAGCCCTACCGCCACAAGGCGCTCGCCCCGCTGACCACGGTGAGGAACACCACCCAAGCCCGACGAGTCTCAGCGCCGGCCAGGGCCCCTGGCCTCATGAACTGACTTGGTCGAAGACCACTCCCTCGGCGGTCAGCCGAAACGGCCCGATTGTGACATAATCGGTGCGAGGGTCACTGTCCTTGACTGCCAGACGCTCGTTGGTAGTGGGCAGGTAGAGGCCAACTCGTAGCCTCAGGCTCTCTCCCATCAGGTCGCGGGACACAGCGAGCCGGTATGTATCGCGCATCTGATCGCCGACCTGCCAGTACTCGGTAGCAAAGCTTCCCCCAAGAGGGGGGGAGTCCGCTTGTCCAACGATGCTCCCGGTTCGGTCTAGAAGATGGACCAACACGGTGTAGGACTCGCTAACCGGCTTCAAGCTCTCCCAGTAGAGGGCCAGATCAAGCGCTATTACATCCTCGTCTGCTTGGGAAGCATCCAGATCATAACCATACAGTCCGACAAGGTCATCCAGGTTGACTGACAGGACTCGCGTCGGGGTCCCACCGTCCCATGGTCCATGGCGTGCCAGGCGAACGCGAGCAATTTCAGCGGATGGCCCCAAAGCCGTGCCTCGCGCATCGGTTACAGGCAGTGCCTCTTCATACCGTTCGGCATATAGGCTCACGCGGATCGCTGCGGCAACTGGCCCACTGGCGTCAATGTTCACGGGCACGGCACAATCATCGATAATCACCTCGCCGGGCGACCAATGGGTAGTCGGATAGAGCCCCATGGCCGGCAGCGTGTCGCGGCCACCCAGTCGTTCACCGCCAGGGCCCACTAGCTGCACCCCTTCGATATAGCTCTGGTCAAGAGAACTCTCTGCACGCCAATAGAGTCGCACCCACACGGACTCGCCGGGGATCGCCTCTTCTGACAACACCCTGGCGCCAATAAGCGTAATCTGATCGCCGTAACGAATCTCGAGCCAAGAGAGATCCTCCGGGAGCTCCGATGCCTGCATTCTAGCGGGAACGGTATACGACGGCGCGATCACGGCCCAAGGCATCGCTGCAGCGGCAGCCAGCAGCAGAATTATCATAGCCCTTGTCGCAGTAGGTCGCCAGCCTCGCGGCAGCCATCCCGTGAGCCCGAGGACCATCAGGAACCCAAACACTCCTGCCGCCGGAAAGAGCAGGCGCCCCTGGGTGCGCGTGATCGTTTGGGTCCAGCGCAGGATCAAAGCCAACATCACCAAGGCCCACACGCCAGCAACGAGCCCAGCACGCCGAGAAGCAGGCGATGGCCACAACTGCCTGTGCCAGGCCTTTATCCCGCGCAGCAACAGGCCAATGCACGCCAGGACCGTTAGCGAGCGCATGGCCACGTAGTAGGGCTTGGGAGCGAGCACGTTCATCCAGCCAAAAACACCCCAATAGGACGGAAGCGCCTCGTACATGATGGCCGCGGCCTGAACCAGTGGCAATGGTTGGTCGTGGACAGAAAAGATGGCCGCATAGTTCAACATACCCAGGGGGTCGTTATAGGAGCAAGCATTGCGCAGGTACCACCAGCCACCAACCAGCACCGCCGAGGCCGCGCATAGCAGCAGAGGCCGCAGCAGATCGGGCCAGAGGCGTCTCCTTCCCCCACGTCCGTAGTGAATCAGATAGGCGCACGGAACCAAGCCGAGGCTGGCCTGGCCGCTGAGTTTGGCCAGGGCGGCCAGTCCTCCCAAAACGCCCAGGATGATCGGTGTTCTGTAAGGCTGTGCACCCTGCCGAGCGACGCGGGTGCACAGCAGCAATACTGCTGCCGCCAAGACGGTCACCATGACATCGTTGTTAGCGCTCGCACTGATGAAAAGGAACTGGGGATTGAAAGCGAGGATAGCCGCAGCGCCCAAGGCCAGCCATCGCTGACGGGGCGCAATCGTCAGTGCCAGACAATAGGTGAGCCAAATGGTAATGGCTGAACAGGCTAGCGAAAGGGCACGCAGCAGCCGCAGGGCATAATCGGTGCGCTGCGTCTCCACGGTGGCTGAAGCAGGGTGAACCACAGCATTCTTGTTGCCTGGGCTGTTGGGTTGACCCAGAGCCGCGAACCGATTGCGAGGGTAGGCAGTTTGCCAGGCGTCGGTATCCCGCGGCCCTGCCAGAAGAGCCCCCACGATGTAGTACAGTGGCGGCTGATGAAACTGGCCCTGCTCCCATTCGTGGGAAGAGACCACCAGGGGAGGCAGTTGGCGTTCCTCGGCCAAAAAGCGGACATAGGCATAGTGGCCGTATTCGTCGGGGGTCTCAAAAGGCGGCGTCAGGTGTATATAGGTCACACCCAGGGCCAAAAAGGCAGCCAGAATGAAGAGGACCGGATGCTTCAGGACACGCGCCATCAGTGGACCGCGTTCACACATGGCGCATTGGTCGGGCTCAACCTCCGCCACAAATTCGTGCTACTCTCCACCGCTCCTCCTGGCGCTCGATTATAACTTGCCATCAAAGCGGGGTCAATCGCCTTTCTTTTGCAGCAGTCCTGTGGGGTCCCCTCCTGTTCCGGCCATGGACAGCCGTGGCCGGCCAGCAGCGCTGATCAAGCGTTGAACCTGTAAGAACCTCGTCCTGGCGAAGTGAGGGACCAGGCTACAAACACAAAAGACCCCACCATCCTTGCGATGGTAGGGCCCCTCAGGTTGTGTGCAGTGGCGGCGACTAGATTTGAACTAGTGACCAAGGGCTTATGAGTCCCCTGCTCTGCCGCTGAGCTACGCCGCCAAGTGGAAGGCAATAAGAAGTAGCGGGGACAGGATTCGAACCTGTGACCTTTGGGTTATGAGCCCAACGAGCTGCCGCTGCTCCACCCCGCGTCGTGATTACCAGTATACCCCAAAATTCACAATGAGTCAAATAGACTGCGCAAGCGTCTGAGCCAGCTCAGCCAACTCGGCTGCGTCTCGGATTGCTCTCCAACGCCGGCCCCAACCGGCCCCCCGACTGAGGACGCCGGAACGTAACGGTAGGTAGTTATGACCAGCTTGTCGCCTGGCCTTGCCCACTTCCATTGCTCACGGGCAATCTTCTCGACGTACGTCGCGGAGCCCACAAAGTCCAGGTTCTTTATCAAAGTCTGTTTTCTCGACTCCAGAGATGCCTTCTCGGCCTCCAGTACAGCATTTTGCCTCTCGAGTCGGTATGCCTCTACCAGCTTGGCCCCAAAGGCCAGCACAAAGAACACGACGGCTGAGGCAACCAATACCGTCAGGATATCCGTTGCTGCCAGGGGAACGCCGCGTCTTGCGTCCTTCATCGGCTGGCCTCCCTCTCAGACCCCATACGGAGGTCCCATCTAGTGCTGTCCTCCGCGTAAATCATACCAGCCGTTGTGGCCTTTGTCAATTCAACGCACAGGGCAGTGCGCGGCCGGGAGGTATCAGTTGCCAGCGCCACCCCACTGTGCTATAATGGCACCGAGAATGAGTCGCGATTAACTCATACGATCACCATGACCCCATCGCCGCCTACTCCGTCGTCTTGCCGTACGCCAAGGACAGCATGCCAGATGGCAAAACAGATCCTCATCATCGTTGAGGACCAGGGCTTGGTGGCCAACTTACTCCACAAGCGACTGGTGCAAAAAGGATACGACGTGGATGTGGTTGAGCGCAGCCAGGCGATGGACCACCTGGCGCGCCACCTACCAAGCGTGGTCCTGTTAGACGGGATCGCGGCGCAGCCTGAACTGACGGGCCTTTGCCTCTCCCTTCGGCACATTACCTCAGCACCGATGATCGTCCTTTGCGACACGCCGATGAATGTGGACAAGTTGGACTCGGTCGAATGCCTCACCAAGCCCTTGGACTTTCGCCACCTCTTTGCTGTTGTGGACAACTGCGTCAACTCGCAGCGCAAACGCCGGCCCCGCCCGCCCCGATACCTGCAGGCTGGCAACCTCGGCCTTGACCTTCAGACGCATATCCTGACCCGCGGCGACCATCAATGGCACCTGACCCCGAAAGAATTCTTGCTCATGAGCATGTTCATGAGGAACTCGGGGCGCGTACTCACCCACAAGGCCATTATGAAGGAGGTCTGGAGCACCGACTTTATCGAGGACAAGCGCACCCTGCAGGTGCACGTCAGCTGGCTGCGCAGGAAGATCGAAGAAAACCCCACCCGTCCCCACCACCTGCGCACGGTAAGGGGCGTCGGTTACCGGTTTGATACCGAGTCCTGATCCCTGGGCTGCGATGCTGAGAGAGCTGACATCAACGGCCCGATTGGGATCCCTTGACCCCCAACCAGAAATGATTGGGCGGGATCGTGCGCGACTCGATGATCTGTACCAGCCCAGACACAGGGGTCGAGCCGTCTAACGTCTTCGGGTGCACATAGCACACATTTGGCGCCGTACCGAACCGCTCCAGGTAGCGCCGAGCGGCCCGTCCCACCTTCTCCTGAAGCGGCAATCGTGGACTGTCGTCAAACCACAACCATCCGGTCTTGATCTCCATTTGCCTAGTCCTCGCCCTCTCCCACAACGCGGAAGCGCCTTGGGGCTGCTTGAACCAACGGCGTAGGTCCAGGGTAGTGAGGAGAAACAAAAGAACCTGATAACGGCAGTCCGCCCTGGATGACCACCACCGGCGGATACGTTCTTGAGTGCGCCCCCATTCCCCTGGAATACACTTCCTCACTGGGGTTCTGCCTGCGGCCGAGAACCGCAAGCAGTAGCAGGCTCATTGGAATGCCGGCCGCTGCACCACAAAAGACTCCGACGACCACCGATATGGCGTCATCGCTCATGCGTAGACCCATAACCGCTGCCAGGATGACCGCAAAGGCGATCGCCATGACCACGAGAACCTTGGACATTATCTGTCTCCTCTCAGTAAACTCTCGGCTCAGTACCTAGCCAGATGACCGATCAGCCGCTCGTGCCGTATCCGCTGTGCAGGGCATGCGGACAAGCGCGCGGGGTGCCGGGTCCAGATCACGCACTGCTCTCTGGGCATCTGCCACTGATACGAAGGCGGCGCTGAAGCGCGTGCACTGACCCTTGAGCACCAGAATAAAGTCCCCATGCCCTTGCAGTCGTTCTGCCCCGGTGCCTGCAAGCCCGGCAGCCAAACGAGCTTCTTCGGGGCAAGTAACTGATCCAACCAGGCGCGCTGGGAAATTGGCCCTGACTAGAGAGCCCATCACCGCGGTGGTTGGCTTCTGGATACAGGCAACCAGATGAATCCCAGCTTCGCGCCCGCGTTGCGACAAGCGAGCCATGATTGCCACCAACTCCCTGCCCCCGGTCAGCAGAAGGTCGGCAAACTCATCGATAAAGACCACCACCTTCGGAGAGCTGATCCCGTTGACATCCCGGCGCTCCATCTCATCCACCAGTCCGGCTAGCTGCTTCACAGCATCCGCGAGGTTGCCAAGAGGACGAGTCAGTAGGTGGGGAACATCGGCCAGACAAGAAAACCCGCGCCCCTTGGGATCAATCAGCAACAACTGCAGCAGGCGTTGTGAGTTGTTGAGAGCCAGCGAAAGGGCCATGCTCCTGGCCAGTGCGGTCTTTCCGGAGCCAGTGGTTCCGCACACAAGCACGTGAGCGACATCTGGGCTGGACAGGTTGAGCAAGAGAGGTGTTCCGCCTTCGTCAATCCCCAACACAGGGGCACAACCAGGCAGTGAATCATCCAGGCGGCGGTGCAAATCGAGTAATGAGACACTGGCTGGTTCAGGCCGCGGGATCTCGATGTGCAGGGCACCATTCTCGCGGACCACCCGGCAGGAGGGAGCGGCCAACGAGAGGGCCAGTTCCTCGCTGAGGCCCGAAACCTGGCTGAGCCGAACTCCCAGCCGGGTAACCACTTGGAAGCGAATCCAACGGGGAGTAACCGTGCCGCCCAGCACCTGGGATGGTATTCGATGACTGGCCAGCAATGTCTCGATACATTGAGCCTGGGCCTCAAGTCCACTGTGCAACGTAAAGCCTCCTGATGCATAGCACGTATGTTCTAGTTCTAAGTATAGAACAGTTGTGCTATTCTGTCAAGAGGCTAGCACAGGGCAGATGGACCAATCAAGAGCGATTCTTCTATGCGTATTGACGTATAACGGCGATGACCTTACCTTGTATCTGGAGGTTCGACGGGCGAACGTAAATAGGCTGCAAGCTGGGGTTTGCTGGCTGCAATCGCACGCGATGGTTGGCTTCCTCCCAGAAGAAGCGTTTGAGGGTAGTCTCCTTCTCGGCCTTTAGCCAGGCAGCCACCAGATCACCATTCTTGGGCTTGTCCTCCGGCTTCATGATGACAATATCCCCATCAAAGATAAAGGCATCGATCATCGAGTCTCCCTTTACCTGCAGCGCATAGACAGGGCCTCTCTCGCGCACAATGTCGCGGGTGAGGGCAATCGTTTCATCCACAGCCAAGGGAGAAAAGTTCTCGTCAGGGATGGGTGCAGGCTCGCTCGCTACGATGAAGCCAACTACCGGTATCTGCAGGACAAAAGGATCGGAGAAGCGCCGCGGCTCCTTATCGCGGTCAGCCAGCTTGACGCCCCGCGATATCTCCCGATCGCGCAGAATATGACCCTTGTTCTGCAGGATGTTCAGGTTGTAGTTAACCACAGACGTAGATGAGATACGTGCAGCCTGGCCGATCTCTCTGATGGTTGGCGGATATCCGTTCTCGTCGATGAACTCGCGGATGAACTGAAGCATGTTAGCCTGTCTTGCCGACAACTCCATCTCGAAACCTCCTTTGACACCACTGCGAGGGGCTCAGCCACATTGTACACGAACATTTGTTCTGTGTCAAGTGTCCGCGCTCCCTTCTGCCACTTGATCCGATGGGCCCGATTGCCCTATTGCCGCAAGTTCAGCAGAGTGGTTGTGTCACGGTTATAGTTCCTGGTTATGCCCTCTTTGTGCCACTTTAGACCGCTTTTATCCACTACTTTGCCTAAATTAGTGCCATTGACTACTTGCCAAATCTGCATAAGCATGCTATAATGTGGTCAGTCACAACGGGTGCGGCTAAGAGATAGAGGAGGGATGATGATGTCATTGACCAGAAGATGGCAGACCCGGATGGTAATCTCTTTGCTTGTCCTGGCCTGTCTGGGTGCGCTGTTACCCTCAGCGTTGGGCGCCCAAAGTGGGGTGCCATGGCGTGCAGAGTTCTTTTCGAATCCGAGCCTCGCAGGGTCCCCCTCCAGAGTACGCTACGACCGGGCCATCAACTATGACTGGAAGGATGACAAGCCCGACGATGGCGTTCCGTTCGACCACTGGTCTGCTCGCTGGACCGGTGATTTTTTATTCGACCAGGGCGAGTACCTCTTCAAGGCCTACGTTGATGATGGAGTGCGCCTCTGGGTGAATGGCCAACTCATCATTGATGAGTGGCGCGATCAGGTAGCGACTCTCTTTGAGAAACGCGTCAACCTGTCGGCCGGCACCCATAGTGTGCGCGTAGAGTACTATGACAACATTGGCAATGCCGTTGCTATGGTCTGGTGGGAGCGAATGACCCCACCTACCACCAACGTATGGCGAGCAGAGTACTTTGCCAATCCCTGGCTCACCGGCGCGCCCGTTGCGGTCCGCGCGGAGAACGTCATAGACTACAACTGGGGAGCTGGTTCACCCGGGCCCAGTGTTCCCGTCGATGGCTTCTCAGCCCGCTGGTCGGCGACCATCGATTTCGGACCAAGCGACAACTATGAGTTCTCGGTGACCGTGGATGATGGCGTTCGCATCTGGCTGGACGGAGTCTTGCTGATTGACCAGTGGCGCGATCAAGCCGCAACCCACAAAGCTACCCGTTTCGTTCCGCAGGGTGGCCGGGCCGTCGTGGTCGAGTACTATGAGGCCACCGGCAATGCGCAGCTCAAGTTCAGTTGGACACGAGTTGGGGGTGCACCCACGGTCAGCCAGACCCCTTCGACGCCCGTCCCAGCATCGGAAGTTATCGTAGACAACAAGGATGCCGGGTTCCAAAAGGGCGGGCCCAGTGACGGTTGGTTCGAGCGAGCCGTCGGCTACAAGACTCACACCTTCTGGACCTACAACAGCAACTCCCAGGTCTACAACTTTGGCAAATGGATACCCAAGTTGCCAAGCGCGGGGGACTACCAAGTGTTCGTGTTCATTCCCAGGCAGCGGGCCGACACCCGCAGCGCTCGCTACCGCATCTTCCACAACGCCCGCGAAGACGCCTTTTGGGTCAATCAGTCAGCCTACTTTGACGCCTGGGTCTCCATTGGCACCTACTACTTTGCCGCGACAGGCAATGAGTACGTGTACCTTGATGACGTCACAGGCGAGCCCTACGCCTCACGCAACATTGGTTTCGACGCAGTCAAGTTCGTACGCAAGACTACCGGCACAGCACCCACTAGCGTTTCACCAACGCGGACCAATACCCCGTGGGTCATCGTCGTAACTCCGGTGGCCAGCACCACGCCCATCGTCGTAACCGCCACACCGGTTGGACCCACCCGGACACCGATCCCACCAACGGCCACCCCCATCGCGCCCACGGCCACTCCCACCGTTCCGCTGCCCACGTGCGCTATCATGCCTGTCTTGGGCTTTGGCAACATCTGGACAACCTATCCAACCGTCCGGAGTCGCCTCGGCTGCCCCGTGGAGCCAGAGAAGGGTATTTGGAGTGCCGAGGAGTCCTTCATCGGCGGCATGATGTTCTGGCGGTCTGACCTAACCCTCATCTACGTCCTGTACAACAACGGTACATGGCAGAGCTTTGCTGATACCTGGGAGAGCACTCAGCCAGAGTGGGACGTTAACATCGTTGCCCCGGCAGGGTACTTGCAGCCCAAACGAGGCTTCGGCAAGGTGTGGCGTGAACAACCTGGCGTTAGGAGCGCACTGAGCTGGGCGACGACGCCAGAGCGAGGACTCGGAGCGACCTGGCAGGCATACCAGGGCGGCCAGATGCTGTGGAGCGATGTACAGGGCAACTTTGTCCTCTTCAGTGATGGCACCTGGAGCCACTACTAGACTGTCTACCCAGAACAAAAACAAAGGCTCTGGCCATGGTGGCCAGAGCCTTTGTTTTGCATCTGCCCGCCGCTACGGTCTCCACGGGACCCCCAGCTTTGCGAGGACCGCATCCTGCAGAAGCCACATTCTCTGCTGTTCGTCCGGCTCGTCGTGATCGTGACCTAGCAGGTGTAGAAGCCCATGCACAGCCAGCAGCCACAGCTCCTCTTCTACCGGATGGTTCTCCGCCGCCGCTTGTTCAGCAGCACGGGGGAAGGCAATAACTATGTCGCCCAGATAGCGGGGCCCATCCTCGGGAAAGCCATCAGAGTCCGTAGTGCCCGAATTGCCAAAGGCCAAGACGTCGGTGATGGCATCCACGCCGCGGTAGTCGCGGTTCATGGATTGGATTTCTTCATTGCCAGTAATAACAAGGGTGAGCGCCCCGTCGTCAGTCACCCCGGCACTACGAAAAGTGGCCACCATTGCCTTTCGCAAACCACTCCGCTCAACCTTCCCCCAAAACCGTCGATCCACCCGAAATGCGACCTTGAGGCTAGCAGTGGCCATGCGTAAGCTTACCCATTCGTCGACCGGAGACCTTGTGTCATGCTGTCCTTCTCAGGGTACTCTATCCTTGGGTGGAACACGCCCTGCAGGACCTCTATGAAAGCGCAGCGTATGACGTCCAGCTCGCGAAGCGTGAGGGCAGATTCGTCTAGCTCCCCGCTTACCAGGCGATCGTTGGTTACCTTGCGCACCACTCGCTCGATTTCCGGCAACGAGCCCGCCCGAGCCGCCCGAACAGCGGCTTCGACGCTATCAGCGAGCATCATGATGGCCGCTTCTTTGGAGCGCGGCCGAGGACCGGGATAGCGGAAATCGTTCTCGTCGACGTGATTGTCCTCCGCTTCC
>Ga0351953_1036_pt1 | contig 12605 bp, 8 predicted proteins | sample BONcelT113001C15_FD_205810 | JGI IMG/M metagenome (GOLD analysis project Ga0351953, IMG submission 205810) | Enriched cells from coal bed in the Powder River Basin, Montana, United States - BONCAT cells T11 rep3 HSBNCT.T11.300.1.C15 ... | reverse complement strand
AAAGGACGAGAGCTTTTTTTCTATTGGGGTTTCGTTTCACCCAAGTCGACAGGAGGCATCATGTTCAAGCCAGTGTCCAACAAGTTGGACCCGTGCACATTGGAAGAGGGCGTCCTGCGCTTCTGGGAACGGCACCAGACGTTCCGGAAGAGCATGGAGCAGCGCTTTGCCGCGCCGCACTATGTGTTCTATGAAGGCCCGCCCACTGCCAACGGCTTGCCCGGAATTCACCATGCCCTTGGTCGCATCTACAAGGACACGATCCCCCGCTATCAGACCATGAAGGGCCAGTACGTCCTGCGCAAGGGTGGATGGGACACCCATGGGCTTCCCGTCGAAATCGAGGTCGAAAAGGAGCTGGGTATTGTCGGCAAGGGCAAGCAGGCCATTGAGGAGTATGGCGTGGCCCGCTTCAACGCTCTCTGCCGCGAGAGCGTCTTTCGTTATGTACAGGAATGGAAGCTGCTCACCGACCGCATCGGCTTCTGGATTGACATGGATGACCCTTATGTCACCTTATCCAACGACTACATCGAGTCGGTGTGGTGGTGCCTGCGCCAGATCTGGGACAAGAACCTGCTCTACCGGGGTTTCAAGAGCGTGCCCTACTGCCCCCGCTGCGAAACTCCCCTGTCCGACCATGAGGTATCTCAGGGCTACGAAGACGTGGAGGACCCCTCCATCTTTGTCAAGTTCCCTCTGCGTGACGAGCCCGGCGTGTATTTCCTCGCCTGGACTACGACGCCCTGGACCCTGCCTGGCAACGTCGCTCTGGCGGTTCATCCTGATGTGGAATATGTGCTCGTGGAACAGAATGGGGAGCAACTGATCCTCGCCCGCGCCCTGATGGAAAAAGCGCTGCACGGCGACTATGAGGTCAAGAAGAGCTACCGTGCCCAAGAACTGGTGGGCAAGCACTACAAGCCCCTCTACACCTTTGTCCCAGTTGACCAGGACTACTGTCGAGTGATCTCGGCCAGCTTTGTGAACACCGAAGATGGCACCGGTATCGTCCACATCGCACCCGCCTTTGGCTCCGATGACCTCGAGGTCGGCAAAACCAACAACTTGCCCGTGCTGCAGACCGTTGACCCTCAGGGTCGCTTCATCGACCAGGTCACCCCTTGGCGCAATCAGTTTGTGAAGGATGCTGATCCCCTCATCATCGCTGACCTGGAGCATCGCGGTCTGATGTACCGGGTCGCTACATACCTGCACTCCTACCCCTACTGCTGGCGGTGCCACTCACCCTTGCTGTACTATGCCAAGCCAACCTGGTTCATCGCGACGCGCCAGGTACGCGATCGTCTGCTGGCGAATAACCGCCTGATCAACTGGGTGCCCGAACACATCCGCGACGGGCGCTTTGGCAACTGGCTGGAGAACAATGTGGATTGGGCTCTGGGACGCGATCGCTTCTGGGGAACTCCTCTTCCGGTCTGGGTGTGCCAGTCCTGTGGCGAGATGGAGTGTTTCGGAAGCGTCGAGGAACTCCGGGAGCGCCAAGCGGCCGTGCGCAGGACTGGCCTCGCCCAGTCCAGTTTTGATCTGGCCGAGTTGGACCTTCACCGGCCGTTCATCGATGAGGTCGTGGTCACGTGCAAGTGCGGCGGCAGCATGCGGCGAACGCCCGAGGTCATTGACTGCTGGTTTGACTCCGGCGCAATGCAGGTAGCCCAGTGGCACTATCCCTTTGAGAACGAGGAGCTCTTCCGCGACCAGTTCCCAGCTACTTTTATCTGCGAGGGCATTGACCAGACCCGGGGATGGTTCTACTCGCTCCACGCCATTGCGACGCTGCTGTTCGATCAACCAAGCTTTCAGAACTGCCTCTGCTTCGGGCATGTCCTCGATGCCGATGGACAAAAGATGTCCAAGTCCAAAGGCAACGTCGTTGACCCCTGGGACGTCATCAAGGCCCACGGCGCCGATGCCATGCGATGGAGTTTCTACACCGCCTCGCCGCCCGATTACCCACGTCGCTTTTCTCTCAATTTGGTGGGCGAAAGCATGCGCAAATTCGGCCTGACCCTGTGGAACACCTACTCGTTCTTTGTCACCTACGCCAACATCGATGGCTTCTCGCCTCGCAAGGCCATGGTCCCTGTGGCCGAGCGACCAGCCCTCGACCGCTGGGTCCTGGCCGAACTTCATGCGCTCGTGCAGAGCGTTGACGAATCCCTGGCCGAATACGACATGACCAGTCCAGCCCGGGCAATTCAGGCCTTTGTCGAAGACCTCAGCAACTGGTACGTGCGCCGCTCTCGCCGTCGCTTCTGGAAGAGCGACGCAGATGCGGACAAGGCGGCTGCCCACCATACCTTGTACGAGTGCCTTACCACCCTGACGCTGCTCTTGGCTCCGTTCCAGCCCTTTATGGCGGAGGAGATGTACCAGAACCTGGTGCGGCGGGCCACCCTCGACCAGCCCGAAAGCGTCCACCTGTGTGACTATCCTCAGGCGGATCCCGCTATGATCGATCGCAATCTCATGGCCGAAACCAGGGCGGTCATGCGCGTGGTGGCAGTTGGTCACGCCGCCCGCAACCAAGCCGGCATCAAGGTACGCCAGCCTTTGGCGCTCGCTCTCGTCAAACCACGGTCTAGCGCCGATGCCGAGGGCCTGCTCAAGCTCGTTGACCAGATTCGTGACGAGCTCAACGTCAAGGAAGTCAGTATTATCGGAGACGAGAGCACCTTTGTAGAGTCCTCGGTCAGCGCGGTTCCAAGCAGCGTGGGCAAGAAATACAAAGCGCTCTTCCCGGCCGTCAAAGCCCAGCTCGCCTCCCTCGACCCAGGTGAAGTGGCCGCCAAGGTTCGCTCGGGGGAAACCCTGATCCTGACCGTAGAGGGTCAGGATGTGAGCCTCGAGCCCACCGACATACAGGTTGTCAGCAACGCCAGGGTTGGCTTCGCCATTGCGGAGGAGGGCGGCTACACCGTGGCCATCAACACCACCATCAGCGAGGAGCTGCGCCAGGAAGGACTCGCGCGGGAGGTCGTACGCCGTCTCCAGACCATGCGCAAAGAGGCCAACTTCCGTATTGAGGACACCATCACCACCCACTACCAGGCGGGGCCTGGCCTCGCTCCAGTGTTCAAGGCCTGGGCCACCCATATCTGCCAGGAGACCCTGTCCCGATCCTTGGAGTCATCGCCCCCACCCGAGGGCGCCCTCGTCCAGGCCCATGACCTGGACGGGGAGACCGTTACTCTGGCGGTGATGCGCTAGGCCACGGCCCGCCGTCCCAGGGCTAGCTCACGTCCTGGGACGGCGGGCCATCGCAAGGTCCTCCGCACTCCAGGCCAGACGGGCCGCGATTTGCATTTTCCCCGTATTTGAGTATAATTAATCCGGACTCGCAGCAGGCCAGCAACGCACGACGAAGCATCATCGTACTCTCGTCATTGTCTCTTTGTCGCCGTCATCACTGACACAACGACCACTATCGAAATCTCCAACCACCCCGCTTTCAACGCAGCCCGGTCTGCTTGCGTCCAACACGAACAGGGCGATGGTGCAAAACCCATCGCCCTGTTGCGTTACGCCTCTCACCGCTGTGCCTGGCCACCATGCCGAGGCGGAGAACGCCGCCCTGGCCAATGCACGCCTCATCGCTCAAGTTGCCCTGGGCTGCCGAGCCTCTTGACAGATTAGAACAACTGTGCTATTCTGTTCTCCGTTAGCACATTTGTTCTGACTGCGGAGGCGATCGTGATAACTGCGCTGAAGATAGCCACCCTGTCCGCCGCCATTGAGTCGGTCTTCGCCGCTTACGGTGTAGCCGTGCAACGGCAGGCGGCATCCGTCACTCCGTGTACCATCCGCTTTCGGTACGCCCAATTACCGTGCCAACCAGCGGCCCACCTTGACTCTCTGCGAAACGAGCTTGCCAAAGCCGTCGCAGGATTGGCCTGCCGCGTTGCCAGCGACCGAGATCATCTGAGCATCGAGCTATCCCGCAGCCATCCGTCCCAGGTGCTCCTCAGGGACTTGAGTGCTGGCCCAAAGGCTCGCGTTTCGGAAGGGTCAGCCACCCTCGGCATCGACCAGGAGGGCCAACCCATTGTCATTGACCTCATGGGGCACGGTCCGCGACACGTCCTTATCTATGGCTCACGCGGCTGCGGAAAGACTGCTTTGGCCCGAACCATGGCGCTATCCCTGGCCTCGCACAGCCGCCCGCGCCAGCTCATGCTGGTTCCTATCGTATCCTCCCGGAGCGATTGGACAGCTCTCGAGCCCCTGCCCAATGTGGCTCACCTGCACGTCGGGGATGACAGCGCCACACTGTCCGCCCTACGGTGGTTAGACAACGAGATGACCAGCCGGGCTCAGGGCACCTCACTCCCGCGGCTGGTAGTGGTTGTGGACGACTTGGAGAGGGCAGCAGAAAACGCAGGCGCGGAGGGGCAGCACCTGTTGGCTCAACTAGTCCGTCACGGCGACCAGGCTGGCATTTCCGTCATAGTCTGTGCGCAGAGCCCAGCCGCGCTGCAGAGCACCGGCATGGACCCGCTGGACTTTCCGGTTCGCGTGATAGGCTTCGTGGCCCTGGAAACGGAGGCGGAATATGCCACGGGGCTCTTGGGCTCCGGCGCCCAGCACCTGCTGAGTCGTGGTGACTTTCTGCTGATAGCGCAGGGGCAGTGCACGCGGTTCTGCGTAGCCTACATCTCCCCGTCTGACGCGTCCCAGGTCGCCGCTACCTTGTCGGCCAGGCAATCAACATTCCCTCAGAGGACGACGAACGCGAGCATCACCACGGGGCGGCCCTGGACCCGGTCTCCGGCACTGCCCCTGGCGAGTCCACGGTCCTCTCTGTCCAGGGGTTGAGGATGGTCGCTAACAGAGGCTACGCTCCCTCGCACCGTTCGTGAGTCCCTCCACGAGAGGAGACCGTGATGTGCGATTCGCTCTGGAACGACGATGATCTCGCCCAGGTCCTGGCAGCAGCCGACCAAGCCAATCTTGAGGGTTTGCTCGCCCTAAGCGGGTGCGAGACCCTGCCGCCGACGCCTCTCGATGCCAGCAAGAACGAGGTTTGCAGCGCCTATCGCTCTGGTTTCACCGCCGCTCTGGCCACGATCGCTCTTGCCTTTGGCCTGGGGGCTCCTGCCGCCGAGAAGGCATCGGACACTGCGGGCGAAGGCTAATGGGACGAGTGCTGGCTGGCATCTGTCTTCACGATGACTGCCACACCAGTGGGAAAGACAGCCATAGCACGCTTTGGTGTCTGGGCAGCATTGGTCACAGCACTTCTCAGCGTTGCCATGATCAATACTCGCCCATGCCGGCCCATTCGGGTCACTCGGGCTCTGACCAAACGGCGCCCTTGGAAATCCATGCCCTAGCCGACAGTCCAGCAGGTCACCACCAATTACCCGCTCAACAACACCGCCGGAACGGATGGCGTTTCGGCGGTGTTCCAGCGCTAGCCTGACCAGGACAAGAGCCAGATTCTCCACATTCTGCTGCGCAGCCGGCGACCTGCCTGCGCCACCTGGCGGAGGCTCTCCCCTTCCGGTGGTGTAGGTGCATAGCTCAGCCGCTCATAAGTGTCGGCCACCAGAGGAACTTCGCCCGCCGCCGCCGCCACCTCTCTCTCCACCGTGGCCGCCGCCCACTTCCAGCGCGGGCTTTGCATCCGCAGTCTCTCCAGGATCGCCGCCGCTAGCTCAGCCGGCGTGTCCGAAGGCAGCACGTCAACGCCGATGCGCGGCGCCAGTTCTCTCATCCACAGGTACCCCACGATGGCCCGCTGACGCACGTCGCGGCCCAAAGTGGCCCGGTTCCACCACCACGCCAGCGCCGACAATCCCACCAGGGCTGCTGCCCCCATCAGGAGCTCCAGCTTACGGTGAATCCACAGCACGCGCATCTCCACTTGCGCAATGGTCCACCAGGTTCGCAGGGGAATACCCGAAGGCTTATCGTTAAAGACTTCCACGGCCTGGTCATCGGGCACCCGATTCAGTGATGGGTAACCTGTTGTCGGCTCAAAAGGAATCCACCCAAAGTCCGGGAAGTAGAGCTCTGGCCAGGCGTGGGCGTGCTTTGCCTTCACGAGATAGGCCTCACGCTCAAAGTCATACTCGCCCATGGCGTAGCCCACTGCCAGCCTCGACGGGATTCCCACCACCCTGGCCATCACCACCATCGCGGTCGCGAAATAGTCGCAGTATCCTCTCTGCAAGTCAAACAGGAAATAGTCCACCACGTCCCTGGACGCTGGAGGAAGGGGCACTTCCAGGTCGTAAGCGTACGCTCGCAGATACTCCTGGATCGCCAGCGCCTGCCCATAGGGCGAAGTGTAGTTGGCTGTCACCGAGCGTGCCAGCGCATCAACCCTGGCCGGGATCTCCGGCAGGTCCAAATAGGCCTGCCAGATCACCGTCGGATACTTGGTCCCCGCCCACCAGAGCTGATAGGCGCTGACATGGGGAATCAACGACAGAACCTGGTATTGGGAGGCACCGGACTCTAACGCTGTCACATCGTCCTTATCCGCCAACCATCGCCGCGTGACCGCCTGGTCCACGCTTTGCGGTTCTCCCGCAGCAAAAATGCTGTCCCCATGTCCCAGCAGCAAGGTATAGTCCTGTCGAAGAGGCCGACGCCCAGGGGCATCCGGTGACCCCAGAGGACCGTAAGGCGGCTCCAGTGTTCTACCCCAAGGCCGCCAGCGCCACCCACTCCCCACGTACTGTGAGTACGTGGTACCCCTCCAATAGATTACCTCCGGCCGCGTAAGGTCAGCCCCATCGGCAATCCCCTCTTCACTCGATGGCGGTGGATCGTCGGTTCGCACCAACATGACCTCGATGCGTTCCAGTTCGGGTCCGCTTCCCAAGAGGTGCTCCCTCGGCAACCGCGCGCCCGCACCCAGGCCTGCCAAGTCGCCAAAGGCCGATGCATCCGCCCCAGGGAAGGCCCGGCGCACCGCCTCCTCCGCGGCGCGATCGCGTCCCTGTACCGTGTCCCAGAACCGCTCCACCAGAGGCCAGTACCTGAGATTGGGAAACGGCGCGGCAACGAGTACATAGGCGCTCCAGGCTACTACAGCCACCATGAGGATGTCCCCACGCACATCAACAGCCGGCTGCCATCGCCTTTCCTTCCACTCGTCTTCCGCGCGCGCAAAGATGACAAGCGGAGTCATAGCCAGGACATTGGCCATCAGAATCAGCAGCTGCCACTGCCCTGCGTGGGCGATATACACGCTCATCGCGACCAGAAAGTACAGCGGCAGGAAGGCCAGCAGCGGGTGTTTGCGCCGGCTAAGGCCCCACATTGCAAACGCCACGGCCAACCACAGCATCAAGCTCATCAAGAAGAGCGAGACCACCGAGTCCGTGGTCGTCTCCCCACCCCACAAGCCTTCGAGCCACTTTGCGAGCCCGAGTCCCAGGCGGCTGAGACGAGTCTGTACCTCCGGAATCCATGTCTCCGCAACCTTATGCTCTCGGCGAATGACCGCCCAGACTACGACGGAAACCGGCGTGCCAATGCGCGTCGCCCACCACACCGTATAGAGCAAGCCGCTCACCACCAAACAAACAGCCGATCTCCACCCAGAGGCTGGACGCAGCCACAGTGCCCGGCTGAGCAGCAGGCTGACCAGGGCTGAATGCCAGAACATCTCGTCTCCCGGGACCCACGAAGGAAGGCTGACTCCCCAAACTGCAAACCCTATCGCCAACGAGGCCAACAGGAAGACCTCGAGCCCTTCCGGCGGGAGCAACCGCTTCCAAAACCGTGTGGCTGCCCTCATGCCCTCTCCTCCGCGCCCTGCCATGTCGATAGTGAACGCCCTTCAGCGCCAGGACTCTCCAAGACGCTTGCTTGCGGAACCTGCTTCTTCCTGACACGGTGAAAGGGAAAGCCTTTGGCCACCACGTGGTGGGGAATGCCCAGTTGGGCCACGGCTATCCTCACCGCGCCAATGTCCCCATCTCCGCCGAAGCTGGCGCCATCGAGCAGTAGCGCGGTGGGCACAGCGCCCCGCCGCACCAGTGGTCCCAGTGCCTCCACCCAAGTTGGATCGGGCGAAGGAGTAATCACCATCAGAGTTGTCTGGAGCTGCAGCGCCGACCGCACTTCTTTCAGGACTGTCGCTAGTCCGGAACTGCCGCCGGGATTAACAAGGGCCAGCGCTTGGAGCAGACGCCACAGTTGTCCTTCACCCCGGCCCGGCGGAATGTGCTCCGGATCCTGCCCAGATGCAACCAGGCCCACAGCGCGGTTCTCCTGCAGGAGTCTCTCGGCCAGTGAGCTGGCCAGAGTAACCGCGTATTCGACGGTGGACTCCTCAGCCGCGCCAGCCTGCACGCTTCCGTCCAAATCCAGGACAATCCACAAATCGCCCGATACCTCCGCCTGAAAGGTCTTGGACATCAACACGCCGCTGTGAGCGCTCGACGCCCAGTGGATGTGCCTCCACGGATCACCCCGCACGTACGGGCGAGTGGCTGAGATGGTCTGCGTGAGGTCCGCCGCAGGCTGCCGCACAACGACCCGCCCTGCCGCTAACCCGCGGGGAAGGATCATCGCAGGCAAGTCTACCACGGGAGGCGTCACCAGCACCTTGTTGGTCTCATTGTCCCTTAACGTCACATCGTAGAAACCAAAAGGATCCTGCATGTGCAGCGTGGTTGGGCCCAGAGTGTACAAGCCTCGTCGGCGGCACACGACGCGTACGGTCCAACGGTAGGCGCTGGCCGTGGAGACAATCAATACCTGTTCCTTCGGGTAGCCGGGCATATCCGATTCATCAGTGGTCCGGGCCCAAAGCACCGGAAACAAGCCATCATTGTACAGCCGAAACGACTCCTGCACGGCCTCGCCAGCCTGTGCCAGGCCATGGGCTAGTTCTCGAGAAATCGTCACCGACCGGGCCAGCGACCTGGCCCACACCCAAGATAGCACGAGGACGATCCCCAGAGCGCACAACAGGAGGATCCAGACCCGGTGCGGTGAGATCAACTGCAAGAACATAAGGACGAAAAAGGCCAACGCCGGCAGGCGGGTCCGTATGCGAACCGTAGTTTGCCTGGTCAAAACCCCTGCATCCATTTCAGTTGCGCCCATCACCGCGCCCCCGGACATCAAACGCCATGGCCCTTGTTGCCTCGGCCTCCCAGCCCGTGGCGATAGCCTTGGGTTCGCCCGCTTACCACTCCCTTATAGCCCGTCACGCGTCCGGCCCCGGGCGCTTGCTCACATAGTGCATTCCAGCCTCTGCCTCGACATAGCCCAGCTTCTTAAAGAGCCGAAGCGATGGCTCGTTGCCCGGCTCGATCAGCGCGGCATACACCTTGATGCCCTCGGCCTGCAGCACACGCTCCGCCTCCCCAACGAGGCGAGCGGCCAAGCCCAGATGCCGATAGGCAGGCGCCACCGCGAGCCGGTTCAGCCATCCTTTGCGTCCATCATGAGTCACCAAGACCACGCCAGCCAGGTCACCATCTACCTCGGCGCCAATTAGCGTGTGCGTGCCCCCAGCCAGCTGCCGTGCAAACGCATCGCGGCTGTCCCTGCCGAGAGGACGAATCGACGTCAAACCAGCAGCACGCCACACGGCCATCCACCCGTCATAGTCCTGCAAAGTCAATATCCGCACCCGTATCTTCCCCTCTGATTTTTTTTTTATTGATACTTAGAGTATGGAGATCTACACCACGCCGACCAATTGCTTCACGAAACGCCGAGCCCACGTCACGCTGCGGCCAGGACTCTATGATTCCCGGCCCGAATGTCGATTTTGACCCTGTTCCAATCTCGCCCATGCCGGTACAAGAATGCTGCCTTATTGTGCAGCAATGGATCGTCGTCGCCCCGCAAGTGGGCAGCACTGACCGCCTGCTGCCATTCGGCCGTACCAGGAACCGGAGAGTATTCAGCGGCCAGTACCTGAACGCCCATGGAGTGGGCATAGTTCGCCGTCTCCCGTACGCTCTCGACCGTCTGGCCAGGTCTGCCAATAAGGACGTAGACGGCCACCTCATTGCGGCTGAACCCTGCCGCGAACAATGCGTCAGCGGCTCGCTCAAGATCCTCTCGGTCCAGCTTGCCCCCATCACGAGCGCCCTGCAATGGATCCGCGGTCTCCAGGCCCATTCGGATGGTCACAAAGCCCGCCTGTCTCATCAGCCTGGCAAGGCTGGGCTCCACCAATCGCGCGTGAACGCCATTGGGGGTATGGAAACGCACTCCGCCACCGGTATTGATCACTGCCTCCAGGATCGGTTTCAAATGGGCGTGGCCTTGCACCAACAAGGCATCGTCATAGAAAGCAACATCCTGGGCTCCCAGGCCATCGCGGCACCAAAGGATCTCGTCAACCACGGCCGCCACTGGCCGAGGAATGTATCCTCCCGGACATAGCTGTCCAGCAGCGCAGTAAGTGCAAGAGTACGGGCATCCCTTGGCCGTCCGGATTGCCGCGTAGCCCTGCCGCCGGCGCAAGTCATGCGCTGGCATGATGTGCTCCACAGGTGCATCACAGCGTCGGTGCTCGCCAGTAACGGCGTTGACCCAGTCGACGGCCTGCTGCTCACCCTCACCAACGATGACCGCATCTGCCTTTGAGTACGTCCGCGCGTGCTCAGGGCACAGGCTTGCGTAGACGCCCCCTAAAGCAACCGGCACTCCCGGCCAGGTGTCCTTCACGCACTCAATGGCGTGAAAAGGTCCCGGATACCAATAGGTCATCACAGAGGTGATCAGGACCGCGTCCGGTCTCGTCATGGCCTTCAGTTCGGCCAGAAACACCTCTACCGGGATACCATAACGACCCCACCGCCGAGGCACGTGCCGTACCGCATGCGGACTGGGCAACTCGGTCTTGAGAAAGTGACCACATCCGAACCGGTGGCCGGGCGACCTGGGGGGCAGCGCATCGGGATGCTGTCGATCCAGACAATCCACCAGAGTCACCTCGTGCCCCGCCTCGCGCAGCACGCCCGCAACCATCAGGAGACCCAGCGGCTCAATCCACTGATTGAAAGCAGTGAAGTCATAGATCCAGGGGTTTATGCACAGAACTCGAGCCATTCGCGCACCGCCACCCTCCTCGCCCCGGAAGTCTCAAAGACCTGGCGTCATAACAGGGTGTCCAGCGGCACTCCCCGTGATTTGGCTCGCTCGGCCCTCCACGCGTGGTGGTCCGTGGGCGTGGTAGCTCTCAGGCCATCAGGGCGTCTGATCAGCGTCAGCGCGTCGCTTGGACACGGGCTCACACACAGACCGCAACCCATGCAGCGCACTGGATCAACCAGACAGACGCTGTCCGGAACGCTCAAAGCGCCAAAGTGACACCGCTCCACGCAAGCCTCGCACCCCACGCACGCCTCTGCGTCTACCTGGGCCAGAAAATCCGAGTGCGCCAAAGCATGAGCCTGCCCGTACTTGACGACGCCGCGCATGATGCCGCAGCAGCAAGGGCAGCAGTTGCAGACATAGTACAGCCCCTCCTGCTGATTGTAGACCGAGTGCACCAGGCCAGCCTGCTCCGACTCGGTCAGGATACGCAAGGCTTCCTCACGGGTCACTGCCGTCGTATGCTCCTGGTTCTCAAAGGCTCCCTCGACCGGCGCCAATGTGACGCAGTTCATGTCGGGATACTCGCAGCGCTCGCCAACCAAAGCCTTCTGCTTGCGGCACAGGCACTGCCGCACACCCCAGGATTTGGCCTGATTCACCATGTCCGATGCCTGTTCATAGGGCAACAAAGCAATGTCGGCATGCACACTTTGCTCCACAGGAATGACGCGCTGGATAGGCGGACCGATGTTCACCATGTTACCGCCGTGGGTCTCGTCCATCAGCTCGTCGAACAGCCGCGCCATCTCCTCATCCAGGTACGGCAGCGCCTCTTCCCATGAGCCCACCGCAAAGGGAAGAAGTCCATAGTTCAGGCTGCCCGCGCCACGACCGGCATGGATGAGGCCCTTGCGAACCATACCCTTCAACACCAGCCGTGCCGTTGCGGCGTCCACGCCCGCACGCTCTGCAATGACCTCAGCACTCTCTCGCTCCAGGCGCATCACCGCACCCAACGCTGCTTCGTCCTCGCTGAACATCTTGGCCAGCAGCTTGCAGTCCGTGCCCTTCTTGCTACGCGGAAAACCATTGGGCGTGTTTGCCAGGCGGTCGGCTAAACGCTCGTACACTTCAGGCAAGCTCATCGCTACCCCCTGTTTCAAATGCTTGTCGCGAACTTGTACGCCGAGGTACACCCACTATCGTCATCAATGCTTTGCCGCGTGGCTCTGCAATTCCTTGAGCAGCAGGTCCAATTGCTGGTCGTCACCTGTGAGGAGCGTCTCGGTGATGCCATCCTCGTTAGCCCAGGTCACCCTTACACCACGCCTCTTCCTGGTTCCGTAGTAGAGATCACCCTCCACCAGTGCTTGCACCCGATGTGCTGCGATGAAGGCGTACCACCAGCCCGCTTGGTCCCCAGACACACCCACCAGTCCCAACAGCTGAAATGCTGCCACCCGAGCCGCCATCACATGCTCGTCCATGCCCGTTCTCCAGAACGTCATGGGCACATCCACGAGGTGCTGTTTGCGCTCGCCCACGGCAAAGGTCCCACTTCC
>Ga0351953_1032_pt2 | contig 12764 bp, 6 predicted proteins | sample BONcelT113001C15_FD_205810 | JGI IMG/M metagenome (GOLD analysis project Ga0351953, IMG submission 205810) | Enriched cells from coal bed in the Powder River Basin, Montana, United States - BONCAT cells T11 rep3 HSBNCT.T11.300.1.C15 ... | reverse complement strand
TGAAGGCCAGCACATTAAAAACTCCCGGAATGGTTTCGAGCAGGTAGTTGCCATCCTCTTCCGCATATGTCATATAGGGCCCTGCTTTGATCGCAGTAAGGGTTACGTCTGCACTGCCTCCTGAGATAGTGATGTGTCCGGTAATATAACCATTTTGTGGATTGGGTGCCAGTGTAAAGTCAATGTCGGTTGTTGTCTGGTCTTCAGCTACCTGTACATCTTCAATTACTTGTGTCTGGTATCCGCCAAGGCTGGCACTAACATCATAAATACCTGGCTCACATTCGATTATGTAGTAGCCAGTTTGGTCAGGATGTGCTGATTGGTTGCCATTGCTCACAATAACATCTGTCAGGTTACCTGATCCGCCTAGAAGTTCGACAACCCCTTCGATGAAACCTGAGGCTGGCAGGGGAAAAAGGCTGATGTCAACTCCGTTTGTTGTTAGTCCGGGCAAAACAACAACTCCTGCTTCAACCGTGGTATAATATCCCGGTAATGAAGCCTCAACATCCCAGGTGCCGACGGGTACTTCCAGGGTGTAAAATCCGTTTGCAGCAGGAAAGGTTGTAATCCCTGCTGCTGACACCAACACCTGAGTCACATCACCATCACCGCCAATCAAACTAACGGTTCCTTCAATGAATCCATGTGTTGGAATGGCATCAAGAATGAAGTCAATTCCTCCGGTGGTGGTTTCGTTAAACACGACAACGTTGCTGATGGATTCTGGATAATATCCGGTAAGACTGGCGCTTACGGTGTAGGTACCTATTGCGACTTCCAATGAGTAAACCCCTGAATTGTTTGGGTTGGTGGTGTAGTTGCCGGCAGTTACAATGGTCTGCATCACGTTGCCGTTTCCTCCGTTAAGAGTCACGGTGCCTTCGATAATCCCAAACTGTGAGTTATGTGGCCCAAGGCTGGCATCGAGCTGAATATTCTGGGCATAGATATCCCTATTTCCGTTTCGGTTATCCTCCCAGGCTAATACCCATTGGTTATTATGAAACGCTGTAGCAACAGCTTTGCCTTTTTCCGACTGGAGCGCACTTACGAAGGCCGTTGCCGGATTCCAGACAAAACTGCCGTCAGTGGCAATTCTCATAGCTTTTACGGTCGAGAGGAGCACATTGGAGTACTCTTCATAAAAGACTACCATATCGGTGGGCGAAGTGCGTGCGTCAATCGGATATACCTGTGTATTTGTAACGGGGATGAACACCATGCCTGTGTTTGTCCATTGCTTTGCCCCGCTGCTGTTGAGTTTCTGACCAGTGATTCCCCATTGGCTTTGGTTGCTGTTTTGCTCCATCCAATAAACAAATACGTCTGATGAACCGGGAAGTTTTGCGAGGAAAGGGTAGCTGTGGTTTTGTGATGAGGCAGTGCTTGCCTCAACACCATTGGCAGAAAACTGTGTCTGTCCGGCATGATTTACATGCTGCACAAAGACTGAGGAACGCATGTTCATGTCGCGGTCATCGTGCCAGGCAATATAAAAACCGTCATTTCCGTCGGTGATAAAGGAGAAAACCTGTGTCCATGCAGATATGCCGCCAGCGTTGCTGACAGTTGTGTAGGATGACCATACAGGGCTGCCATTGGCAGCAAAACGGCGTGCCAACACATGTCGGGTAGGGGCATTCACCGGACCGCTGTCGTCAAAAAGCTTCAATATAATGTCATCGGTCCCTGATGGAAGCAGTTGGGGCCAGGTGTAGCGGTTTGCCGAACTGAGCGTGATACCGTTTGAGCCCCATTGCAGGCTCCCCGTGGGATTAACCTTCTGCATGATGACCACATTGTCTGATTGCCAGGCAAAAACAGCGTTGTTGGCATTAGTAATGGTAACCTTGGGAGATGCATTAAATGCACTATTGTTCGACAGTGCCAGGCCGTTGGCCCCCCAGACAAAGCTTCCGTCAGGGGCTATGCGGTATGCATATACATTGTTATTCCCGTTACGGATATCCTGCCACACCATAACGGCATGATTGGTCTGATCTACGGTCATATCCCAGTCGGTTAACCAGGTGTCGGAGTTGTTGTTGCTGATCAGCAGACCATTGGCGGCCCAAAGGATGTTGCCCAATTGGTCAATCCTTTGAAGCCGTACGTTATAATTTCCACCTTCGTTGGAGAAATAGCCGATATAGCTGTCGCCTGAGGGGCCAATGGCAATTTTGGGAATGGCCTGTTCGCCGCCAAGATTACAGATGACATTGTTTACCATTGGATTCTCACTCCATTGTGCATTAACAAAGGCGAAAAGGATCAGGAAAAAATGTAACAACAGAGTTTTTTTCATATCAGTTTTTTTAATTGGTTTCATGACGTTTTTTTGAAAAAGTACCCATCCCTTTCGCCGCTCTCCTCAGCAAAGCGGGAGTAATCAATAAGTTCAAGGCCATCAAAGAAGTGTGTAAATTCTTCCGGATGAAGGGCCAGTCCGGGTGGGAAAGCGCTAATTTGTGATTGTTTTTCATTGAATGAACACCAGAGCAAGGTGCCATCGGGATAAAGGAGTCCCGGAAGTTTGTGCAGAAGCAAAGTAGCAGGCCGGTAATTAATGATTATTATGGTGTTGAATCTGCACCCGGCCAATGATTCCGGCATGAGGTCGAGGTCAGCTTCGATGGTTTTGATGGCCAGATTTCTGCTTTTAGCTTCCTGACTGAGTATTGAAAGACCTGTATCAGAGATGTCAATCGCTGTTACCTGAAAACCATTTTCAGCCAGAAAGAACGAATTCCGCCCTCTGCCACAGGCAACATCCAGAGCTACCGGAGCTGATAACTGCTGAACAAACCTGACCATATAAGCGTCAGGGGGATGGTGCCCCATGCGTTCACCATGCCTTACATTCCATTTGGTACGGTCTGTTTCCATTGATCATGCGAAGGTACACCAAACTGTTAAAAATAGCAAAAAGCATTAGGTTTCCGCGCAAAAGAAACGAATAGACCTAATTTTGCTGTATTAAGTAACCCGAAAGATGAATCAATTGAATATGCCGTGTAACCAGGCTGAAGTGTTGCAGTATTACCAAAGCATGCAAAAGAGCCTTACAGGAGAGGTTGCCGGGCTTCAAAAGCGGGTTTCTACTGTATCATGGGCCAGGCTGGCCGGTTTTCTGTCAGTTATTATCCTTGTATATGTCTTTGCTGATACCGGTAATGCCTTGTGGCTTTTGTTATCTATTACTCTTTTTTCATTTTTTGTTTTCCTGGTAGCCTACCACCAGTTGCTTCACCGAAAACTTGACTTTGCCAGAGCCAGGCTGGCACTAACTGAGAATGAACTGGAAGTTCTGGCATGGAAACCATCAGTGTACGACGCCGGCGAATCTTTTCAAAACGAACTTCCCTTTGCCGATGATCTTGACCTTTTTGGCAACAACAGTATGTTTCATTATCTGAACAGATGTGCAACTTTTTATGGCCGCAGACAGTTGGCCAATAGTTTGAAGCCTCATCTTGCCGAAAATACAGAGATTCTTTCCCTTCAGGAGTCAGTTGTTAGTCTGAAGAACGAACCCGTGTTCAGGAATAAGGTAATGGCTTTGTTGTTTCAGGCTGAACATGGCAGGGGCTCATCGGGAATGGATGAAAGCAAGGAACAGCGATTTCCTTGCAATATGAAGCGTTTGAAGCACCTAAGGTTGATTCTATTGTCTGTCTTGGCTGTATCATTCCTCATATACCTTATAAGCGGAATATATTCATGGATCATCGCAGCTATAATTGCCAACCTGGTGGTTGCTTCATCATATGCACGTAAAGCGCAATGGCTTCAGGAGCAGATCGGAGGAAAGAAGGTTTCATTCAAAACGATGCATGAGGTGTTTAATCAGCTTGGGACAATCAGTTCTGATGCAGTAATGATTAATGAAATGAAACGAACAGGCAGTGATGCCTTAAAAGAGCTTCACACACTGGGAGTCCTGGCGGAGTGGTTCGACAGAAGGGCCAATGTGCTGCTTTATTTTTTAGGAAACGCTTTGTTTCTGCTTGATCTAAACCTTATCTACCGCTACGGATCCTGGTTGAAGCGCAACCACGACCGCACTTCGCTGTGGTTTGATACGCTTGGCAGACTTGAGATGTTGATGAGTTATGCAGTGTTTGCATTTAACCGGCCTGATTATGTGTTTCCAAAGCCGTGGGGCAACGATGCACTTGAATCAGATCAGCTTGGGCATCCCCTGATCCCTGATACTGTTCGTGTCAGAAATGATATTCGGCTGAGCACCCTGGAAGGGGTACAATTGGTTACCGGCAGTAATATGGCCGGAAAAAGTACTTATTTGAGAACCCTTGGCCTGAATGTAATTCTTGCTCAGGCCGGCGCACCTGTATGTGCTTCAGTTTTCACTTGGAAACCTTGTCTTGTATTAAGTTCTTTGAGGCAGTCTGATTCGCTCCATGAAAACACATCCTTGTTTATGAATGAGTTGAAACAGCTTAAGTTTATCCTTGATGAAGCCAAGAAGGCTCCTTTCAGCCTTATATTGTTGGATGAGGTGCTCCGGGGAACCAATTCAGACGATAAATATGCCGGAACATATGAATTGCTCAAAAAGGTCAGCGGTATTACATGTCTGACTGTTGTGGCAACACACGACCTGAGGCTCAGCACACTTGAAAACGAGTTCCATGGACGGTTTATTAACTACAGTTTTGAGAGTTACTTAAGTGATAATGAATTGGTTTTTGACTACCTCCTCAAGAGGGGAGTGGCAGGAAGCAGAAATGCAACCTGGCTTATGAAAAAAATGGGCCTGATAGATTAGTGTATAGGATTGATTAGCACTGGTTTACTTGTTTATTAAATTATCGTTAACAAGTTAATGTATTAATAAACAGCGTGTTAATTATTTTGATTAAGGTAAACTTAACACATTCATAAACTCTTGTTAAATACCACTGTGGGTTGGAATGGGCACTTTTGCAGCAAATTTCACACCTAAACCCAAACATCATGAAAAAAATCCTATTATTTGTTTTTGTTGCCTCTTTGGCAATCCTTACTGCCTGTAAGAAGGATGAGGACAAAACCTTTAAATTCCCACAGGTAAATTCACCCGCGATTCAGGAAGTTGTTGCCGGCGCATCGGTTGACATAGAGTTTGCATTTACTTCCGAAGCCGGTTTCAAATCATCTTCAGTAACTGCAGTTAATGGAACTGCAACCATTAAGACTGATGGTACAGCTGATTCAAAATCTGGAACCATAGTAGTAACTTTCACAGCCAGCAGCAACGCAGGTGCAGGCGCAGTTGAGCTTACCGTAACCGATAAGGAATCACAGGCAACCAAAGCAACAGCAGTTATCAGTGTTGTTCTGGAGCAGGTAATTTTCTATGTTAACGGTAACATTACCTCTAACACTACCTGGAAAACAGGAAAAGTATATATCCTTCAGAGCCGTGTGACAGTTGTTTCAGGAGTAGCCCTCACAATCGAGCCTGGTGTAGTTGTTAAAGGCGAAGCCGGTACAGGTGAAAATGCTACAGCTTTATTGATTGCCCGTGGCGGTCAGATTTTTGCAGATGGCACAGCTGAAAAGCCTATCATTTTCACCAGTATTGCTGACGAAATCATGCCAGGCCAGTTTGTAAGCCCGAACCTTGAGCCCACAGTTGACGGTCTTTGGGGCGGATTGCTCGTTCTTGGTAATGCCCGCATCTCTGCTGCTTCTGAATCGGTGCAGATCGAAGGTATTCCCCCTTCAGACCCTAACGGTCTTTATGGTGGCACAAATGATGCTGACAATTCAGGCGTGATTCGTTATGTCTCCATCCGTCACGGTGGTGCCAACATTGGAGAAGGAAACGAAATCAATGGCTTAACCCTTGGTGGAGTCGGGTCAGGAACAATTATTGAAAACGTTGAAGTTGTTGCTAATCAGGACGATGGTATCGAGTGGTTTGGCGGATCTGTAAACGTGACAAACGCCCTTATTTGGAATGCCGGTGATGATGCAGTTGACACAGATCAAGCCTGGTCGGGCACTTTGAATAATTTCATCGTTGTTTGCGGCGACAATACCGACCATGCCCTTGAAATTGACGGACCGGAAGGTTCCATGCTTGCCGGCCATACCGTAAAGAACGGTACTGTAAAAGGCAATCCTGCTTCAGAACTTGGCGATTTCCGCTCAGGTGCAAGAGGCGAATTCATGAACATCTATTTTTATGATTTCCCGGATCCGGCTGCTACCAGCGGTCGTGGCGACTTCTCGCTGTCCGGTGAAGCAACCATTGCCAACTTCCAGAATGGTGATTTAAAATTCAGCAATCTGCAGACAACACTTCCTGAAAACGTAGCCCTTAGCCTTGTGTTCAGAAACGGAACGGATGTCCACGCTACTAATGTAGCTGCCGGTGCAAACACTGTAGGAGCCAACGCAGGCGTATTTGGCTGGACCTGGGCTGCCAAAGCCGGTGGTCTTGCTGGTATGTAAGAACATTTTTTCATAGTGATCTCAACAGGATCGTCAAGGCATTGACGATCCTGTTTTACTTTTTATTTACAATAACTTAACACTGATATAATTTTGGCATAAAGCTAAAAACGTTCTTTAAGCGGAACTTTGCAGCCAGATCAATCAAGCCTTTCCATGCAACCTATGAAAATATTACTTGCACTGTTCTTTTCCTTCTTTTTACTCGAAATATCAGCCCAACAAACAGTAATCCGGGGAACCATTACTGAGGAAGCAACCGGCGAACCATTGCCCGGTGTAACCGTGTTTATTGAAGGAACCACAACGGGAACCATGTCCGACTTTGATGGCAAATTCAGCATTCCCATCGCACCAGGCGTATATGACTTAAGGGTTTCCTTTATTTCATATGAAACCATCAGCATCAAAGGTCTGAAGGTAGAAGCCGGAAAGGTTAGCCTGCTGGATAACCTGAAGATGAAAGAAGCCAATTTTGAACTGGCAGAAGTAGTTGTTACTGCCGAAGCAGTCAGAAATACAGAAGCAGCTCTGCTGACCGTAAAGGCCAAAGCAGCCAATATGTTGGATGGTATTTCGTCCTCTAATTTTCGCAAAATAGGAGATTCGGATGCCGCAGCCAGCATTAAGCGTGTGCCCGGTGTGTCGATCGAAGGTGGAAAATATGTGTTCGTCCGCGGATTGGGCGACCGATATACTAAAACAATCCTCAACGGAATGGATATTCCGGGTCTTGACCCTGACCGTAATACCCTGCAGATGGATATCTTTCCCACCAGTATTATTGATAATATTATTGTTTATAAAACCTTTGCGGCCGAACTCCCCGCTGACTTCACCGGAGGGATTATTGACATAGCCACCAAGGACTTTCCCGAGCAGCGTTCATCTTATATCTCAATTGGGGCCGCATACAATCCGGATATGCACCTCAACAAAAACTTCCTCACTTATGAAGGCGGTGCAACCGACTGGCTCGGTTATGACGATGGCACACGCAAGATCCCTGCAACAGACAATATTCCACAATTCAGCGAAGTATTGGTTAACCCTAATGGCGAGAAAGCCATGCGTTTCAAAGAAATCCTTTCATCCTTCAACCCCGTGTTATCGGCCAGCAACAAACAAAACTTCATTGACTACAATGTGGGTTTTAACTATGGGGATCAGATCAATCGTCCAAAAGCAAGCTGGGGCTACAGCCTGAGCCTTTCCTACAAAAGCGAATCAGAGTATTATGAACATGCTGACTTCGGAAGGGTTGGACTGTATGTAAAAAAGGATACCAACAGGTTTGAGCGAAGAGAGGTTAATGTTGGGAACATGGGAATCAGTAATGTGATGCTCAACGGGATGATTGGCGTTGCCTACAAAACGAAAAGAACAAAGATCAGGCTGAATGTACTGAGGCTGCAAAACGGAGAAACAACTGCCGGTGTTTTTGATTATGAAGGTGCCGATAAAGGTTCAAACTTCATTGCTTTTCAGCAGATACTCGAATACAACGAGCGTTCGCTAACCAATGTATTCCTGAATGGAAAGCATGTGTTTGCAAATAACTCGTGGGAAGTAGATTGGAAAATCTCTCCGACTTTTTCACGGATATATGATCCTGATATAAGGTTTACGCGCTATGAAATCCGTGGTGAAAACAGTTGGTCAATCGGAACCGAAACCGGTTTTCCTGAGCGTATATGGCGCGAGCTGAATGAATATAACCTTAATGGTCAGCTTGGCGTTACGCGAAGTTTTCAGATCGGCGGCCGAAAAGCAAAGCTGTTGACAGGTGGGGGATATACCTACAAAGAGCGCGATTTTGTGGTGCGCAACTTTAATATTAACGTAAGGAATGTGCCCCTTACCGGTGATATGAACGAATTATTCTTCCCCGAAAACCTTTGGCCTCTTAATGGTAACATTGGAAGGGGAACAACCTATGAAGCGCCATTCCTTCCCAATAACTCAAATCAGTTTGACGCCAATTTCACTAATGTTGCAGGATACGCCTCTATTGAGCTTAGCCCGTTTGCCAGGCTGAGGAGTATTATTGGTTTGCGTGTAGAGGATTTTATGCTTCGTTATTCGGGGCAGAACCAGCAGGGAGAAGTATTCAATAATGAGAAGGTACTTGATCAGCTTGACCTGTTCCCATCAGTAAACCTGATCTACAGCGTTACGGAGAAGCAGAACATAAGGCTAGCCTACGCTAAGACCATTGCCCGTCCGTCTTTCAAAGAAATGTCCTTTGCCGAGATTTTCGACCCCATCAGTGGTAAAATTTTTGCCGGAGGATTATTTCAGGATAGAGACAATGTAAGTGGGGTAGTTTATTGGGACGGAAAACTGCAAACTACCGACATCCACAACTTCGACATTAGGTGGGAGGTTTTTCAGGACAAAGGACAGATGTTTTCGGTGAGTGGTTTTTACAAGAAGTTTTATAAACCAATTGAAATTGTGCAGTTTGTGCAGATGGTCAATGCGTTTCAGCCCCGGAATGTGGGCGATGGAAGGGTGTTTGGTGCCGAGTTTGAAGCCAGGAAAAACCTGAACTTCATCAGTCCATACCTTTCATACCTGACTCTTGTAACTAATGTTTCGCTGATCAGCTCGCGGATCGAAATGACCAACTCTGAGTTTGAATCGCGAAAGGTTTGGGCCCGTCAGGGTGAGCAGGTGGACAACTATCGTGAGATGGCCGGACAATCGCCATATCTGGTTAACGCGGGTATTTTGTTCGAGGGTATTGAAAAGGGTTTTTTCAAAGATACTGAGTTGGCTTTATTCTATAATATGCAAGGCCCAACCTTACAGATCGTGGGTATTGTTGACCGCCCGGATATTTATTCTCTGCCCTTTCACAGCCTTAATTTCAATGCAAGTAAGAAGTTTGGAAAGTCGAAACGAGCCCAAATTGGTATCAAAATTGACAACCTGCTCAATCAAAGTAAAAAATCGGTGTTCAGGGCCTATAATACACAGGATGAATATGATGAATTCCTCAATCCCGGCCGTAAGTTCCAGTTGAGGTTTCAGTACAACATTTTTTAAGGCCTGCAGCAAATATCATTTTATTCGTAGTTTTGGTTAGACAGCCTCCGCAAGGAGGCTGTTTTTTATGTTGATCGTTCACCTTATTCTTACTTTTAAGCTACTTTTACGCCCTGATGAACGTAAGGGCATTTTTAGGTTCTCTATCCCTGATCTGGGTAATGGCCATTCCGGTCACCTATCCCTATTTGCTGCAGGCGTTGAAGTGGCAGGCAAAACTCGAAGTGAAGCAGAAATACCTGCTGGGCTTTGTAGCCGATGAGCTGATGTTTCTCGAAATTCCTAGTTGGATGGAAGAAAAGCCTAACCAACGTTTCACCAGGATACATTCAAAAGAATTTGTGCTCGACGGACAGATGTACGACATTGTGGAGCAGCAACAGACAGAACAATCCACCTGGTACTTGGTTTATCCCGACCGGAAAGAAACCGGCCTGAAAAAGAAACTGGCACAGGCAGTGGACATGCACGAAAAGCACAATGACAAAAAAGTCCCCGGACTGGATTCTTTGGCCAAATCATTTGTGCTTTTTTACAAGTCTGTTCCGAAACTTCACATGGATCTTTATACCCTGGCAGACCACCCGTTATGCCCTTCATCGCAGTTGCACCGGCAATGGGTGATATGTCCCGACAGCCCCCCTCCGCAAGCTTCCTTTTTACTTTCCTGAAATATTTAAGCACGGGTTCCCGCTTTCCGGGATACCCTTTCGTATGTTGAAACAAAATGGAACAATGAGAAGGAATTATATTTTAGCTATTTCACTTTTTTTTATTGCTCAGGTCATGATTGCTCAGGAGGTGTTGGTCAAAGACAGACAAACCCTTTCGAACCTCGGTTTCGTTGCCATCAGCAGCTCTGAGCCACAGGCTTCGGCCGTAACGGATATGCGCGGACTTGCACCCATGCAGGCATTTGCAGGTGCCGACAGCATCTTTTTCACTATGCTGGGCTACGAAACCAAAGTGCTTTCATATAAAGCACTGGAGCGAAAGAAGTTTGTCGTGTACATGCAGCCCTCCGAATTCAATCTGGGCGAAGTTGTGGTTTCGGCCAATCGCTGGGCACAATCGCGTCGCGACATACCCTTAAAAATCAGCAAGATCAGGCAAACCGATATTGTCTTAAACAATCCGCAGACCACAGCCGATTTGATTGGAGGATCGGGCGAAGTGTTCATCCAGAAAAGCCAGCAGGGCGGGGGCAGCCCCATGATCCGCGGCTTTTCTGCCAACCGTCTGCTGATTAGTGTGGATGGGGTAAGGATGAACAACGCCATCTACCGCAGTGGCAACCTGCAGAACATCATCTCACTCGACCCTTTTGCCATCGAGTCGGCCGAAATACTGTTTGGTCCGGGTTCGGTCATCTACGGCAGCGATGCCATCGGAGGTGTCATGTCGTTTTCGACACTTAAACCCATGCCGTCGAAAACAGATGAGCTGCTTGTAAACGGTTCAGGCATCAGCCGATTTTCGTCGGCTAATGGCGAATTCAGCAGCCACATGCATATTGCTATAGGTGGCAGGAAATGGGCTTCGGTAAGCAGTCTCAGTTTCAACCGCTTTGGTGACCTTCGCATGGGACGATTCGGGCCGGATGAATACCTGCGCAGGGAATATGTGCAGCGGATGGACAGCGTGGATCGGGTGGTTACGAACGATGACCCCCTTATTCAGAAACCAAGTGGTTACGAGCAAATCAGTATGATGCAGAAAATCAGGTTTCAGCCTACTGATGCATGGAACATTGAGTATGCTGTATATTATTCCGAAACCGGAAATTATTCACGCTACGACCGCCTGTTGCGCTACCGCAACGGACTTCCGCGAAGTGCCGAGTGGAACTATGGACCGCAATTGTGGCTAATGAATAAACTTGAAGTGTCCCATCAGGCATACCGGAAATTGTATGATTTCATGACGCTCAGGCTGGCCCATCAGCTTGCCGAAGAAAGCCGGTTTGACAGGGATTTTGGCAAGAATTTCAGGAACCTCACAAACGAAAAGGTGAACGCCTATTCCTTCAATGCCGATTTCACCAAAAGGCTGAACGAAAAACAAGTGATCACCTACGGTATTGAAGGGGTGTGGAACGATGTGCTGTCGCAAGGCAGTCGTGAGAATATTGCCAGTGGCCTGGTAAATCAGGCTGCATCGCGCTATCCACGATCCACTTGGGCATCGTTGGCAGCTTTCGCCACTTTTCAGCACCGTTTTTCGGAAAAGCTGCTGTTGAGTGCAGGCGGACGCTACAATCAATTCATACTGAATGCTGATTTCGACACCACATATTTTCCTTTCCCGTACACAAACGCCGAACTGAATCAGGGTGCTTTAACGGGTAGTGCCGGATTAGTTTACCATCCTGAAAGATCATGGACTATCGGGCTTAACCTCGCCACAGGTTTCAGGGCGCCCAATGTGGATGACCTGGGCAAATTGTTTGATTCGGAACCGGGAGCTGTAATGGTTCCCAATCCCGACCTCAAAGCTGAATATGCCTACAATATTGATCTTGGCATTGCCAAAAGCTTCGGTGACAGAGCAAGGGTTGACATCAGTGCCTTTTACACCCTGCTTGATCAGGCACTGGTTCGGCGCAATTTTAGTTTCAATGGACAAGACAGCATTTTCTATGCAGGTGAACTGAGCAGGGTGCTGGCCATTCAAAATGCCGCCTCTGCACTCGTATATGGCTTGCAGGCCGGGGGCGAACTTAAGCTGGGTTCGGGTTTCTCGTTGTATTCCCACCTCACCTGGCAGAAGGGCGAAGAGGAACTCGAAGATGGCTCGAAAAGCCCGTTGCGCCATGCTGCACCTATGTTCGGGCTGTCTAAGCTGTCGTTCAGTCATCATAAGCTGCGCATGGAACTCTATGCCAACTACAGCGCGGCTGTCACTTTCGACAAGATGCCACAAGAGGAAATCTCCAAGGATTATATGTATGCCATGGATAAGAATGGCAATCCCTGGTCGCCATCCTGGTACACGCTCAATTTCAAGGGAATGTACCAACTCACCGATCAGTTCATGGTCAGTGGTGGCATCGAGAACATCACCGACAGGCGCTATCGGCCTTATTCTTCCGGATTGGTTGCACCTGGCCGTAATCTGATTTTTTCACTCCAAATGAAGTTTTAATCGTAATTTGCAGGCTGTTGGTACGTTCAATCAACAGCCTGCAATTGCTTATCAATCAAATCTATAAATGATGCGCTCGTTTTTATTGAATCTTTTTTTAT
>Ga0351953_1034_pt1 | contig 13326 bp, 12 predicted proteins | sample BONcelT113001C15_FD_205810 | JGI IMG/M metagenome (GOLD analysis project Ga0351953, IMG submission 205810) | Enriched cells from coal bed in the Powder River Basin, Montana, United States - BONCAT cells T11 rep3 HSBNCT.T11.300.1.C15 ... | reverse complement strand
GATGGAGAGAATGGCAGAATCCGGGAACGTGGTGCCGGCATCCAGAGATTGAGCCAGCGCGCCCGCTTGTGGGATGAAGAAAGGCAAAAGAAAAATTACAAGCAAAACGATATTCCATTTAGTTTTCATGTTTACCCCTCTCTTCCCTATTGCGCCAGGACCGGAATGGTTTCCAGATAGCGCAGACGCCCGGCTGAAAAACCAAAAGACAAGCCTTTGATGACGACCAATTCCCCTTCCGGCAGCAACTCCGGTTCCAGTTCTTCAATCAGGTATGTGCTTTGACCGGTAACCGCCAGAATACCATCAAGCGCTATATCACGGCTGAAGAATTCCGGACGGTAAGCGGTGGGGGCTAACCCTGCCAGTTCAGAGAAATCCGCCGGTCGTTGTGTGTAGACCTCGCCGTTTTTAAAGGTGGTTTCGAATCCCTGCTGGTGATAACCCCAGGTCTCCTGGCGGATGTTGATCTTTTTTCCATCTGGCTGAATGTCTTCATAAAACAGGATTTGAAACGAATCGGGGTACCCATTTTGAATAATGAATTCTTCTTGTTCAGTGCTAAGCGAATATGGTTTTACCGCGGACGGGTCGGGAGAATAACCTGCCACCAAAAGCGGCGGGAGAAGAGTCTGGCGGTACGCAAACACACCGAAGGCGGCCATCATCAGGCAAACCATCAACAACGGTGCCAGAACAAGCACTGGCAATAACCAATTGCGCCGTTTACGGGTAGGCGCGGGGGGGTGATAATGCATGGTTTTTTCCTTTCAGCGAATCCAGCAGCTTACCAGGTCGCGATCCTGGTTATCGGTCAGGCGCGTTTGTATTTCTCCTTTCCGATTCATGATGTACAATTCGGCGTCTCCATCCATTTCGGAAGAGAACAATATCAAATTCCCATCCGGTGACCATACAGGCGTCAAATCCCATTGTTTCACGTTATTGGTCAACTGGTGCGCGCCGCTGGCATCGTACAAAAAAATTTCATAATCAAATAAATCGCCTTCACTTTCAAGCTCCACCTCCAGCCATGCGTCTTTCTGAGGTGAAGGGATGATATCGAAGAATATCTCGACTTCCCCCGGGAATTCTTCCAGTCTGTTCGCGGATAGGTCCACCAGGTACATCTTCCGATGTGAAGGACCGCCATCTTCCAGTACAAGCACGGTTTGCGCGTCCAGCCAGGTGCTGGCTTTCGCCAAAGCTGAAGGGAAGGAGACAACCCGGCGAACATTCTGGCCAGTGATGTCCATCAAGTACACCGCATCCTCATCCGCGCGGTTGGAAATAAAAGTGATCCACTGCCCATCCGGCGAGCAGGACGCCGCAACATCCGACGCCGGATGATTGGTCAGGTTGCGCGGCGGCGCGCTGCCGTCCGCGGGCATGATGAAAAGATCAAAATGACCGCTGGAATCATTCTGGAAAACAATTTGAGGTGACCGCGCGGGTGAAACGGTGGAAACAGGGGTGGATATTGACTCATACACCCAACCAGCCGGTTCGGATTCCAACGGCACAGCCTGAACCGCGAGCGGCTGGGGAAACAAGGGAAAACTGCAGGACATGGTGACCAGGGTTAAAATAAAAAAAACCGCTGTCAATTTGAGGGGTCTTGCATCGTGTAACATCATTTCTCCTCAATGAACGGAACTGCTGTTCAAAAAAATATGAAATTTTTCTCTGGCGTTATTGCCGGGAGACCCAATACTCCATTCTATTTCCCACCTATAAAGATACAGACAATTTAAATCGAAACACGGTTGGGTCTTGCGATGTTGTACAAAAATATTGTACATTATTTTCAATTAACTGGGTTAATTAAGAACAAGAGAGCGAGCCGCTACGCGGCTCGCTCAAACTTGCTCCAATACTGGCCGGGGTCCCCTATTCTCCGGCAGGAGGAATGGCAAAGGCAAAGAGTATTCTCAATACATATACAAGTAAATTCAACCAGAAAAGTTAAGCATCAATTTATGAAATTTTGTGAATGTTTTTAGTAATCCATCAAATGACCCTTTAATGGGCATCCCCGCTCTGCCATCGTGAACAGAACGGGGATGTATGGGTTGAATAATAAATATTTGGTCAACAAGAAGATTATTTACAATCCATTTTCCAGCCATTTACGCAGGCGGCGAGCTTCAATAGTCTGTTCCAGGCGGTGCAGAAACGGTAGATACATAAACAATCGAAAGACGGCGGAAGGGTAAATTTCCAGCTGGTCGCGTTGAATACCGCGAATCATTGCCCTGGCAACCTGCTCTGCAGATTGTGATGGCCAGGCGCGGGGGCTGCTGCCGAAAAACGCGGTGCGCGTGGCAATCGGATAAACCAGCGCCAGGCTGCGCGGATCTTCCAGCTCAAAGCGGTAGGTCTCGGCAAAACGGTGCAAGGAGGCTTTGGTGGCGCTGTAGAGCGCGTAGCCCGGTACCCCCAAATGGCTCATGGCCGAGGCAGTCACCACCACTTTAAACGACTGGTTTGGGTTGAGCGCGCGCATTTTTTGCAGGGCGTAAATTGGCGAAAAGACATTCACCTCAAAAATGCGCTGGATGTGCTGCCAATCGGGTTGTTCAAGTTTTTCATAATAGGCAAACCCGGCATTGGCGATAAACAAATCCACGCCACCCATTGCTTGCAGGGCATGTTCAAACAAGCCATCCACCGCGCCGGGCAGGCATAGGTCGCAAGGGTGAGGGAAGATCTGCGCGCGCCCTTCGGCGCGGGCCTCACCCAGCCCAGCCGCGTCGCAGTCGGCGGTCATCACCCGCACAGAAAACCCACTGAACTGATCCAGCAGAGCGCGGCCAATACCAGATGCCGCCCCGGTAAGAATGACGTTCTTGTTATCAAGCCGCATGAATGCCTCCGCAAAATGTGGTTTAGGAAATTTTATGCCAAAACTGCTTCAGAAGATATGGAAGGCAGGGTTTTTCAAACAGGAAAATGGACTGGCCACCGCGCGGTTCTCAAAAATCATAGACTTAACAGAGTAATTAGTTTGACAGCGAGGTATAATAAGATAAATATTATCCTATTCAAATTTGAATTGGGAATATTCCGAAAGCACAAAAAATGAAAACACAAGAAAAGATATTACCCTATTCCATCCACCCCCAAACGCGCGTCGGGCAGGTATCGCTAACGGTGGCCGATCTGGAAAAGCAAATCGCCTTTTACCAGCGCGCCCTGGGGTTTAAATTGTACTGGCACGAAGGCGACCGGGCCGGTATGGGCGCGGACGGCACGGATATTTTGCGTCTGGTTCAGCTGCCGCATGCCAGACGCTACCGCGGGGTAACCGGATTGTATCACTTCGCGGTGCTGTTCCCCAACCAGCACGCCCTGGCGCGCGCGGTGGCACGCTTATTCGCGCTGGAGGTACGCAACTACCCCACTGATCACATCATGACCAAAACCACCTACCTGTCTGACCCGGAGGGCAACGGCATTGAGCTGTACGCCGAATCGCCCCAAGACGGGCGCTTCTTTTTCGAGAATGGAGAATTTGTCACCCGCCGGGCGGACGGCAGCTATAGCAACGGGCGCGAAGCGCTGGACCTGGAGGCATTGTTCAGCCACCTGTCCCCTGATGACCGCCTAAACGCGGACGCGCCGCCAGAGACACGCCTTGGGCATGTGCACCTGCACGTGCGCGACGCGGACGAAGCGGTGGATTTTTATCACGGCTTGCTGGGTTTTGACCTGCAAGGAATATCCATGTCCTTCCAGGCAGCGTTTGTCAGCGCGGGAGGATACCACCACCACATCGGGTTGAACACCTGGCAGGGCGTGGGCGCGCCGCCGCCGCCCGCGGACGCGCTGGGGCTGCGTTACTTCAGCGTTGTCCTGCCCGACCAAACCGCCCTGGACGAAGTTACCAGACGGGTACTCGCGGCCGGCATCCCATCTGAGCAGATTCCTGAAGGCTTGCTGTTGCGCGACCCCTCTCAAAACGGTGTGGTGCTGACCATTTAACCAGGATTCCATCCGAATGAAATTGAGTTGAAATGGGTTGGCAAAGTTTTGCCATTGGCGTGAAAAATTGCCCAACAGCAAGGCCGGTCTAGTCAACAATCACGTAAACAAAGCGGCATGGTTTTTGCCGCTCGCTCTCCAGCGCGGCTGGACCTGCGGAGACAGTCAGCGCGCCAAAGCGGATCGTTTACCAGGCTATCAGGCCGATGGTGTGCCTCGCGCCCGGCAGACGGTTGACATTTTGGTATAGATACCGCGTGAGTACCAGCACATCTTTATTCAACGAGCAGAGAAAAAGCCCATCAATATGGTCGCAATGATTATGCGAGACCAGCACCTGGCCTGGCTTGGGCGCGTCTTCGCGACGAGCCGCGGGCGGTTGGATACGGGTCAATGCGGGGTTGCCCCAGGAGCCAAAATAGGGGTCAGGTAGCAATTCCTGCCCGGCGCATTCGATCAAGAAAGTCGCGTGGCCCAGTAAGCTAATTTTCATGAATATCCCCATCTTCAGAAGAATGTCAAAGTGATTGTATTCAAATTCAGGGATTTTTATTTATTGGATAACTCAGTACAATCAATTCATTCCCCCATTCTACTTGCCTAATCTGATCAGAATAACTTATCCATTTTCCAATTATGCGGAGGTCCTAATGAAATCAAAAGGCGCGTTTGATCAATTCGCTCCCGCGATTCTAAAAATCTATCACCGCGATAAAGAAGCATTTTGGGCGGCGGTGATGGCTCCATTTCTAGCCAATCAGGTATCGATATTTCAATGGTGGGATCATCTCAAAGTGGACCTGCCGCTGCTAAATGCCTTTAAAGGCCTGGATAAAGACGCCCAGCAAACCTTAAAAGAGTTCAGCGCGCCGCTGGGGTTCGACCTAACCACCTGGAAAAGCAACCGCATGCAGTACTTTAAAGACGCATACCCGGTCTTTGCTTTTCTGGCGGTATGGATGGATGAAGAAGGTCTGCATGAACTGGTAGACCAGTTCGGCGCGATCCTGCAAGCCGGGGTGTATGCCGTGGCAGGCTACGGCATTCTGGATGAAAACGTGGACAGCAACCATCCCAGCCCGGTGGAAATTCTCACCGCTCAGGCTTTGCTCGCGGAATACGAAACGCTGGCCCTGACCGTCTTTGGTGTGACGCCGGTGAACCTGCAGATCATGCACAAAATGCGCACTCTGTTTTTGCGAGCGGAGATCACAGAGAAATTCAAGCGCGGCAAGGCCAGCCCTTACGTACTTGACCGGCCGGAAGACCTGGGTGGAAAAGGCGCTAATTCTGTCGCGCCGTTTATGCTCAGCCTGGAGCGATTGGGTAAAGCCGATCAGATAGACGATTACTGGCAGGTGTTCCTGCTATTCGGCGCTGCCATTCAAATGATCGATGATTGGCAAGACCTTGAGAAAGACCTGGTCGATGGGCATTATTCTTACGTTACCCTCGGTCATGAAGATTTATTGAAGGGAAAAGATACCAGGAAAATTGCCCGCGTGCTGAAAGCGGATAAAGCCCACATGCGCGAAACGTACCAGCGCAGCAAAGAGATGATTGCAAAGGCCCGGGCTATCCTTACGCGGCTGGACGACCATTACTTATTCCGCCTGGTAGACGTGACCGAACTGCGCCTGGAAAATTACTTTGACAAAGAGTTGAAGTGAACTTGTTATGGATTGGTTTGAACCAGTTTTGATATGGAGTTTATTGATTAGGCGTATGGAACCGTTTTTTCAATTTGGTTTTTGAATGAAAAAAAACCGCCCATCGAACGCGGGGAATGTGTGCATCAGCGTTGTTCGATATGTGGACGGTTATAATAAGATTGTACTACAAATATACTGATTAGTAAATTAATTCTGGCGGATATTATCCGATCCATGACGAATGTCTTCAAGGGAATATTACCCACGCAAGCGTAATCATGACGATTGTCCTGTGTGAACTTCGCCTCTGACAACCCTTATAACCAATTAATCGGTGTGGTTTCGCGCAGAAGTGGGAAATTGTACGATCGCCACGGTCTGTGATGCAACTGTTATGGATTCCTCCGCGAATTTTTCAAGAATTGCCTGGCTGACTTCGCTGCGAAAAGTACGGCGCAGGTCGGTATCCACCGGGTAAACCAGCCCCAGCTCAATCCAGTTGTCGGTCAGTTTCACAAATGTACGCGGATCCAGCGAGGTCATCTTCACCACCAGCTTGCGGCGCACTTCGCGGCGCTGCTTCTCTGCTTTTGGCAGCAGGCTCTGGTAGGTGGGGTGATTCAACACAGCCCGGTTCATAATCTCAACCGCCCGTTTCCAATCCGATTCATAGGTCACCGGCACGCGAATTTCATCCCACACAAAATTAAGGTGGACAGAATAGTTGTAAAGCGGTTCCTTGAAAAGAAAAGCGTTGGAGAGGGTCACGATCCGCCCGGTGTTGTGGTCTCCGTCCAGCCAGTTTCCGATTTCCATAAGGGTGGTGCGCAGCACATTCACATCCACCACGTCACCGCGGATGCCGCCGGTCTCAACCCGGTCGCCTATGGTAAAGGGCTTGCCGGAGATGATCGTGATCCACCCGGCAAAGCTGCCAATAACCTCCTGTAGGGCAAAGGCAATCCCGGCCGCAAAGATACCCAGGGCAATCGAGAGATCTGTCAGCCGCTGCACCCATACGCCGAACAGGAAGAATACCGTCAGCAAGGTGATCACCGAGCCGGAAATTTTTCGGATGGTGTAAAGATAGGGGCTTTCATCCGGCAGACGCCTGAATAAAATCTCCAGGAGAGTGCGGCGCACTAGGGATTGGGTTAGCAGGATTAGACCCGTTAGCAACAGCTTACGGTAGAGTTCATTTTGCCAAATCCCATTTAAAAATTCGGTTACTTGCTCCACCTGCGCCTCGTTTCCATTGGTCCGGTGTAAATAACCGGGTTGGACAATTCAGAACTCACCCCTTTAATGTTAATTATAGCCAACCATATCCATTTGGCAATTAAGCAAAAAAGAACCTCCCTCGATGGTTGAGAAAGGCTCTTTCGCAAATAAATATTCAAGCGGATCAGTTCGCCATAGCCTGCGCGGATTGATTAACCCTTGCGGGATAAAAGGCGCGGTAGGCAATCAATGCCGCCCCCAAATACGCGCACGTTTTCGGGATCATTAACATACCCAGCATGGGCACCCGGGATACAAACAGGATCACCGGGACGTAGAACAGGTAAGAGATGGCAATCATGATCCCCACCCAGCGGAAAGGACCATCCTGTTCGCGGGCGGCATCGCGTAAAATCAGCACCATTATTCCCAACCCCTGCAAGACAAGAAAACTGTTGCGGAACAGGCTCATCTGGTAAGGAGGGGTAACCTGCCACCATTGGTTCTGCGGCACAGCCATGACGATCAGGCGCGCCACCCCGGCAGCCAGCAGCAGCCAGCCAAACCAACCCAAGGGTTTCTTGAAACGCAGCCGCCAGGCATCCACCATGAGCATATAGAAAAAGGTAACCGTGTACGCGGTGGAAAGCGCGCCCGCGCCAACCAGGACCGGGTTGGCTTCCAGGCCGCCGGCAGCATAAGCCACCACGCGAAAGCCCACATGGCCGGTATCACCCAGTGCCAATAATAAGAACGCCCATCGCATCCGGTTGGCTACCTTTTGATTTTGAGGCGAGACCTGCGCCTTGCGCAGGGTCATTAACACCACCATGCTCCAGATCACCACCAGATAGCTGACGTTAAAAATCATTTCAACCCACATACGTAATTCTTCAGACATGCCAACTCCTTATGATTGATTGCATCATATCGCGCCGGAAGGATTATACAGCGTTGGTCTCATCTTGATCTATGGGAATTACCCGAATACGCAGATCCAAAGGAGGCTCGGGGCGCTTCAACAACGCGCGCCAGCCCTCCTTCAGCGCGCCGACAAGCATCGTCCAGGGTGAAAACAGGCTGACCAGCAGTCCGGTTTTTCCATCCGTGGCGCAAGAAGCCAGCCATACCGCTTTTTGAGCGGGAACTTCGACAGGCTTGGCCAGCATGCGCACCACCATGGGGAATTTCTCAAGGCGCGGCTGCGAGCCTTCCACCACCTGCACATCAGTGACCAGGTCGGTCAACACCATGCCCGGATTGAAAGCAAACACCCCCACCCCGCTGTCTTTATACTCTTCCGCCAGTGCTTTTGTAAAAGAGCGCACCCAGGCTTTGCTGGCAGAGTAGGCGTTCTGCCAGGGAACCGGACCTTTATAGCCGTGGCCAAGCAGGTTAATCAGCTTGCCGGACCCCTGGGCAACGAAATGCAGCATCGCCGCGCGCGAGCCGTGATACACCCCCAGGATATTGGTTTGCACCACTTCGCTAAACGCCCGCGTGCAAAGATCCAGGGTTGGGCCGTACGGCCCGGCAGTTCCGGCATTGTTGACCCAGATATCCAGGCGGCCAAATTGACTCAAAGCCAGCCGCAGCAGGGACTGCACCTGCGCGTACTGCGCCACATCAACCGCCATGCCTGCCGCCTGGCCGCCCTGCCTCTGAATAAGCTCTACGGCGGCATCCACCGCTTTTTGCGAACGCGAAGCCAGCACCACCGCCGCGCCTTGCTCGGCGAAAGAGCGGGCAATTGCCAGCCCAATTCCGCGCGTTCCGCCGGTGATGACGGCTACTTTTCCTCTCAGTTCCATTGTTTTCCCTTCAATCAGGCTGACGCCAGCGGCATAATTCACATCTCTAAATAGTTAAGACTTGTTAAATATAATCTGGTCTGCCAGTACTGTCAATCCCTTTTTAGGGGGAATAAAGGGTCTCTGATTGTTAGGGGTGTGCAAACAAGATTTTTCCCCATTCGGGTGGAAAAATTAAACATTTTGAGCATCAGGGCATACGAATGTTTTAAAGCCATGAAAACCTGATAAATCGGGCTAACCTAAAAAGGTTGGCCTGTGAGCAACGGGCGCGAAAAACCCGGCAGGCGGCAAGTCGGAAGTATTGTCTGCGTTAATGCAATTGATTCATTAATGGATTCTTTAATTCTCATAGGTATGTGAAAACCCGATCATTTTGAAATTTCTTTTCGGTTGATCTGAATGAATTCTCAGGCGGGTATTAAGAACTGGTGGTAACTTTTCCTGCCTGCTTCCTCTTCTCGGTTTAAATTGCAATCCTGACGTACAAGAAACTGACTCCCATCTTGAATCCCACATAATTTCATGCTATGCTATTGTTCAGTCGGTTGAACGACCGACACACCCCACCCACCAAGGACTCAGTTATGGCCAGGCGCATCCATTCCCAGGGGCAGGAAACCCGCCAGAGCATTCTCACGGCAGCCAGCCGGCTGTTCGTGGAAAAAGGCGTGGACAACACCAGCCTGAAGGACATTGCCCGTGAGGCTGGCATCAGCCCTGGCACGCTGTTTTATCACTACTCCTCCAAATCCGAGCTCATTTTCGACGTAACCGACCAGCATTTTGACCGCGTCACCCAACAACTGCTGGACTGGGCGCGTGCTGCCCACACGCAAACCGAGCCCAGCCAGATCTTCGCGGTGGTTCTGAAAACCATTATTGGTGATGAAGTACGCGGAAAATTACACCTTTATTTAATCGGTGAAGCCGTCAGCCGCGACCCGGCTGTGCGCGAGCGCTTCTTACAAAAGTACCGCGAATGGCAAACCATGATCGAAAGCGGCATTGAACCCTTTGTCGCGGGGGATGAAAAGAGGCGGGTAACCGCCCAGGTTTTCCTGTCCATACTGGATGGGCTGGTGCTGCAGTCCATTTTGGGGGTGAAAGACATCCCCCTGGAGCAGATCGCCGAGCGCTTTGCCGCATCGCTGGAAGATTGATTGGATTTGATTCGCTCATTTTTAGAGGAGGTTCAACCTTGGATTTCCAAAAGTACCCTGAAATCACCCCGCGGCGCAAACCGCTCAAACGCCTGATCAACCAGGTGGTGCTGTTTGTGCTGGGGCGCGCCTTGCAATCCCTCTCGCGGCACGACCCGCTGATTAAACATGAGGTGCAAGGCTGGCCGGAAGGTTTCACCCTGATGCTGACCGTGCGCCCCAACGGCGGTTCCATGGCCGTCAGCCGCCTGCCCGGAGGTGTGCTGCAGTACCGCGGCGCGCGCTTTGATGAAGCCAGTGCGGATGTGATCATCTATATCAAAAATATTGAGACCGCCTTCGCCATGCTCACCGGTCAGTTGGGCATCGATATGGCTTACGCCCAGCACGCCATGTGCGCGCGCGGTGACCTCTCGAACACGGTTTCGGTGGTGCGCGTGCTCAACATTGTCGAAGCTTACCTGTTTCCCAGCCTGATGTCGCGCAATTTAATGAAGCGCCTGCCGCCCATTCCATTCGCGCGCAAGCACCTGCTGCGGATTAAAACCTACCTGGTTGGCATTGCTTTTGGGATTTAAAACAAGGAGAAACCAATGCTTCCCACTTACTATGAATTCTGCTTTCCGGTGAAAATTATTTCCGGCCACGCGGCATTAAACAACCTGCCTGCTGAGCTGCTTCAAGCCAATACCGCCCGCCCTTTGGTCATCTCTGACCAGGGTGTGACCCGTGCCGGGTTGGGCAAAATTGTTACCGACGCCTTCGCCGAGAGCGGCATCACCATTGCCGCGTTTTTTGACGAAGTGCCGCCGGAATCTTCCACTCTGCTGGTCAATCAATTAGCCGGACTGTACCACGAGCGCCAATGCGACAGCCTGATCGCGGTTGGCGGCGGTTCCGTGATTGACACCGCCAAAGGCGTCAACATACTGGTTTCGCTAGGCGGGCAAGACGTGCGCGACTACCGCGGCGCGGAAGTGCTGCCAGGTCCGCTGCGCCCGTTCTTTGTGGTACCCACCACCGCCGGCACCGGATCAGAAGCCACCAACTCTGCCGTGATTGCCGACCCTGACCAGGGGGTAAAGATGTTGTTTGTCTCCGAATTCTTAATGCCGCGCGCCGCGATTCTCGATTCGCGCATGACCCTTACCCTGCCGCCGCGCCTGACTGCCGCCACCGGCATGGACGCGCTGGCCCATGCCATGGAAGCCTACATCAGCATTCAGAAAAACCCAATCAGCGACGCCTACACCTGGCAGGCGGTAAAACTAATCGGCGAGAATCTGCGCATGGTGGCACAAAACCCAGCCGACAAAGATGGCCGTCTGGCACTGGCCAATGCCAGCACCATGGCTGGCACGGCTTTTTCCAATTCAATGGTCGGCTGCGTGCATTCAATGGGTCACGCCGCCGGCGGCGTCGCCCACATCCCGCACGGTGTGGCAATGAACATCTTCCTGCCATTTGGCCTGGAATTCAACCTGAAGCGCCGCGCGGAATGCGTCGCAGAACTGCTGCTGCCTCTGGCCGGACCCGAGGTCTACTCCGGCACATCGGCCGACCAGCGCGCGCGCAAGACAATCGCCGAAGTGCGCCGCCTGAAGCAAGACCTGCACGAGATAACAGGCCTCCCGCGCACTTTACAGGAAGCCGGAGTTCAGCGCGCCCAGCTGGAAGATATTGCCAAACTGGCAATCAACGACGGTTCGGCAATGATGAACCCCGAAGAACTGCGCCTGGAAGACGCCCTTGAATTAGCCAACCGCGCTTTCGATCAAATTTAGTACAATAATCAAAGGCAAAAACAGCCTGAACCCAATTTTAAAAGAGGCGCTGATGAACGCTGTCACTGGCAAAATCCTATGGGTCGACCTGACCCAGCAGACCTGCACCGAAGAGGCTGTACCAGCCGAGGTGTATGAAAACTTTCTCTCCGGCCTGGGCCTGGCGGCATATTACCTTTACCAGCGCATTCCGGCTGGCGCGGACGCACTGGGACCAGACAACGTGCTGGCATTCGTTTCCGGACTGCTGACCGCCACCGGCAGTATGATGACCGGGCGCTGGATGGTGGCGGCCAAGTCTCCTCTGACCGGCACCTGGGGTGACGCCAATTGCGGCGGCACGCTCTCACCCGCAATCAAGCAGTGCGGATACGACGGCATTTTCTTCAGCGGTATCAGCGAAAAGCCGGTTTACCTGTATGTGGGTCACGGCCGGGTGGAGCTGCGTGACGCCAGCCATTTATGGGGACGGGACACTCGTGATACCGAAGTCAGCCTGCAGGCTGCCCACAAAAACAAACGGGACGTGCGCGTGGCCTGCATTGGCCCGGCCGGGGAAAAGCTGTCGCTTATCTCCGGCATCTCCAATGACCAGGGGCGCATGGCCGCCCGCTCCGGCCTGGGGGCGGTGATGGGTTCCAAAAAGCTCAAAGCTGTGGTGCTGCAAGGCGCGTACCCTGTTTCCACCTCCCAACCACAGCAGATAAAACGCCTCACTGACCGCTTCGCGCGCACCGCCGCATTTCAACCACCCTTTTTAAACGGGTTTGGCGCGCGGGCGCTGGGGGTGATCATGCGCCAAATGCCGCTGGCCATGCGCCAGGACGGCATTCTATACAAATTCTTTCTACAAAAATACGGCACCTCCGGCCTGAATCAGTTCAGCATCGAGTCGGGTGACGCGCCAATTCGCAATTGGGCTGGCAGCAGCGCGGACTTTCCTGGCCGGCGCTCGGCCAGCGTCAACCCGGATAATATCCGCGCGCGTGAGACGGAGAAGTACCACTGCTATTCCTGCCCGGTTGGCTGCGGCGGGTACACGCGCTTTAACAACGGCCAGTCCGACACCCACAAACCCGAGTATGAAACCGTGCTGGCATTGGGCGGGCTGGCGATGAACCAGGACCTGGAAAGCATATTCGTTGCCAACGAAAAGCTCAACCGCGCCGGAATGGATTCCATCTCGGCCGGGGGCACGGTGGCCTTTGCCATTGAGTGCTTTCAAAACGGCCTGATCACCCGTGAAGACACCGCCGGATTGGAATTAAAATGGGGTGACCCGCAGGTCATCTTACGCCTGCTGGATATGATGATCGCGCGGGAAGGGATCGGCGATCTGCTGGCAGACGGCACTCGCGCGGCAGCCAAACGGCTGGGGGAGAAGGCACGCGATTACGCCGTCGAAGCAGGCGGACAAGAGCTGGCCATGCACGACGGGCGTAATGACCCCGGTTTCGCGCTGCACGCCGTGGTCGAACCCACCCCCGGCCGGCACACCATCGGATCCTATCTTTATTATGAAATGTATCAGTTGTGGCGGCGGGTTCCCAACGCGCCGCGGGTAAAGCCGCGCTTTTATCCCAAGAACAGCAAGTACAGCGCTGACGCTGAAAAAGCGCGTTGGGCGGCAATGAACAGCCAGTTTACCGCGCTGTTAAACGGAGCCGGCGGATGCGTGTTTGGGGCTTTTTTAGGTGTTCAGCGTTTTCCC
>Ga0351953_1031_pt1 | contig 13522 bp, 18 predicted proteins | sample BONcelT113001C15_FD_205810 | JGI IMG/M metagenome (GOLD analysis project Ga0351953, IMG submission 205810) | Enriched cells from coal bed in the Powder River Basin, Montana, United States - BONCAT cells T11 rep3 HSBNCT.T11.300.1.C15 ... | reverse complement strand
ACACATACTTTTGTGTTTCAAATTTTACAAAAGGAAAAAGAGCAGGAGCAGGCGGGTATATTTTTCACTGAACCTTAAAATAATAAATCACAAAGGCACAGCTCAAAAAAGGAGCATCCATGTTTCGGTTTTTTCAGAAAAACAAACAGAAAGTCATCGATGAAGCCGTCGGCGATATCAACCGGCAGTTTGAAGGCATCCGCCTTTCGCGCTCACTCGATAAAAATGTCGCAATCATTAAAGAACTTTTTACCGACGTAGACATACTGCGCACCAAAGACATCCACAACAACCATGATGAAAGCCTCAAATACTGCATATTGTTCAATGACGGCGTTGTCAACAGCATGATGATCAACGAAAATGTTATAAAACCGCTGATGCTCTCGTCAGCCGCGCGGCCGGGCAGGGATCTGCTCGACACAGTGATGCAACAGGTGGTGCAGATAGGCGAGTCAGAAAAGTCGGACAGCATTAAGGACATCGTCGAAGCGCTCAGCTATGGCGATACTATACTCTTTGCCGACGGCGCGGCGGAGGCGCTCATACTCAACACAAAAGGGTTTACGCTTCGCAGCATCGGCGAACCCGATAACGAGAAATCTTTGAGTGGTCCGCGCGAAGGTTTCACGGAAGCGCTAATCACCAACTTATCTCTGATCCGCCGCAAGGTGCGCACCCATGCCCTCAAAATGAAGTTTCAAAGCTTTGGGAAACGTACACAGACGCAGGCGTGTGTTTGTTACATAGACGGCCTCGTCAACAAAAAAATACTCGACGAGCTCATCAGGCGGCTTGCAACCATCGATATGGACGCGGTTCTGGATGTCAACTATATCGCAGAGCAGATCCGTGACGCGCCGCATTCGCCGTTCCGCGCCACATACTATACGGAACGGCCAGATATTGTGATCGCCAAGCTTTTAGAAGGGCGTATCGCGCTGTTTGTGGACGGTTCGCCGGTCGTGATCACGGTGCCTTACCTGTTTATCGAGAATTTTCAGAGCACGGAGGATTATTATATCAACTATTGGTATACGTCATTCTCAAGATCGCTGCGCATACTCGCCTTCCTGCTGACCGTGCTTGTCCCCGCGTTTTATGTCGCCATCGTCGCGTATCATCACGAGATGCTCCCCACTCCGCTGCTGATCAGCATCACCAAAGAACGAACAGGCGTCCCCCTGCCGGCTGCGCTTGAAGCCTTTGTCATGCTCATCGTTTTTGATCTGCTCCGGGAGACCGGCATACGCATGCCCACGGGCGTTGGTCAGGCGCTCAGCATCGTGGGCGCCCTGGTTATCGGTCAGGCAGCCGTTGAGGCGAAGCTCGTCGCGGCGCCGATGATCATCGTGGTGGCCATCGCGGGCATCACCACACTGATCGTGCCCAAACTTACGCCCGCGGTCATCCCCATACGCTTTCTTTTTCTTTTGCTTGCCACCATGTTCGGGCTGTACGGACTGATACTCGGCGTTGCCGCTGTCACCATCCATGTGCTCAACTTAAGATCCTTCGGCGTTCCCCAGGTCATGCTGAGCGGACGGCTCAAATACCAGGACATAAAGGACACGTTCATTCGGGCTCCCTGGTGGAGGATGATCATGCGTCCCAAAATGATCGCCGCGGACAGACCGCGCATGAAACCGGGTGGCGGCAATGGCTAAAAAATCAGTCTTGGCGCTGCTTGCGCTTGTTCTTGTTTTTTCAGGCGGCTGCTGGGACTACCGCGGCCTGAATGAATTGGCGATCGTCGCAGGCATGTCTATCGACAAGAATCCGGAGAGCGGAAATTACATGCTTGTGTTTGAGGTCATAGATATATCGGGCGATATCAAGGAACAGGGGCTGCAATCCATACTGATCGAATCGGAGGGAAACACGCTTTTCGACGCAACGCGAAACGCCAGAAAACGCATCCTCAACAAGTTGTATTTCGGCAATATGCAAACGCTTGTGTTGAGCGAAGAGCTTGCGCGCAACGAAGATATCGGCGGCATCATCGACTGGTTTTTAAGAAGCACCGAGTTCCGTGAAACTCTCGCGGTTGTGATCTCCCAGCAGAAAACAGCGCGTGAGATCATAAGCACAGAGGGTCTGATAGAAACGGTGAGTTCGCTCGAAATACAAAAAAGCGCCAAGGAAGACAACCAGCACACCTCCTCGACCTCATATGTTGAGCTTTACAACATATACAGCACGCTAAAGTCAAGGGGAAAAGAATTGACGCTGCCGGCTATCCACATCACCACCAACGATGATAAAGAAGTGACAGAACTCAACGGCAGTGCTGTATTCAAAGGCGAGCGGCTCAAAGGCTACCTCACACCCGAAGAATCCATGTATTATTTATTTGCAATCGGCGAAGTTAAGGGAGGTATTCTGACGATTCCTTCACGCGGAGACGATAAGGACAACGTGTCGCTCGAGATTGCAGAGAACAAAACGGATAAGTCTTTTTCGTATGCGAACGGGAAAGTCACTGTGGAGATCAAAACCGATACGACCGTTATCCTCAATGAAATAGACGAGCCCTTTGACGCGCTTGACATACCGAGGATCTTCGCGCTGGAGGTCGCCGCTCAGGATAAGCTTGAGCAGAACATCGGCGCGGTCGTCAAAAAAGTCCAGGAGGAATACGGTTCGGACATATTCGGATTTGGCAGTATGATCAGCAAAAGAGATCCTGCGCTGTGGAAAAAACTCAGCGCTGACTGGGACAGGCTGTTTACTGAGCTTGAAGTCAAAGTCAAGCCCAAAATACGTATTGTCAATTCCGCAACCGTCAAAGCGTCATAGAGAGGGACATTATGCTGACACTGATTGTGGTGCTGCTCTACGCAGCTGTGGTGGTTTTGGATCTGCTGCCGTTTGATAAGCGTCCAAAAATGCAAAACGCAGTCTATTGCGCGCTTTTGCTTATCAGCTTTGTCGTGCTTTTGTTGTTCAGCTTTGGCGTTGAGGTGCCTTCGCCAAGCGGGCCCATACAGTCATTTGTGCAGGCGCTGTTTAAATTGGAATAGATAGGAGGCCGTATGCAAAAAGAAGCCATTCCGGGGCGACAAATCATCATCATTCTCATACTCTTCTTATTCGGCAGCAGCGTGGTGATGGGCGTGAGCACCACGGCCGAGCAGGACGCATGGATCACCCTGCTTATAGGGGCGGCACTGTTTATTCCCGTCGCGCTTGTGTACGCGCGCATCACGCGCCTGTATCCCGAAAAAGATATTTTCGAGATATGCGAGACAGTGGTTGGGAAAATTGCCGGGAAAATCATCACTGTGCTGTTTTGCTTGTATGCCATACACCTCACTGCTCTCGTCATCCGAAACTTTTCGGAATTTTTCCAAATCGTCGCGCTGCCGCAGACGCCCCAGCTCGTTATGATGATCGCCGTGCTGCTTGTCACCATATACCTTGCCAGAAGCGGTATGGAAACCATGGGCCGCTGGGCGCTGGTTGCGCTGGTATTCGTTTTGTTTATCGTGGTTTTTACCATCGTATTCTCGATCGACAAAATGGATACGGAAAATATTCTGCCCCTTATGACGCACGATCTGTCCGAGATGGCGACGGGCTCATTTGAAATATTCTCTTTCCCTTATGCCGAGACCGTTTTGTTTTTGGGTATGGCGGGCGCGATCCGCAAAAAGGACAGCCCGTATAAAATCTATATGTACGCCATACTGTTTGGCACCATGATTCTGCTCAGTATCATTCTGCGCAATCTTTTTGTGCTCGGGCCGGCCATGATCAGTTCTAATTATTTCCCCTCCTATACCACTGCCCGTATCGTCAATGTGGCCGATTTTCTCTCCCGCATCGAAGGCACCATATCCTTGAATCTTATACTTGCCGGGCTTGTCAAAATCACGGTTTGCCTGATGGCCGCCTCCAAGGGAACGGCAAGGCTTTTTGGCATACAGGATTACAGACAGGTGGTGATGCCTGTGGGACTGATCGCGCTCGCGCTCTGCGCCATCGTGTATCAAAACACAATGGAGATGTTTGCTTTCATTCGTTTTTATCCCTATTATACGCTGCCGTTCCAGATCATTTTGCCGCTTGTCATCTGGCTTGCCGCAGAAATCAAAACGCGCAGCCACAAAAAACGCAAGTCACATAAAAAAGCCAAAAAAGCACGATTGGCATAAATTATGCCGGGTGCTATAATCAAAAGAAAACAGGAGGGCAATATGGCTGAAAGCTTATCCGCAACTGCCGTGCTTATAAATGGCAGAATGAAATTCAAAGGCGACGCGGGCGGACGCACCGTTTACACAGACTATGTCCCGCCATATGGTGATAACGATGGTTTTTTGCCGCTCGAGCTTTTTCTTTTAGGCTTATCTTCATGCATGGGTGCCGCATTGTCGGCTTTTCTTTCCAAAGCGGGCAAACACATCAATACGCTTTCGGTTCATGCGGAAGGAATCCGGCGCGAAGAACACCCGCTGTGCTTTGCATCGATCGCTCTTGAAGTACGTCTTGCCTCCGACAATACCTCAGAGGATGAGCTGCAAAAGTTCATCCAGGCAGCCGAGCAAACCTACTGCCCATTGGCGGCTATGATAAAAAACAACGTGGAACTGCATACACAATTCACGCTGTCCCGGGAGTAGTATATAAGTGAGAAGAGTCACAGGTGGATCCATGTAAGGCCCGCCGTTACGGCAGGCCGATCAGGGTCATCGAATTGATTCTAAACCCAACATCTTGGGAAGAACGGGAAGCAGCAACACCAGCAGCAACAGCACCAACACCTGTCAAAGCCGCCTCCCCAATCCCCTTGGAAAGGACCATCAAACATGATTCTCACCTCCCCTATAACCAATATATGCGTATAGATATCGTTATGACAATACAGCCCGCGTTGACTTGGTCACAATATAAAAAAGCTTGCAGTCAAAACCACAAGCAACAGCAAAAACCAGGCATCAGTTATCAGAAAAATTTGTGAACAGCACATCAATCTCTGTTTCATCAAAGATTTCACCATTGCTAAGATACTTTTCTATTTCAATACTGCCATCTTCAAAGAACTCCACTTCCCAGCGTTCCCCCGGAACTGAAACTTCGACCAAAACACTGTTTCTGACCTTATCCAGCTTGAAATAGATTTTCTCTTTTTCCAAACGGTTGAGAAATTCAATCAGCTTTTTCATTTTCAATAATCCCTGCTTTGAAAGCAAAATTGTTTTTTATGAGCCGGCACGGTATGGCTCAAGCGTGTCCGCAACCACGTTGGCAAAGCTTTTGGCAGCGCCCCAGTCAAAACGAAAAAGCCCCTCTCCGCCTCCGCCGCCCACGCTGTGCACCCTTGTCCGGCCCTCAAGATCATCAATGGTGACCGTAAGCGTCAGCCTGTTTCCCGCGCGGTAGTAATGCTTCTCGAACACGAGCACCACAAATCCGCCGCCCCCGGGCGCCGCTACGCCGTAATGGTCGATGCACTCACCCGTGATGCTGCCCCTGACAACGGCGTCGTTGATCAAACGAACGGTGCTCTGGACATCCAGGGACACAAAAAACGTGTTGTTCATAGAAAGCCCCTTTGTTTTTTTATTTATATTATATCATATTTGCCCTACAAAAAAGAGGCGGAAAACCGCCTCACAGAGCGTCAGAAAAGTTCTTTTGCGAGGGCACTGCCCTCGCGCTCCCGCTTCTTTTCTTGAAGAAAAGAAGCAAAAGACTTGTAGAAAATGCCTTTATAAAGGCATTTTCATGATGGGATGCTTAAGGGAGAAATCCCTTAAGCGGTGGTTTGGAGGCGGAGCCTCCAAGGAAAACGGTTTATCGACAGCCTGAGAGGCGGAAAACCGCCTCAGATTTCGCCCCAGCTTGTACCCTGTGCCTTTTCCTTTACTCAGCGCCGTCAGCCTTGCGTGCAATCCACGCGCGTGCCTCGTTTTCGCTAATGGGCTCGCAGTCGATCATGTGCTCACCATCCTGCTCTGTCATCATGTCGCCAAGAATATTGTTTCTGTCGCGCACCCATTCGTTTACCGCGCTGTCGAAAACAAACGCCATGTCACCATCCTTTTTGACCACCGTGTCCATATCCTTAAGCTTGAAATACTCACTCATTGGCAGTTCTCCTTTTTTGAGCGTATTATGCCCTGCGCGCCCTGTTCTCATGCGCCGCATATGCATAAGCGTCAGACATAGCGCGCTGCGTTCTTTCTATTTTACCAAGCGCCGATACGCGCATCCGTCCGCACGTCGCGACGGAACAATAAAGACGCTGCGCAGCCGCCTCCACGCTGCGGCCCTCAAAATAGCGCAGCCGCACATAGCCTGCCTCGGGCGCTGTCAGCTTCGCCTCGCGTACAGTTTTTTCTATCTGCGCTATGGTGTGCCGTTCGTCCGCAAGCCGCCGCTCTATGCTCTCCACCTCAGCCCGAAAATGATCGACTGCGATCACGGCCGCCCGCTCCACAGGACTATGCGCCGTTGTGCGCCGCCCGCCCGTCCTTAAGTAACCGTTCGAACACGGCAGGCTCTCACAGCTCTGCTCATACGCATGCCTTGCCGCCGCGAGGTCAAGCATCAGCCTGCCGATGCTGCGCGTGGCATACCAGTATTCTTTCAAAAAAACTTCCATCTCTCTCATTCGTTCAACCTCCTTTACAGCCGGTTTTCGGGCATGGCGCATAAACGCTCCGCCTCCTCCAAAAACTGCGCCCACGCATAGCGTTTCGCGCAAGTGTCACAGACCACGATTGTATCAACCGAATAATAGCCGCATCCCTGGCAGATTATGCCGCCGCAGTATTCGCATCGCATCGCCGCGGGAGGCTCGGCTGCTTCGCCCTCAAATCGCGCGTCACGCATGACGCGTCTCATCCACCAGCATATCAAGCGCACTGTCAAGCGCGTCGATCTGCCGCACAACCATCCTGGCGATCGCCAGTGCCGCCACAGCCGTCTCTTTTTCGCGTGTATCTGCAAACAGCGCGGCAGCGCTGCACAGCGCCGTGGCCAGCGCATCCAGCTTGCGGCTTTCGCGCACATATTCATCCTGCATGTTTGTTCCTCCTTTTGTAATTCCATGATATATCCGCATAGAAAACGCGGAAGATTTCGTGATCAGGGATGTCCAGCACATGCGCAATTCGAAACGCCACCTCAGGGGACGGGCAGCGCAGGCCGCATTCTATGTCCGAGTAGTAACCTTGGGATATGCCCGCGCACCGTGATACCTGCATCTGTGTGATGTTTGATCCCTCACGTATCATTGCCAGGACAACTCTCATGATATTTACCTCCCTTAATACCCTTCGCTAACACCCTAGCCAAAATCCGACATAATGTCAATAGCTTATAGCTATACTTTACAAACCTATCGCTATAGGCTATAATCCTTCTTAGAGAATGTAAAGGAGTACGCCTTTGAACCACCTTCCAAAAAGAATTAAGCAGTTGCGCAAACAAAAAGGCTTGACGCAGATTCAGCTTGCACAGCGCATTGGCATCACACAAGCTTTCCTGGCTGAGATCGAAAGCGGCCGCAAACGCCCGTCGCTTGAGGTGCTCGAAAAGCTCTGTGATACGCTTGACTGCTCGGCCGACTACCTTCTCGACATTGCGCAGCCTCGCGAATACAAAACATTTGAGCAGTCTGCTATGGATTCGCTGACAAGCCGCGGCATCACGCAGCAAATGCTGGAGGAAATCGCAGAGCGGAACCTGACAGGCGAACAGCTGCGGCTTGCTATCAAGCTTGCGCAAACCATGCAGGACGATAAAAACAGCCCGTCCTGACGGATACAGCCTCTGCACGGCTGTATTTTTCGTCATTATATCGAACATTTGTTCTTATTATACGGTTATTCTGTCCGTTTTTTTGTACTCATTACTTAATCCTGCTTCCATATTGTTTACCTTTTGTCTTGCGGGGCAGCTACGCCGGTGTTACAATTGATGCAGAATTTATTTAGGAGATAGAACTATGTTTGATCGTGTAGCAATCAAACACCGCGCCAAAGCCGCGTTCCAGTCGCAATACGGGATCTCTGTCGGCGCTTTGGCATTGTTCTGGCTCATCCTTGTCGCAGCCAGTACAGTCACGTTTGGCATCGGCACCTTGCTGCTCGCGCCGCCCATGCTGGTCGGATACGCTTCATTCTGCCTGCGCGTCTACAAGGGCGAACAGGGCGATATCAGCGACATGTTCACAGCCGGGTTTGCTGACTACGGCCGAAATCTGGGCGGCATACTCTGGATGTATCTTTTTACTTCCCTGTGGACGCTTCTGTTTATCGTTCCGGGTATTGTCAAAGCCATTGCCTACTCGATGACTCAGTACATTCTGACGGACTGCCCGAATGTTGAGCCAACCGAAGCGCTCAAGCTTTCGATGCGCATGACAAACGGGCACAAAGGCGGCCTCTTCGTTATGTTTTTAAGCTTTATCGGCTGGTGGCTGCTTTCGGGGCTCACCTTTGGTATTCTTGGCCTGCTTTACGTCGGTCCTTACTATGCGACAAGCTTCGCGGGCGTTTATGTGGATCTCAAACATAAAGCACTTGAGACCGGCGTGATCCGCGCGGAAGAACTCGCATAATATCAGGTTTGCCCGGCAGCGCTGTTATTCTGAGCGCAGCGAAGAATCCCGTCCTGCCCGATGACAGCCGGGGCTTCATACCGCAGGGTGCATCAGCCGCTTGTGTTGTATGACAGCGTGGGGGCGGTTTGACCGCCCGTTTTTCTATCTTTTTCTAAGCTTGACTCCCGTCATAGCGGTAAACTGCGCCGCGGTGATCAGCCGCTTTCTGTACAGCTTATACGCCTGATCAAACACGCTGTTGGCCTGCGACTGCGCCTGCTGCGCCTCCCATCTTTGCTGCTCCAGCAGCGCCGCGTTGCGCTGCGCCTCGGTGTTTGCCGAAATGCCCGCCAGGTCTGCGCTATACTGCACGCCAAGATTCGCAAGCGCGAGATTCACATTGTCGGAATAATCCCGTTGCTGACGCGAGACATCGCCGAGCGTACCAAGAAGGCGGTTGGTGTTGCGCTGCTCTACCGTCTGAGATCTCCCCCCCGCTTCGCTCAAGCCCATATTGGCCATGTTTTCGCGCCGCGCGCGCTCCATAAGCGCATGGTTGACATACGCCTCGTTGCGGAGTGACTGATACTGCGCGGGAGCGCTGTTAAGCTGACTTTGGTAACCGGCCAGATTCTGCTCATACTGCGCTTTTAACTGCGCGATCTGCGCTTGTGCCAGATTGTCATACCTTTGGTCGATGGCATTCGCAGTTCCCAAGTCAGTTCCCTCCTTTCAGGCGCAGCAGCCGTGCTTCGAGCAACCGGCCCGCGTACGCGGCAATATCGTCCGCATTGTCTTCAAGCAGCTTATAAGAACGCGCCGACAAGTCACTCATGAACATCGCCAGCGCCATGCACGCCACTTCGCCCGCCTCCTTCGCCGTCAGTTTGCCGTCCGTACTTTTGTCCTTCAAACCGTCCACCAGCGTGGCCTGCAAGCTTCCAACAACGTTGTCCGCCACCGTCTGCGCCTCGCCAAGCGCGCAAAGCAGCGCTTCATTGCGCGTTTTGCTCTTGAGCCACGCGAACGAGGCGCTTATAAGCGGCGCCACAATGCCCGTAAAAACAACGCCGATAACTGCAACTGCTATTTGTGTCCAATCCATAAAAGCTCTCCTTTCCGGGGATACGTCCCCGCCATCTTGAGGCTACACCGGCTTTGCTATCACCGCCGCTCAAAATCGCGCAATTACTTTTTGGAATAGAAAAACGCCGCTTAAAAAAGCAGCGTCCAAAGTGTCAAGAATCTTTTTTTACGAGGGCGTTGCCCTCGCGCTCCCGCTTCTTTTCTTGAAGAAAAGAAGCAAAAGACACTTGCAAAATGCCTTTATAAAGGCATTTTCATGATGGGATTCTTAAGGGATGAAATCCCTTAAGCGGTGGTTTGGAGGCTCCGCCTCCAAGGAAAACGGTTTATCGACAGCCTGAACGCCGCTTAAAAAGCAGCGTCAATGTCGCTATATTTTTATTTAGCTATTTTGGCTGATTTGCCGCTGTAGTAGCTGGTTTTAATTGCCTTGTTGTTGCGTCTTCACACCCGCGCCCAGCTGCACATCAAAATCAAGTTTGCCGAGTATGTCTTTTTGCAGATCAACCCCATCGTACACCTCGCAGAGCATAAGCCCCTGATCCGTGAGACAAAATACGCACCGCTCGGTCACATACAGCACACGCTGACCGCGCTGTAAGGCGCGCTGTGCCGAGAAACTCAGCGCCTCTATGCTGTTTTTGAATTTCTGCCTGCTGCCTTCCTTGACGATGCGCACGCCGTTGCCGCGCCGCTCCACCTCAAGACCTATGGCCGAAAACGTCATACAGAACACCACCACGGGCGTTGCGCTCGTGATGTTGGCAAAGCCGCCTATGCCCGCGAAGCGTCCACCGACCACATGCGCGTTGACATTTCCATGCCGGTCCACTTCATATCCGCCCATAAAGCAGATGTCAAGCCCGCCGCCGTCGTAAAAATCAAACTGCTGGGCCATGTCGGTGATGATGTCCGCACCGATGACCGCGCCGAATGCGATACCCGGCGCAGGCAGCCCACCTATGCCGCCAGACTCAACCGTTAGATCGATATGCTCCAGTATACCGCGCTTGCTGGCGTAACGCCCCACCATCTCGGGAATGCCGATGCCGATGTTGACCACTTGGCCCTCTTTGAGCTCGTGCGCGGCGCGCTCGCCTATAAACTCATGCGCCGTATCCGCTTCCAGGCTGCCGCGCTTGCCCGAAAGCCGCATCTCGCCCATCCAGTAGTTCATGTGGCTCGGGGGAACGTGTATATCGCCCGAAAGCGTCGGGTTGTACGCCTCGTCGAGCAGCTGCTTCTGATCCGGGCAGACCACCACCGCGTCGACCAGCACGCCCGGCACGATCACGTTGCGTGGCCGCGAGAACAGATGGCTCACTTTTTCCACCTGCACAATCACGATGCCGCCATTGGCTTTTGCGGCCTGCGCTGTCGAGAGCGCATCAATGGTCAGGCATTCCTTTTCAAAAGTGATGTTGCCGTTGGGGTCGACCGATGTGCCTTTTATAAACGCAACGTCTATTTTTGGCGTTTTGTAATAGAGATACTCCCTGCCTTCCAGCTCAACAAGCTTGACGAGCTCTTCCTTCGATCGGCTGTTAAGCCCCGGCCCATCCCTGCGCGGGTCGACGAATATGCCGAGCCCGACCTCGCTCAAATAGCCCTCCTTGCGCGAAGCAGCGGCACGCAGCACATGAGACAACACGCCAAGCGGCATGTTGTACGCTTCGATCTCGCCGCTTTGCGCCATACGCACCACCGCAGGCATACTGCCGACATGGCCCGCGATCACGCGCCCCACCGCGCCCGCGCTGATGTAGCTGTCCGCATAACGCGTTTCATCCCAGCCGCCAAAGCCCGATGCGCAAAAGAGCGTCAAATCCTTGGGATGCCCTGTTTTTTGAAATCGTTCCGCAAGCGCCTTATGCAGCACCTCAGGGTTACCAAGCGTTAAAAACGAATTGATACAAATGGTGTCGCCATCGCCGATAAGTGCAGCCGCCTCCGCAGCACTCATGATCGTAAACATATCATACCCTCCCTGCGGTTTGTTACATCCATTATATTATGCGCAAACAGCATAATCAATCGGCCATAACAATAAAAGCGTCGTGTTCAATAAGGCGCGCGCTTACTGACAAAGCAATACAAAAGAAGTGTCCAAAGATAGTATAGGAAGAGTGTCTTAACATGCCTTAATTAATCGGCTTTGCCGGGGAAAGGCGAACAGAAAGGCCGGTGCAGCATATGTAAGCGCCCCGATGCCAAACCAAGTCTGTGGGGGCGTTTGTTAAACCCTCTCAATATGGACGCCTTCATCGGCAATGTGCCTGTAGATTTTTTCATCCAGCTCATATCCTGTGATGATGCGGTTGATCTGCGCCAGTTCGCACAGCTTGAGAAACGCCACGTTATAAAACTTTGAATGATCGCAAAGGACGATGCGCTCCTTCGCCGAGGTCAGCATCAGTTTTTTGATGACGAGCTCTTCCATATTGGTCACCATGCAGCCCTTGGTGTAGTCAAGCGCATCAATGCCAAGGAACGCTTTGTCAGAATTGATCTGCTCAAGCGCCATCTGTGCAAAATAGCCATGACTCGCATAGAAGTTTTTCCGTATTGAGCCGCCAACAAATGTCAGGTCGATACTCTTGACATTAGCAAGCTCATAAGCCACGATCAGATCGTTGGTCGCCACAGTCACCTGTTTGAAGCTTCTGAGCGCCCGCGCAAATTCAAGCATCGTGGAGCCCGAATCAATGACAAGCGTTTCACCGTCATTGACCAGCTCAGCAGCCCGTTTGGCGATCCTCTTCTTCTCGTCGTGGTTGAGGTCCTTTTTCATTGCGTAGGGCGGGTCATAAGTGGTGCCAGAAGCAATTGACATCGCGCCACCGCGCGTCAGGCGGATCACATCCCTGTCCGCAAGCATTTTAAGATCCCGTCTCACGGTTGCTTTCGAGATATTAAACATCCCGGCAATCTCGTTGATGGAACAGGACTTTTTTGCGTCGATCACATTTTTAATTTCCGAAAGTCTTTTTTCCGGTAGCATCCCCATAACCCTCCATACCAGCTTTTCGCGGTGTATTTCACATGCGCCAAGAAAGCACTCCTTTGCAAAACTCCATAAACCGCCTCCGGCGAGACAGCCGTGTCCCGTTATATATATGCGTCAACTCGTAGGCTATGGGTCTGCCAACCCCTGTGGAATAACGTTCAAAGCGCGTCCATAGCCTCTGGCTACGGAAATCATCTTCTTGATATTGGCCTTATTATACGTATGTGTTTTTGAAATGTCAATCGTTTCTAAGGAAGCGCTGATGAAATTGATTTTTGCGCCTTGTCAGAAACCAAAACCTGCAGAAAACAACATCGCAGCTTGTATATAAGTCTCCGTTTGGGTATTTTTTTATTACTTCCATATATGTTTATAATATTTGTTAATTCTTGAGCTTATTGAAAATTCTTTGATTGTTGCATTGGCCGTGAATCTATATTATACTATGTTAGCAATACTAATGAATGAAACATGCGGTGTTTTATTCAGGCATCATTTATTTTTATAAGCTTAAGGAGAGCAAGTGATGAACTATTTTCTTACAGACGAACAGCAAATGATACAGGAACTCGCCGCCAAAATAGCGGATGAAAAAATCGCTCCGGTCGCGCTCGAATACGACGAAGAAGGCAAATTTCCGCATGATATCGTCAAAATTCTGGCCGATTCGGATCTTTGCGGCGTCTATATACCCGAAGAATACGGCGGTCTGGGCGGCGGTATCTTCGAGATGTCGCTCGTGGTTGAGCAGTTAAGCCGCGCCTGCGGCGGCATAGCGCTTGCGTTCGCCGGAACAGGGCTTGGCGCGTTCCCCATTCTGCTTTTCGGCAATGATGAGCAAAAGAAAAAATACCTGCCCGATATCGCGTCCGGCA
>Ga0351953_1030_pt1 | contig 13641 bp, 6 predicted proteins | sample BONcelT113001C15_FD_205810 | JGI IMG/M metagenome (GOLD analysis project Ga0351953, IMG submission 205810) | Enriched cells from coal bed in the Powder River Basin, Montana, United States - BONCAT cells T11 rep3 HSBNCT.T11.300.1.C15 ... | reverse complement strand
ATTCCTGCGGACCGGCAAGATGGAGATCAAGGCCTACCCCGGCGGCAACCTCCACGCCAAGGTCTACATCAGCCGTTTCGGCGAGGACGATCGCGATTTCGGGCGGGTGATCACCGGCTCCAGCAACTTCTCAGAGGCGGGCTTCGTCGCCAACCGGGAGTTCAACGTCGAATTGAAAAACCGGGCGGACGTGGAATTCGCCCTAGCCCGATTCGAGGAGCTCTGGAAGGACGCGGTCGATCTTTCCCGCGAATACGTGGACACCATCCACGACAAGACCTGGCTCAACGACGAGATCACCCCGTATCACCTCTACCTGAAATTCCTCTACGAGCACTTCCGTGAGGACATCAACCTCGATGAGGATTTCGAGACCTATCTGCCGGAAGGCTTCATGGACCTGGACTACCAGAAGCAGGCCGTCATCGCCGCCAAGAAGATCCTCGACGCCTACAACGGCGTGTTTCTGGCCGACGTGGTCGGCCTCGGCAAGACCTTTATCTCTGCAATGCTTGCCCAGCAGCTCCGGGGCAAGATCCTGGTCATCTGCCCGCCCGTGCTGAAGGACTACTGGGAGGAGACCTTCTTCGAGTTCGGGGTGCGCGGCTACAAGGTGGAGTCCCTGGGCAAGCTCGATCACATCATCAAAGAGGGGGCCGCCAAGTTCGACTTCATCTTCATCGACGAGGCCCACCGGTTCCGCAACGAAGTCACCCAAGGATACGAGAAGCTCCACCAGATCTGCTTCGGCAAGAAGGTGATCCTGGTCTCGGCCACGCCGCTCAACAACTCCGTGGAGGATATCTACAGCCAGCTCAAACTCTTCCAGATCCCCAAGAAGAGCACGATCCCCGGTGTTCCCGACCTGGAGAAATTCTTCGCCGGCCTCAGGGGCCGCCTGGACCGTTATGACAAAACGGATCCCGGCTATGCGAACGAAATCAAGGGCGTCTCGCGCGACGTCCGGGAGAAGGTGCTCAAATACGTCATGGTCCGCCGCACCCGCTCCGAGGTCGTCAATTTCTTCAAAGACGACATAACCAAACAGGGGCTCTCCTTCCCCGATTTGGGCGATCCCCAGCGCCTGATCTACACCTTTGACGCACGGCAGGAGCGGATCTTCAACGCCACCATCGAGCACCTCAAGAAGTTCAGCTATGCCCGTTACACGCCGCTGCTCTACCTGAAAAAGCAGCTCGACCCCCTGGAACTCCAGTCCCAGCGAAATATCGGCGGGTTCATGAAGGGCATCCTGGTCAAGCGCCTGGAGAGCAGTTTCCACGCCTTCGGCAACACGCTCAAGCGATTCATCGGGTCCTATGAGAAGTTCATCGCCATGGTCGAGAAGGGCACGGTCTACATCAGCAAGCGGGTGAACGTGTACGACTTCCTGGAGGAGGACAACGAGGAGGCCCTGCTGAATCTGGTGGAGCAGGACCGGGTGCAGAAATACGCGGCCGACGAGTTCACCGACGACTTCCTCACCCGGCTGAACGATGACTTGAGCCTCCTGAAGGAGATCAAACGGATCTGGATGGGGATCACCGGCGATCCCAAGATCGAGCAGTTCGTCGGCGACCTGCGGGGCCACGCCATCCTCAAGGGCAAGAAGCTCCTGGTCTTCACCGAGTCGAAGGAGACGGGTGAGTACCTCTACCGACGCCTGGAGCGGGAATTTTCCGGCGAGGCGATGTTCTTCTGCAGCACGGGCGGACTCTACGACGGCGTGGAATTCGGGCCGACGCCGGCGCGCGACCTCATCAAGGACCACTTCGATCCGAACCGGAAACAGGGACGCAAGGACGGTATCCGCATCCTCATCACCACAGACGTCCTGGCGGAGGGGATTAACCTCCACCGCTCCAACATCGTCATCAACTACGACCTCCCCTGGAACCCGACCCGTGTTCTCCAGCGGGTGGGCCGTGTGAACCGGGTCGGCGCTGCCCATGATAAGGTCCATGTGTTCAATTTCTTCCCCACCGCCCAGTCCGACCTGCACCTGGGGCTGGAGGCCAGCATCAAGGCCAAGATCCAGGCCTTCCACGACACCCTCGGGGAGGATTCCAAATACCTGACCGAAGAGGAGGAAATCACCAGCCATGAGCTCTTCGGCGATCGGCTCTTCTCGAAACTGAACGACAGGAAGAATCTGGAAGGGGAAGACGAGGGCGAACGGTCGGAGCTGGAGTACCTCCAGAAGATCCGCGACATCCGCGACAATGATCCCGGCCTGTTCGAGAGGATCAAGCGCCTGCCCAAGAAGGCCCGCTCCGGCCGGGCCTGGCCCTCCGGCGGGGATGTCGAGCCCGACGCCGTGGTCACCTTCTTCCGCAAGGGCAAGCTCAAGAAGTTCTGCCTGGCGAATGAGGTGGCCGTCCGGGAGCTCACCTTTTTCGAGGCCGCCGATTGCTTCGCCTGCGCGCCCGACGCCAAGCGTCTGCCGCTGCCGAAGGCATTCTACCCGCTCCTGGAACGGAACAAGCAGGAGTTTGACCTTCTCACCTCCGGAGAGATTCCGGAAAAGACCGGCCACGGCAGCAAGTCCAACGAGACCTATCTCATCAAGAGACTCAAGGCCAGAGAGATGAAACAGTTCCAGGGATTCACCGACGACGATGAAGACTTTCTCAAGGCGGTGCTCAAGGCCTTCGAGGACGGCGTCATCCCCAAGAACACGAGCAAACGGCTCAAGCAAGAGCTGGAGAAGGAAGTCAACCCGCTTAAGGCACTGGCCATCTTCCGGAACAACATCCCCCTTACCCTGTTGACGGGCGGCCAGATGCCGCGGGGACGGGAGCTGACCACCCGGGAGGTGATCCTCTCCGAATACCTGACCGCAAAGGGAGCTGATTGATGCATGTTGAAGAGGCCAAAGGGCTAATCCGGGAGACCTTCCAGAACAACTTCGACGAAAACCGCTTCCGCCTCTTTGCCAAGAACCTCTTCAACGACCTGGACGAATCCAAGGCCTTTGCCTACCAGGGACAGTTCATCCCCGACGCCTACAAGGATCATGTCCGCCAATACAAGCGCCTCGGCAAGTACACCGACCCGGACGGGGCTGCCCTGGACGTCCTCGTCGTCAACCTGAAGCGGGAAACGGCCCTCGACCGCGCCCGCACCATGCAGCGCAACTTCATCGCCTGGTACCTCAAACACCGGGGCGAAAAGGACGCCGCCATCGTTGCCTATCACACCGACGGTCTGGAGGATTGGCGCTTCTCCTACGTCCGGATGGACTACCGGACGGTGCAGGAGGAAACGGGCAAGGTCCGCGTCAAGACCGACCTGACGCCGGCGCGGCGCTACTCCTTCCTTGTCGGAACGAACGAGCCGAATCATACCGCCCAGCAGCAGCTCCTTCCGATCCTCATGGACGACCGGTCGAATCCCACCCTGGCCAAACTGGAAAAGGCCTTCACCATCGAATCGGTCACCCGGGAATTCTTCGAGAGGTACAAGGAACTCTTCCTAAGGCTCAAGGAGGAATTGGACGGCCTGGTCGAGAAGGACCGCCGGGTCGGTGCGGACTTCACGGCCAAGAATATCCAGACAACCGACTTTGCCAAGAAGCTCCTGGGCCAGATCGTCTTTCTCTACTTCCTCCAGAAAAAGGGATGGCTCGGGGTCGGCAAGGATGAAAAGGGGAATTTTCGCCCCTGGGGCGCCGGACCGAAGGATTTTCTCCGGCGGCTCTTTGACAGAAAACTCGTCCCCTATGATAATTTCTTCAACGACCTTTTGGAGCCCCTCTTCTACGAGGCCCTGGCCACGGACCGGGGCGAGGAAGCGTACTACAGTCGTTTCCGGTGCAAAATCCCCTTCCTGAACGGCGGACTCTTCGAACCAATCGGCAGCTACAACTGGCAGGAGGCAGACATCCTCATCCGGAATGAGACCCTGGGCGAGGTCTTCGACACCTTCGATCTCTACAACTTCACCGTCCGGGAAGACGAGCCCCTGGAAAAGGAAGTGGCAGTGGACCCGGAGATGCTGGGCAAGGTCTTCGAGAACCTCCTGGAGGTACGGGACCGCAAGTCCAAAGGGGCCTTCTACACCCCCCGGGAGATCGTCCACTACATGTGCCGAGAAAGTTTGATCCGCCACCTGGACGGCGCCCTGAACAGCCGGGGCGGCTATGAGCGCCTCGGCGTCCCGCAGACGGAGCTCTTCGGACCGCGTGATCTGGCCAAGCCGGACGGCCGCATGGAACTGATGGCCGCAAGCGGACCGTCTCCCGTTCCCCTCGGGGACATCCGGCTTCTGGTCTGCCGGGGGGAATTTGGCGTCGAACACGACCTCAAGGTCGATGAGAAAGGCCGCGAAACCAAGGCCTACTCCTGGAAACTCCCCGAATCGATCCGCGCCAACGCGGAACGGATCGACCGGGCGTTGGCCGACATCAAGATCTGCGATCCGGCCATCGGTTCCGGGGCCTTCCCGGTGGGAATGCTCCATGAGATCGTCCGGGCTCGGGAAACCCTGACCACCTACCTGCCCGACGACCCGGAACGAACGGCCTACCACTTCAAGCGCCACGCCATCCAGGAGTCCATCTACGGCGTGGACATCGATTGCGGCGCTGTGGACATCGCGAAGCTCCGGCTCTGGCTGTCGCTGGTGGTCGACGAAGACGATTTCCTCTCCATCAAGCCCCTGCCCAATCTGGACTACAAGATCGTCTGCGGGAATACCCTCTTCGGCGTGGAGAGAAACCTGCTCAACGACCACCTCTTCGAAGAACTGGAGACGCTGAAGGAGCGCTTCTTCCAGGAGATCAACCCCCGGCAGAAGAAAGAGGAAAAGACCCGGATCGAGCGGCTGATCCGCCAGTTGACCGACAACGACGAGCGTTTCGATTTTGAAATTTATTTCAGCGAGGTGTACCACCAGAAGCACGGTTTCGATGTAGTAATCGCTAATCCACCCTACGGTATCAATCAGGCGAAAGAACTAAAAAAATCTTATAAGACCTTTTCTTTACGAGGCGAAAGCTATGTTCTCTTTATAGAAAGAGGCCTGAGTATTCTGCGAGAATGTGGCCAGCTATCTTTTATTGTACCCGATACCTACCTTAACCTCTCGTTCACGGCGCCATTGAGAACTTATCTACTGAGAAATTCAAAACTAAGAGAAATTGTAGTTCTACCTAGCCGTGTATTTGAAAGCGCAACGGTAGATACAACCCTTCTTTTTACTGAGAAGGCGAAGTTTAATTCGGACTTGCAGAATGTATCAGTACATATCAAAACATTTTCCAAGCATGACAAGATCTTTGATATAGATAAACCAAATCACCAAGCTTTGGCAGCTGCATCGCATTGGTATGAACTGGGCACATTTAATGTGTGCAGTAACAATAAAGAGACAGAATTAATTTCCATGATCGAAAGACGATTTCGCTCTATAGATGAAATTGCGGACACATTCTATGGTATTAAGGCATACCAAGTAGGAAAAGGGAAACCACCCCAAACAGAGGACATTCGTAATGCAAAACCGTTTACATCGTCACAAAGAGAACATGAGGGATTCCTCCCATTCTTCGACGGCAAGCATATTGGACGCTACAGGCTTCTATGGCACGAAGATAACTGGCTTCACTATGGTCCGTGGTTGGCTGAACCAAGAAAAAAAAATAAATTTATTGGAGAAAAGATTCTCATCCGCAAGATAGTGGCGGATACCTTGATTGCTACATATGTTCCAATTACATCCTACTGCAATACTCTGCTTTATGTCCTGAAAATTAAGCCTGGCTTGACGGTCGAATACCAATATCTGTTGGGTATTCTCAACTCTCACTTCATTGGTTGGTACTTTCGGAAAAAGTTTCAAATCGCGTCAGATGATACATTTCCTCAAATTATGATTAACGATATTCAGAAATTACCAATTCCTGAAGTGTCAAGTAAAGAGCAAGCCCCCATCATCGAACGTGTCCGGAAAATACTTGCCGATCCCGACAGCCCTGCCGTCCCTCGCCTTGAATCCGAAATCGACGATCTGGTCTATAAACTATACGGACTGACGAAAGACGAAGTAGCACTCGTGGAGGAAAAAATCGCTTAAGACTCTAGCATATTAATTGCTTTATCGAATGCACCCATGCCGTTGAGAAGGAGGATTGATGACCGAGATCGACCTGAGGACCATTGGCGACACAATCGTGCTTCATATCCGGAAGGAAGGGCATTCTATAAATGCATATCTCCTGGCCACTACTCTTGTCTCCCTCGCAGATGCAGCGAAAGAAGCCAATGAACGTATCAATCCTGGCTATGAAATTGAAGTCGTTGTTGAAGCCTTATCTGATGGAAGCGTTAAAGCCGTTCTTAGGACCTTATACCGTAGCCTTGACAATCTTTTTAGCAAAGAGACTCTTAAAACAATTATCTTGGGAGTTCTATCTACTTACATCTACGAATGTGCGCTTGCACCCGATAAAAAAGTCAGCGTCATCGTTAATTCAGCTGAGGTTATCGTCGAGCAAGAAAACACCAAGTTGATTATACCTCGGGAGGTGTACGAGGCAGAGCAGAAAGTCAAGACTTCAAGTCGCTTTCAGGACAAGGTTGGTGAGGCATTTGATGCCATGCTAAAGGATCCGAGTATTACATCCTTATCCCTCGCTGCGGACACTTCAGTCGATAAAGAATCATCTCCAATACCGAGAAACGTTATGGAGTTCATTGCCATGCCGCCCAAGGAGGGCAAGGAGTTTCAGATCGTCGATGAAGTAGCTGATCTGCAAATCATTCGTGCTATTCTGGAAAAAAGTAAAAGGCGTTGGGAGTTTTCTTGGAAAGGCTTTAGAATCCCCGCGCCAATCCTCGACGACAAGTTTTATAGTGACTTTATTTCACATCAAATCGTCATTGCCCCCGGTGACAAACTGCGGGTGAACCTGCGAATCTACCAACGCAAGGACCCGATCACGGGGATCTACGTTAACGACCGTTATGAGATCATTCAAGTTCTACAGCACGAAGCGGCGAAGAGGTATGCACAGACAGAGCTACAGTAGGTCACCCTCAGCAATCTGATAGCCATGTGCGTGACCTGCCATAAGAACACGCGCACTTATGGGAGAGGGTGATTTCAAGCAGTACGGCACGATCATATTTGCTTGATATTTCCGGGCTGACCATGAATCGACAGAAATTTTCGAGGGAGATTAAATCTGACGGACAGCTTTTACTGCAAGGCCTTCGGCCAAGGAGGGATGACCAAACGAAATGATAGATCATCAGAAAGAAACCAGAATGGTTCTTGATCATCTTTCCAACGGCCTTTTTGAGATAGCTGGAGAGGACCAACTTATAAGGCTCAGACAATCGTGTGAGAATCCGCCCACGACCGATGAAGAACATCGGAAGCTGAAGGGGAACTGGGACAATGCCCTTCGCGATATGAAGGTCCGTGTGGGGACGCTACTGAAGACCGATCATCTAGGCTTCCTCTTCGGAGCCGGAGTATCAAGAGACGCGGGCGGCGTTCTCTTGGGCAAGGTACCTCTTGAAGTCGAGAAGGCGCTATTGGACAGAGGGATCCCAGGGTCAAGGATCGGCAGGTGGCTGAACGTGTTCTACCTGGCAGCTCAACGTCTTGCAGCCGATAAAACTAACCTACCCTTAACGCGGGATAAGGTTCTCGAACGTAAGGCTGCGATTGAAAAAATTATAGCAGATCCAGACGAAAGGAACCGAAGCGACTCCCAGATCAGAGTGGGATTCGAGGATCTGCTGTCTCTCTTGTACCGCTGGAATGAGGTTCTGACGAAATCGGACACAAGACTTAGGGTCGATGGGACACCGTTAATTGACGTGAATAAGAGGGACCTTGAGCGATGCCTGGCCGAAACCATCGACGCCTTTGTGAGCACGTGCTCTCTCCCCCGGGGCGTCGATACGGAAGAGGCACTAATCCCGTTCAACAATTTTCTAAAGAAGGTGTTGACACGCCCACTGAACCTCAGAAGGACAAATCTGTTCACGCTAAACTACGATTGTCTTGTTGAGAAAGCGGCCGATGCCAACGGCGTGATAATGCTCGACGGATTTGTCGGCACAGCGCGACGGGTCTTTCGACCAGAGTCCTACGATCACGATTTGTATTTCCCCGGCGACACTACAGAAGGTCGCGTCCATCGACTGGATCGGGTGATCCACCTCTACAAGCTCCACGGATCCATCAGCTGGGTATCAGAGAAACCCACCTGGGACAATCCCTATGGTGTTTCTTTCCAGGCACAGCCAGCCGAGGGGAGTCGTATACTCGTCTATCCGACGCCAGCCAAGTACGGCGAGACTCTCGGCATGCCCTATGCTGAGTTATTTAGGCGGTTTGCTGCATCGGTTGTCCGCCCCCAATCTACCCTCATCGTGATCGGCTACGGGTTCGGCGACCCTCATGTCAACACGATCATCCACCAGGCTTTGGCCATCCCAAGCTTCACTCTGGTCGTTGTTGATCCGTTTCAGCCCGGCCCCGATCCTAAATCTGAAAGTTTCGTTGCCAGGCTTCGATCGAGACGAGACGGACGGCTGTGGTTGTTGGGTGGCAGTACCTTTGGAACATTCAAAGGTTTTGTCGAGTATGTGCTTCCCGACCTCCACGACCAGCAGGTGCTCGAGAAAGTGATAGCCACGCACCGCGCCCTTGGCCACGGTGCCGATTCACCGTCCGAATCTGGAGGTAAGAATGGAAAATGACTTCGAGATCGGGCGCGTAGTGGCGGTTGATACCGCCGAAGTGACCATCGAACTCAGCCGGGAGCTCAAAGCCCTTACCCAAAGTACATTCGAGGGGGTCAGGGAGATAGGAAAGATCAACTCGTATGTGATAATGCCAGTAGGCGCCAGACGCCTCGTTGCGATCATCACAAAGGTTGTCCTGATCGAGGAAGCCGAGCTCAAGGCCGACCGTACAATGGTGACATTACCATCCGCGAGACGCCTGATGAAGGCGACGCTTATTGGGACCATTGATGGCAGCATGTTTACCCAGGGTATCGCAACCTTCCCCGTCCTCGACAACCCGGTTCAAGTTGCAACACAAGGCGACCTACAGACGATTTTCGATCTTCAGGACGCCTCTCGTACTGCACCATCCGATCCGAAGAATCCCGGTTTCTGCATTGAAGTTGGACGATCAACTGTCTTCGAGGACTTCCCTGTCAAGATCGATCCAGATGCCTTCTTCGGCAAGCATGCGGCAATTCTTGGCAGTACCGGATCTGGGAAGTCATGTACGATCTCCACGATCATTCAGTCTCTCCTAGAGTGCGAAGAAGTGCGCCAAACAAACATCGTTATCCTTGACACGAACGGCGAGTACCGGGCGGCCTTTCAGCGTGAACAAGCCGACGGCAAGTGGGTGGACGTTGGTAAAGCTAAATGCCTGTACATCCCTTCCGACCCAACCAAACCTGCCGATCGGTTGACGGTACCCTATTGGTTCCTCAACGCTGACGACTTTGTTAGACTGTTCCAGGCCTCTAAGGGTGTTCAGCGCCCTGTACTCCTTGAGGCCCTACGCTTGGCCCGGAATGAAGAAGAAGGAAGACCAACAGCTTCTGTGCTGCGCGAAACGCTTGTTCACGATATCAACTGGATTTATTCGCTGTCCAGCCGAGAGGAAAAGACATCAAAGGATATTCGTGACTTATCGGGAGGGCTTCTGAAGACCATTACTAATGCCTCCATGGGGGACGCATGGACAGAGCTTACTGCCACCATACCAAGTGTAGCATGCGATTCCGTCACTGAAGCTCTAAAAATGGTCCATGGTGTGGCAACGTGTCATATTGATGTTGATTCAAAATCAAAAGCTGAGTACCCAAAGCTACTCCCCTGCGACGCAAGAATCTCCATCAGAACCGCCATCGGTCCAACATACGAGGCCCTGACGGGTACAACATTAGGCGAAGTTGTGGGTGGGCAGGGCATATCTGCAGATGCGCCCGCTTACTTTGATAAGATTAAGTTCAGGACGCAACACATCGAGCAGGTTCTGCGCCGGGAGGAGTCAGGAGGTGCAAGGGCACGGGACTTCTCCGGTACAATGCTGCTAAGAATTGACAGGCTACTGGCAGACAGAAGATTCGAGTTCCTGTTTGGGCCAACGCAAGGCAGATTGCCAAAAGCCGAACACTCACTTGCTGCGTTCCTTCGCGACCTGCTTGGTCTAGCCACGCCTGAAGCATTCGAACCGCCGCTGTCGGAAGTTGAAGCTGTGCCTGAGAAGGCTATGCCATTTTACGATCGGCTGCGGCAAGCTTCTGAGGGCCACAATCTTATCATCCTCGACCTGAGTCTCCTTGCCGCCGAGGTTCTGGAAAACGTCACCGCCCTCATCGGCCGACTGATCCTGGAGTTCATGCAACGGCTCGGAGAGCATGGCGGCGAGAACTTGCGAGGTTCGCTTCCCGTTGTGTTGATATTGGAGGAAGCGCAGAACTACATTCACGAACAGCGGTTCGGTGACGATGAAAGCATCTCTCGGGTCGTTTTCGAGAGAATCGCACGGGAAGGGAGGAAATATGGTCTCAGTCTCGTGGTATCCTCTCAGCGACCCAGCGAGCTTTCCAAGACCGTCCTCTCCCAGTGCAGCAGTTTCATCGTACACCGCCTCCAGAACCCAGAGGACTTGCGGTATTTCAAGGAGATCGTCCCGGGGATCTATGGCCCACTCCTGGCGCAGGTGTCGGCGCTTGCTCCCCAGACGGCCCTCATTCTCGGTGAGTGCGTCCGGGCCCCCATGCTGGCACGTATACGGGAAGCGAGGCCGACGCCAAGGAGCCGAGATCCTAAGTTCTACGCCTACTGGGTTAATGCTGATCCGAAGCCCGTACCCGTAGAAGCAGTATGCAGGAAATGGGAGGGCAAGGATGGCTAAGGTATGCCTCGTGCGTGCATACCATATTCGATTCCTTGACTTTTTCCAATAAATGTCCCTAACATTCAGCATATTAGCTTTTTATAGTGGACTCACGTAATGCTCATGGCGAAAGGGAAACAGCATATGTAGACAGCCTAACACCGGAGGATAATGACGATGGAACACAACGATAAAAGATTCCGTATTCCAAACCGTGACGTTAAACTAACGGATTTTGAAGTCGCAGTGACGCATACTAAAGCGTTCCAACGCCTATTCTACCTTAAACAACTGGGATTAGCATACCTAGTCTATCCATGCGCCACGCATACACGGGCTGGTCATAGCATTGAGTGTCTTGATGAGGCCGCAAAGCTTTTAAGCTCTATCAAAATAGGAGAACAGCATGAGGAATACAAACACGTCCGCATGGCTGCACTTCTACATGACATAGGACATATTCCTTACAGTCATACATTAGAAGATGAGCATGAAGTCCTGCAAAAACACGACAAAGGAGAACGACTTAATATTGTCCTGGATAAACTAAAGAATGAAGTAGGCCAAGATGTTCGCCAGCTAATCGACAAAGCAACCCCAATTCTTTCGGCAATATCATCTAGTGATGAAAATGAGCACGACTGGCGCAGTGATCTAGTCGGTAATACAGTCTGCGCGGATCTTTTGGCGTATATCACAACAGATGCAGCATGGACAGGCATTGAAAAGCGGCCAGGATACTATAGGATTTATGACTATTTTATAAAGACAATTGAGGAACGTGAGAATTTGCCAAACCGAGATAGGCTTTGCATTCGCCTCACCAAAGGAGGGTTACGTACCGATATCGTATCTGCAATCCTTGATCTTCTTGATATGAGGTATGCCCTCACAGAACGGGTTATAGTCCACCACGCAAAAGCTATAGCAAGCGCCATGCTGGCAAGAGCCGCTCGTCTTGCAGGCCTACAAGAAAATGCATCACTTCTAGATATGGGAGATGAAATGTTCATCGCCTACCTGACAAATTTGGCGAATAGCAATGAAGATAAGGAGGCAGCTGATGGAGCAAAGATGCTAATCGACCATCTTCAATGCCGCAGGTTGTATAAAAGGATATTTAAGGTACAACGCCATGCCATGGAGGAATGGGATAGAACAAAGCAAAGAAACGACGGTGATACATTCTCTATGCGATGGCGTAAAAGCGAGGAAATCGAAAGATTGCTTTCCCAGATAGAGGAAAGGCATGATCTCCCCAGAGGCTCACTCGTATTATGGTGCCCAGAGGCAAAATCCAGCATGAAGCTTGTACGGGTAAAGGTTGTTTGGGAACAATCTGGTGGCTGGCATAAACCTGTTGAACTCAGAAGTAACGACGTTCAAAAACAATTCCCCGGGATACATGACCGTGTAGATAACATAGAACAACAATACTTAGATCTTTGGACATTCTGGATCGGCATACACCCGGATTACCTAAAAATGGTCCCAGGTGTCATAGAAGATCTATCTTCGGGTTTGGATATTGAATGTGATCCGGTATTTCTTGAAACATATGCAAAAGACCGATTGCCAGAATACGCCGAATCAGCAAAATTATACGATAGCGTAAAAAATACTTTACGGAAGAACATAGTGCCAGAAGTACAACGACGTTTATTAGACCTCGCTGCTCGCCCAGGCACGAAGGTAGATGAGGCAATAATAACGGATACTATACAGAATGTATCTGCTGGAATAAGTGCTGGTGGGAAAAAGGCCAAGAAGAGCGAAAAAACGGGACAACTTGGGTTATCGGGCATCGATGAGAGTGTGAAAGAAGAGCCTTCCAAATGAATGATGACCGCAAAAATCTAATTTGTGAATGGCTGGCTGCTGAAGGGGAGTCACGTAAAAAAGCAATTGCCGAGGCCACCAAAACGTTGCTTAAAGATTATACGAACCTCTACGAACATTTCATCCCTATTGAGCTTCATAGGCTTGCCAACACCTTAAATTCTGAAATTATCAGCCTTGAGAATATGCGCGGCGATGCGTCGTTGGTACCGAAGCAAAATGGATTCAGGATCTTGGTAAATTCAAATCTCTATACAGGACGTTACAGGGCATCAATAGCACATGAGTTTGCCCACACTCTTTTTTACACCAATCCAGCACTAGATAAGCCTCGGAGATTATTTCCGCAAAGCAGCCGCGAGGAGCATTTCTGCTTTGATATTGCGCGTAATATCCTTGCCTATGAGCCACACTTGAACGCTATAGGACTTAACAAAGAAAGCGACCCTGCGATCATATTCGCCAAATTGACAGATATTTTATTATTGAGTCGCCCTTGGGCCGCACGAGTTATGTTGGCAGATCATGGTTTTGCAACTGGAATAGGAGGCCGGTGGCTCAAAATAGCAGATGAGTGGAAATTGTCACCGGGATCCTCTGCAGCAACACCATTCCTTTCAGCTCGGAAAAGAATTAAGCTGAGAAATCTCGCAAAAGAATATTTAAATAAACCAAATTTTCAGCCAGAAGGATATACGATTATTGCCGTCAGAGAAAAAATGGCAGAAGGCATCTTTGTTTTGGTGATAAGGAAATAGACAGTAGGACACTGAACCAAGACAATTGCGAAACCTGGGCGGCTTGGGGAGAAGGAACATACACTCCTAAATGGAAAGCCTAATGGCAAATCAAGAATGCGGTAATAGTAGCTATTTATGACTCAAAAAAGTTGGACGGGACAGAAGGCATGGAAAGACT
>Ga0351953_1028_pt1 | contig 14293 bp, 14 predicted proteins | sample BONcelT113001C15_FD_205810 | JGI IMG/M metagenome (GOLD analysis project Ga0351953, IMG submission 205810) | Enriched cells from coal bed in the Powder River Basin, Montana, United States - BONCAT cells T11 rep3 HSBNCT.T11.300.1.C15 ... | reverse complement strand
GGCGATCATACCGGCTGGCTGGCGTCCTGTGCAGCCGATCACACATTGGTTGAGGTCGATGCCCGACAGCACAGCATGACCCACAATCTTGTCGATGGTGCTGTGGCGCCCAAGGTCGCTGCTTATCACCAGGACCTCTCGGTCACGCACGAGTGCCGAGCAATGGGCTCCGCCCGTCTTCTGCCAGACCTCTGAGACGGTCTGCTGAATGACGAAGGAGACTTCACTGGGGTCGATGACCAGGTCAGATTCGACTCTGGGGGGAATACCTCTTACTCCGATGCAACCGGAGGAGCGCAGCTCATAGTCAATCTGGGCGTCGACATGGGCCGATACCTCAATGTCGTTGCCCGAGACACGCACATCCGAGACAGTTCGGGCCAGGCCTTCGCAGATGACAAAGCCGACACCGAGCTCGCGCAACTGGGCGGGACTGGCGATGACTTGGGCCAGGTGCGTGCCATTGAGCTTGAGGCGAAAGGTGTCCTCGATACAGATCTCGTCCTCGATCACAGTCGGCGACCCGCGTGTGACCTGGATGGCGGGATGACGCTCGTGAATGTCCACTGTACGATAACTCCTGCCCAGTTAAGTCCCGGACAAAAGCTGGCCCGAATGATTCCGGCAGCTCTCAATAGGCCGAATTATAGCAGATAGCAGCAATCTCCGTAAGAAGACGTGTGGCCCTCCTGGGGCCACACGTCTTCTTTCATGTCCGCACTGACGTATTGGGTTCGGTGAAGGTGAGCGTCCTAGACCTTGCTTTTGGTGTACTTGCCCAGCAGATCGAGGAATCCGCGCACGGCCATGCCAGAGGCAAAGGATATGGTGCCGAGCTTGCCGCCGGCGCCACCCACTAGAGGCGAGCTATAGATGTAGACTAGGCCAGCCAGGGCGCCGGCGATGCCCATCCAGAAAAAGGACGGGATGCGCTTGGGGGCAGACATTCCGACGAATGATGTGCAGATGGCCACCACAGCCATGGTCTTGCCGGTGGCCCCAAAAACCAGCGGCAAAAGCAGGCCAGCCGCCAGGCCCACTGCGGCCGACCCGATCACGACGCCTTGTTTCATGTTGTTGCTGATGTAGTAGGTGGCCACGGCCGCCACGACTGCGGTCACCATGAGCAGCCAGCCCACGCTCCACGGCGGAACCGCTGGAGTGGCAAAGGGATGGTTGAGGGCGATGGCGCAGGTAATACACCCGGTTACGGCGATGGTGCCCAATTTGCCACCAAAGCCGGCAAACACTGCGGCGGCCAGGACGAAGACGATGCCAGCGACCACGCCGGGCAAGATGATCTCAAACTGGTTGGCGAACAGCGCTTTCGAGGCCATGCCGACGAACGCTCCGGTGTAGATGGGGACGGCATAGTCCTTGATAAAGAAGCCGGCAACCAGACCAACCACGGCAGCGCCGATCACGCCCCCCTGGTTCAGGTTGATGCTGATGGTGTAGGTGGCCAGCGCCCCTGCGGCGACGGCCAGCACGGTAAGGAGGTTCTTCTGACTGAAGAGAGGGTCAGCCTTGGCGTTCTTGAGGGCCTTGGCTTCGTTGAACAGTGTATACAAGAGGCAGACTAGTGCCGCGGTTAGGACGATGCCAAACAGCGGCGCGAGCATCCAGGCTTCGTACACCGCAAAGCCGAAGACTACGAGGGCAATGATCGTGAGTATTGCGAATCCGATTGTTGGAACACTCTTTTCCATGCCAAGCCTCCTACGGGTTTTGGGATTCGAGCGGGATAGAGAAGAGCGGGGCGTCACCGCCCCGCTCCTGCAAGAACCTTATACTTTCTCCAGTGCAACAGCTGCTACCTTGTACTCCGGTATCTTGGACACCGGGTCCAGAGCAGCGATCGTCAGTATGTTGGCAGCCGCTTCTTTAAAGTGGAATGTCATAAAGACGACCCCAGGGTCAGTCTTACCACTAACGTCGGCCTTGGCCACTAGCTGGCCACGGCGAGATGAAACCCGCACCATGTCACCATCGGCGACGCCCAGCCTGGATGCGTCCTGGGTGTTGATCTCGACCAACGCTTCCGGGTAGATGGCGTCGAGGCCAGGGGAGTGCCGCGACATGTTACCGCCGTGGAAGTGGTACAGGACGCGTCCTGTAGTCAGGACGAAGGGATACTTCTCGTCCGGCACCTCCTTCGCTGGCGTCCATTCGATACCGTGGAACTTGCCCAGGCCACGGGTGAACTTGCCCGCATGCAGGAACTGGGTACCTGGATGCTCGGTGTTGGGGCAGGGCCACTGCAAGCCCACGTTCTCGATCCGATCGTAGGTGATGCCGCCGTAGCTGGGAGTGACCGCGTTCACCTCGGTCATGATTTGCTGGGGCTCGGCATAGTCCCAACTGGTGAATTTGCCTTTGGAGCGATCCAGTCCCAGCCGCGCCTCCACACGCTTGGCGATCTCCGCCGTGATCTGCCAGTCCGGTCGCGCATTGCCCAGGGGCTCAATCACCTTGCGCATTCGCTGCACGCGGCGCTCGGTGTTGGTCACCGTACCCTCTTTTTCGGCAAAACTGGCCCCCGGCAAGATGACGTGAGCATACTCGGCGGTTTCGCTGATAAAGATCTCCTGGACGACCAGGAACTCGATGCTGGCCAGGGCCTTCTTCACGTGGTTCTGATCGGGGTCGGACATGAAGGGGTTCTCACCCACCACGTACAGTGCCCTTAAGCTATTGCTGTCGATGGCGTTGAGCATCTCCACGACCGTCAGTCCCGGCTTGAGCCCTGCGGTGTTGCCCCACGCCTCCACGAACTTGGCGCGGATCTCCTCGTTGGCCACCTGCTGATAGGCTGGGTAGACATTGGGCAGACAGCCCATGTCGCAGGCGCCCTGAACGTTGTTCTGGCCGCGCAACGGGTTGACGCCGCCGCCGGCAACGCCCATGTTGCCCAACAACATCTGCAGGTTGCAGCAGGAAAGCACGTTCTGGTGGCCCTTGCTATGCTGCGTGATGCCCATGGCGTACAGCAGCGACGCCGGTTTGCTGGCGGCGAGGATATGGGCCGCCTCGCGGATGTCCTTGGCGGGGACGGTGGTGATGGTTTCCGCATACTCCGGCGTGTACTTGGCCACGGCCGCCTTGAGGTCCTCAAACCCTTCGGTGCGGGTTGCGACAAAATCCTTGTCGTAAAGGTCCTCTTCGATGAGCACATTCATGATGGCGTTGAGCAGCGCGATGTCCGATCCCGGCCTGTGCTTCAGGTGCAGGACCGCGAAATCCTTCAACGGAATATCGCGAGGGTCAGCCAGGATCAACTTGGCGCCGCGCTTCGTGGCTTGCCGCAGGCGCATGCCAATGACCGGATGCTGCTCTGTCGTGTTAGACCCAATCACCAGGAACGCCTTTGCCTGGGTAGCAATGTCGTCGATCGAGTTCGTCATAGCTCCCGAACCAAATGCGGTGCCCAGACCGGTCACCGTGGAGCTGTGTCAGAGGCGTGCACAGTGGTCGACATTGTTCGTCTCCAGTACCGCCCGGCTGAACTTTTGAATGAGGTAGTTTTCCTCATTCGTGCACTTGGCGGATGCCAGGACGCCAATAGCGTCACCACCATGCTTCTTCTTGATCTCCACCAGCTTGTCGGCGACCAGGTCCAATGCCTCGTCCCAGGTGGCCTCGACGAACTTGCCGTCTTTCTTGATGAGCGGCTGAGTCACGCGGTCGGGATGGTGCACATAGTCCCAGCCAAAACGCCCCTTGACGCAACTGGCGCCGCGGTTGGGCTGCTTGTCCCAGTCAGACGTGACCTTGACGATCTCGTTGCCACGGGTCCAGTAGGTGAGGCGGCAGCCCACCCCGCAGTAGGGGCAGATGCTCTCGGTCTTCTTGAGCTGCCAGACGCGGCCCTGGCCCAGCGACTGCTTGGGTACCAGTGCACCCGTCGGACAGACCTGGACGCACATGCCGCAGAACTCGCACGTGCTGTCCTCGAGGTTGCCATCGAAAGGAGTTCCTGGCTTGCTGCGGAAGCCTCGCCAGATCATGCCGATGGCCTCAACGCCGTTGATCTCCTGACACGCTCGTACACAGCGGCGACAGACGATACACTTGTTATAGTCCCGCTGCAAGAACGGGTTGGGATCGTCCACGGCGTAGGCGTGCGTCTCACCTGGGAACATGGTCTCTTTGACGCCGTACTCGTACATGAGGTCCTGCAGCTCACACTGGCCTGTGGAGTCACACGTCATGCAGTCCAGTGGGTGGTCAGAAAGCAGCAACTGCAGCACGAATCGGCGCGCATCCATCACCTGTGGCGAGTGGGTCTGCACCTCCATCCCCTCGCTGATGGGGAACGTACAAGCGGGTTGCAGGGTGCGCTGGCCCTTGATTTCGACCAGGCACATGCGGCAGGCGCCGATGGGCGCGAGGGCCGGGTGGTGGCAAAGCTTGGGGATGCTGAATCCCCCTGCCTCTGCCGCCTCCAGCAGTGTACTGCCTGCCTCAGCGGTGACCTTTCGGCCGTTGATGGTCAGGTTGACAATTGCCATCGTGTCACTCAACCTCCTTTATGCGAGTATGGTCGGTCATTATGCCAACTCAGTCTCGGCGACTTGGCTTTCTGCAGCCTTGGCAGCCAGATACTGAGCATTTTCGAGGTCACAGCGCAAGCATCGCTTGCACTCTTCACGGGCTACGGACTCTTTCAATCCCAGTTCAATCTCCTCAAAGGTGCGCGCACGCTCGCCAGCTTCTCTGGTGGGCATCACGGGGCGCTTGGCGTCGGCGTAATCCTCAAGGTTGAACGTGAGTTCCACGGTATCGTACGCGAACCAAGATTCTTTGGACTGGGGTGCGCCGTCCTGCAGGTACGAATCGACGGCCATGGCCGCTTTGTTTCCTTGGGCCACGGCTTCGATGACCGTCGCAGGGCCCAGCACGGCATCGCCGGCAGCGAACACGCCGGGACGTGAGGTCGCCAGGTTGCGCTCCACCACAAACGTCGAGTCGCGATTGACCTGTGGGCTGTCGCCGTTCAGGCAGGAGATATCCGGAGACTGTCCAATCGCTGGGATCACCACGTCGATCTCCATGACGTAGCCAGAACCCTCGATGGGGATAGGACGGCGCCGACCGCTGCGGTCAAACTCGCCCAGCTCCTGCGGCTGCAACTCGATGCCCGTGACTTTCTTCTCACCCAGGATACGAACTGGATTGGTCAAGGTGTGGAACTTGATGCCCTCTTCCTCGGCCTCGTGAATCTCGATCTCCTGGGCTGGCATCTCGGCACGGGTACGGCGATAGATGACGTTGACTTCTGCGGCGCCCAGCCGCAGGGCGGTGCGGGCAGCGTCAATCGCCGAGTTGCCGGCACCGATGACCACAACCTTCTTACCATCCATCTTGGCGGGCTTGCCCAGTGCCACATCCTTCAGGAAGACAGTGGCATGCAGCACACCATCCAGGTCCTCTCCCGGGACCCCCAGTCGACGGCTGCTGTGAGCACCGATGGCCAGCACCACGGCTTTGAAGCCCATCTTAGCGGTCAGGTCGTCCAGGGTGAAATCCTTGCCCAGGGCTGTGCCCAGCTTGATTTCCACACCCGCGCGCTGGATGCTCTCGATCTCGGCGTTCAGCACATCACGGGGCAAGCGGTAATCGGGAATGCCCATGGCCATCCATCCGCCCGCCACCGGAGCTGCCTCAAAAACGGTCACCGGGTACCCCCATTGGGCCAAACGTAGGGCTGCGGTGAGACCAGCCGGACCAGCGCCAATGACGGCCACTTTCTTACCTTTGGGCGCCTCAACCACCTTGGGTGTCCACGGATTCTTCATTTCCTCGTCGGCCATGAAGCGCTTGAGCTGGCGGATGGCAATGGACTCGTCGATTTCGCCCCTGCGGCAGCGGTCTTCGCAGAACGCTGGGCACACCCGGCCGCACACCGCCGCAAACGGGTTGCGCTGCCGGTGGATCTCCAGTGCCTCGGCATATCTGCCTTCTCCGATGAGGGCTACGTAGCTTGGCACATCAACGCCAGCCGGACACGCGTTGGAGCACGGAGCATGTACAAGCTCGCGGCAGACCCCGGCCCTACACTTCTTGTCCAGGATATGCTCCACGAACTCGTGACGGAAGTAGCGCAGGGCAGCCTTGACCGGACCTGGCGTAAGCTGTCCCAGTGCGCACAGGGAGTCGTTCTCCATCCCCATGGCCAGGTGCTCGATAACCTCCAGGTCCCGCATCTCACCGTGCCCCTCGGAGATACGTGTGAGTACCTCCAGAAGGCGGCGTCCTCCCACGCGACACGGTACGCACTTGCCGCACGACTCTGCAGTGGCGAACTCCAGGAAGAACTTGCTGAATTCCACCATGCAGGTGTCTTCGTCCACCACGATCATGCCGCCAGAACCCATGACGGCGCCAATTTCCTTTAGGGAGTCAAAATCGACTGGTGTGTTAAGCGCCTCGACGCCCAGGCAGCCACCCAGCGGCCCTCCGGTTTGAACTGCTTTGAACTTTTTGCCGTCGGGACATCCGCCTCCAACATCAAAGACGATCTCGCCCAGGGTGATGCCCATGGGTACTTCCACAAGGCCGGTGTTGTTCACCTTGCCGGTAAGGGCAAATATGGCGGTGCCGGTGCTGCGCTTGGTCCCGATGCTGGCGAACCAGTCAGCTCCCTTGAGGATGATCTGTGGGACGTTGGCGTAGCTCTTGACGTTGTTAATGTTGCTGGGCTTGCCCCACAGCCCGGACGCGGCTGGGAACGGGGGCCTTGGCCGAGGCTCTCCACGGCGGCCTTCGATCGACGCCATGAGGGCGGTTTCCTCGCCACAGACAAATGCTCCCGCACCTTCTTTGATGTCCAAGTGGAAGCTGTAGCCACTTCCCAGGATGTCCTCGCCCAGCAGGCCGTACTCGTGACAGCGGGCGATGGCATGTTTCAGGCGGGTGATAGCGAGGGGATACTCCGCACGGCAGTAGATGTAGCCGTGGGGCGAACCCATGGCATAGCCGCCGATGATCATTCCCTCAATGAGGCTGTGGGGGTCGCCCTCGGCGATGCTGCGGTCCATGAACGCTCCCGGGTCACCCTCGTCGGCGTTGCAGATCACGTACTTGGGCTCAGAACGGGACTTGCGACAAAATTCCCACTTCAGCCCGGTCGGGAACCCAGCTCCACCGCGCCCGCGTAGCCCCGACCGCTTGACTTCCTCGATCACTTCGTCAGGGGTCATCTCGGTAAGTGCCTTGCTGAGGGCAGCATAGCCATCCCGGGCGATGTACTCGTCAATGCTCTCGGGGTCAATGAGGCCACAGTTGCGCAAAGTGATGCGCACCTGCTTGCTGTAGAAAGGCACATCACGGTAGAACGGAATGGCCTGATGCGATTGGGGCTCCTGGTATGCCAGGCGGGACACTACCCGACCCTTGATCAGCGTCTCTTCTACAAGATGCGGAACGTCTGCCGCATGCACCTGGCAGTAGAAGATACCTTCGGGGTAGATGATGACAATGGGTCCCATTGCGCAGAACCCGCGGCAACCGGTTTGTACCAAGCGTACCTCGTCGCCAAGGCCCCGCTTCTCGATTTCTTCAGAGAGGGCGTTAAATAGCTCTGGCGCCTTGGACGCGGTGCAGCCTGTTCCGCTGCACACCAAGACGTTGGCTCTATACAAGGCTTCTGCCATCAAGATCCTCCTAGATCGCGATTGTAGTGTTTATTGCGTGGGCAGTCGCCCAATTGCCCATTCTTCAACAGCATTGCCGTTGATCAGGTGTTCCTCGATCAGCCTTGGCACCATGTCGGGCTTTACGTTGACGTAGGTGACGCGGGCCTGTCCGGCTTGCTCAATATCGACCAACGGTTCTCTCACGCACATGCCGATGCAACCAGTAGTTGTCACGTGGGCATCGATCTCTCTCTTCTTCAACTCGTCCAATATAGCGTGCATGGTCTCGCGGGCTCCGGCGGCAATCCCACAGGTTCCCATCCCGATGGTAATCTTGGTGCCTGTCGCCAGACGGACCTTGAGGTCCTCTTGCGCCTGTTCTCGAACCCGCTTCAGATCTTCCAAACTCTTGAGCTTGGGCATATTCCTCTCTCCTCAAACAATCTCTGTTACTGACGCAAAGAACCTCACAGCAGTGCCTGCTGGACGTGCAAATCGTCGGCCAGCACTTCCTGCAGCCATTCCCGCACTAGTGGGTGCGAAAGGGGCACATCGGCCAACTGCTCTCGAATCGCCACAGTATCAAGCTCAAAGCACTGTCCATTAGCTTGATGTCGATAGTACAAGTCAATGGGACGATCGGACAGCAACACGGCCAGAAGCGATGCGCCTACGTTTCCCAGCGGCGCCCGGTCAATGTGGCTGTGCTGGAACACGGCGGTCACCACCGTGCCTACTCCAGGCTCGGAGTCTATGGAGAGCGACCCGTTGCAGCGCTGAGCAGCCGCTGCAAAGAGCGGCAGGCCCAGGCCAACATGCCTGGTAGTTCGAGTAGTATAGAACGGGTCCAGCACCCGCGATAGGGTCTCTTTGGTCATGCCGCGGCCGTCGTCCTTGACAGTGATGCTGAGTATATCCCTGGCCAAATCTTCGTCAATGTACAACTCGATGCGGTTTGCATGTGCATCCACTGCGTTTTCGAGTAGATCCAGGACGTGCAGAGCGAGTTCGCGCACTATTTCAGCTCTCGAACGATCTCCCGCATCTGCTCGGGCTTGAGATGCCCAATAACGTCGTGGCCGACCGTGGCCACCGGCGCCAAACCGCAGGAGCCCAAGCAGTAGACTACTTCGAACGTCACTCGATAGTCAGGCGTGGTCTCGCCGGCCTTGATGCCCAAGTCCTGCTCTACGGTGGTGATGATCTTGCTTGCACCCTTGACATGGCAAGCGGTTCCGTCACACTGGCGAACGATGTGGCGGCCCCGGCGCGTGAGGTAGAATTGGGAGTAAAAGGTGGATACTCCGTAGACCTGACTCAGGGGCACTTTCATGCGCCGCGAGATCGTCTCCAGCACCTCCGCGGGCAGATAGCCGTAGATCTCCTGGGCCCGCTGTAGCACTGGGATGATGGCGCCTTCCCTGCCAGCAAACTCGGTGAAAATGTCCTCCAAAGGAGTGAGCTCCAATGTCTCTTCTACCACGTTGATACGTCCTCCTCAGCTCGTTGGTTTGCCCGACAAAATCCTGACCCGCCGGCCCTGTTGGCCGCGCAGGGCCATCTCGATCTCCTGAATCGTGGGCGATGCTATCGTCACAATGGTACGGTCCCTCATCTCCTCCAACCGATGGGCGTCACCCGAAGATATGAAGGTGTGTCCCATTACCGACGGGAACCTGCGACATATGTCATCTACATCGCCCTGCCTGCTGAGTTCAAGCGCTGGAAAATCCAGGCCCTCCGGTACGAACCCCAAGGCGGCCAGCAAGCTGAAAGACGGCCGGTCAACATGGGCCGGTATGCAAATACCGTGTCGCGCTATGACGCCTTCGGCTATCTCTTCCACAGACATCGATGTTGACGTCAGCAGCAGGCGCTCATTGTACCGCACAAACTCGCCCGTGGCATCCACCACGAATTGGGCGCCAAACACTTCTTCCCGGTTCCGTAACGGAGGCAAGTGCGCATAAACATCATCCTGCCAGTCCAAAACGGTTTCCAGGTCGTCAAACAAACACAGAAGGTGCACTTCTTCCCGACTCTGCACCTCCATACCGGGCAAAACGACGAGGTCTTTGCCTTCGGCGGCCTGCATCACCGCTTCCACGTTTTCCGCCGTATTGTGGTCGGTAATCGCAATCATGCCCAGGCCGAGCTCGCGCGCCCGAGCCACAACGAATGGCGGAATCATCTCCACTTCAGCGCATGCTGACAGAACCGTGTGCACGTGGAGGTCCGCCAAATAAGGTCTCAAGGACGTCGTGCGATCCCCCGTGATGCTCTCATCGATCTACTCTGCGCCCTGCACGCCCAACTCGCTCAGCTGGGCCACGATGGAGAATGTGGTCCTAGGCGAGGTGAAAAGGGGTATGCTCTCCTCCCAGGCCTTTTGCACCGTGCCCTCATCGGGGTGGACGCCCTCGGTGACGATGATGCCAGCCAGCTCCAAGAGGGAGGCCACGGCTACGATGTTGGGATGAGCCTGAAGGGTAACCCAGATGTTCCCCTTGCGCGCGCGGGCCATGACGCAACTTAGCATGTCGGAGGCATAGCCCCCGGTCACCTCGTGCTCAGTAGGGACCCCTGTTGATTCCAGCGTCAGATCGAGCTTCTCTGCTATCTCTTGCAGCGTCATCGCAACCCCTTGTCAGGTGCCTCCATGTTGATGATGATTTCGAGGCGGGTGCCAACCCCTACTTTGGAATCCAAGCGCATCTGATCGGCGCAGGCCTTGATGTTACTCAACCCCATGCCAGCGCCAAAACCCAACTCGCGGATCCAGTCTGGCGCTGTCGAGAAACCAGGCTCAAGAGCCTGTGGTACATCGGCAATGCCCGGACCTGTGTCTACCGCGATAATCCTGGTCCGGTCTGGCTGGATTTCCGCGATGAGTTCTCCGCCCTTGGATGTGTGAATAGCCAGGTTGGTTTCAGCCTCGTAGCTGGCGACTGCAACCCTCCTGACCACAGAAGGGATGGCGCCCAGCCGCTCCAGGGCGCGCTTCATCTTGCTGGCAGCTTCTCCGCAGCGCACAAAGTCCTTTGATGCCACTTTGTAGCGCAGGATGAGACTGGTTTGCTCCGAAACGATGTCCTGAAATATGTGGCTCGCCCGGTAGCGGTGTATCTCCTCTTCGCGGTAATCCATCTCCAGCCTGCGCAGGAGTCCTCGGGCGATATCGCCCTGGGTCAATATCCCTGCAAGCTTGCCCTGCCGGTCTACGACTGGAAGGCGCCCGTACCCAAGCTTGGCGAACTTGTTGACTGCTTGAATGATGGTCTCATCAGCGTACAAGGTTTCAACCCGGGAGCTCATCTTATCCCCGACCCTGGCATCGATCTCTCCCATTTCCAGGGCGCGGATGAGGTTCTCAAGACTGATGATACCGACGAGCTTGCTGCCATCCAGGACCGGCGTGCCCGAAATGCGATTGGTGCGTAACACCTCTTTTAAAGTAGCCATGGAGTCAGTAGGCAGGACCGTAACAACTTTCGTCGTCATGACGTCCGCAATCTTGAGCTCGTAGACCAGCTCCTGGAGTTTGGTGATTTCCTTGGTAGCTGCTACTGCCTCTGGGTCAATGTCCTGTTGACTGTCTGTCACCACTGCCTGCGGCCCTGCCATCGATTTTGGGAACACTTTGCCGATCCATGCCACACGCCCACGGAGCCCTAGCGGGGCGCAGAAGCATCCTCGTTGTGCTTGGAATCAAAGTTAAACAGGCCGCAACTGGGCAGCCCCGATCGGTAGATGCGACCACAAGTCTCATACATGGTGTATCTGGACTGCAGGAGGGGGATGCCCTTTTCCTCGGCAAGTCGTATGGTTTCGACCGGAGGCATTTTACCGCGGACAAAGATAATCGCCAGGATTCCAGCCATTTCTGCGGTGCGGACTACCTGGGGATTGGTGAGACCGGTGAGAAGAAGCGTACCTGCGTGAGTAAACGCCAGTACATCGCTCATGAGGTCGGCACCGCAAGCCATGGAGACCTCCATGTCCAGATCCACGCCCTGGGAAACCACCTTGCCTTCAATGAGCGACAATACCTCGGAAATCTTCATGCACCTGCCCTACTGAGGGTTCCCTGAACCATTATGTGCAAGCCCTGTCGGCGGCGGAGCATCGATTGGTAATCCTGCTCATCAGCACCTCGCCCGACATCCGAGCGATTATACTGTGACGCGCCAATGTTTGTCAAATGGTTTGGCGATGATGCCAGGGAGGTGTTGCCCTCTGTTCGGAGGGCAGACGAGCATCAGGGAGTATTCCCAACCATTGCGCAGAATGCTCCGCGCAGCTCTCCATGGTGGTGCCCAGTCAGATGATCAGTCACCGGAGACAGGTGTTGACTGGCGGAGCTATAGCGCAGTACAATCGACTGGCAGTAACGCGTTGCACCGACTGGCCGCAACCTCTGAGGGCAGTGGGTGTTCTCATGGTATGCTGACTTGCTGATGGAAGGCCTGGTGACCGCTGGATTGGACCATGGAAGAAGGCGAACGCGCCCTCGTAGACAAGGCAAGGAAGGATGCTCACGCATTTGGTGTGCTGTACCAGCAACACGTGGGCAGGATCTACAACTATATCTACCAGCGCACAGGCAGCTCAACTGATGCGGAGGACTTGACTGCTCGGACCTTCACGAAGGCGTTTGTGCATCTGGAAAGCTATGTTTTTCAGGGTGTGCCGTTTTCGGCGTGGCTGTACCGTATCGCCCACAACGCTGTAGCCAACTGGCACCGCGACCGTCACCGGCACCAGATGGTTTCGTTGGATACGGCTTTGGACCACGGAGTCGAGGAGGGCAGGCCCGAGAGTCTGGCCCAGAGCCGAGAAGAGCAGGGTGTGCTTCTGGACGCGATTCGCAGCCTGCCAGCCGAGCGGCAGCAGTTGCTCATTCTCAAGTTCAGTGAGGGACTCAGCAATACCGACATAGCGGGGATCATGGGCCGTACCGAAGGCGCCATCAAATCCCTGTATCACCGCACTCTGCTCGCTCTGCGGCGGGAGCTGCGGGACAAGGCAGGTTAAGAGATGGTGGAAGAAAATAGGGTTGAAGATCTTCTGATGTTGCATGCGGACCATCTCAACGGGTCTGGATACATGGACAATCGCGACGAACTCGACAGACCCAGTGAGGATGAGTTGGCGTCTCTGATGGACCTTGCCGTGAAGGTCAAGCGCGCTCTGGAAGTCAGGCGCCCCCCAGAGTCGTTCACTACACGCTTGGGCTCGGCGTTGACGAGGGCCGCCTTCCGGCGCGAAGATCGCGAGGTCTTGTTGGCCCCTACCACATCGACCAGGGAAGTTTTGGTCGGCGCGGCGTCAGTTGCCGTCGCTGGGGGAATCCTGTACCTTGCTCATAGTCTGCTGCAAGGTAGAGCGCGCAGCACCAGCGGGATGACGACCTAGTCCTCAAGGTCGAGGAGGCTGCAGACCCGCCAGAGCCAGCCCGAAGGGTACTCCCATCACGATCAACGTGATCCAGCGAAGCGCTTCCGGACCGCCCGCAGCCACGTTGGCGGACATCATGGCTCCATATGCCCATACCGGGAGAGAGGCTGCCTGAGGGCCAAGCACGCCGAGTGGATGTGATGGGTGACTGCGTTCAAACAGGCGGTACACCCCATGGATCGCGAACGTGGTCGTCACCCATCCGACAAAGTTGTGCAATGGTACGCCAAAGTAGGGTCCAGGGTTGTGCCAGATCCAGGCACCATGCGGCGCACCGGACATGAGTGGATCCATGGCCACATCCCACGCCGTCATCACCAGAGCGCCCAGAACGGACGCGCACAGCCAGTGTCGGGCTCCACTCCACCTGCTCACAGGCCTGCCATCCAGAATGACATTGCTTATCACGTAGCTTGGGTAGCTCATCATGAACCACGACACCGGAATCAGTAGTGGTACATGGCCGACCTTGGGTCCGAGCAGATCTGTGTAGTGGTAGGTGCCATAGACCCATCCGGTGGCCACTCCAACCTGTTCCAATACCCAAGAGATCACGACGGTCAATCCGAGGAATGCAAGACTGTGCCCAAGTCCCAGAGAGAACCACGCATGTAGCCAGCTGGAAAGCAGCAGGCACAGCGGGAGGAGCCTGGCGGTACTCAGCAGGCTGGGCAGATGCATTACAGGGGCAAGGGTCACGCGTACGATCGCCTGGTACACAAAAATGCCGAGGAACACAGCAGAAGCGAATAGGAGCAAGAACGTACCGCGATGGCTGTTCAAGCCTCTTCCTCAAGGATACCACAACAATGGTGGTCACTATTGATCGGTTGTCCCAGGACACAGGGCTGAGACGACATCAGATCAACGGTGCGCTGCCACTTGAGCCAGCGCCCCCTTCGTCCACAGGGCATCCATGCGCGTCAGGCGCTTCTTGCCCAAGTTCTGGCGCATAACCCACCTGACATCCGGATTGTCGCTGGCGAGCCACTTAGAAAAGATGGACTTGCCACCGTCAGGTGAAGCCACCACAGCAACGCTCCAGCAGTAGCCAAGCGCCTGGCGCAAGATCCGGTGGTCTTCATTCCGGCCGACAGGGGCGCTGGCGACGGACTGCGTTACTCTGTCCAAGATGGAAAGCACGGTCAATGTGTGTTCCTGGCGCCTGAGCAAGGCTGGTTCACACAGCGCCGCGATGG